>Ga0180215_1005160_pt1 | contig 11273 bp, 8 predicted proteins | sample eDN3rd37CBELigBY_FD_128871 | JGI IMG/M metagenome (GOLD analysis project Ga0180215, IMG submission 128871) | Enriched backyard soil microbial communities from Emeryville, California, USA - eDNA 3rd pass 37_C BE-Lig BY (version 2) (version 2) | ecosystem: Environmental > Terrestrial > Soil >...
AATCGAAAAGCACCCTATTATACTGCTGTAAAGCAATTTGTGGATGAAGAGCAGTCAGGACTGGATGCAAATACTGCCGTTAAATTACAAAAGTTTTTGCAGCAGCTGGAAACGTGGAGAAATTTAGCCCGTAGAGGTTCCTTATCAGATTTAATTTGGAAAATTTATATAGACACGAATTATTATGAAATGGTCGGTGCGATGACAAATGGGAAACAACGTCAAGCAAATTTGAGAACCTTGCATGATCGTGCCTTAATGTATGAAAAAACATCCTTCCGTGGTCTGTTCCGTTTCTTGCGCTTTATTGATCGAATGCGTACGCGTGGGGATGATTTAGGTGTTGCCAAGTCCATCGGAGAAAAGGATGACGTTGTAAGGCTTGTGACGATTCACTCTTCGAAAGGTCTGGAGTATCCAATTGTTTTTGTTGCTGGATTGGGCCGCAATTTTAATCAAATGGATTTTAGTAATTCCTATCTCTTTGACCAACAATTTGGACTGGCCGTGAAGGCGATCGACCCTGATGACAGAATCATGTACACTTCACTCCCTTTCCTTGCGATGAAAGAGAAGAAAATTCTCGAGCTGAAGGCTGAAGAAATGCGAATATTATATGTTGCCATGACACGTGCAAAGGAGAAATTAATCCTTGTCGGTACTGTGAAGGATTGGGAAAAAGTTCGTTCAAAATGGTGTGAAGGTCAGCATCTGCCAACCGATGTCATGTTGCCAGAATATATACGGGCGCGGGCCAAAAATTACTTGGATTGGATTGGACCGGCAGTAGCTAGACATGAAAGCTTTGTACCATTTAGTGATGAAGAATATCGTCCGGTAGAACATCCAGCAAAATGGACCATTTCACCGATATCCAATACAGTCTTTACGAATGCCCTGTACGCTGCTGAGAACGAAAAATTGGTTGAAGAAGCACAAAATGAGGTTGACCCAGATTTGCTCAGTAAATTGAACGAGCGATTTACAACCCCATATGCGCATTTAAACTCTATAGCGAAAAAATCGAAAACAAGTGTTTCAGAGATTAAACGAATTGAAAACCTGCAGCGTGAGGAAGAACCAGAGACTTATGGCATGCAAACGAAGACAGCCTCAGTCAAGAAAAGACCATTGTTTTTGCAGGAAAAAACCTTAACGGCACCAGAAATTGGTACTGTTGTGCATACAGTGATGCAGCATGCCCCTCAGGAAGGCTTCTCAAGTATGGAAGAAATCGAAGCCTACTTGAATGTGTTAGTTGAGCGAAATTTGCTTACTGCTGATGAGATGCTGGTTGTTGATCCTGTAAAAGTGCTTCAATTCTTTTTCAGTGAGATTGGACAGCGTTTTACACGAGCGAAACAAGTCCATCGAGAAATTCCATTTACTTTAAGTATGAAAGATGAAGATGGAGATTCTCAAATCGTGCAAGGGATCTTGGATTGTCTATTTGAAGATGCACAAGGTAAGTGGGTTTTACTCGATTATAAAACCGATAAAATCCTTCCATCCTTTTCAGAGGAGCCTTATTTAACAAATGAAATGAAAAAACGCTATGGTGTTCAATTAAGAGTTTATAGTGAAGCAATCGAGTCCATTTTAAATGTTAAAGTTGATGAGAAAATGCTGTATTTATATAATGCCGCAAAAGAAATTCAGCTAAATTAACACCAAATTGTAAAAGCCTATTAATTTTAACAGAATTAATAGGTTTTTTTACGAACGAAGATTGGATAATCATGTAGAATAAAGGTTATGAATCTTTCTAATGAAAAGGAGAACCAATGTGAATTTTCAACCAACTTCATTAAATGAGAGAGTGGACTCTCTAGATATTTTGCGCGGCATTAGTTTACTGGGAATTTTACTCGTAAACATGTTCGCCTTTTACTTGCCAATGCCCTATATCGATTTGGGAACTTGGTTTACAGAAGCAAAAGATATTATATGGCATCAAACGTTGGATATTTATGTGCAAAGCAGTTTTTATCCGTTATTTTCCATGCTGTTTGGCTATGGATTAGCAATGCAATTTATGAAGGCTGAACGAATGTGCTCAAATTTCTATAAATTTGCCCCGAAAAGATTAGTTATTTTATTAATTATCGGCTTACTCCACGCGTTCTTTATTTGGTGGGGAGATATCTTAACAATGTACGCCTTTTGCGGCTTTGTTTTAATACTATTCCTGCGCTTTGGCAGTGGCTGGCTATTAACTTTTGGCCTGGTAATCAATGGAATCATGCAGTTATTTTTTATCGCCATATATGGATTATTCGGAATGGCAGGAGTGGAAGTGGAAGAGCAGGCTGTTGATATTGAGATGATTAATAATGCCATAACAGCCTATGGAATCGGCAGCTGGACAGATGCTTTTCTGCAAAGATTACATGACCTATCGCTGCAAATGGGGATTTATATGTGGATTTCTTCCTTATTGACGATACTGCCATATATGCTGATTGGGGCAGCGATGGCAAAGTGGCGTCTAATTGAGAGAGCGAAAGAATTAAAGGGGTTATGGATTACATTAACCATTTGCGGGCTAGCATTAGGTCTTTTCATCAAAAGTGCGCCATTTATGTTTAGCCGTACATATCTACTGGACTATTTAAAAATATATGTAGGCGGTCCTGTCCTTTCAATCGGCTATATCGGTGTGATTGTTTGCCTTTGTATGATTCCGGCAATGCCAAAGCTTCTTAAGCCTTTCGCAATGGCTGGACGCATGTCTCTTACGCTGTATCTGATGCAATCAATTATCTGTACACTATTATTCTATAATTTTGGATTTGGGCTATATGGAGAAATAGATGTGCAGATGGGAACATTTATAGCCATTGGATTGTTTATTATTCAAGTGATTTTTGCCGAGCTTTGGTTTACCAAGTTTAAACAGGGGCCATTAGAGCTTGCGGTAAAGAAATTAACCTATAGGTAATGCAAGTCAACGTCAAGCGTTTTAATAGGGTTAAGCAAATTAGCAATATAGGTTATTCTCTAATCTGTCAAAAATTTCTTATCGGAAAAGTGAGCAATTTCAGAAAATTTGATGTATGATGATACTAATCTAGCATTCAAAATAGTTTTTAAGAATGCGAAGACAACAAAGGAAAAAAGAAGGAGCCTTTATTTATGAAGATTTTATCGTTCAAATTAAATGGAGAAGTGAAATTCGGTCCAAAAGTAAAAAAAGAAGAAGCTGTTTGGGATGTTCTAGCTATACAAGAAGAGCTTAAAATTCTCCCTTCTTTTCCAGCGCAGATTATTGATGGAATTGCATTAGGTTTTGACTTTGTTGAACAAATACGAAAATTAGTTGAAGCAGCCCAAAACGCTGAACAAGCTGAACAATATAAGCATTCGTTTTCTGACATAGAGTGGCTATCACCTATTCCAAGAACGCCAAAAAATATTTTATGTATCGGCAAGAACTATAATGAGCATGCAAAAGAGATGGGAGCGCAAGCAGCTCCGCAAGATCTGGTAGTGTTCACGAAATCACCAACTTCGATTGCAGCAGATGAGCAAGTGCTGCCAATTCATGAGGGGAAAACAAATTCGCTGGATTACGAAGGCGAGTTAGCGATCGTAATCGGGAAAAAAGGGAAAGATATTCCTAAAAATCTTGCCTTTGACTATATTTTTGGCTATACAATCGCAAATGATCTTACTGCCCGTGACTTGCAAGATCGCCATATCCAATATTTCTTAGGAAAAAGTTTAGAGGGTACATGTCCACTAGGTCCCTATATTGTTTCCAAAGATGAAATTACGGATCCGCAAAATTTAACAGTAGTGACAAAAGTAAACGGGGAAGTCCGTCAAAACGGTTCAACAAAGGATATGGTATTCCAGCTGGAGGAGCTCGTTTCCATTCTTTCACGCTATGTAACGCTGGAGCCGGGAGATATCATTCTTACTGGAACGCCTGCTGGAGTTGGAAAAGGGATGAATCCCCCTACTTTCTTAAAAGCAGGGGATGAAGTAAAAGTCTCCATTCAAGGGATTGGAACTTTATCAAACCGATTTGAATAATTATCGAAATGTCTAGTAATTCGCCTATTAAATCTTAAAAAATAGTAAAGATTTGTACAATAAAGTAAATAGAGACTATTATATTTGAACACCCAAACATCCCTATGGTAGGATATTGCTGACAAAGAAAAATAAGGTGGGTATATTATGGACTTTTTAACAAGCTCAACGCATCTACACATTACCACTTGGGTAGTTGCATTGATACTATTTTTCGTGGCAGCATTTTCAGCTAAACCAAAAGGGATTCATATGGCATTGCGTTTGTTCTATATTTTAGTCATTATTACTGGTGGAGCATTATTTTCCGTAACTATGGGTTCTGATATGGGAATGCAATATGGCATTAAATTCTTATTAGGCATTTTAGTGATCGGTATGATGGAAATGGTATTAGTACGTAAAGCTAAAAACAAGCCAACTACAATGTTCTGGGTATTGTTTGCAATCTTCCTATTTGCTGTATTGTATATGGGCTTTGCATTGCCAATGGGTCAAGATTTTTTAGCTTAATTAAAAACAGTCAAGTCAAAATCGCAAGGTACTTTTGTACTTTGCGATTTTTTAATGTTGGATAAGATAGTTTGCTTCTTTGTCTTAGATAAGTGTCATTTATTGGGATAAAAGCAGGTTTACACGTCTTAAAAAGTAGATGAAACTACTTTTAGTTATTAAATAGGAAAAGACCCATTATATTACAGTCCGGATAAAAATTAGCCTTATCGATATGAAATCTATATTGTCACGTTTTTGTCTTATTTAACAATGTAAATTTTCGTTTTCCTAGTAAAAGATAGCAGAGGATGTTTATTTTTTGGTAAAATGGCGAAGGTATGTCTTCGCTTCATTCAATATAGCATTTTAAATTTTTAACAGAATGAAGTTACAGTCGTGGGCTTAATAGATATAAATAGCCTAGGCGCATTTGATAGGAGAGGGATAAAATTGAAACTTACAAAATGGATTAGCGCCACAGTGGCGTCAGCTTTAGTTGCTGCATCATTTTCTTTCACAACTGCTGCCCATGCACAAGAAACAAAATCGATTGCAGATGAAACAATATATGATTTACTAGTAGACCGTTATTTCAACGCGACTAACGAAAACGATTACAATACAGACCCAAAAGATATTACTCAATTTGCGGGTGGAGATTTTAGAGGTTTGATTGATAAATTTTCTTTAATAACAGATATGGGATATAGTATTGCCTCAATTGGTTCTGTTTTCAAAACGGAAAAATATGACGGATCCATGGCTACTAGTTATTCTGAGATTGAACCGCATTTTGGTACAGCAGAGGAACTGACAAATGTTATTAATACTTATAGACAAAGTAATGTGAAAGTCATGATTGATTTTCCTTTATCTAATGTAAGTGCAAACCATGAGTGGGCACAGGATTCTTCAAAAGCGGATTGGATTGCCGGCTCTTCAGAGGGTAAAGTTCAATGGGATCTGCAAAATGAAGAAGTGCAGCAAGCCTTGCGTGAAGCGTTAGTGAAATTTATATCTGCATATGAATTTGGCGGCGTTCGTCTTACAAACTTGGGTAACGCAGACACGGAATTTGTGAATGAATTAATAGCATCTATTAAAGAAGTGAATAAGGATATTTATGTAATTACAAATGAAGAAAGTGATGCAAATTTTGATGCAAACTATTATTCAGAAACTACAGAAGCTTTCCGAAATGTCTATAAAAACGTGGATGTGGATTCATCAGATCTTTTAACAAATATCGAACCTTTTGCCAAGAAAGAACAAGCACCTACACAACTAATGCTTGATAACCTTTTAACAGACCGTTTTATTTATACGGTTGAAGCTTACCCTCCAACACGAACGAAACTTGGGATAGTTGCAACGCTTCTATTGCCTGGAGTTCCAGTAACGCAATATGGAACGGAGCTCATCATGAATGGTCAAGCGGGTCCAGAAGCCCATCAGCTCTATAATTTCAAGACAGATGAAGAAATGATTGAATTTATCGGTGATGTTCAAACATTGCGTTCACAATCAGCAACCTTAAGAAAAGGCGACTACAAATTACTAAAAAATGAAAATGGCTTCTTAGCATTTGAGCGATATTCCGATGATGAAAGATGGATTATCGTTATTAATAACACGGGAAAAACGACTCGATTTGATATATCAGAAGAAGAAATTGGTTCAGGCAAAGAGCTTCGTGCAATGTTGGATAGTGATACAATTCGAGTAAATAAGAATGGCGATTATCCGATTGTACTAGATCGCGAAGTTGTGGAAATTTATCAAGTAACGGAAGAAAAAGGAATCAATAAAGGCTATTTGGCAGCTTTAGCAGTTGTATATATTTTATTTATAGCATTTATTGTGGCAATTATTAAACGTGGTAAAAAAAGAAAATCTAAACAACAATAATAGTGGGAAAAGGTGAAATTACTTGGGTAATTTCACCTTTTTTAATACAAAAAATTACTATGGTAAAAAAATTTTAAAAAAATTTTCGGGCTGTAATGTTTGAAATAACAATGGTTTCGGCTCAATTTTTAGTTATTTCTGAAAAATAAAACTAAATAGTGTTGACTTCAATTGTTACAGGAATATATAATTTATTGCAAGAATACAAAAAATATTGAGAATATTAGTAGTTTTGAATAATTTGAACATATTACATAAGAGAGATGCAATTTGTAAGATTCAAATTAATAAAATTCAACACGATTACAGGAAGGAGAGTTAATTTGAGTAAGGAATTATTAAAAATCAATAACTTACATACTGGATTTCGGATTAAAGATACATTCTATGATGCAGTTGATGGCGTTTCATTAACAGTTAATAAAAATGAAATACTTGCAATCGTTGGTGAATCAGGATGTGGTAAAAGTACTCTTGCAACATCCATTATTGGTCTTTATGACCAAAATAAGACACGCGTTCAAGGTGAAATAATATTTGATGGCAAAAACCTGGCATCTCTTTCAGAAGAGGGATTGAACGAGATTCGAGGATTTCAAATCAGCATGATTTTCCAGGATCCTCTTTCAGCACTGAATCCTCTTATGCGAATTGGGGAGCAAATCGAAGAAGGCTTATCCTACCATACTTCTTTAAATAAGATGGAGAGGGAAAAGCGCGTATTAGAATTATTGAAGCAAGTTGGGATTCATAACCCGGAGCGAGTAGCAAGACAATTCCCTCACCAATTATCAGGTGGTATGAGACAAAGGGTTATTATCGCGATTGCGATTGCTTGTAAACCTCAAATCATTATTGCGGATGAGCCAACTACAGCATTGGACGTTACGATTCAAGCGCAGATTCTGGACTTGCTGATTGACCTGCAGGCTGAAACAGAGGCTGGAATTATTCTAATCACACATGACTTAGGGGTAGTTGCAGAAGTAGCGGACCGCGTGGCAGTTATGTATGCAGGTCAAATTATTGAAGAAGCAAGCGTAGAAGAATTGTTTACAAATCCTAAACATCCTTATACACGTTCTTTGTTTAACTCAATACCTCAGATGAACGCACAATCGGATCGATTAAATGTAATAGAAGGCATTGTTCCTTCATTAATGAATCTTCCGCGCTCAGGCTGTCGTTTCTCTTCCCGTATTCCATGGATACCAGGAGAAGCCCATGAGGAAAATCCAGCACTTCACGAAATTTCTCCAGGACATTTTGTTCGTTGTACATGTTGGAAGGAGTTTCAGTTTAAAACGGATAAAGGGGGCGGGACGCATGAGCTTTATGCAAATAAATGATCTAAAAGTTCACTATCCTGTTCGCGGCGGTTTCTTCAATACTGTAATTGATCGAGTTCTTGCTGTTGATGGAATAACAATGGAATTCGAAAGAGGAAAAGCATATGGCTTAGTCGGCGAATCTGGATGTGGAAAATCTACAACAGGGAAAGCCTTGATCGGTCTGGAAAAAATTACTTCTGGAAGCATTATTTATGAAGGCGAAAATGTAACCAATGCAAGAAGAAGCCGTAAATCTTCATTTAACCGCGATGTTCAAATGATTTTCCAGGATGCCCATTCCAGCTTAAATCCTCGAAAACGAGTAAAGGACATTATTGCAGAACCGATTCGAAATTTTTTGAGCCTTTCTCCCAAAGAGGAAGAACGGAAAATTAGTGAATTGCTAGAAATCGTCGGAATGCCTGAAGATGCAAAACTTAAATATCCTCATGAATTTTCTGGAGGCCAGAAACAGCGCTTAGGGATTGCTCGTGCGATTGCTACAAATCCAAAGCTGATTATCGCTGACGAACCAGTATCTGCCCTTGACTTATCCGTCCAAGCGCAAGTATTGAACTTTATGAAGGATATTCAAAATGAATTTGGCTTAAGTTATTTATTTATATCCCACGATTTAGGTGTTGTTAAACATATGTGCGACCATATTTCTATCATGTATAAAGGTAGATTTGTAGAAACGGGTACAAAAGAAGATATTTATACAAACCCACAGCATATCTATACAAAACGTTTATTAAGCGCTATTCCGGAAGTGTCGCCGCTTGGAAGAGAAGATCGTAAACGTGAAAGAATTCGTGTGGAACAGCATTATCAAGCGGAACATAAAAATTATTATGATGAGAATGAACGAGTATTTGATCTAGTACCCGTTTCAAACACTCATGCTGTCGCGGCTACTTCAAGCGTGAAGGAGGTCATCTAAGATGTGGAAAACAATCGTCAGAAGATTTTTAATCATGATTCCACAATTGTTTGTTTTGAGTGTGATTATCTTTATCCTAGCTAAATTTATGCCTGGGGATCCATTTACAGGGTTGATTACACCTCAAACAGATCCAGCTCGTATCGCAGAGTTAACCGAAAAAGCCGGGTTAAATGATCCAGTGCATATTCAATATCTTCGATGGGTAGGAAATGCTTTCCAAGGTGATTTTGGACTTAGCTATACGTATAAGCGGAGTGTTGCCGATTTAATTGGCGAACGTGCCTTGAATACATTTTGGCTTTCATTATTAAGTGTCATATTACTTTATTTAATCGCTATCCCATTAGGTATATTAGCAGGAAGATATCAAAACTCTCGTTTGGATAAAACAATTGTAATGTATAGTTTTGTTACATATGCAATTCCAACATTTGTATTAGGTTTAATATTCCTATTTTTATTTGGATACCAATTAGGATGGTTCCCTACAAGCGGAAGCGTGGATGTTAAATCGACTGAAGGTACAATTGGCTATTACTGGGATAGGTTCTATCATATCCTGCTACCATCGATTACTTACGCTATCTTAGGAACAACAGGTATTATCCAATACTTGCGTTCCGAAATAATCGATGCAAAAGCAATGGATTATGTTCGAACTGCACGAAGCAAAGGGATTCCAATGCGTAAAGTGTACTCAAAACATATTTTCCGTAACTCTCTACTACCGATTGCAGCATTTTTAGGATTTACAATTACAGGGTTATTAGGTGGTTCAATCTTCATCGAAACAATTTTTGGCTACCCTGGGATGGGACAATTATTTATCAGTTCAATCTTGTCCCGTGACTATTCTGTTATTACTGCGTTAGTTATGTTATTTGGATTCTTAGCTCTATTAGGTAGTCTATTATCCGACATCATTATGAGTATTGTTGACCCTCGCATAAGGATTGAATAGACAAAAACTAATAAAAGTTAAGGAGGATCTAAAATGGCAAAGAAAAATAAAAAGCAGACTAATGCAACCTATGTAAACTCCTCGCCAACTGGATTACAGGTAGTTTTCCGGGAGTTTTTGAAAGATAGATTGGCAATGGTTTCTCTAATCTTATTAGTAATAGTGATTGTTGGCATCTATTTATGGGCATGGCTAGGAATTGATCAGCAACAGTTATTGCGTGTTAGCTTAAGAGATAAGTTTGCAGAACCAGGTGGGAAGTTTTTACTTGGTGCTGACAATGGTGGTAAAGATATCATCGGCCAAATTGTTGTAGGTGCAAGAAATTCAATGTCGATAGCAATTGCTATCACACTGATTACAGGGATATTTGGTGTTGCAGTTGGTTTAATTTGTGGTTATTTTGGCGGATGGATTGATAATCTATTTATGAGGATTATTGACTTCTTTGTTACAATTCCACAGTTAATGCTAATTATTGTGTTTATCACAGTGGTACCAAAATATACTGTAGGAGCATTCATTTTAATTATGAGTCTCTTCCTATGGACAGGTACGGCAAGACTTGTTCGTTCCAAGGCACTATCAGAAAGTAGACGAGATTATGTACAGGCATCCAAAACACTTGGAACAAATGATTTTATTATTATTATCCGAGAAGTATTGCCAAACTTGAGCTCGATCATCATTGTTGAAATGACATTAAACTTTGCAGGAAATGTTGGCATTGAAACAGGTCTATCCTATTTAGGATTTGGGTTGCCGCTTTCCACACCATCCCTGGGGACTCTAGTAGCAAGTGCGAATAATCCGCTTGTACTGCAAGAAAAATGGTGGGTCTGGCTGCCGGCCGCATTATTTATCCTGTTGATGATGTTAGGAATCAACTATGTTGGTCAAGCATTACGAAGAGCAGCAGACTCTCGTCAACGATTAGGTTAAGTACAATGTTTTAGATTGTAATTTCTGAAAATTTTATGTTTTTAAATTACTGCAATGCAACAGGGGTACCACCATATTTACAAAATTTAAAAGTAAATATGTTTTTAATATAAATAAATGTTTAATCGGTACAAAACGAAAAAAGGGAGGAAAAACAATGAAGAAAGCTAAGTGGTTATTATTTGCAGCACTATTCTCTGTATTACTAGTTCTTGCGGCTTGTAATGGAAAAGAGGAAGAGCCGGCAACTGATGGAAAAGAAGATACATCTTCTGAAGAAACAACTGAAGGAACAGAAACAGCAACTGAAACTTCAGATAGCCTATTTGAAGTAGCGGTAACTAACGAAGGTGAAGCAATCGAAGGTGGGACACTTCAAGTTGCTATGGTAAAAGATGAGCCTTTCCAAGGGATCTTTAACTGGGAACTTTATGAAGATGCTTATGATGCTCAATTAATGGAATGGGTTTCAAACTCACTATTCGAAGTGGATGAAAACTTCATGATCACTGATGAGGGTATTGCTTCTTTAGAAGTTGACCAAGAAAACAATAAAGCAACTGTTAAAATACGTGAAGGTGTTAAATGGTCTGATGGTGAACCATTAACAATTGATGACGTAATTTTACCTTACCATATTATTGGACACAAA
>Ga0180215_1005161_pt1 | contig 11273 bp, 9 predicted proteins | sample eDN3rd37CBELigBY_FD_128871 | JGI IMG/M metagenome (GOLD analysis project Ga0180215, IMG submission 128871) | Enriched backyard soil microbial communities from Emeryville, California, USA - eDNA 3rd pass 37_C BE-Lig BY (version 2) (version 2) | ecosystem: Environmental > Terrestrial > Soil >...
AAGTCATCTGATGACTTTTAGAAATTTAGAAGTTTGTCAAAGCAAAATATTACTTGATGATTTTAAGAACAAAAAGAACGAATTTCACCACCAACGGAAATTCGTCCTACTTTCACTTATAATTGTTCAGTAAAAATAAACTCCTGCTACTCCACACCCTCTCAACCCGCATTCCTACACTACCTAATTTCTTCCATTTAAAATAGAGTTCTGCACGAATTAGTCATTTTCCCGTTTTTTTCTCACTTTTTTCTCCCACAACTTTATTTTAAATTAAAATAATGTCATAGGACAGGGAACAGGATTTAGGGAAAAGGAAAGGGATTTTCCTGCTTTTTTTCTTGCTTTTGGGGTTCTTGAGAACCCCTCACACTTTCGTTCAAACGTTGATAAAACAAGGATTTCCCTTCTTTTCCTCTCACCTTTTCCCAGAATGAAAAAGGTTGGATTCTTGTTCCCACCCTCTTTTTTCTTCCTTTTTTTCCTGCCTTTATCCACACGATTTCCACAGGTATATCAGAACTTTGTTTGATTTTCCTATGGGTTTGTTGTGTGGCACAAGGGTTTATTATTGGGTTACAATAATAAATCCAACCAAGCGACAGCTTCACAATGTGGTGAGTGTTGAGGGTGGACAATTTAAATATAGAAATGTAGTAGAATTGCCTAACCTTAAATAAAACTTGTAAATTATCAAATGTTTACTTTAACACTATCATTGAGACTCAATTATTCGGAAGTTCAAAATATAATCCTTAATAATTATCTATTTCCTTCAATAGTTCGTTTAAAGAATGCCTGATAGCGACCGTCTCCCTTTTTAACTCTTCTAATTTTTTTAAGGGATGATTATTAAATATTAGCGTATCACCATTAATTAAATGAAAATAATCATTTATTCCATGAAAATATCGGTTTAAACATTCTAATTGATGTATTGATTTATCTTTTATACTCTCAATTTTTACATTTTCGAAAGAATTCCTTCTTTTCCGCCATTTCTCAACTATTGCCATTACTTCATCTGTTAGACTAAAACGAAATGGTTCCGCAGCAAAATCTGTATCAATTATTTCTTCTAATATATCAATAACATCTGCTTTAAAACTTATAAATTTCTCATAGTCAATTTCGCTTAAAGTTTCTATATTCATAAAGCCATCTTCTATTCTTCGATAAAAATCATCTCTTCTTTTCTTTAATTCGTTTTCAGAGTACTTCTTTCCTTTAGGATGTTCATTATTATAATAACCAACTTCTGCATGACACTCTAAACATAGTGGAATACAGTTTTCAAAAGTATCTTTTCCGCCTTTTGATTTTTGCTTAATGTGATGTAACTCCATTTTCGTTTTAACATGCCTTTCACACAAACAGCAGTGCCTTTTAGATGCTGTCAATGCCTGTACTTCAACTTTATTTGGAAATCCCATATTCAGTATCCCTCACAACTATAATGTTATTATTAAAACATTATTTAATATCCATATATACATTATCTTTAATAAATTTCTTTATCTCTGGATTAAGATTTACAATATGTTCATCAAGGTAAGCTTGAACAAAAGGTGCTACAAAATATTGGCTATCTATTTCTGGTTGAACACCTAAGTCTAATGCATCTATATAATCGCTAGCTGTAATCAAACTAGGTTTTATTAAAATAATTAATACAACAAATATTGAAACAATATATTCGATTTTAAATTTAATATCTTTTAAAATCTTTTTTATATCTTTAGGATTAAAATTAGCATAATTCATCTGAACATATGATAAACCATTTGCATGTACAAAGTTATTTAAATTTACCCCAATATCATCCCAAACTTTTCGAAGCCCATGCCTATTAATCACTTTTTCTAGCTCTTTATTTTTCATTAAAAAAATAAGTATATCTGTTAACTTAAAATTTTTAAGTTTTCCTTCCATCCAATCAAAACAATTATTATCATGTTTTGAAACCTTTTTATAATCATACCTATTGACTACTTCTAAAAAATATAGGTATAAAAACAAATCGTCTCTAAATTTTCTAACCAACACATTAACATCACTAAAATTCCCCAAATTTATTAAGATACATATACTTTTCAACGTACTTTCTGTTGAATCAATTAATTCGGTTCTCATCATGAAACGTCTATTGCCATGATTAAAAAAATTCACGTTACCATTTGACCATATTAAATCAGATAATTGCCAGACAAACATCAATTGTTTATCTAGACTTTCAATTGTTTCTTTAAAGGCAGGATTTGACTGAATCCCCTTTGACTTGCTATCCCACTTATCAAAAGTTATTTCCATTTGCACCTCTAGTTAGATAGTATTATTTACTATTATTTTATTTATTGTTGGAACCCCTGCAATTTCAAGTATGTGTAAAAGCTCTGAAATCCCATCAGTAGTTTGCTTTAAATTTTCCAATTTTTTATATCTAAGTACTTCTCTTTCATTACTAACTGTAAATATTATTCTTTCTTTTGCTCTCGATAACGCCACAAAAAAGGCATTTTTATCTGCTTCTCTTTGGGTAGAAAAACTCCAAAAAGCCTTGTCTTCCACACCGATAAAAATTACAGTATGATACTCCAAACCTTTACTTTTGTGAATCGTCATAATAGGAATACTATATTCTCCTATAAAATCACTAAGCAATTCTTTCATAGAAAGCCCATTTGTATATTTTAATTTGGAAATCATCTTTTCTATCAAAGCATCTAGATAATTTCCTTGATTGTATTTGGGATAGAATGATTTAATAACACCTATGCCAAAATAATCTATAATACGTCTTAGAATATAATCAATATCTTCTGTAAATTTACTTTCATTTGTCTTAACGAAACAAATTTTAATTTCTGATAATATATTCAATAATTCTTGTTCGATAAGCGTATAATTAATACTTTCTGGTTTTAAATCACTATACTTAATCTCTATAATTTCATCAATTATACTTAACCATAACTCTGGGGATTTCTCTTTATATGATAGTTCTAATACTCTTATTAAAAGTACGATTATTTCTTCTGATAAAAGTTCCTGATAATCTTTTTCTATTCTACTTTGAACATCAAATTTAGATAATGCCTCCATTAAAGCAGCAGCATATATACTTTCTTGTTGTTTAACAATAATACAAAAATCTTTTGGTTTAAGTTGTTCTTCTTCAATCCATGTCTTAATATTTTCTGCTAATATATGTGCTTCATTATAATGATTATCGAAATTCCATATTTCACAAATACCATCTTCCTCGTTCCAACTGCCAGCTGCTCTAACTTCTGGAGATTGACTACTTAAAGTTTGAGAGAAAATATTTTGTATATACACCAATTTAGGTGCCGATCTAAAATTACAAAGAAGAGAGGATTCTTCGGCACTAAAATCTGATTTAAATACTTCAAAAGCATTTGGCAATGCTCCTGCCCATCCCATAATTCTTTGCTTAGTATCTCCAACAGCTGTCATTTTTGATTGTGAGCCATCAAAAATAGTTTTTAACAATTTATACTGTAAATCTGTCGTATCTTGAAATTCATCTAAAAATATATGGCTATATGTTGACCTTAACGCCTGTACAATTAAAGGATTCATACTTAGTAGATATTCAACTAATATAGTTATCATAGGAAAAGTTAATGAGCTTTTAAGAGAGCCTCTCCCTTTAATTAAGACCCTCCATAATCTTTTATTAATCCAAGAATATAAATCTTCTTCAATACTTAGTATAGGTAGGCTCGTGTTCTTAACAGTATTCATTAATTGTGTTATATGATATTCATGTTGCCAGTTTGTATGCCTTGGATTAGACTCCGTTATATAAGATTTAACAATCTCATTTATATCTCTATCTAATAGCAGAATTTCATAATCTTTATGGGGTCTATACTCTTCAGGTAAACCATTTAAAAACTGGTCGAGCAAGCCTTTAGCAAATGCATCAAATGTTTTAGATTCAAATCTTGCTGATACATTTCTTCCATACCTCTGTTCAACTCGTTCATGAAGGTTTTTAGCAGCATCTGTTTTAAAGCTAATTGCTAAAATTTTCTTCGGATAAACACATTGATTTGTTTCAATCAAGTATCCTGCTTTATGAGCTAATAATTCTGTTTTTCCTGCCCCTGGACCCGCGGCTATTGCAATATTATTTTGATTTTTTATAGCTGATAAAGCCGCATCTTCTAATGAAATATTATTTGAGGGTATCCATTCAGTAGATTCGTTATTCATATAGATCATCCTTCATCTGAAAATCCAATTTTTGTTTTTATACGCTCCACTAGTCTCAAAAGTTCAGGTGGCGATTTTGAAATTAAAGTTGCACCATCGATTTCTTTTAATGCTTCAATATGTGTACTAGGTTTTCCTCTGCCTAAAAATAATGAATTGTACCAAATCATTGCTTTATGTTCTTCAGCAGTATATGTTTTCCCTGTAGCTTTTGAACTCTTCAAGGTGGCCTGTATCGAGTCATCTAGTTTAGCTTTGTATTGGTCTGAACTTTCATCATCAATTCCTCTTGGTCCTTGAGACATTGTACTATGATACTCAGATTCAAAATTTAGCAACATACTAAAATCAATATCAAGTGGGTATGAAAAGAAAACATCTTCTTCTTCTAGTTTATTTATCCAAACATCCATACTGCCTACATCTTCAACATTTCTACTATGAAAGTTTTCCACCTCATCCATTGTGTAAATATAAGGTTTTTCTCCTCTTCTAACTTTTAATAAATTCGGTTTAATTCGATTATTAGCATCTAATTGCTGTAATACATATTTTATTCTTCCCCAACCTCCGCCACCTCTTTCTCTATCTAAATCTAATAAAGTAACATGAGGTATTGATAAATCATTTAACAATTTCCACATATGATTTACATGTCTTCCACCTAAAGGTACTACCGAAATATTAAAATCATCTAATAAAATGTCCAATGCACTTAACAATTTTGGCAGTATTATTTCTTCACTATCCCCTTCTCCTAAAACAACTAATTTAGAAAAATATAAATCTGGGTAAGCTTTAATTGCTTCTTTAATATAGGTATGCGCTGCGTCAGTTTTTTGAGGAAGTGTAATTTCGTTTACTATTGATTCAGAGTCTTGAATTTGCAAATGCCTTATATTCTCTGGATCTATTTTTCCAATTATAGAAGAGTTATGTGAAGATAAAATAACCTGTGCATTTTCTTTCATAGCAATTTCTTTTAAATTCCTAACTACTCTCCCTAACAGATGCTGAGAAATATGGTTTTCTGGTTCTTCTATTGCTAAAATATTTAATAATGGCTTATCTGTCTTATCTTGATTGTTCTCTATTTCAAGTAGAGAAGACACTAATGTTATGTAAAACAAGGACTTCAATCCATCTCCAAGTTCATCAACTTTCACAGTATTTCCATCGACACTTGGATTAAATAAGATTTCTACATTCTTTAAGAAATCGTCTAGTGTATTACTATTAAATTTCAAGTTGCTCTTTGAAAACCTTGGATCTTTATGATACTTATTCCATTGTGTATTTAATATTTCTTGAATGCTTTTAATTCCTTCTATATCTTTGAATAACGTTTCTATAGGTGTTGTCAGGCTTTCTATATCCGCATCTAAGCTTTCAGGCCATTCTATACCATCAAAAATCCTCCATAATAATGTCCCTGAAGCATTTTTCAATTGACTTGTAGGATTCCTCATAGCTGGTACATACATCATTTGTATTAAGTTTCTGTGATGAATTGGAACTTTAACGAAATCTTCGTCATTTTCAGTCTGACCATATGGAACTTTGACATAGTATAATTCTTGTTCTATGTTTCCTTCAGGGCTTGTTCCTTGAATCCACTTCCCAATTAATCTTATCCTTAAATAAGGCGGCTTGCCCGATTGTTCAACCACTAAATGTTTAATAAATTCTGGGATAGTTACTATCTCTTCAGGATCCTTAATTTCCAATTCTGGAAATTCCACTTTAGCTTCTATCAACATACTTTTTTCTGAATTCGCTGACGTTGGTGTAGATTCTGGTACGTGAAAATCTGTTTTAATTAAAGTGCGGTCAGAGTTTTTTTGTCCAAAAAGTCGTAGTAGTGCTATTATTAAGCTTGTTTTCCCTACACTATTTCCACCGATTAACGCTGTTAAATCATCAACGTTAACTTTCTGCGTATTATTACCAAAAGATCTAAAATTATTTATATGTAATTCAGAGATTCTCACGTTATAATCCACCTTTTTAATATACATTTTTTACTATATTATAAATCATAAGGCTATAATTAAGTGAATTTTCTTAACATATTACATTTAAGATATATAAAATTTTATAGAATATCCATAAAAAAGTGACTAACACGTTTACCCTTCTCTTCTCGTAATATAGTAAAAACCACTTAATTAACATCATCTGTATCGTTCCGTTTTCTCTCAAACTATCTAGGTATTTCTGTTTGAATGAAACTCTCTATAAACATGATTAAACCCTTCTATACCAAGGCTTTAAATTACTTTTTCATTTCTGTTCTACACCAACGTTCCGCTTTTCCGAAAACTATCTAGGTATTTTCGGAACAAAATGTCCTTCAAGCCTTGATACCTATGAACTTTAAAACGGAACGATTCAACAGTAAGAAAAAAGCAATAAATCTATTATTAGTTGAAAGTATCGATAAAGATGACTATGATTTATTAATGAATGAATTAAACCCACAAATAGATTAATTAAAAGCTGAAATTAATACACTTGATAACTTCTTATGACATCCTTTCACACCTTTTGGCTAACTTTAGAGAGTGCCTAACTTCTTACAACATTTTTTCATACCTTTTGGCTAACTTTGGAGAGTGGCTAACTTGAATCACCTTTTTTCATACCTTTTGGCTAACTTTGGAGAGTGGCTAACTTGAATCACCTTTATTCATACCATTTTCGGATAATTTTAATAACATTCTTTCACACCTTTTTAAGATTACTAACCTACATTCAAAGAAATAACGAGCTTTTGAAATACTTTTAGACGATAAACTTGATCAAGAAGACTATGACAATCTTGTAGCCAAATCAAAACAACAAATCGAACAATTAGTCGTAAAAATTAACTCAATATAAAATGCAGAACTAGCAAGTACTGTAGATGTCGATAATTAAATTTTGCCTTTTCGAACACTTCTGCCAAACTATCTAGGTATTTTCACCAAAATCGAACACCTCATTTAAACCACTTAATTCCTTGTGGCTCTATAGTTTAACCGTGTTTTGATAGTATTCCTATTTAGGCCTGTTCGAACACTTCTGCCAAACAATCTAGGTATTTTCACCAAAATCGAATACCCCATTTAAACCACTTAATTCCTTGTGGCTCTAAGGTTTAACCTTGTTTTGATAGTTTTCCTATTTAGGCCTGTTCGAACACTTCTGCCAAACTATCTAGGTATTTCCATCAAAATCGAACACTTCACTAAAACCACTTAATTCCTTGTGGCTCTAAGGTTTAACCGTGTTTTGTTAGCAGTTCTATTTAGGCCTGTTCGAACACTTCTGCCAAACTATCTAGGTATTTTCACCAAAATCGAACACTTCACTAAAACCTCTTAATTGCTTACGGCTCTAAGACTTAACCGTGTTTTGATAGTATTTCTATTTATACCAGTTCGAACACTTCTGCCAAACTATCTAGGTATTTTCACCAAAATCGAACACATCACTAAAACCACTTAAAGTTAAGTGCTTTATATTGCAACTGTATTTGACTAAGTTTTAATAAGAAACGTATATTAATATAAATTGCAGGATTTTTAAGTATTAATAACTTTGGGATAAATCTTTAGAGAAAGGGGTGGTAATGGAACCGTGGAAAAGAAATTAATTAGAAATCGAATTCAATGTAAACATTGCAAAGAGATTATCGAATCCAAAACTGATCACGACTTCCAAAGATGTAGCTGCAGAGCTATTGGGGTTGATGGAGGGTTGAGCTATCCTAAGCGAATTTACCGCTCAGACCCACAAGATGAGCATTTTATTGATTTATCAGAATATGAGTGAAGAGAAAGCAACTCATTGAAACATAAAAAGCAGACGATTTAGAAGTGCGATAATGCACTTCTAAATTATCTGCTTTTACAATGATGTGTTATTCAACAATTGGGCAATTTAATTGAATAATTCCTTTTATATCAACGATTTCAAATCATACTTCTTGATAGTGCTGATGCACCACTTTGTTTTAAAATGTAAGTGAAATATTTTTTGATGACAGAAAAGTTCTGTGAGGTGATTGAATTGGGTGTCAGTATTGGTGATTCTTGTAAGCTCTATAAAAAATGCAAAATATGTGGAGAATATAAATATTTAAGGGAATTTCCACCTGCAGGTGGTAAAAATAATAATTTTTCCAGCAGGAAATCCTATTGCCGAATATGCAAAGATCGTAAGCACGAAAGAATACTTGAGCCTATAGTAGAGTATAAATATGACACTTCATTGTTAGACGTATCGAAGGATATTAAAATTAGAGGCCGAAGTTCAAAAAATTATAAATATGAAAGTATTATAAGTTATGACAAAGCAAAAAGATTAGTAGAAGAGAATGCTGCGGGTATTGTAAATAGTACTTTGATTCACCATTTTTTTAATCAAAAATCTTTTAAAGAATTTATACTTGAACGAGATAACTATACATGCCATTACTGTAGTTTATTTGGCGATACAGTGGATCATAAAATACCACGATCAAAGGGAGGACTAAGTACACCTACCAACTGTGTTTGTGCCTGTTTCGTTTGTAATCAAGAAAAGAATGAAATTATTTATGAAGATTATCTAGATATATTGCAATAATTTAAACAGCGATGAACTAAAAAAGATTGGAACAATCCAATCTTTTCGAGCTTAATGAACATATTATTTAATCACAATATTACCCACATACTGAGCGTTTCCCTTACTAGATTCTATATTGAAAACAACTATATATTCACCAGTTTCATTAGGTAGTCTGAATGATTCTACCTCTTCAAGTTCTAACTCCAACTCACTATCGTCTTTCAAAACTGAAACACTAATTCTATCGGGTTCAAAATAACCATCTTCGATTAGGTAGGTAACTGTTTGTCCAGCATTAAGGTAAATAGGGTCTTGTTCTTTTGCTAACGCTTGAATATCTTCCGTTTCTTTATTGTATTTTTCATCATAGTACCAATCGATGTTTGCTTCTGCTAGCGTTACATCTTCCATAATATCCTCATCATTTTCAAGTGTAACTGTTGGGGGAGAAAAATCATAGTTTTCCCCAATACAACCGGATAATAATATAACCATAAATATCCCCATACTTTTTTTAAAAGAACGCTTCATTAATTAACCTCCTCAATTCAACAAGGTAAACAACCATTCTTATTTTGGAGAAGCTTGTTCTATATCTATCTTTGTAAAAAGTCCCATAATTAAAAAAAAGGCACCAATGATAAACAATGCAACGAATAGGTACACCATAATGCCCATTCCTACAAAGCCCTCTCTTGCAAAAATCGCAAAACAAATACCAATTAGCCAAGAAACAAAAGGGTTTAACCCAATCATGACTATGATACCCCATACAATCCGCTTTCTTCTTTTTGATTGATCTTTCGTTAACGCCCATCCAATCGCTGAAAGAACAACAATGATTATTAATGCGATCCCCATTGCTAAATGTTCAACCCCTTATTTTTCGTTCTACCATACTAAACGTATATAATTGTCGCCCTACAACATAATAGACGACATATAGCGGAATGATCAGTTCATCTTGATAAAACCAATCTTCTAAAGTATTTGGATGCAATTGCCAATAGACAAGTGCTTCATACAATAATGTTGGCACGATAAAAATAGTCGTCACATTAAACCATTTTGTTTTGTATGCCTTTTTTACCTCGTTATAAAGTAACTCCCAAATACCAAATACGCCTAAACAAATGACAAATAGCACCATTACAGCAGTGATGGAAAGTGGTGAAGCATTACGTGGCTCTGCCCATTTTGTAATAAGATGTACGCTAATACTAAGTGCAATTGTTGTAAAAACAATCGCAACACAAAAGCGTATCCATTTATAGTGTGGAAACAATACTTTTTTCATTTCTTTTTCAATGTTATGTACTTCACCAAACGACTGCAAAGCAATTTGAATTGCTTGTTGTTCTGGATAACCAACCATTTGTAGCTCATCTATATGCTCTAATAAATGATTTTCCATTTCTTCTTGAATCAATGCACGTTCACCGTCATTGACTGGCAACTTCAAAACAATTTTTCCAACATATTGTTTAACGACTTCCATACAATTCACCTGCCGTTCGTTCGATTAGACGGGTTAACTGCTCCCAACTTGCTATTTTTTGCTTCAATTGTTCACGTCCAACATCCGTTATTGCATAATACTTTCTTCGTTTTCCTAAAGCTTCATCTTGCCAATAACTCGTTACATACTCTTGCTTTTCTAAACGTTTTAATGCTGGATATAGAGTTCCTTCATTCATCGAATAGGCTTCATCACTTAAAACGCGAAGCTGCTTTGTCATTTCATAGCCGTATCGATCTTGTTCTGCCAGTAATGACAACAATAAAATATCGATACTACCTTTCATTATCTCTTTTTCCATAATTTACAATCACCACCTTTAAAAACCATAGTAACTCAATGTACATAGTAATACAAGGTATAGATGAAGAAGAATTCCTTTTGTAGCTGAAATAAAGTTTGATTAAATAAACTGTATATGCCTTGATAAAAACGGTTTATGTTTTATTTGGATAGACTTTCTGGTAATTACGATGCTTGTAATAGGACAAATCTCATACCATCTCTAATACAACAATCTGACGCTATTGTTGAATAAAATCAACTTTCATGTAGTAACAATGGAATAAGAAAACAGCCTTTTAAAACAGGACTACAGCTCTTCAACTCATCTTATTAAATTATTTAAATTTAATCGTGTTCCATTTTCTACAAACCATCTAGGTATTTTTATTAAAATGGAACATGCTCATAAAATGCTTCTAATCCTTATACATCAAGTGGTTCAGGCGTTTTTACACCTAGGCGTTAAATTCACTGTTCCACTTTTTCTACAAACCATCTAGGTATTTTAACGAAAATGGGACACGCTCTCAAAGTGCCTCTAACCCTTATATATCAAGGGGTTCAAACTTTTCTACAGCTAGCCGTTAAATTTGCTGTCCCACTTTTTCTACAAACCATCTAGGTATTTTCA
>Ga0180215_1005162_pt1 | contig 11270 bp, 22 predicted proteins | sample eDN3rd37CBELigBY_FD_128871 | JGI IMG/M metagenome (GOLD analysis project Ga0180215, IMG submission 128871) | Enriched backyard soil microbial communities from Emeryville, California, USA - eDNA 3rd pass 37_C BE-Lig BY (version 2) (version 2) | ecosystem: Environmental > Terrestrial > Soil >...
CTCTGCGTCAGTCACCCAATGCTGCTGCAGCTGCCTAGCACCAGAAGCCCAGCATGCTGGCCCGCCTGCTTCCTCCTGACGGTCGCTGGGCCGTCATCCGCGCGTGAACTCGCGTTCAAAGGGAAACTTTCGCGCCAAAATTTTCGATGACGTCAGCGCCTCTCTGGCCGCGGCTGCTGTCAGGCACGCTGCTTAGGGAGCTCGGCTCGCAAGCAGGCGGTTGAGCGAAGCTGGCAGAGAGTCAACGAGCTGCAGGATGACGTCGCCGCTGGTTCCTCTGCTTTTGTCCTATTCGCCTAGGTTTAATATTAGAAAAAGGTACAAGGACAGGCCAGGGAGATCGAAGACCTGCAAGAATCTCAAAGCACGGTCGCTGCGAATCTAGGACAGCTCTTGCAAGAACAGACATAGACTGCTGCTGGAGGGCTGTGGCTTTGCGGCAACGACAGCAGCGGTGTGCTGGCAGATCTTCTCAGATCCAGATACTGTAGCGCATAAACCCTGCCCAATGTATCCGCCTCGCCCAATATTACCTGTAGCTGGCTACTCAGGCGACGCGCCGTTTCACGACATTTGTGTATTAATTTTTTGCCGTGATATACTATGCACAACGAGCGCGGCAACGCTCAGTAGAAGAAGCCAAGGATCTTGCCACCGGCGTGTTTCCGGCGTGCCTCCTCGTGGTCCATGATGCCGGCCGAGGTGGTGAAGACCAGGTAACCGAACTGGCGCGACGGCATGAGCTTGTTGATCCAGGACTCAATGTCGGTGATCTAGTGTCCCCGCGACTTCAACCAACCAAAGGAGTGGACGCACCACACCGTCAGCAACTATAACCCTAGCAAAATCGAAGTCATTTGGCCGCCCCCAACGCACCTTGACGTTGTAGCGGGGGCTGATCGCGGCGCACTTGTTGATGCGGCCGAGCAGCTGAATGACGATCTTGCCCGCGCGGTGGTCGTCGAGGATCTCGAACTCGCCAATGTAGCCGTGTTTCTGCATGACCTGCAGGAACTTGACAATCACCTTCGAAGACGGGCGCACCAGAACCTGGCGCTTGCCGCGCTTCTCGGCGTTGTTGATGGACTTGAGGCAGTCCGCCAGGACGCTGATCCGAACCATTTTGGCAGGTCGTCTGTAAGGTCCGCAGAAGCACACGAGGCCCAGAAGGGTACAGCGTTAGCCCGGCCTGTCTGGGCACATTTCGCGGGGGTCGCGCACGGAGCGGTTGTGCCCATTCGACAGCCCACATGCACGCGGGGTCCACGGTTCCAGCTAGGCGGCATGCAGCAAGCGCTCTCGCGACAATGCATGCGCCAGCCGGCACATTGGCCAGCCTCATGGAGGTCGACCCCAGACACGGCGCGCCATCGGGGCTCGCGTCATCCATCCGCAGCGGCCACGCGTCGGAGCTGCCGCACGTAGTGTGTGGATCGACGGCGCGCGTGCGCCAGGCGACTTCCAGCCAGCGCCGGCCTAAGCCTCATCGCCTGATCGCCCATCGTGCCCAGAGCCACCAGATCCTTCCAGCCGGTCCATCCGTCCATTGCCTCCACGCCATCGGCCACGCCGTGCGCCTTGGCATCCCTTCGCTAGCGCGAGTCGCGTCCGCAGGCCCGATGATCGTTCCTTGCCGGATCCCAGGCGTGACTGGGAAGGTGGGCAAGGAGGAAGGGCGTACCGCGGGTGCGCGCACTCGGCGGCGGGTTAGATAGAGGCGGATGGAGCAAGTCTGAGACGGACGTCCCTCCCCACGTTCAGCCTGGTGCTCCCCAATCCTTGATGACGTCATCAGCGTGTGACGTCAGCGTCGGCTGCGACCGCCGTGACACGACTGCTCTGTTGCTCGTCACATGCTGGATAATATCCGCGGCATACTGAGCATGCTAAACGCGAGAATTTCCCTGGATTCGACGCTAGGGAGGGAGACCTACATACATGTTCCTGTTGCCGGGATTGCGTGACATTATTCAAACAATGCATTACCCGTCCGATTAGGCGCTGGCGCTGTACAATGTGAACGTGCAATCGACAAACCGACCAGGTACGTCTCGCAATCACTAATGTACAAATACAAACAATTAAACGCTCACACAAACAATCACATACATGAGGTCTATTGGACATCGATCGGGTAGATGGACAGGTAGCCGGTGGACAGCGCCGCAGCGACGTATGTCGCCTGCTCCGTCTCGACGACTGTGACGGCGCGCACGCTGGCGTCGCGCCCGGTAAACATCTGTACGAGAGTGCAGGCGCAGCTGCTGACGCGGAATACCACGATCGTCTGAGGACGACCAATCAAGCCGCAGCAACCATGCAATGGGGGTAAAGATTAGCCGCAGGCTCACCAACGCCTGGCTCCGTGCCCTCCGTCTGCGGACCTTGGACGGCCCTCCCACGGCAGCGTAGCGGCCATCCGGCGTGAGCGCCAGGCACTGCACGGCGGTGCGGGCGTCCGCCGTCCACAGTAGCTTGCCGTTGATCGAGTAGCATACTGGGCAGCATCGGCAAACCTCATGGCATCCCACCGCCCCATAAGGTTCCCCAAAATCACCTCCGCGCCGTCAGCGCGAGACGTACCGAGCTGCTGCCCAGGGTAGACGACCAGCAGAAGGCCCTCGGGGCTGATCGCGCCCAGCAGCGGCGAGGCATGGGTCGGGTGGCGGATGGTACGCACGAACCGCGAGCGCGCAATGGCGTGCACGACCGCGCCGGCCTGCGAAAGCGACAGGACCAGGTCAAGGTCGAGCGAGACCGCAACCGACGTGACGGGGAAATCGTGGCCGATCAGCACCGTCGGCGAGGCGTCGATCAAGCGACCGGTGCGCGGGATCAGCTCCCACAGCAACACCGCGCCGCTGCGGCAGCCGGTGACCAGCGCGGTGCCGTCCGCGGAGACAGCGAGCGACGTGACCGGCGCATCGACGTGTTTGGTGTGCACGACCTTGCCCGTCTCCGTTTGTGTGACCTTGACAGTAGCGTCCCAGTGACCGCCCGACACCACGTGGCGGCCGTCCGGCAGCAGCGCAATCAGTGCCGGCAGCGGCAACAGGCTCTCCTCCAGCGGCCACGGCAGCCGGTGCCGGCCGGCCACCACGCCCGACACCGACACGTCCAGATCCAGCGCGAGCGGCTGCGCCGGAGTCTGGCCCTTGCCACTCAACAAGGCGCGCGGGTCCACCACACGCCGCGCTGTCCACTTGTGCGCGCCCAGCACACCGTCCGCGCTCACTGTGATTAGCCGGCCAGGTGCCGCGCTAGCAGCCATGCAAACGTGATCTTGGCGTGCGCGGTTAGGGCGGATCCGGCCTTACCACGCAGGGTGAGGGGCACAACAGCCATACCCGACAAAAACCAGCGGCGTGCCCGACAGCACGGGGTAGGTATACAGCTCGGTGCGCAGCAGCTCCAGCGGCCATTGGATGCGCTTTACAAAAATTGGCTTCCGCATTGTCATTCGTCAGAGAGGTTAGGACCTTGGGTGTCAAGACTTGTTAAGAGCAGCCACAAACAACGCACCGGCAGGCCCGCGGTTCGGTCGGCGGCGCTGGCGTGTGCCAGGTTGGTGTATCGGTCAACGGCCGCAAACGCGGCAGCGCCGCCAGACACCGTGGCAGGGATGCCTACGCCGGCACTCGCGGGTGTGGCGGCCGCGCTGCCGCTCGCCGCGTTCGGGCCCAGAGGCGCCGTGGACGGGCTGGGCGTTAGCAGAGCAGAGGTGCCGGTGCTGGGCGCCGGGTGGCGCCGCGGGTGCGGGTGCTTGAACAGCTGCTTAGGCGTCTGGCCAAAGTTCGCCACCTGGTCGATGAGCGCCTTCCGGATCAGCTGGTCCTCGATGGCTTCGATGTCGCACGCGCCCTCGTAGGTGAGGTAGTAGAAGACTGCAGTCCGGCCCGTCCTTCCGTACGCGCTGGCGGCCGTGCTCAGCATTTCGCCTTGGCTGGGTTCACAGCCCTGCAACCGGAATCGGCGCGCTCACCGTTGTCGGCGGCCTCGGCCTCCTTGCCGCGCTGCTTGTAGCCAAAGATGAGGTCGATCCATGCGTGCAGGTTCTGCGACACGTAGTCCGACTCGAGCGCCGCGCGGTGGATGGCGATGAACTCTTCGGGCGTAGACGCCCATGGCGGCAGGACCACCTGTGTGCAGTAACATTGCGCAGAGTTTTGGGCATAAATGAGCTTATGGTGAGTCCAATTAATGCTCGGATCACGACTGTCCATGTCAACTCCATTACGTCGTCGATTTTGTGGCCGTCGACCTCGCCAAAGTCGTAGCCGTTGCTGTTCTCCAAAAACTCGGGCAAATAAAAGAACTCTGGGATGAGTTCCTTCAGGTCCGACGTGGACCGCAGCACGTTCGACCAGGCCTGCGGGATAGAGAAGAACGTCCGGCCCGGCTGGTCAAATTTGCCGCCCTGCAGTTTGAGCAGCAGGCTCGTGAACGGCTCCTGCGACGGCCAACGTAGCAGAACTGAGCACACGACGAGGTCCGGTGAGCAGGCTGCAGCGCGCCTTGGGCCACGCCTTCCGCGGACGCCGCCGCACCATCCGGACGAGGAAGAACAGCACGGCGCCGAGGTTGGAGTAGTGCGTGCCGTAGTGAAACGGCGGGATGTCGTCGTCGTCCCAGTTCTCGTAGCGGTCCTTGAAGAACCTCAGGCGGTCCGCGTTGAGCGCGCCGATGGGCTTGCTGAGGTCGCGGTAATTGGCGGGGTCGCTCAGGTCGAGGGTCGGGCTCGTGTAGTTGCTGAGCACCCAGGGGAAAACCGGCCACTGTGACAGGTCGTTGTAGCTCCGTCCTGTGCAACGGCGAGAGAATGACCGCCGTCGGTGGCTTTAGCTAGTGCCCAGCGGGCTGCCGCACACGAGGCGCGCGAGCGCCTACCGGCCAATGTGTTGAGCTGCATCAGGTACTCAAAGTTAGAGATCTGGTGCGTCTGCCAGAGCTGGGTCAGCTGCGACTTTTTCGCCCATTGCCGCACGGTGCTGCCCACAGTGGAGACGGACAGCGTGTGCCCTATCATCGCCAGCGGATTGATCGAGCCGTGCCGCGCGCGAATGTACTTGAGGATCTGGGACGACGCATGCAGAAACAAGCGCAGCGTGCATTGTTCCGACTGTTCCGACCCAGCCCTTAAGCAAGCATAGTCGGCTTACCTTGGAACGCGCGTGCCGCGACGAGTGCGGGCCCTCGGTCGAAGGAAAGTTGAATAGCTTGGACGTGCGGTCGCGGAAAAACACCTCCATCGCCGAGTCCGCCAGCAGGTACCGCCGCTCCTGCGCTGTCAAGATTGAGCTGATCGGCCAGAAGCGGATGCGGTGCTTGGGCGCGAGCTTGCGCGGCTAGATATCACCACCCTCACACTAAAAATGCTTCTGTATGAGCACCAACGACGGAGCGCTGGCGTCCATTCACCACCGCCGCCATACGTCGCCCTTATACGCGTCACCGAGGAAGCGGAGGCGCGGCGGGTTGGCCAATATGGCCAGCTCGCCGACGATGCAGTGCCACAGCGTCACCAGCTCGCAGGGCAAGTTTACCAGCACCACATCGGTCTCGTCTACAGCGCCGCATCAGCGAACCAATGTCGTCCGCTTGTCAGCATTTCGCTGTTCCAATTGCCACCGATCAGGCAAATGCATCGCACCTTGCGCTTCTGTGGGCGCGGCGCTCACCAGGTCAGCTTCGCTGAAGGCTAAGTCCGACGTCGACGGCGTCGTCGCGGCCGACGTGGCGCGCCGCGGGGCCAGCGCTGCGGAGAGGGCTGTCGCTGAGGACGGCGCCGTGTTTGGCGCGGAGCCGACGCTGGTGGCCGGCTCGGTGGCGTCGTCGGCCGCGGCGCCATCGTCCGTCGCTTCAACAAGGTCAAACTCGCTGGGGAGGCTTCGACGAATGTTGACCGACTTGGTCAGCGCCAGGTCCACCGTGGACCCGAGGTCGGCCACAGGCTACGTCGCAGCAGGCGATATGCCCTCGGCTGTGGCATGAAACAAATCTACCGCCCCGGGAATAGAGTGTGAGTTACGCCGGTTCGTTGTCTTTTTCGGCAAACCAGGGTCGCAAGCGCACCGCTGCCGCCGCCGTCGACGTGGATGACGGCTTCGGGATGCGTGGTGCCTTTGTAGTTGCGCTTGAGCCGCCGGCGGCGGCGTTGGGCGTCCTCGGTCGAGTCTAGCCGGTAAAACACGCGCTCATCGCTCGGTACAAACGCCATACCATCGATCGACAAAGCGTCTTCGTCGGGCCCGGGCAGCGGAAACGAGCCCGTCCACGCGCCTTGCCTGAATAAACAGAAGACAGTTATGGTGACTGGGGCGCCCACATGAGCATGAACCATGCCACGTGGCCTCGTTCCGTTCGTCCTAACGTACGGGTCTTCCAGCAGGCGGCGCAATGCGCGCAATGCCATCGTGGCGGTCGCGCGGTTGAGCGCGTCGACCTCGCCGAGCTTCATTCGTCGCGCGTCCTCCGCGTCCTTCAAATAGAACAGCGCAGCGCGCCCCGTGCTCTCGTAGTCGGCCACCAGTTCCAGCTTGGCTGCACCCGAATGAAGTATCCGCGAACATACGGGTGCGTGGTTTCTGTGAGCACTGCGGGCCTCAGCCATAATATCGCGTAACGGGAGCCGACCTTGCTTCCGCTCCGGCATGCTCAGAAGCGCAACGTCAGTGGCCAGCTGCGGGATGGCGTTCAGCCGCGCCAGCGTGTCGCGGAAGGCCTTGGCCGCCACGCTGTTCATGTACTGTTGCCTGCATCCCGCCCCGGCACACGTTGCATCCGTAGGCGCCCGCCGATGTGTGAGCGCGCGGACCCACCGACTTCATATCAGCTTTGTGCAATGCGTACCACGCGTTGGACGCCAGGAACTCGACGAGCTCGGCCGCCGCGGCCTCTTTGAGCCATCGTTCCGTTTGCGCTGACGATTGCAGCGGAAAGGGCCCATCGTCGTAGTCAGCCATGGCCTCCGCGAGCGCTCCAGCGCGCTCCAGCAGGAACTGGCGCAGGTATGTGACAACCGAGACCGCCGCAGCACCGACGGTCGGCGGCGACACCGGCGGCACCGCGGGCGCCGACGGGCTGTGAAGGGCGCTGGTGACGGCGCTAACCGCGGAGATCCCGTGCGACAGTAGGTGCGGCAGCTCCAGCCGGCCGCCCAGCAGCGTGAAACCCGTCGAGCTGCCGGCGGCCGCGGGCACGGGCACGGGTGGTAAGTCTTTCACGGACCGGCTGGCAACCGCCACAGCCACCTCCTCGTCCTAGCGTAGATGTACAGTCCATGGTCGTGGCCGAAACTAGGATGGTCAGCATGCGAACACCGCGTGCCTGTTCAAAGCTTCCTTGCAGGACCGCGTACCGTGGTGCAGGCGTTCGGGTCGGACGAGAGCAGCATCCGTGAGAGCACGTAGAGTACAGCGTGAGTTCGGCGCAGCACGGAACTGGTGAGCTCGCTCTCGCGGGGATCGCTGACGACGTCAAAGTCGCGTGCCGGGTCGTCGGCTGGTTCTTGGGCGGGGTGGGCAGCGGCGGCATCGCTTGGGGGCACCGCATACGCAGACCGCCGCAAGATCGCGCGCAGCGCCTCGATATCTTTGCCATCGACAATCTGCAAGCGATACTGTGCTGCCTTGCAGTCGATCAGCGCTGCGACCTGTTGACCACCCTCGACCACCAATATCTCAAGGCTAGAGTTAGCGCCTCCTACCGACCAACGTCGCTTGCGTGCGTATGCCAGAAGTTTGGTGTAGAGCCCTACCAGCTGTAACTGCACGTCCAGCAGCAGCTCGTCGACATCTGCGGGCAGGATGGCCGCGAACGGCAGGCTCTTGGCGTCGCCCAGGGTGACGAAAAAGTCGAGCACGTCCAGCATGGTGCGAATGAGCGGCACGTCTGCAGCCGTCAGTAGCGGCGTGGGCAGCTCCGTCACCGCGCTAGGCGTCGGCGACTTGTCCACGTCCTGCCGGCCGCGCCGTGCGTGCCACAAGGCATTTTTCGAGCAAGGAATAAACTCAACAATAGCCGGCGCGTGTTGCGGTCTGCATGACATGGCTCCGGACACGTACACGCGGCAGGCCGAGGAGGTCCGACGCGGCCGCCAGGACAACCAGAAGCGCGTTCTGCATGACCAGCAAGGGCTCGCGGGCGCGGCAGAGGGCGTCGCGCGTGCGCGCGGCGAACTGCAAGTCGCGTATGTAGCTTTGTAGTTGGGAGACCACCGACGGCGAGAGCAGCAGGCCGTAGAGGCGCTTGCGGATGACGTCCGGCAGCGCGTACATCGTCATCGACGTCGGGTCCAAGGCCGCCAATAGCCCCAGGCAGCGCTCCCAGATGGGCATCGCGTCGCGCGTACGCATCAGGTCGTCGTATACCACGCCAAGAATGGCGTACACGGCCGACACTACGGGATCCTCGCGGCCTGGAGAAGCAAGCAGCACAGGATTGAAGACGCGCCGTCAGAGAAAGATCACACTTAAGGAACACGTCTGCCAAATATGCCAGGCGAACCTGGATCGGTCGCCGACGCGGTGGCATCGTGCCCCTCGCTGGTCGGCGTGGCCACGGATGGCGGCAACTGCAAGTACGCCAGCAAGAGCTCTTGCCAGTGCTGAAAAACGCGTCTACGAGACTCTCACGGGCAAGACTGCGTCAACCATTTGACTTTGCTCGGGTGCCAGGCCAACCAGCGTTCACAGCGTACGTCCAAACTGAGGAGCGTCTCGCGGTTTTCTGCCGACTGCGCCAGCAAGGCCTGCAGATCGCGCAAAAACGTCACGGCGGCGTTGTGGCCGTCGAGATCGCGCAACGACGTGGACGATGCCAGCACCTCCAGCAGCATATCCAGCGCTGCCATTGGAGGTGCATAAGGACGAAAATGAACGCAGGATCATCAGTACAACTGTCGGCACCTCTGGGATCGGCGACCAGATGCCGTACCCGCAGCGTGAACAAACCGTTCTGCCCACCCTTTGGTGTCGTCCAGAGCGTGCACTGCGGATCCCGCTCCCGAACGATTGAAATGAAATGCGTGTTTAGCACGGTCGATCACCACACGTTGGTCATCGCATCGATGCCCAGTACCGTCTTTCCGCACGGCGCCCGTGAGCAATTCGTAGAGCACGTTGTACGTTGACTTGGTTACCACGGTCTTGCTTAGGTGCTGCCCAATGAAGGCGTACCCACCGGCGACTAGGCTGTCCACCAGCAGCCGGCGATTGGAGCCCATTTTGCGCGACACCGTCACGAGCTGGAGGGCACGTGTTGTTCCAGCTGAACGCGAGGTCTGCCGTGAGTACCGCCATTCGCGCGAATCAGCTAGCACACGAAGTTGGGGGGGGAGGCGCACCAGCTTGAGGTAGGCAATTCGCACGAGCTCGTTCTTGGAGGCCATCGCCAAGCTTAGCGTCTTCCACCCGTCTGCACCGGCAGGTCGCGGATACAGCCTGGGCAGTACCACAGGTCAGCCAACCTATCATGCGGGCATTCTTTACCACCGCCGCTTCTGGCACCGCTGCGGAAGAAGGCCTCGGTCACCGACGCCGGCTGCTCGAGCATGATCGACATGAGGAGCGGCAAGTAGTCCAGCAGTTGGTCGTCATCTTCGTGGATCGCGGCGGCGTACAGCACCAGCGCCCGCAGCTCCTCAGGCGTCAGCGGCACCTGGTCCGCTTGGCGTGAAGCAGAATGCCTTAACAGGGGTCAGCCCAAAGTAAGCACGTGGACGGCATGCGCCTGTCGCCACACGCACGTCTTTGTTGGAGGCCAGCAGCTGCCGCAGCAGCACCAAGACATACGCTCGCAGCTCCCGCACGTCCTCCTTGGACAGGTGGCGCTGTCCACCGGCATTGCCCATCAGGTTCCAGCTTGGTTGCAGGGGTCAATGGACTGGCGCGTTCTTGCTCCGCTTTCTTCACCTCTTCATTTCTGTACCTCCGTCACGGCCACCTCACTGCCGTCACCGCGAGCGCCGATCATCGGCGAGAGCGAATCGTCGCCGGCGGTTCCGGACGGGGCTTCTGCGGCGGGCGTCGCCAATCCGCCTGTCGTAGGCGGCGGGGGCGTTGTCCGGGTGCGCGGTGACGGCGGCTTGTCGAACCAGTAGTGATCCGTCAGGAGATCCAGCAGCTTTTGCACGCCCACCACTCTGTTCATTCCAAGAGCGAGACAGGCGGCGCCGTCACAGCATGAGAGGCACGATTGCGGTCAACATCCACGTTCGCTGCTGGGAATGAGCATACTTGCGGAAGTTGATGACGCCAAGTCGCTCCGACGCTTGCATCGTCAGGTCGGAGAGGAGTTCGCGTTGGACAGCCGCCTATGAGACTTGTCAATAGGTATCTGGGTTGAAAGCATAGCTGCTAAGCACGCATCTAGGCAGCTTGGGAGTCTCCCGCACAAATGGCCCGTACGGAGCCGTGGATCCAGATGTTCCAGTTGAAGAAAATGTGCTCGTACAGCTCCGCCAGCAGCAGCGGCCGCTCGGTGCGGTTCACCTCCGGTTCCACTAATACCGCAGAGCCTCACCGGCGAGGATCCAACGGCGCAAGGTTAGCACCGGCGTGTGGCTAAAAATGGATGTTCCCGTCAAATGTCGTACGGCTGTTCAAGATCGCCTGCGCCATCTTTTTGAACGCAATGGCCAGGTCGATAGTGATGTGGGTCGTCCACGTGCGTGAGATCAGGTGGGCCAATATGAGGAAGCCCTGCAGAGAAGCCACTACACCAGGGAAATTGACGCATTCATGTCAGCTAAGACCTACAGTGCCTGATTCTACATGTGCTACGAACCTTGTGCCGCAGCATGTCCCGCTGGTTCTCGAGGCTCCCGGTGAGCATACCCGTCACAATGTCGATCACCGCCATTAGGATCTTTGGGGTCATCTGGGAGTGCTGCGACACGTGAGCGAATTGGCACAATCAATGAGCGCCCGAAGTCGTGTTCTCTTCGGCAATAACCAATATCGGTCGTTTACCGTCACATCTTCCGTGTCGGCCGATGCGATCGGCGTGCCGAGCTGCAGATGTGGTGCACGCAAAGGCTGCCTACATGACCGTTGAGATACCTAACTACACCATTGTATGGGCGACACCGTCGTACCTGCGCTAGCATGGGATAGAGGGTTTGCATGCCACCGACCGCGCGGATGACGTTCTTCAGCGACGACGTGCGGATCGCTGTGGCGCCGGGGCGTAGCGTCGCCTGGGTCGGCACACTCGCGCCGCGCAGCTCGCCGCTCCCGGACGCAATGTCGGGGCACGCCGCGTGCTGGCAC
>Ga0180215_1005167_pt1 | contig 11260 bp, 7 predicted proteins | sample eDN3rd37CBELigBY_FD_128871 | JGI IMG/M metagenome (GOLD analysis project Ga0180215, IMG submission 128871) | Enriched backyard soil microbial communities from Emeryville, California, USA - eDNA 3rd pass 37_C BE-Lig BY (version 2) (version 2) | ecosystem: Environmental > Terrestrial > Soil >...
CCGCTCAGGAGCGTGCCGGTCGGCGGGCTGGCCACCGCGCCGAGGCTGTCGAGCGCGCGACCGGACACGATCGCCACGCGGGTGTCCTCCGCGGCAGCGAGGCGCTCGATGGCGGCTCTCGCGCGTTCGGTCGCGCGGGCGTCCTCGGGCCGGTCGACGATGGGCGCGAGGGTGCCGTCGAAGTCGAGGGCGACGAGCAGCCGCTCGGTTCCGGCGAGCCGCATGATCGCGGCCTGCAGCGGGTCGGGCACGCCGGGTGCGATGATCCCCGCCCCCGTGAGCGTCTCGAGGAAGCTCGCCGACCAGTTCGCGACGTCGTTCTCGCGCACGCGACGACGGAGGGCGCGCATGCGACGGGAGCGCTCGCGTCGCGGCATCCGGATCGACTCGACCATGGCGTCCTTCAGGCCGTCGATGTCGTGGGGGTTCACGAGCACGGCCTGTCGCAGTTCGTCGGATGCCCCGGTGAACTCGCTCAGCAGCAGCACCCCGTCGTCGTCGAACCGGCAGGCGACGTACTCCTTGGCCACGAGGTTCATGCCGTCGCGCAGCGCGGTGACGAGCATGACGTCGGCGGCGAGGTAGAGCGCCACCATCTCCTCGCGCGGATACCCGTGGTGCAGGTACGCGATGGCCTGATGGCCGAGGGTCGAGTAGTCGCCGTTGAGGCGGCCCACGGTGAGCTCGATCTCGTCGCGCAACTGCCGGTAGGTCGCGACGCGCTCGCGCGAGGGGCTCGCGACCTGCACGAGGATCACGTCCTCCACCTTCACGCGGTGGTCGCGCAGCAGCTCGCCGAACGCCTTCATCCGGTGCCGGATGCCCTTGGTGTAGTCGAGCCGGTCGACGCCGAGCATGATCGTCTCGGGGTTGCCGAGGCTCTCGCGGATCTCGCGGGCGCGGGCCTGGACCTCGGGCCGGCGCGCGATCTGCTCGAAGCCGGCGGCGTCGATCGAGATCGGGAAGTGCCGGGCGACGACGCGCCGCGACGACCCGTCGCCGTCGGGCACCTCGATGACGGTGCCGCGCGTCGAGTACCCGAACAGGCGACGCACCGCCCGCGAGAAGTTGCCCGCGTCGGCGGCGCGCTGGAAGCCGATGACGTCGGCACCGAGCAGTCCGTCGATGACCTGGCGGCGCCACGGCAGCTGCGAGTAGATGCCGTATGCCGGGAACGGAATGTGGTTGAAGAACCCGATCACCAGGTCGGGGCGCGACTCCCGCAGCATGCGCGGCACGAGCTGCAGCTGGTAGTCCTGCACCCACACGACGGCGCCGTCGGATGCCGCGCGGGCGGCCGCCTCCGCGAAGCGCCGGTTGACGCGCACGTACGCGTCCCACCACTCCCGGTGGAAGGAGGGCGGCGCGATGACGTCGTGGTAGAGCGGCCAGAGTGTGTCGTTCGAGAAGCCCTCGTAGTAGTCCTCGAGCTCCTGCGCCGACAGCGGCACCGGGATGATGGAGATGCCGTCGTGCTCGAACGGGTCGAACTCGCGGTCGGCGACGCCGGCCCAGCCGATCCAGGCGCCGTCGGTGGCGCGCATCACGGGCTCGAGGGCCGTGACGAGCCCGCCGGGCGAGCTCTTCCAGCGCGTCTCGCCGCCGGGGCCCTCCTCGTAGTCGACCGGCAGCCGGTTCGACACGACGATCATGTCGTAGACGTGGTCCACGTAGAGGTCGTCGTGCGGCGGCGGCGGCTCGTCGTGCGGCTGGTCGTGCGGCGACCCCTCGGGGCGCTCGTCGTGGTGCGGTTCGTGGCGTGTCGGCTCAGGGGCGTGCATGTCGGCGGATGTCCCTCCTCGGCGCTCCGTTCAGGCTAACAGTCGCCGTCCCGGCCTCCCCGCTCCACGGTGGCGGCGCTAGACTTCGTCCCCTGATGATCCGCGTCGCCATGAGCACGTCGTGCGTCTACCCGCTCGAAGCCGAGCACGCCTTCCGCATGGCGCACCTGGCCGGCTTCGACGGCGTGGAGGTCATGGTCACCCGCGAGGAGTCGACGCAGCAGGCCGAGACGCTGCGCGAGCTCGCCCGCCGGTACGACATGCCGATCCTCTCGGTGCACGCCCCCGTGCTGCTGCTCACGCACTTCGTCTGGGGACGCGACCCCGAGGTGAAGCTCACCCGCACCGCCGAGCTCGCGACGGCCCTCGGCGCCGGCACCGTCGTCGTGCATCCGCCGTTCCGCTGGCAGGCGGGCTACGCGGCCGACTTCCTCGACATCGTCCGCGCCACGGCGACGCGACACGGTGTCGAGGTGGCGGTCGAGAACATGTTCCCGTGGCGCGCCGCCGGGCGGAACCTGAAGGCCTACTCCCCCGGCTGGGATCCCCGGCTGATGGACTGCGACGCCGTCACCCTCGACTTCTCGCATGCCGCGCTCTCGGGGGTCGACAGCCTGCAGTTCGCGGACGACCTCGGCCGACGGCTACGGCACGTGCACCTGTGCGACGGCTCGGGCGCGATCGGCGACGGCCAGGTCTTCGACGAGCACCTGCTGCCTGGGCACGGTGGCCAGCCCGTGGCCGAGGTGCTCGAGTCGCTCGCCGCTCGCGGGTGGGACGGCACGGTCGTCGCCGAGGTGAACACCCGGCGGGCGAAGACCGAGCAGGAACGGCTCGAGCTGCTGCGCGAGACCCTCGATTTCGCCCGTCGGCACACCCACCAGTCGCTCCGTCGGCGTGCGCTCGCCCGGTCGCGCAGGGCGCTCGAGGCGCTTCGTCCGGGTCACCGGCGCTGAGGCCGGGCCGCGAGCGGGCCGAGCGGATGCCGCGCCGGCGCGGGCCGTCGAGGCCCCACGACGGCGCCGCATCCCGTCACGCCGTCGCGATCGCGAGCCGCCCCGGCGAGCGCACCGCCCGCCGGCGCCCGATCACGAACGCGGTGCCGAGTGCGCCGAGCACGCCGAACAGCGCCGTCGCCCCGGCCGCGGCCCAGACGCCCGCTCCGCCGGCGCCCGTCACGATGAGCTGCATGCCCTGCACCGCCCACGTGAGCGGCAGGAACGGGCTGATCGCCTGGTACGGCCCGCTCACGATCTCGAGCGGGTAGACGCCGCCCGATGCGGCGAGCTGCAGCACGACGAGCACGAGCGAGACGATCGTGCCGGCGCGCCCGAGCCACGAGTGCAGGAACGCGTGCACCGCCATGAACGCGAGGGCGAGCAGCACCGAGAACGCGAACGTCTGCGGAAGCAGCGACCACTCGACGCCGAGCGCGGTGTGCATGAGCAGCACGACGGCCACGGCCTGCACGATGCCGATGAGCGAGGCGCGGAACAGCGTGCGCGCCACGATCCGGGCGGTCGGCGCGGTGCTCGCCAGTGCTTCGCGGGTGAACGGACGCCAGACGAGGAAGAGCGCCATCGCGCCGAGCCAGAGGCCGATCGGGCCGAGCAGCATGGCGACGACCTGGCCGATCGAGGTGATCTCGTGGTCGCGCGTGGAGTCGGCCGTCACCGGCTGCGCGACGACGCCGGCCGTGGCCTCGGCGTCCAGGTCGCTGAGCGACGAGGTGCCCTCGGCGCCCTGGGCGAGCCCGTCGGCGAGCTCCCCGGTCCCGCCGGCCAGCTCCGAGGCGCCGTTCGCCGACGCCTGCGCACCCGACTGCAGCTGGGTGAGCCCGTTCGCGAGCTCAGTGGTGCCGGATGCCGCGCCCGACGCCCCGGACTCGAGCTGGCCGAGGCCGCCGGCCAGGCCGTCGACGCCCGAGGCGAGGCCGTCGGCACCGCTGCGCAGCTGCGCGGAGCCGCCTGCGAGCTGCGACGCGCCGTCCGCGAGTCGGGCGATTCCGCCCTGGAGCTCGCCGAGTCCCGCCGCCCCCGTGGCGAGCGGCGCTCCGCCGGCCGCGAGCGACGTGAGCCCGTCGCCCGTGCCGACGACGCCGGTGCGCAGGTTGCAGAGGTCCGTCAGCGGCGCCGGGAGCGGATCCGTCGCGCACGTCGCGGTCGGCTGTCCGATCGCGGTCGCGGTGGCGGCCACGTTGGCGTCGATGAGCTGGACGAGGCCCACCTCGAGCTGGTCGTAGCCCGCCGAGAGCTGGGAGACGCCCGCGGTGTAGTCGACCACGCCGGTCCCGAGCTCGCCGAGCTGGCCCGTCTGGGCGGCGAGCTCCGCGAGCCCGCCGGCGAGCCCGTCGACGCCGGCCGTGTACTGGTCGACGCCGTCCGCGTACGCGTACGCGCCCGAGGCGGCCTGTGATGCGCCCGAGGCCGCGGATCCAACGCCTCCGGCGAGCTGGCCGAGCCCGCCGGCGAGCTCCGAGGCGCCCGACGCCGAAGCACCGACGCCCGACGCGAGCTGGCCGAGGCCGGACGAGAGCGAGTCCGCGCCCGAGGCGAGTTGCTGCGCGCCGTCGGCGGCGTCGCCGAGCGAGCCGCCCACCTGGATCAGGTTGCCGTACAGCCCCTCGAGGTACTGCGTGGTGAGCGCGGTGCCGAAGGTGGTGGCGATCGCATCTCCGACGGTCGCACCGACGACGCCCGCGAGGTAGCCGTGCGCGTCGTCGGTGCGGATGTCGAGCTGCGCCGTCGTGGGTTCGTCGCCCTGCAGCGAGGTGACCGAGGCCGAGAAGTCCTCGGGAATGGTGAGTACCGCGTACGCGTCGCCGTCAGCGAGGGCCTTCGCGGCCTCCTCGTCGTTCGAGATGGTCCACGAGAAGCCGGTGTCGCCGTCGCCGGTGAGCTCGGTGACGAGCTGGCGTCCGGCGAGCACGGGCTGCTCCTCGCCGTCGATCGTCATCGTGACGAACTCGTCGTTGTTCACGACGATCGCCGGGATCGCGTCGAGGCGCTGGTCCGCGCCGCCGATCGCGCCGGCGACGAGGCCGGCGACGGCGAGCGGCACGGCCACGACGGCGGCGATGAGGGCGGCGCGACGGCCGCGACGGCGGGAGGTGCGTGCGGAGGACGCGTTGGATGCGGTCATCGGAGTGCCTCCTGGGGGCGGACGACGAGGTCGGACGAGCCACCGGCGTCGAGGTCGATCGAGCGGATGCCACGAGCGGCGAACGCGTCGACGGGGGGAATGGGGTCGGCGCCACGGGGCACGGTGGCGATGAGCACCACGCCCTCGGGCACGAGCCGAGCGAGCGCCGGCCAGAGGCGGTCGGCGGGGCCCGACGTGTCGTCGAGGTCGACCACGACGGCTCCGGGCCGCTCGGCGAGTGCCGCGGCCACCGCGACGAGGGTGCGGTCGACCGGGTCGAGTTCCGCGAACGGGGTGTCGGGGTCGAGCGCGCGGGTGCGCCACGCGAGCGGGTCGGCGGAGGCGGTCCTCGCCTCTGCGACGCGGCGGAGGGACACGGCGACGGCCGAACGGCTGGAGTCGAGCCGGTACCACGCTCGGGTGGCGTCGATCCGGGCGGAGATCAGGTCGCCCGCGGTGACGCCGGGCGCGGCATCCGTCGTCGAATCGGCCACGGCGACCCGCCGCATGACCGTGCCCGCGTCGGTGGGCAGGGGCGCACCGAGCACGGCGAGCCGACCGGCGACCGGTGTGACGCGGCCCGCGAGGGTGGCGCCGACGAGCCGGCGCTCGCCTGCGGCGCCGCGCACCACGAGTGCGCCGCCGCGCGGCACGGCGACCGAGATCGGGCCGATCGGGTCGGCCGGGTCGCCGGCGAGCAGCTCGTCGGCGAGCACGTCGGCGTCCTTCGCGGCGGCCCACTCGCTTTCGGCGAGGTGGTGGCGCAGGCCCTCCCCCTCGATGTCGACGTCGGGCAGGATGCGCGCGAGCCAGTTCGGCAGCCACCAGGCGCCGCGGCCGGCGAGCGCCATGGCGGCGGGGACGAGGGTCATGCGCACGAGGAACGCGTCGAACGCCACGCCGATCGCGAGCGCGAACGCGATGCCCTTGATGGCGCCCGAGCCCTCGGGCACGAACGCGAAGAAGACGAAGAACATGATGAGCGCGGCAGCCGTGACGACGCGGGCCGCGTGCTGGAACCCGTGCACGATCGAGGTGCGGGGCTCCTTCGTCTTCACGAACTCCTCGCGCATGCCCGAGACGAGGAACACCTCGTAGTCCATCGCGAGGCCGAACAGCACCGCCATAAGCAGGATCGGGAGGAAGCTCAGGATCGGGCCGGGTTCGATGTGCATGAGGTCGGCGAACCATCCCCACTGGAACACCGCCACCGACACGCCGATCGCCCCGAACGCCGAGAGCAGGAAGCCGAGCGCGGCCTTGATCGGCACGAACACCGAGCGGAAGACGATGAGCAGCAGGATGATCGAAAGTCCCACGACGATGAGCGCGAACGGCACGAGCGCGTCGGTCAACCGCTGCGAGATGTCGATCGAGACGGCCGTGTAGCCGGTGACGGCGATGGGCGTGCCGAAGTCGTCGGCGATCTCGGGCTCGAGCGCGCGGATGTCCTGCACGACCTGCTTCGTCTCGGGGTCGTTCGGGGCGCTCTCGGGGATCACCTGGATGATCGCGGTGTCGACCGTCGTGTTGGGCAGGCCCTGTCCGACGTAGGCGACGCCGTCGACCTCGCCGAGGCGCGCGGCGATCGCGTCGAGGTCGTCCATGATGTCGGTCGTCTGCGTGATGTCGACGGTCACGACGAGCGGCCCGTTGTAGCCGGGGCCGAAGCCGTCGGCGATCATGTCGTATGCCTCGCGCTGGCTGGTGCCCGCCTCGCCGGCGCTCGAGGGCAGGTTGAGGTCGAGGCTCGCGGCGGGAATGGCGGCCGCGCCGAGCAGGCCGACGACGAGCAGCACGAACACGATCGGCGCCTTCAGCACGGTGTCGACCCAGCGCCGGCCCATGGTCTTGCGGCCGCCCTCGTCGGCCGCGACGGCGCGGCGGTGGGCGCGACTGCCCGGCTTCGGCACGAGGCGGGTGCCCGCGATGCCGAGGAGCGCCGGCAGCAGGGTGGTCGCCCCGATGACCGCGATGAGCACGGCGAACGCCGCGGCGACCCCCATGACGCTGAGGAACGGGATGCCGACCACCAGCAGGCCGAGCAGCGCGATGATCACCGTGAGTCCGGCGAACACCACGGCGCCGCCCGCCGTGGCGACGGCCTCGGCGGCGCTCTCCTCGGGATCCATGCCCCGGGCGAGCTGCGTGCGGTGCCGCGACAGGATGAACAGGGCGTAGTCGATGCCGACCGCGAGCCCGATCATGACCGCGAGCATCGGCGCCGTGCTCGAGACGGGGGCGAACGCGGCGACGAGCAGGATGCCGCCGGACGCGGCGCCGACGCCGACGAGGGCGGTCAGCAGGGGCATCCCGGCGGCCAGCAGCGAGCCGAATGTGACGATGAGCACGACGCCCGCGAACAGCACGCCGATGGCCTCGACGATCGTGAGGCCGAACTTCGTGTCGTTGAACACCTCGCCGCCGAACGCGACCTGCAGCCCCGCATCGCGGCCGATCTCGCCGGTGGCGAGCACGGCGTCGATCGACTCCTGCGTGACGTCGGTGGTGGCGCCGTCGAACTGCACCTGGATGTACGCGGTGCGCTCATCGTCGGAGACCTGGTCGCCCGCGTACTCGTCGAATGGGCCGAGCACGTTCGCCACGCCGTCGACGTCTTCGAGGGCCGCCTCCATGTCCTGGATGGCGGCAGTGATCGAGGGGTCCTCGACGGATGCCCCGTCGGGAACCTCGACGACGGCCTTCGCCGAGGCACCGGCGGTCTGGGGGAACACGGCGGCGAGCTGGTCGATCGCCTGCTGCGACTCAGTGCCCGGGATCGCGTACGACTCCTGGAGCTGGCCGCCGAGGCCGAGGCCCGCGCCGAGCAGTGCGGCGAGGGCGACGACCCAGCCGGCGAGCACGAGCCAGGCGCGGCGGTAGGCGAATCGTCCGATGCGGTGGAGGAGGAGGGCCACGGTTCGTCTCTCAGTCGATGGCGGTCGGGCGGGGCTCGCGGGCCGGGGCGAGCAGGTCGGCGAGCACCGCGTGCAGGGCCTCGGCCAGCTCGTCGTCGGCGGGCAGCGTGTCCTCGTCGGCGAAGGCGCGTCCGGCGGTGAGGAGGAACGCGGCGCCACCCAACGCGATGCCGAAGCGCACCTGGTCGACCACGCTCTCGCGCTCCTCGGCGATCGCGGCGGCGAGCCGGCGCACCGCGGCGTTGGCCCGGGCGATGATCGGCAGCTCGCCGAGGCTCGGCCCCTGGATGAGGAACACGTGCACGGCCTCGCGGTGCTCGAGCAGCAGGCCGACGACCCGCTCCACGAGCCGCGCCCGCCGGTCTCGTCCGCGGCTCGACAGGAACTCGTCGAGCACCGTCTCGAACTCGGCGATGGCGGGCTCGATGGCCGCCTCGAGCAGCGCCTCCTTCGAGGCGTAGTGGTAGAGCACGCTCGACTTGGCGTAGCCGGCGTGGTCGGCGATGTGCTGCAACGAGGATGCGGCGAAGCCGACGGTCGCGAACTGCTCGAGAGCGACCTGCTTGAGCTCGTCGGCCGCGCGCACGCGTGACGTCGGTTGCGTGTCGGTGGGCATGTTCCGACGGTACTTGACCGATCGGTCAGATCCTGCCCGATCGGTCAGATTCACGGATGACTCACAGCGGCTCGACGCAACCGGTAGCGTGGCCGCATGCGCAAGTACCTCTTCAGCGGAGCCGTGTTGAGTGCGATCTTCAGCGGAATCGGGGTCGTCCGCGCGACCCTCGCGGGCCCGAGGGACTGGCGCCTCCTGCTCATGTGGGTCTCGTGGGCCGCGAGCATGGCCATCGCGATCGGCACCGTCGCCGATGAGACGAAGCGCGCTGAGCTGACCGAGTAGCATCGTCCGCGGAGGTACTCCTCCGTTTCGTTCGTCGGTCCATGCCGGCGAACGCGGCGTGTCACCGGTGATCCGCGTACCGAGGGCACAGACTGAAAGAGCACCGCCGCACGACCCGATCGTGCGGTCCCGTACCACCGAGAGGGGCCCTCCGATGTTCCGCCGCTGGCGCCGCCGCGCGAGGCTCGCTGCTGAAGCCGCCGCACACGCCGCCGTCCCCGCGCCGCGACCCACCGCGGCCGACCTCCGCGGCGAGCACCTCTTCGAGCTGCTGAACGCGAAGCTCTCGGAGTTCATCGGTCCTGGTGGTTCGTGGGCGCTCGTGCGCCGCACCGACGACGACACCGACCGCATCTTCCACGCCATGCTCACGCACCAGATCTCGGCCGAGCTCACCCGCACGGTGCTCGACGAGCGTGAGGCCGTCGCCGTCGTCGTGCCGGCCGACGAGGCACCGCTCGCCCTGAGCTGGCAGCCCGCGCCGCTCGTCGTGTGGGCCGACCCCGTGGTGGTGCCCGAGTCCGAGGCGGATGCCGCGTCGCTGCCGTCGATCGGCACGCCGGCCGAGGTCAAGGCCCGCGCCGCCTGATCCCGATCCAAAATCGACCGGCGATTCTTGTACCGCCGGATCGAGAAGCCGCTCCCCCGCCTTTCGTAGCGTGAGACCGGGCCACGACGCCCGCCCCCACGACGAGAGGCACCCCTCATGAGCGCGCCGCAGCACACCTCGCCCGACGTACCCGCCGACGTCGACCCGACCCTCGCACCGCGACCGAGTCGACGCAGCACCGCGACCGACCTCGCACAGGTCGCCGTGTTCGCCGCGCTCATTGCGGCGCTCGGCCTGCCCGGGGCCCTCTACCTCGGCGGCACGGCCGTGCCGATCACGTTCCAGACGCTCGGCGTGATGCTCGCCGGCGCGATCCTCGGCGCGCGCAAGGGGTTCCTCGCGGTGCTGCTGCTGCTCGTGCTGGTGGCGGCGGGACTCCCCCTCCTCTCGGGCGGGCGCGGCGGCATCTCCGTGTTCCTCGCCCCCTCGGTGGGGTACCTCGTCGGCTGGCTGCTCGGCGCCGCCGTCATCGGCTGGGCCACGGCCCGCCTCCTGCCGGACTACCGCGTCCTCCCCGCGCTCGCCTGGACCGCACTCGGCGGCATCGTCGCCATCTACCTCGTGGGCGCGCCGGTGTTCGCCGCGATCACCGGCACTCCGCTCGGCGTGGCCTTCGCCGGTTCCCTGATCTTCCTGCCGGGCGACCTCGCGAAGGTCGTCGTGACGGTGCTCGTCGCGAAGGGCGTGCACCGGGCGTGGCCCGGGCTGATCGCGCCGCAGCCGTGGCCGTGGAAGCGCCGCGCCGGAGCGACCCCCGCGGCATGAGCGACTGGCTCGGCGGCTCGCCGCACGATGTCGCCCTCGCGTTCGGCGGCGGCGCCGTGCGCTACGGCGAGCTCGCGCGGGCGATGGGCGCGGTGGTGCTCCCGGCGGGTGACGGCGTGGTCGGATGCCCCGCGGGCACCGACCCGGTGACGCTGGTCACCACCGTGCTCGCCGCCCTCGACCGCGGGCGGCCGGTGCTCGTCGGCGGCTCCGCGGCCGACCTGCTTCCCCGCCGCTCCGACACTGCTCCGATTCGCGGAGCAGTGTCGGAGCCGAGCGATTCCCTTCCCCGCGACTCCGACACTGATGCGCGAGACGGATCAGTGTCGGAGCCCGCCGACCTGCTGCCTGCCGGCACCGAGCTCGCGGTGCTGACCTCCGGCTCGTCGGGCGGCGGGGCCCGGCCGCGCGTGGTCGCACGGACCCAGGCCTCGTGGCTGGCCTCGGCGCAGCCGCTCGCCGAGGTCGCCGGCCTCGACGCCCGTGACCGGATCGCGGTGACCGGCCCGCTGCACGTCTCGATGCACCTCTACGCGGTGCTGCATGCGCTGTGGCTCGGGGCGACCGCGACCGACGCCCTCAGCGACGCGACCGTGGTGCACGCGACGCCGACACGCCTCGCACGGCTCCTCGACGCCGAGGCGTGTCCGCCGGTCGCCATCGTCGCGGGCGCGGCGATGAGCGACGCGGTGCGCGCTCGGGCGGAGGCGCGCGGCATCCGCCTCACCGAGTACTACGGCGCCGCCGAGCTGTCGTTCGTGCTGGCGGGCGGGTCCGACGGGCTTCGTCCGTTCCCCGGCGTCGAGGTGGATCTGCGGCCGGCCCCGATCGGCGAGGAGCTCTGGGCGCGTTCGGCGTACCTCGCGCTCGGCACGATCGGTGGCGGGATGCTGCGGCGCGACGAGGCGGGTTTCGCGACGGTCGGCGACCTCGCCGAACGGACCGCGACCGGTGCGATCCGCGTGCTGGGCCGTGGCGATGCGGCGATCACGACCGCAGGCGCCACGGTGCTCGCCGAGCACGTCGAGGCGCGGCTGTGCGCGCTGCCCGGCGTCGTCGCCGCCGCCGTGGTCGGCGAGCCGCACGAGCTCCTCGGTGAGCGCGTGGTCGCCGTCGTCGAGCTCGAGCCCGGTGCCCGACTCGA
>Ga0180215_1005169_pt1 | contig 11259 bp, 11 predicted proteins | sample eDN3rd37CBELigBY_FD_128871 | JGI IMG/M metagenome (GOLD analysis project Ga0180215, IMG submission 128871) | Enriched backyard soil microbial communities from Emeryville, California, USA - eDNA 3rd pass 37_C BE-Lig BY (version 2) (version 2) | ecosystem: Environmental > Terrestrial > Soil >...
AACCCGTGCAGCGCGAACGAGTCACGAGATCCCTCCTGCGTCGGGATGACAGGGGAAACGGGACAGCACTCCCGAACATGTCATCCGGCAAGATCATTGTGGTGCACTACTGAGCCGCAGCGAGGGACCTCCCCGCTTTGACTCCCTTAGAGTTAGCGAGGAGAGGTCCTTCGCTGCGGCTCAGGACGACAGGCGAGAACCGCGTTAGGCACGGACCGACTCACGACAGCGGCTTTGCGGACCGTTGCAGGTGTCCCGTCCACGACAGTTGATCATCGCGTGTTCTCCGAGCCACCAGCGATCCGCGCCACTTACTCCGGCATACGAATCGGCCAGAGCGAGGGACGCGGCTGGTGATGCTAATTGCTGTGGGAGAACCAGTCCCAGGTGTACGAGTTGTAGATCACGTAGACGGTCGTGGGCGTTGCGATCATCCGACCCGACTCGAACTGCTGGACGGTTCCGGTATACCCGATCGGGTACTCGGCCAAGGCGTACCCGACTGTCTCGGCCAGTGCCGGATCGGATCGCCAGACCAGTCCGAAGGTTCCGCCGGGCACGTAGATGTCGCCTTCGAGCCACTCCGGTGTTGGGGACTCTCCACTCGGGATACCGAAGATTTCCCAGCCTCCACCGTTCTTGAGAACATAGACACTGTCGCGCGCATCGTTGGTCAACATGACGCCGCGCTGGAAATCGAGTTGATCGATCGCAACATTGGTTGCAGCGGCAATTGGCTTACCAAGTCGCTCCTGGACCGCTTGGTCGCGCCAGTAGATCTCACCGATCGCGCCGAGGACCGGAATCGAGTCGCTGGTCGGTGATGGCGTTGGCTCGATCGGAGTCGTCGCGGTCGCCGTTGCGGTCGCCGTCGGCGCAACCTGGGTTGGAGTCGCGGTTGCGGTCGGCGGGACTGGCGTGTTGGTCGCCGTCGGCGATGGCGTGGCGGTTGGTTCGATGATCGCCACCTGTTCGGTTGGGGTCGGTGTTGCAGCCGGTCGCGGTTGGGTCTGTGTGGCCGTTGGCTCGACCGGATCGTTCGGCACGACAGCCGTTCCGGTCACTGGACCACCAGGGCCGGGAGACGGAGTGGACGGAGCCGTCGTTGCCGGTGGCTGATCGTCGCGTGGTTCCTGCGTCGCGGTCGCCGTCGCCGGTTCCGTCACCACACTGGCTGGCTCGGTTGCAACGGGATCATCCTGCGTCGGTGTCACAACCGACTCAGGTGTCGGCGTTTGCAGCGTCGCCAGGCTCGACGAGGTAGTGAAGCCAAGTTGGAATGGCTGCTTGAGCGGGTTGCCCCACTTGTCAGTCGCCTCAGTTGAAATCTTGATCTCGTAGTCGGTGTCCGGCTTGAATGGTGGGTTGGCACCGATTACGAGCGTGTTGTCGTCCCAGGTGATGACCAGTCGCTCTTCTTCTCCCGGCGGGAAAATCCCTAGAGCGGCTTCCACCGAGTCCTTGTCCATGTCCTTGTTGAATTCGATCCTGACGGCCTGCTGCATTGGCCAGGTCTGCAGGTTGGCAGGCTCTGACGATGCGACAGCCGGATCGACGCCTCGTTCGTAGCCACCGATGATGAGATAGGCAGCGACAACGAAGATCAGCAGGACCGATGCGACCGCAGCGAGTGAATAGCCAAGCCTGCTGGTGAGCAGGAACAGGCGCCGAGGCTCTGCGTCGATCGTCTGACTGTAGATTGACTCGGTCAAGTGGATGGGTGCATGGAGTGCCGGAAGGGCGCGGATCTGGCCGCCAATCGACCGGTAGGCGTCGAGCGTAGCCTGGCAGTCAGCGCAGGTGGCGAGGTGCTGGCGAAGGCGGACGTTTTCTTCATACGTCGCTTCGCCGTCGATAAATGCTGAGATGAGCGCCCTGCACTCGCGACAGGCCCGGTCAGCCATTATCCGGCCTCCCCGTCCGTCGCAACGTAGAGTTTGCGGAACTCCTCTCGCCCACGGAAGAGGACGGACTTCACTGCCGAGCGGGACATCCCGAGGATGTCGCCGATTTCCTCACACGAGAGTCCCTCGTATTCGCGCAGGACGAGCGCGGCCCGGTTGCGCGGGGTCATCTTGTTGAGCGTTGCCTGTACAGCCGACGTTGTCTCCCGCGCAACGACGTTGCGCTCGGGATCGTCGACGCCTTCGTCCTCGAGCAGGTGTTCGTGCTTCGTGTTGTCCCATGGGAGCCAGCGAATCCGCTTGCGCCGCCGGAGGACATCGAGGCAGGCGTTGGAGGCAATGCGGTGCAACCACGCCGACACATTCAGTTCGGCGTTAGTGTTGCCCAGGCTTCGGTAGGCGCGGACAAAGCAGTCCTGCGTCAGATCGTATGCATCATCAGCATCGCCCATCATTCGATAGACGAAGTTATAGATCTGCCGCTCGTATCGCTGGACGATGGCTTCGAACGCCGCTTGATCGCCGGCCTTCGCCCTGCTTACCCACACATCCTCTTCGGATGCCATTAAGACCCTTTCCACCACTGCCCTCCGCACTATTCAACGCTTGAGGGCGTGGTCGGTTGTGCGCGTACAGCATGCAATTCAAGTGGCGCGATCCAGCCAAAGACCGAGTGCTACAATCCCGGTTGCGCTGCGAACGTCTTCATCACTGGCTCGCAGGAAGGATACCCCAATGGCGCATCCATTTCTCGAACGAATCCGTTCCGGTCCATTACTGTGTGACGGCGCCATGGGGACGATGCTGCACATGCGCGGCTTTTCGCTAGATGTGTGTTTCGATGAACTCAACCTGACGGCGCGTGATGAGGTGCTGGCGATCCATCGCGAGTACATCGCTGCCGGGGCAGACATCATCGAGACCAACACCTTCGGCTCCAATCGGTACCGGCTGGCCGAACACCGGCTCGACGATCGCGTGCGCGACATCAACTTCCGTGGGGCGAAGCTTGCCAGTGAGGCGAGAGAGGTTTCGGGAATACCGGTCCTGATCGCTGGGTCGGTTGGTCCCACCGGGAACGCGCAATCGCCGTTCGGGTTGATCGATCCCGAAGGCGTGCGCGCCGCGTTCCGCGAGCAGATTGGTGCGCTGCTCGAAGGCGGCGTCGATCTGTTGATCTTCGAGACGATTGGCTCGCTGGACGAGATGACGCAGGCGGTTCTGGCAGCGCGAGACATCTCGGACCTGCCGATTGTTGCGTCGATGACGTTCTCTGACGAAGGTCGCACGCTGGCGGGACACACGGCGCAGGAAGTCGTCAATACGCTCCAGGCGCTCGGTGTCGAACTGATTGGTGTCAACTGCAGCGTCGGTCCTCGTCGCGTGCTGGATGTCCTTGCCGAGATGCGTGAGTACACGGCGGGCGCGTTGCTCTCGGGACAACCGAACGCGGGTTGGCCGATGCAGGTCGGTGACCGGGTGATTTACCCGTCGTCCCCGGACTATTTCGCGAACTACGCGAACGAAGCCCTCGATCTCGGTGTTCGGCTGGTCGGCGGGTGTTGCGGGACGACGCCGGATCACATCCGTTCGATGCGGGCGGCCATTGACGCGCGGACGGCATCCGCGTCGCCAGTGATTACGAGCGCTCCACCGGAACGAAAGATCGAACTGCTTCCGCCGGAGGAGCCAACTCAACTTGCCCGCAAGATCGGCCGCGAGTTCGTTGTCTCGGTCGAACTCGATCCGCCAAGAGGGCTGAACCCGAAGAAGATGCTCGAAGGCGCACGTCTCCTCAAGGAGGCTGGTGTTGACGCTGTCAACGTCGCGGACTCGCCAATGGCGCGGGTGCGGATGAGTGCGCTGGCGCTCTGCTTCCTGGTCCAGACCGAAGTTGGCGTCGAGACGATCCTTCATTTCACGACTCGCGACCGGAATCTGATGGGCCTGCAATCCGATCTGCTCGGAGCGCATGCACTGGGTGTGCGCAATATCCTCGCGCTGACCGGTGACCCGCCGAGCCTGGGCGATTACCCGAACGCGACGGCGGTGTATGACATCGACTCGACCGGGCTGGCGAAGGTGCTGCATGCCATGAACGATGGCACCGATGCGTTGGGTTCGCCGATCGGGATGCAGGCGAGTTTCACGATTGCGGTTGCGGTCGACCCGACGCGCGACGATCTGCCTCAGGAGGCGGATCGACTGCGGCGGAAGATCGGCGGTGGCGCGGACCTCGTGATGACACAGCCGGTCTACGAGATGGAGACGTGGCGCAACTTCCTGCGGATCTACGAGGAGCGACACGGGCCACTGACGGTGCCGGTCATGCTCGGCATCCTGCCGCTGCAGAACCACCGGCACACCGAGTTCCTCTACAACGAGGTGCCGGGCATTCGACCGACCGATGTGATTCGCGAGCGGATGCGGTTGGCGGGTAATCAGGGGCGCCAGATCGGCGTTCAGATCGCGCAGGAACTGCTGCTGGAAGCGCGTGACGAAGTCCATGGCGTCTACATCATGCCGTCGTTCCACAGGTACGAGAACGCGGCCGAGGTGCTGGAGGTACTCAAGGATCGGACATTGACTGCGGCGTTGCCTGCCAGCAGTGACTGATGCTATACTCCATCGGTTCCCGCCTCGCGCGGGGCATTTTGCGTGTGGGTCCCGTTTGGGCAGCGTGCCGGCCCGATCCGCATGGCGGCCAACACGATCTGGCCGTAGACCGAGACAGATTGGCGAGGGTGGGAAGCAATGGTCGATACGATTCGTGACATCGAGCGTGAGTTCTTTAAGAGTGATATCCCGGACTTCGGGCCTGGCGACACTGTTCGCGCCCACGTCAAGGTCGTCGAGGGCAACCGCGAGCGACTGCAGGCATTCGAGGGTGTCGTGATTCGCCGCCGTGGTGGTGGTGTCAACGAGAACTTCACGATCCGTCGGATCGCGTCGCACGGCATCGGCGTCGAGCGCACCTTCCTGATCCACTCGCCACGCGTTGACCGCATCGAGGTCCTGCGCAACGGCCGTGTCCGCCGTGCCAAGCTGTACTACCTCCGGGGTCGAACCGGTAAGGCCGCTCGAATCCGCGAGCGCCGCCGACCGGCAGGCTCGGTTCTCTAGCTCTCAAGTCACAACCAGGCAATTGGCAAGCGCGGCTCAGTTGAGCCGCGCTTTTCGTCGTGCGTGAGACTCCTTTGTATCCATCACGGTTCCGAACGACCTCACAGGATGTTCTCGACTCTGGCAACCGCCGTGCGAAGGAGACTGGAAGTTGTAAGACCAGACTTTGGATTGGGAGGACATGCGATGGAAGGCCGACAAATCGACGAGCGCCCAATGGAGGAACTGTTTCTGGCGGAGAAGTACACCGAAGAGGAACTCTCGGAACTGACCGGCATCGGGATCGATGTCATCCGGCGAGCCGTCCACATCGGCCAGTTACCAGCTGAGACGTTCAACGATCAGATCATCGCGATCCGTCGTGAGGACGCGCTGGAGTGGATACGTACCCGCCCGTAGCACGCACGCGCTAGAATGGTCCCGTCGATTGTGTACGGACACGGGCGCGGGGCGAATGGCGCAATTCAAGACAATGACATGGTAAAGACGGCGGACTCGCCAAACGGTCAATCGGGTCGGCGCACATTGGCCGGCCCGTCTCTGCGTTGGGAACGGCGTGCCTGGGAGGCAGGCAAACTCCGAGTCGCCGGTGTCGATGAGGCTGGTCGAGGAGCCTGGGCGGGGCCTTTGGTTGCGGCTGCTGTGATCGTGCCAGCCGATCCACGGCAGCGCGCGCGATTGACCAGGGAACTCAACCGAACGGAGGCAATCGTCCGCGACTCGAAACTGCTCTCTGCCGAGCAGCGTGGTCGCGTGATGGACGTGCTGCTGACACTGGAGGTGCCGTACTCGGTCGCGGTCATCGAGGTCGAGGAACTGGATGCGGTTGGGCTGGGCGTCGCGAACAAACTCGCGATGTGCCGTGCGATCGAACAGTTGACGCCCGAACCTGAGCATGTGCTGGTCGATGCATTTCGGCTGGAGTCGTTGCCCTGTACGCATGAGCCGATCATTCGTGGCGACAACACCTCGCAGGCGATCGCGATGGCGTCGATCGTGGCCAAGTTGCACCGGGACGGCCTGATGGCGTCGCTCGACCTGGAGTGTCCCGAGTATGGCTTCGGAGCGCACAAGGGCTACGGGACGTCTGCGCATCGGGCCGCGATCGAGCGCTACGGCGTCAGCCGCCAGCATCGGACGTCGTTTGCACCGATCGCGGAACTGATGGCGCGTGACGCGAGCGTTTGATACGGGCCGCTCCGGCGAGGCCTTCGTCGCGCGGCGGCTCGAAGCGGCGGGCTATCACATTGTCGATCGCAATTGGCGCATTCGTGGTGGCGAGATCGATCTCGTGGCGCTGCACGGCGATGTCCTCGTCTTTGTCGAGGTGAAGGTCCGGTCAGAGCGTCAACTGGTCGCGGCAGAAGAATCGCTTGACTGGCGGCAACTGGGCCGGCTGATGGTCGCGGCCGAGCGCTACATCGAGCAGCACGTCGAGTTCGAAGACCATGTCTGGCGGGTTGATCTGGTGGCGGTGACGATCTCACGAAGTGGAGTCGTCCGGGACTACCAGCACTACGAGAACTTGACGCTTGAATAAGCCTTCCCGTTTTCCCGTGTTCTTTCGAGCGACAATGAAAGGCGAGTAGTGATGAGTCAGTCGGTGGCGGAACATCGGGAGCAAGCGCCTGATTCGGTTGGTTGCGTCGTTATCACGGTGAGTGACACGCGGACGATCGAGACGGACCGGAGTGGCGCGATTATGCGCGAGCGGTTGGAAGCCGCCGGACACACGATCGTCGGTTACGAGATCGTGCAGGACGAGCCGGACCAGATCAACCGGGTCCTGGACCAGTACACGGCGCTCGCGGAGTGTCAGGCGATCCTCTTCAACGGTGGAACCGGTATCGCCCGGCGCGACACGACCTACGACGTCATCAGTGGTCGGCTGGAGAAGGCATTGCCGGGGTTCGGTGAGATCTTTCGGATGCTCTCGTATGAGGAGATTGGCGCGGCGGCGATGCTGTCGCGGGCCATGGCTGGTGTCCTCAATGGGCGGGTGATCTTCTCGACACCTGGATCATCGAACGCGGTTGCGCTGGCGATGGATCGGCTGATCGCCGGTGAACTCGCGCATCTCGTCTACGAACTGACCAAATAGCAGGCTGCCTTCATCCATGGCCAGTCGGGGAACTGTCACCTGCTTTGTTATCATCGGCGGGTCTAAACGGCGATGAAAGAGGCAGCAGGTAACGCGATGAACGACGACAGGCCAGACGAGCAGCCAGCGAAGCAGCGGGGTAAGCCCCAGCGGGCCGCGCAGGTCCTGAAAGGGATGCGCGACTTCCTCCCGGAAAAGATGCTCGCCCGCCAGCGGGTGATCGCGATTCTGCGCGACGTGTTCGAGCGGCACGGGTTCGAGCCAATCGATACTCCTGCGCTGGAGTACTATGAGACTCTGGCCGGGAAGTACGGTGAAGACGAAAAGCTGATCTACCACTTCGCCGATCACGGCGGACGCGAGATTGGTCTGCGGTATGACCTGACGGTGCCACTGGCGCGCTACGTTGCCGTCCATCGCAATGAGTTGACGTTCCCGTTCAAGCGCTACCACATCGGCCCGGTCTGGCGTGCTGATCGTCCGCAGAAGGGGCGCTACCGCGAGTTCTGGCAATGCGATGCCGACACGGTTGGCACGAAGTCGATGCTGGCCGACGCTGACGTCGTCTCGATCGTGATCGAGGCGTTGCAGGGCGTGAACATGCCCAACTTCGTCGTCCACATCAACCACCGCAAGATGCTGGAGAGCCTCGCGCTATATGCAGGTGTCGAGCCAGGTCGGGCTGGTGGGGTCTACCGGGCGATCGACAAACTCAGCAAGATCGGACAGGACGGTGTCGTCGCCGAACTTGAGAAGGCTGGTGTCGATTCGGCAGTTGCTGGACGTGTCGTCGATCTGGTGTCGATTTCTGGGCCGCCGGATGTTGTGCTGAGTTCAGTCGCAGAGCGGCTGGAAGGCATCGACCTCGCCAAGCAGGCGTTGAGTGATCTGGATGACCTGTTCAACTACCTGTCTGCGCTTGGGGCTCCGGCAGAGCATTACGAGTTTGACCTCGCTCTCGCCCGTGGACTGGAGTACTACACCGGGCCGGTCTTTGAGACGACGGTTGATGAACCAAAGATCGGATCGCTCGGTGGAGCAGGTCGCTACGACGGGCTGGTCGGGATGTTCTCCGGACAGGAACTTCCAGCAACCGGAATGTCGCTCGGACTGGAACGCATCATCGACGTAGCCGAGGAGTTGGGGCTGCTCGACTTCGGCTCAACCGTCTCGCAGGTGCTGGTGACGATCTTCGATGCGGAATCGGTGACGGAGTCGCTACAGATCGCGTCGATGTTGCGGGCTGGTGGCATTCGGACCGAGACCTACCTCGAAGAGGGGCGTGATCTCGGGCGGCAGTTGCGCTTCGCGAGCCGTCGCGGCATTCCGTGGGCAGTGATCGCCGGACCGGACGAACGCGAACGAGGGGTCGTGACGCTCCGCAACATGGAGACTGGCCAGCAGGACGAGGTCGCCCGAAGTGAGGTGCGACAGGTCATTTCCGAGAAGCTGTACCCGGTTTCGTAGGGGCAGGAACGCGGTCGGTCACGGTGCGGACCGGCCGCTCCCGCTGACGGCGGACACTCGCGTAGACCCGTTCGAGGTCGAGCACGCGGGTTTGCCATGCGAAGGCGTCGGCGATCCGCTGGCGCAGGGCAATCCGTTCGGCTGGCGGGTCGTCGAAGGCGCGTTCGATCGCGTCGGCGAGCGCTGTCGGGTCTCCCGGTGGAACAAGGTGGCCTAGTTCACCGAGGATGGCGCGATTGGTCTGGGTGTCGGTTGCGACGACCGGCAGGCCGAGTGCCATGTAGTTGAGCAGTTTCCCGTTGCTCTCAGTCGTCGAGCGCTTAGGTGCGACGGCTACATCACCGGCAGCAAGTAGTGCTGGGGCATCTTCATAGGCAACACGACCGGGGAAGAGGACGTGTCCGTTGAGGCCCATCGCGGTCGCCTCGGCGGCATAGTGGTCTGCTCCGGGATAGCCCGCGACGACGATGTAGACGTTGTCGCGTCGTGCGCGAAGGATTTTTGCTGCGTCGAGCAGCAGTGATGTGCCCTGATATTCAGCGAGCAGCCCAAGATAGACGACGACGGGAGCGTCGGGTGGGATACCCAGATCGGCGCGTACCGTGGCTCGATCTTTGGAAGCGGTTACGGGATCGAATCGGTTGAGGTCAACGCCATCCTGGATCAGGACGATTCGTTCAGGGTCCAGCCCACTTCCGCTGAGGTAGTTGACGCCTGCGACACCACTGGCGATGACGGCAGCGGGCATCCGGTCGATACGTCGTTCGAGTCGCCGAAAGAAGCGCTCGCGCAGGCCACGCTTGCGGATGAAACCGTGGTCGAGCATCTCCTCGGTGAGCGAACCCTGGTAGTCAAAGACAACCGGTATCCGGAGCATCCTGCCAATGACCGAGCCGATCAGCGCTCCTTCATGAAGATGACCGTGGATGACATCGGGCCGAAAGCGAACTGCCTGCCGGAGCGTCTCGAAGAAGAGAGCGACATCGAGGTAGGCCTTGTGTCGGGATGATCCAACTTCGGCACGTTTCAGCCAGGGGACGTCGACCGAGCGGCGCGTGTCGACGCCGTCGAGGTCGCGGCCGTTGTGATAAGTGCAGATACGGACGACGTGACCCCGTGCCTGCAGGGCACGGATCTCTTCGAGGATTCGGACGTGGCAGCCATAGTCCGCGAAGAACGAAGTAGGAGCGACCATCAGGATTCGCAGCGATTCGCCTTCGCCGGACGACGTTTCATCTCTCACGTCCAGGTATTCTACGGGAGTTGGCAAATCGTCACCGAATCGCGCAGGCTTGACGAACCCGAACGGTTCGTGAATAGTGGCGCGCGCTGCCCGGCCACACCGGCTGAGCGCGCCGCCATCAACGTCAGACTGAGGAGAATGAGACAGCATGTCATCGTCCACACCGGCCAGTACCGCCCAAACATCGACGTCAACCAGCGACATCGAGTCGTACTCGCGCGTGATGATCGTCGTCGCGCATCCGGATGACGCCGAGTTCTCGTCGGCCGGTACGTTGGCGAAGTTTGCTAAAGAGGGAAAGCACGTCGTGCTCGTTCTGTGCACGTCAGGAGACAAGGGCACGGCGCGCCGCGACATCAGTTCGCCGGAACTGGCCGCGATGCGTGAGGCCGAGCAACTCGAAGCGAGTAAGCGACTCGGGCTGGCGGACACCGTCATGCTGCGGCTTGGTGATGGCGAACTGGTGCCTGATCTGACGTTCCGCGAGAAGATCGTTCGCCAGATTCGGATTCACCGCCCGGATGTGCTGATTACCCACGATCCATTCCGGCCATACGCGCTCCACCCGGACCATCGAGCCGTTGGGATTACCGCCGTTGACTCGGTCTACCCGACGGCGCGCGACCCGCTTTACTTCCCGCAGCACCTGCAGGAGGGTCTGGAGCCGCATAAGGTCGCCGAACTCTGGCTGTACGGCTCCGAGACGCCGGACATGTTCATCGACATCAGCGACACCTTTGACACCAAGATCCATGCGCTGAAGGCGCATCAGAGCCAGGTCGGCACGGCCGAGACGCTCGAACAGCGCATGCGCGAGCGGGCGGAGACGCTGGGCAAGGAGCACGGGTTGCCGATGGCTGAGGCATTCAAAGTCGTCAAGATGCGCCGCTAAACAGGCAACGTCAACGAGGAGGGCGGGTCATGGAAGCGAACATCGTCCGCGAGAAACTCGCACAGGCTGTCGAGATCCTGAATGAGGAGAATGTTGACCTCTGGATGCTGGTCGGCCGGGAGACGGCGACGCTTGGTGACCCGAGCCTTCCGTTGGTCGTTGGCACGAGCGTAACGTGGGAGTCGGCGTTCCTTGTGTCGCGGACCGGCGATCACGTTGCGATCGTCGGAACCGGCGACGTCGAGAATATCAAGCAGACCGGGGCGTGGGACAACGTCGTCGGCTACGTCGAGGGCATCACGAAGCCGCTTGTCGAGGCGTTGGAGAAACTCAACCCGAATGTCATCGCGCTGAACTATTCGACTGACAACAACATGGCCGATGGTTTGACGCACGGGATGTACCTGCTGCTGCAGGAGCAGTTGTCTGGCACTCCGTTCTGGGAGCGCGTGCAGTCGGCGGGTGAGATTCCGACGAAGGTGCGTGCGCGGAAGTCGCCGACCGAGATCAGTCGGATTCGCGAGGCGGT
>Ga0180215_1005170_pt1 | contig 11258 bp, 12 predicted proteins | sample eDN3rd37CBELigBY_FD_128871 | JGI IMG/M metagenome (GOLD analysis project Ga0180215, IMG submission 128871) | Enriched backyard soil microbial communities from Emeryville, California, USA - eDNA 3rd pass 37_C BE-Lig BY (version 2) (version 2) | ecosystem: Environmental > Terrestrial > Soil >...
AGCCAAACGAGAATGAACCATTTATTTTTCCATTTTATATCCAATTCCCCATACCACCTTTAAATATCTCGGGTTTTTCGGATCGATTTCGATCTTTTCCCGTATTTTTCGAATGTGAACCGCGACTGTATTTTCCGGGTTGTAACCCGGCTCTTTCCAAACTCTTTCGTAGATATCATGAATGGAAAACACACGCCCGGCATTTTTCATTAATAATTCCACAATTTTATATTCAATTGGCGTTAATTTAACGGGCTCGCCATGAACGGTAACCTCTTTCGCAGCCTCATCTAAAGTGAGCCCGTTTAGCTCAATAAACTTCGAAGTTCCCTCGTAGGTCCCAAGCGTGACGTATCTTCTAAGCTGAGATTTTACCCGTGCAATGAGTTCTAACGGATTAAAAGGCTTGGTCACATAGTCATCGGCGCCAACCTGCAGCCCTAATATTTTATCGTTGTCTTCACTTTTTGCACTTAAAATGATAATTGGTATGTTTTTTTCTTCTCTAATTTTAAACGTGGTGGAGATTCCATCCAATCGCGGCATCATAATATCTAATATAATTAAATGAATAGAATGTTGATGTAATTTCTCGATGGCTTCAATTCCATCTCTAGCCTTGATCACCGTAATTCCATCATTTTTTAAGTAGATTTCAATCGCATCGCGTATTTCTTTTTCATCGTCGACGACTAACACTGTGTATTGGCTCATCTTTCTTCAACCCCCTTTCAAGAGTATAACATTTTGTCTGAAGCCTATTGTACAAGGCTTTTCTTAAAAAGAAGGTACGGTAAATCTTAAGATTGTCTTAAGAAAATAGTGACATTCAATCAGGGTTGTCCATCGATAGAAAAAAGAAAGAGACTGTCTTGTTATAGACAGCCTCTCTTGTGGATTAGAATCTGTTTTTAATAGACATGAGGTAGTTCCAGATGACAGCAAGACCGCCAACATAGTAGGCGATAAGCATAACCCAACCAGTTGGGTCAAGGGGCATAAGGGCTGACATAAGGAGTAGAGGGAAAACGTAGTTAACAACGTCTTTCATATAATTTAGGAATTGTGTGAGAGGGAAAGAGCTTGAGGATAATGAGCGGAAGAAGCCGATAATAAAATCGATAAACATTAGTCCAAAGATAGCCCACATCGTATACAACATCAATCCTGTAAGCGCGAAGGTCATTGATCTTCACCTCCTATCGTTTGAGCTTAGTAAATTTTATGCGATAAAATTCAAAAAAGTACTAGGCAAACGACTGAATTTGTGGTATAGGGCGTTAACGGAGTGAAGTAAGATAGTTATCGTCAATGAGAAGCGGAATTAGAAAACATGTGAAAAAGGAGGCCTATGGTTTTAGGCCTCCAGTGTTTCGGTCATCTCATATTCCCATCTAAGCTCTACCTTATCTCCATCGTGCAATTCCGTCTGAAAGTCAGCTACTCTCCCATTAATTAATGTCTTCATCTGTATAGCCCCAGCTGGTCTCTTTAGATCAGTAGTACTGTAGCGGAATACATCTGAAAAGACAGGTTGTATCCGATTTTCCGTCTTTATATCTACCACATCTCCATGTTCTACTCGTTGATCCCAAGAAGACTGTTTTCCATTCACGAAAATCTCAGTTTGCATAATGGGGATTGAAACAGGTTCTCCGTTAAAGGTTACTGAAATCGTTGGCGTTTGAGGGATTTCTTTGGTTACCACGGATTGTACAGTCGGTACCTCAATGGGGGAGGGGACGAGTTTCAGTGCATCTCCGTGGCGGATAGTTTGTGTTAAATCAACCATTCTATCGTTCAACAAAACCTGGGTCCGGGCATATTTAACTTTCTTTGGTTCTCCATTTACTATGAGATGAAGTTCGGTTGTTTTTATTTCTTCTTCATGATGAGTGAGTTTTAAGACCTCTTCTACTGTACGTGGAAGACGAATTTCGATTACATCGCGGTCATTGACTTCATCGGTCATGTCACAATGTACTCCGTTTTTCATAGCCAACGGGGCAAGGGAATGAAGCACTCCCTCCACATATACATCTAAACTCCCAGTATCACTGAGTAGATCCTTGATCAATACAGTGGGTTCTTCTCCGGGGATTCCGGGTTCAATATTGATTACATCTTGGTCAGAAATGGTTGTATCAAAGTGAGCAGGAAGTTCGTTTACCCTGATCACAGGGGGCGTACCAAGGGTTCCCGGTATAAACTTCACTTTTCCATTCACTTCGATGGAAATCGCCATTCCTGGTCTTCCTTTAATCTTTTTTATATCCCAACCGGCATGTAGAAGTACATCGCCGACTTGTATTCGCTTCAGGTCAAACATTCTGACTTCCTCGTTATTTAGACTAACGGTCAAATATTTAATTGGATGATGTTGGGCTGCCACGGCTATACCAATGGGTGTTACAAACTCTGGCCCTTTTAAATTATCGTTTTGGGATAAATTCCGAATCGCTTCTGTACCACGAACGGCTACTCTAGATGGAGGGAGCTGCAGCTTTTGAGCCAATTTTTCTGGGAGAACTGGGGTTAAGCTACCTCCGCCAATTAACATTACCGCTTGGGGAGCAGCCCCATTTAGCTCCCATATTTTTTGTGAAATCTGGTTAGCGAGCGCCTCAATTGCATCGTCAATTTGGGCAATGAGATTCGTCGACGTTTCCACATATTCCATACCTAAAATATCCGTGTAGCCAACTTCTTCGTCAACGAGTAATTTACGTTTCATCTGTTCAGCATCATGGAAGTCTAGTAAAAAAGCCTGACTTAGTGCTTCTGTAATTTCGTCTCCGGCAACAGGTACCATACCGTAGGCGGAGATTGTGCCGTTTGCGGTAATGGCGATATCTGATGTACCGGCACCAATATCAATCAATGCGATGTTTAACTTTCTCATAGTAGATGGGATGAGTACATGGATGGCTGCAATAGGTTCCAATGTCAAGGTTCTCATTTGCAGTTCAGCTTTATTTAATGCTGTCATTAAGGAATCGACAACCAGTCTTGGCAGAAATGTAGCGATAACTTCCACTTTTGCCATATGTCCCCGTTGATCGATTAAATTACCGATCATCTCTCCATCTAAATAGTAATGAACGACACTATATCCAACACAGTAGTAGTCACGATAATCTACCTCGGATTGGTTTTTTGCCAACTGCTTCTGTGCTTCTTGAATGGCAGCAAATTCTAGACCTAGTACATCGTTCTTGGTTAATAAGGCATAGCTCGATACCGGTTGTTCGAAAGTCGCTTTTTTTGTTTTTAATGATCTTCCGGCCGCTGCCACCGATACTTGCTTTAAAGAACCATTACGTTCGGCAAGGCGGTTTTTCACCTGTTGGATGATTTTAGCCACCTCTGATACGTCATGAATCTGTCCGTCAAACATGGAACGTTCCTGATGTTCGACTGATTCATAATCTACAATTGAGAAAGAGTCCCCTTCCTGCTTTAAAATCATCCCAACAACACTACGTGTGCCGATATCTAATGAGAAAATATGTTCACTATGACCTGCCACTTACGACAACCCCTTTAACTACAAGCCCTTTTCATTCTACTTATTTCGTCGAACTTCAACAAAATTCCTGCTTTTGAAAACGGGAGGGTGTTACTCCTTGGTTAGTTGGGATACGATTTCATAGCTTTTTAGTCTTTCCTGGTGGTCATAGATCATGGAATTGACCATCAATTCATTCACACCGGTCATCGTAAGGAAGCCTTGTAATTTGCTTTTTACCGTCTCTGGACTACCGATAATGGAAGTAGCAAATTGACGTTCAAGTGCCTCCTTTTCATGCGGTAACCATAGTTCATTCATATCATCAACTGGCGGTTTTAACTGTGTTGGCTTACCGCGCATCATATTAAGGAACTGCTGCTTCATCGAGGTGGAGAGCCATTCGGCTTTTTCATCGGATTCCGCAGCAATCACGTTCACTCCAGCCATACAATAGGGTTCTTGAAGATGCTCAGAGGGACTAAAACTGTTTAGATATAGTTGAATGGCTGGTACGGTAAAGTCCGGAGAAAAATGACTGGCAAAAGCAAAAGGCAAACCAAGATGTCCTGCTAAACGGGCACTAAAATCACTTGAACCGAGCAACCATATCGGGATCTTCAGTCCTTTACCAGGGATCGCCTGGATCTGATTATTATTAACAGAAAGAGAAGGATCAAAATAAGAACGTAGTTCTTCTAGCTGATCTGGAAAGTTAAGACCGCCATGTCGGTCTCGATGCAAGGCCCTGGCTGTTGTCTGATCAGTTCCCGGAGCCCGTCCTAATCCGAGATCGATTCGGCCAGGATACATGGATTCTAGCGTACCAAACTGTTCAGCTATGATTAGCGGAGCGTGATTGGGCAGCATTATTCCGCCGGATCCTACACGGATGGTTGAAGTGCCTGCGGCAACATAACCAATGACGACCGCGGTAGCCGAACTAGCGATACCAGGCATGTTGTGATGTTCAGCAACCCAATAGCGATGATAACCCCATTTTTCCGCATGTTTGGCAAGGTCAAGACTATTTTGAAAAGCGACTCCTGCTGTACCACCTTCGATAATCGGGGCTAGATCTAACACGGAAATCGGAATTTCAGCGAGCTTTTTTGTCATGGTATCTCCTCCTGTTCTTGTATTCAATGTATCGAAATCTGTAGTGAACTTCAAATGCTTCCTGTCTTTTTGTCTATTGTTAACCTATATCTAAAAATAAGTTGACAAAATAAATCGGTACTCCCTATAGTAGGTTATAGGAAGGAGGTTATCCATTGAAAACAAAAGAAATGGTTTTTGTGGCCATGTTTGCTGCAATTGTTTGTGTATTAGGATTTTTGCCACCGATTCCAATTCCATTTAGTCCTGTGCCAATTACCTCTCAAACACTTGGTGTCATGCTAGCTGGTGGGCTTTTAGGAGCACGACTGGGCGGTATCAGTATGTTGGTTGTTCTGGCCATTGTTGCTACAGGCGCTCCAGTGCTGTCCGGAGGGCGTGGAGGATTGTCCGCTTTTGTTGCACCTACCGCGGGATATTTATGGGCTTGGCCTGTCGCCGCGTTTGTCATGGGCTATCTCACAGAGCGGTTTTGGAATGGATTAACGATATGGAAGGCGTTTTTAATTAATATCTTGGGAGGAATATTGCTTATCTACGCAATCGGAACACCAGTAGTTTCTATCGTGGCTAACTTGGGAATGAGAGAGGCTATTTTTTCAAACTTTATGTATATCCCCGGGGATTTAGTCAAAGCGTTTATTGCTGCTTACATAGCTGTAAAAATCAAGGCAGTGCGACCGTTGATTGAGAAAGATAAAACATTTGTTGCTTAGGGAAAAAAAGGGTTGCCAATATGGCAACCCTTTTTTAAAGAGAAGAACAAGCTCTAGAAGGTCAAAACGAAGCGAGCTGTGTCCGAATCGGGTTGTCGGGGTAAATAGATTAACTCAATGAATGCTAGTCTGGTTGACGGTCCCTGGACATAAAGTCTGCAAAGTTTTCTTCTAGCCCTTTTTCATCATCAAAAACGGTTATGTTATTATATTTTTCTTCCACAATTTTTTCATCACCATGTAATTTTATAGTCCACCAAGGGTTACCGTCACCGTCAACGATATTACCAATCATGCTATCGTTATCCCCGCTATTAATTCTTACAACGTCTCCATGCTTAGGCATTGTCCTATACCTCCTAAATTTGATGAATTTATGAGGATATCATCTCCAAATTTTGTTGAACTATTCTCACGTTGATACATAAAAAAGGAAAAGTTACAAAGACTAGGGTGGACAACCAATATTTATAAAAAGGAGTGTTTAGGATGAATAAGCTCTTTAGGGCTATGCTGGCTGCTTTGCTAATCTCTGTTTCGTTTGGTGCGGGCAGTATGTCTGTTCTGGCTCAGGAGGATGGAACGAAGCAAACTGTGCAATTAACCGAACAGCAAAAGAAAGAATTGGCTGCTCTCCATAAGCAAATGATTGAACAGCACAAGACTATTATCAGTAAGTATGTAGAGTTTGGCGTCATTCCAAAGGAGAAGGGTGAAAAGATTAGTTCTCACTTGGACAAGAAATACGAAAAACTTGAGAAGAACGGCTTTGTTCCCCATTGGGATCATAAAAAGCATAAGGAAAAATACCAACATCATGAATAAGTGATAGAAAGGAGCGACTCTTGAAGAGTTTGCTCTTTTTTTATGAATTATAGAGCACATTTCCATCAAAGCCCTTCATTACCATTTTCGACCCCTATAAATCGTCACGCTCACACGAATGGTCTATCTGAAACTAGGAGGGAGATAGAGAATGAAACAAAAATTCGCCTATATGTCAGTCGGTGTTATCTTTACTTTAATCTTATCTTTTACTTGGCTGTCTTTTGCCTCATCGACAACGGAGGTAGCGGGGAAACTGACAGCTATTGAGAAGGATCAGGTCAGTCTTTTTGATGGACAGAAAAAATGGAATTTTACAATTAATCCCGATACGATTATTTACAGAAATGATAAGAAAGTAGACTTATTTGCACTTACTTTTCAAGATGAAGTAAAGGTTTTGCTCAATTCGAATGAGGAGGTACGATACGTCGTTGCCACTTATAAAGAACAAGAAAATGTAACTGCATTAAAAGCGGAAGAACCGATCGCTACTGTTCCCGTAAGTAGTCCAACCCCTGTCTACGTGGACAGCCAGTCCCAAGAAACAGTTACACCACAAAAACAGCAAGTAACAAAGGTTGCGCCTATTCAACCTACGATTCGTGAATTAGAGGTAGAACTTGAAGCTGGACCAAAAAATAAGTTTAAGCTGAAGTATAAAAACAAAAATGGAAAAGTTGAAGCAGAGGTAGAGAAAGAAACAGAAAAAGAAAAAACGAAAACAAAGAATGACGAAGCTGTTGTGAGAGCGTTAATACAAAAAATGGACTTATCACCGGAAATGGGTAAACAAGAGATAACGGAAAAGGTGTTGTCGGCCTTAGGGATTGATCAAGAACTTAAAAAATTCAAGATCAAGATTAAATTTATAAATGAAAAAGAAGTAGAAATCGAGGTAGATAATAAAGGAAAAGGGAAGTCCCAAAATCGCGGCAATGGCAATGGCAATGGCAATGCTTATGGTAAACAGAAATGGGAAGATGATTCTGACGAAGACGATGATAATGATGATTAGATTTCCTATGCCATTAGATATAAATCTTTCTTGTATATTAGAATTGCGGTAAAATGATCAGAAACCATAAATAGAAAAGAGGGTTCCCATGATCAACCGAGTAGTATTACTGAGATTCTCCGAACAAACGACGCAAGAACAATTTCAAGAGGTGATCAAACGGTATAAATCCTTGAAAAACCAATTGCCAGGGATCGTCGAGATTCACGCGGGCCGGAATATTTCTGAACGAAATCAAGAATACCAAGTGATTTTAAATGTACGATTTGAGGATCGGGCAGCTCTTGAAGCTTATTCGGCGAGTTCCGAACATGAAGCGGTCGCTGCCTACATACGAGAAGTAGGAAGAATCGATAGCATCGGAGTAGATTTTGAAATTTAAACCTGAATTTGAAAGGTTACCCAATCTTGACAAGGGTAACCTTTTTTTCTTGTTAAGTCACTCTTACAAATTATGGAACGTGTACCATATTATTCGTCTCGACTGCCTTTTTTTTCTTTGGTAGACTTAAATTGCTAGAAAGATAGTAAAAATCTAGCAAAGTTGTTAAAAGAATACCAAATCAGCTAGGAGTGACAAGAATGAGGAAATTTCCAATTTTAAGTCTGTTCTTATCGGGATTTATCGTGTTTTCTTCTTTTAGTCCCATTGAGGCGGCAACAGCAACAAATCCAGTTGTTGAATCTGTAGACAAATACATAGGATATTCTTTAAGTAAATATGATGCAGGAGATTTTATTTACTATACGTTAAGGGACGCAGGGATTAAGGTTTCTAGCAATCTTTCTACCTTATATAAACAAGGTACAGCTGTTCCTCTATCAAAACTACAACCAGGAGATGTTGCTTTTTTTGGTAGCAGTAAATCAAACCTATTTGCATCTGGAATTTATTTAGGAAATAATCAAGTTGCAGTAGCTTATAAACCCTATGGAAAAGTCAAAGTGTTCTCGATCTATAGCTCGGTTGTACAAAAGAACTATGTAGGGTTGCGTCGATATACACCGACTTCAGAGGTACCTAAAACACAGGATCCTGTAAAGGAAAAGCCTAGCCAATCATCCGGTAAGATTCAGCAATCTCTGATCGATGCTGGTATGAAGTATCTAGGAACGCCGTATGAGTACGGTTCCAGTCGGAACGACACGAAAACATTTGATTGCTCTGACTTTGTTCGCCAGGTTTATTTGGATGGAGTCGGACTTGATATCGGAAGAGGCGGAGCGACTGCACAATATAATTACTTAAAAAAAGTTGGAGATGTCAAAAGGGATTGGCGTGATCTAGAGGTTGGAGACATTATGATTTTCATGGATTATCGCGGTACGAGTAAAGATGCGTATAAATCCAACCGGGAACGTGTTGGACATTCCGGGATCTATTTAGGAGATGGACAGGTTCTTCATACATACTCAAAAGAATCTGGTGGCGTAAGAATTAATAAGATTGAAAGACATTGGGATTATCGCTTTATTGCGGGCGGCAGCCCGATTAAGTAAAAAAAAGCTGATCGGAATGAATGGCTCATTTCGATCAGCTTTTTTAATTAGGAGACTTTTGCTTCTTTCTGTTGCGTTTGTTGTTTTGGAAGCCAAAAGGTAGCGATTAAGCTAGCAAAAGCAAGTACCATTAAGACAGTAAAAATAGCGTGAAGTCCCTGGGCAAGAATCTCTGGAGGAACCTGACCGTTCGAGGAGAACCCGGCAATATGGTGATTTAACATTGTTCCTAATATCGCAATCCCCAGGGTTTGTCCTAAAATTCTTAAAAAGGTGTTGGATGAGGTGGCTGCACCGCGTAAATTCCAGTCCACCGAGGATTGTACAACTACGGTAAATACTGTCATTGCTAATCCAAATCCAAGACCGACAACAAACATGAGAGAAATTAGGACGATATTAGGTGTGTTTATATTAATCATGGAAAGTACGACCGTACCTAAACAAATCCAAATAAGTCCGGCAAGGGAAGTGGTTCTCCCTCCTATACGCACCATGAGTCTACCGCTTAGTACGGCTCCAATTGGCCATCCGATGGACATAGGAGTCATAGCTAAACCAGAGGATGTTGCACCGAGAGAAAGGACACCTTGAATCCATAAGGGTAGGTAGGCAGTCAAGCCAATTAAGATCCCTGAAGTGAGAAAACTAACTACATTGGATACAGCCAGATCACGGATTTTAAATAATTTCAAAGGGACTATGGGTTCCGGGTGTTTCAATTGAATTCGAATAAATAAAATAAGGAATAGAATGGCCATTGCAAATAAGGTGTACATCGTTTTAGAATTCCAGGCATATTCATTCCCACCTGAAAGTAGGGCATACAATAGTGCTGTCATTCCGATCATAAAGGTAATGGCACCGATATAATCAATCTGGTGCTGTTTTTTCTCAATGTTCTCTTTTAAATAGAGTCCAACCATCAACATAGATATCAAGCCGAAAGGAATATTTATAAAAAAGATCCAATGCCAGGTCAGATAATCGACAAAAAATCCTCCTGCTAACGGTCCGAAAATCCCGGCAATTCCCCAAACGGAACTAATCAATCCCTGTACCTTAGCCCGTTGCTCAAAGGTGAAAATATCGCCTACAATCGTGAAAGTAACCGGCATCAGTGCCCCGGCGCCAAAACCTTGAATGGCGCGAAACCAAATGAGATGCGTCATGTTTTGTGATAATCCACAAAGTGAGGAACCAAGTAAAAATAATAAGACCCCAACCATAAAGATCACTTTTCGGCCATATAAATCCGATAACTTACCAAAAATAGGGGTTGTAATGGCCGAGGTTAATAGGTATACCGCGTATATCCAACTGATGAGTTCGATTCCCCCTAATGTATCTACAATCACAGGCATAGCGGTACTAACGATCGTGACTTCAATTGCCGATAAGAAAGTCGCGATTAACAGCGCAATGGTAATGTTGCGCTTATCTTTGTCCATGAACATCCTCCTCTTGTCTTTGAACCCAAATTGTTGTGAACAATAGATTATAATAACGAATAGAAAAGAATGGGTCAATCACTCCATTATTTCAACTATGAAAAAAGGCAACAGAAAAATAAAAACTGTTACCTTTAAGCTATATGTTTATTTATTTATAGTGGTTTTCCGTTTAGCGTCGGAGGTGCCTCCTCTTCAAGATCTACCGTATTTATCAATCCATTGCGGCTGATCTGACCTTCCCATCCTCCCGCTAATCCTTCATTTGTCATCCGATCCACGTCATCCTGAAGATTTTTTCCTTGCTTTGGCGTTGTATCTCTTGGATTCAACACAATCCCTCCTTTCTTTACCTGAGGGTATTTTTTTCATGTGCAACCGGTTTTATGCAAGGGAGCATATAGGCGAAGGTCGGGGTACTATAAATAGTTGGTACTTTGAAATGGAAATGAATGCTGTAAAATAGATAGTAAGGAGAGAATCAATACCGATCATAAGGTAATGAAAAGAGGGATTCATATGTCTAGAAAGTGGCTGGAAGAAGAAGGCCCTAGCTGGATCGAAAAGCAAATAATTACCCGCGAACAATATAATGAAATTTTAAATCTTTATCCTGCTCACCAGCGAAGAATGCAGCTATTGCCCGTGTTGGCCTCTATTTTAGTTGGACTAAGCTTACTTACATTTGTAGCCTCCAATTGGGACGGAATGTCCCATATGGTAAGGTTGGTTATTTTGTTCCTTACGATGACCGGTTTTTATACCTCTGGTTACTCTTTCTATAAGAAAGGTCATGAAGGGGTAGGGCAGGGATTGCTGGCCCTAGGTGTTGTGTCCTTCGGTGCAAGCATGGTTCTTATTGGTCAGATGTATCATCTCATAGCTTATGATGCACGGCTTTTTGTATTTTGGTCTTTAGCGGCGATTGGGTTATTATACCTCCTTCGTCGAACCTTCTTTTTCTATCTGTCGAGTTTACTGTTATTTGCAGGGCAAATTTATGCGATGACTTCGTTTAGTCAGGTCAGTTATCTTTTATTTGCGATTACGCTTGTGGCACTCGGATATTATGCTTATGACAAGAAACCGTTTTCCTATGGTTGGATCGTGGCCTTTCTCAT
>Ga0180215_1005172_pt1 | contig 11256 bp, 8 predicted proteins | sample eDN3rd37CBELigBY_FD_128871 | JGI IMG/M metagenome (GOLD analysis project Ga0180215, IMG submission 128871) | Enriched backyard soil microbial communities from Emeryville, California, USA - eDNA 3rd pass 37_C BE-Lig BY (version 2) (version 2) | ecosystem: Environmental > Terrestrial > Soil >...
CGCGTCCCACGCCAGCGCGGTGCACACCGAGAAGAACAAGGCGGCGCTGAAGCCGATGAGGTACACGCGCCGGTGGCCTCGCATGTCGCCCAGCCGGCCGAGGATCGGCATCGACACGGCCTGCGCCAGCAAGGGCGCGGTCACCACCCAGCCGATCACGCCCGCCGTGCTGCCCAGGTCGGCGGCCACCGTCTTCACCGACACCGAGAGGATGGTCGCCGTGAAGGTGGTGGCGAACATGCCGAACAGGCACGTCACCAGCAGCAGCTGCGGGTAGCGGTCGCTGGCCTGGACCCGCGTGCGGAGATCGGGCGCGCGCAGGTCCACCGTCGTCACGGCGGACATGGTCGCATCCGCGCCTCCCGCTTCCGCCGGCCACGCGTGCGACTCCTGTCACGGGGCCGTCGTGCGGTCGGCAAGCTTCGGTCAGGATCGGGCCGCGTGGCTGGGCAACCGACCGTCCGTGCCGCACCCTGAGGGCCGGCCGGCCGGCGGGTCGTAGGAGGTTTCGGGGGCGGCCCGCCGGCTGCTGCCACACGCGGTCCGGCACGACCCGGTCCCGGCGCGCGAGCCTGGGCCGCATGGCCGCTGGCGAGCGCATCCCCTACGACGAGTTCTCCCTGTTCCACGAGAACGCCGAGGAGTTCGGCCTGCCCTGGAACGGCCCGCCCGTCGTGCGGCGCGAGGAGGTCGACCTGGGCGACGGCCGGTCGCTGAGCGCGCTGGTGTGGGGCGAGGCGCCGCCCGAGCTGGTGTTCCTCCACGGCGGCGCGCAGAACGCCCACACCTGGGACACCGTGGCCCTGGCGCTCGACCGGCCCCTGGTGGCCATCGACCTGCCCGGCCACGGCCACTCCGGCCCGGCCCGCACCACGTCCACCGACCCGAGGGCCAACGCCGTCGACGTCGCGGTGGCGATCAGGGCCCTGGCCCCCGAGGCCAGAGCCGTGATCGGCATGTCGCTCGGCGGCCTCACCACGCTGGCCCTGATCGACCACGCCCCCGAGCTGGTCCGGGCCGCGGTGCTGGTCGACGTGACGCCCGGCGTCAACGCCCAGAAGGCCAAGGCCATCTCCGACTTCGTGAACGGCCCCGAGACGTTCCCCGACTTCGACGCGCTCCTGGCCCGGACCATCGAGCACAACCCCACCCGCACCGTCTCCTCGCTGCGCCGCGGGATCCTCCACAACGCCGTCCAGCTGGAGGACGGCACCTGGCGCTGGCGCTACGTCCGACTGACCGACCGCGCCCGAGGCGGTGGCGAGGGCCCCGACTTCAGCGACCTGTGGGAGGTGGTGCCGAAGATCAAGGTGCCGCTGATGCTGGCGCGCGGCATGCGGCCCCAGTCGGTCGTCGACGACGAGGACGAGGCCGAGCTGCTGCGGCGCCTCCCCTCGGCCCGGGTCGAGCACGTGGAGGAGGCGGGCCACAGCCTCCAGGGCGACACGCCCGTCGCGCTGGCCCGCCTCATCGAGGACTTCGTCTTCGGCTCGTGAGCTCCGACGACCGCGACGAGGAGGCGCTCGTCCGGCGTCGCATCGCCGCGCTCCTGGCCGACCAGCCCCCGGAGCGCACGCCCCGCGAGGCGTTCCTGGCGGCCAGGTTCGACGCCGGCCTGGCGTGGGTGTGGTTCCCCGAGGGGCGCGGCGGCCTGGGCGTGGCCCCCGCCCTCCAGACCCTGGCCGACCGCGAGCTGCGCGCCGCGGGCGCGCCTCCCACGTTCGCCAGCGCGGTGGGCTACATGATGGCCGGCACCACGATCGCGGCGTTCGGCACGCCCGAGCAGCAGGACCGCTACCTGAAGGCCACCTACGCCACCCCGGTCACGTGGTGCCAGCTGTTCAGCGAACCGGGAGCCGGGTCGGACCTGGCCGGGTTGGCCACCCGGGCGGTGCGCGACGGCGACGAGTGGGTGGTCGACGGGCAGAAGGTGTGGAGCTCCGACGCCCACGTCGCCGACTGGGGGCTGCTGGTGGCCCGCACCGATCCCGACGTGCCCAAGCACCAGGGGCTCACCTACTTCATCGTCGACATGCACGCCCCCGGCGTCGAGGTGCGCCCGCTGCGCAACATGGCGGGGACGGCGGAGTTCAACGAGACGTTCCTGAGCGGCGTGCGCATCCCCGACCGCGACCGGCTCGGCGCCGTCGGCGACGGGTGGCGCGTCGCGCTGGCCACGCTGATGAACGAGCGCGTCAACTTCACCGTCGAGATGGACGGTGCCGGGGCGCCGCGGGCCGACGCCACCATCCTCGACGCGGTGCGCCTCCTGCGCGAGCGGGCGCCGGGCGATCGGGTCCGGCGCGACCGCCTCATGCAGGTGTGGATCCGCTACGAGGTGCTGCGCCTCACCGCCGAGCGGGCGGCCCGCGCCCTCGACGCCGGCACGCCCGGGCCCGAGGGCTCCATCGGCAAGCTGCTCAGCACCGAGCTCACCAAGGCCGTGGCCGAGCTCGGCGTGGAGCTGCTCGGCGCCGACGGCATGGTGCTGCCCGACCGCTACCCCGAGGCGCGCGAGGAGCCGTCGCCTGCGCTGGCCGACGACATCCGCTTCGCCTTCCTCGAGTCGCCGTCGAACACGATCATGGGCGGCACCTCCGAGATCCAGCGCAACAACCTGGGCGAGCGCGTGCTCGGCCTGCCCGGCGAGCCGCGGGTCGACAAGGGCATCCCCTGGAGCCGGCTGCCGCGGTGACGACTCGCCGTCAGTCGGCGGAGTCGGCGCGGACGGCGTCGAGGACGCGGGGCCACACCGACGGGTCGCTCTTGTAGGTGACGTAGAAGCTGATCCGCGTGGCCACGTCGCCGTAGCGGCGGTGCAGCTCCCGTCCCACCTCCTCCGGGTCGCCCACCGCGGCGAAGGCCTGGAGGACCTGGTCGTCGATCACGTCGCCGAGCTCCGACCAGCGGCCCTGCTTGGTCATCGTGTTGAGCTCGGCCTGGAGATCGCCCCAGCCGTGCACGTCGAGCACCGGCTTGTACGCCGGCGTGGACGCGTAGAAGGCGATCTGGGCGCGGGTGCCGCGCTTGGCCTCCGCCAGCTCGGCCTCGTCACGGCCGGTGCAGACGAAGGCGGGCCCGCCGATCTCGAAGCCCTCGAGGCCGGTGCGGCCGGCCTTGACCCGACCGCGCTGCAGCGCGGGCAACGTGACCTCGCGCAGGTAGCGCTGCGTGGAGAACGGGTGGATGAAGAAGCCCTCGGCGACCTCGCCGGCCACCTCGGTCATGCGCTCGCCCACGCCGGCGAGGTACACCGGCGGGCGACCACCGGCCACGGCCTCGGGCGCGAAGAACGGCGTCATGAGCGTGTGGGTGTAGAAGTCGCCGCGGAAGTCGAGCTTGCTGCCCTTCTCCCAGCTGTCCCAGATCGCCCGCAGGGCCAGCACGTACTCGCGCATGCGGGCCGCGGGGCGGGACCACGGCATCGAGAAGCGCTTCTCGATGTGCGGCTTGATCTGCGAGCCGAGCCCGAGGACGAACCGGCCGCCGCTGTAGCGCTGCAGGTCGTAGGCCGCGAGCGCGGTGATCATCGGCGTCCGGGCGAAGGCGATCGCCACGGACGTGCCGATGGTGATCCGCTGCGTGGCGTCGGCCGCGCGCACGAGCTGCAGGAAGGGCTCGTGGTTGGTCTCGCCCACCCACAGCGCGTCGTAGCCGTCGGCTTCCAGCGCCGCGGCCTCGGTCGCCGTCGCATCGAGGTCCTTGCCCAGGGTCGCGTCGATCTTCATCGGCGGGAGTCTCGCGCGGGCGTTCCTGGCGTCGGTCATTGGGGCTTCGACGTGATGCCCTGCGGGAAGAGCCGGAAGGCCCGGCGCAGGCCGACGTCGAGCTCGTCAGCCGTGAGCCGCTCCCCGCTGCGGCTCCGGTAGGTGACGGCGTCGTCGATCTCCCACGGCCGCACCCGCTGCACGGCGTTGCCCTCCACCCGGAGCACCGCCCCGGTGAGCCACCCCGCCGCGGGCGACAGGAGCCAGGCCACCACCGGGGAGGCGTTGCCCGGGTCCATCGGGCTCCACCCGGCGGCCGGCGCGTCGTCGGCGCCGCTCACGCCGCTGCCGGCCGTCATGCGGGTGGCGGCCAACGGCGAGATGGCGTTGACCGTCACGCCGTAGCGGTCCATCTCCATGGCCGCCACGATCGTGAAGCCGGCGATGCCGGCCTTGGCCGCGGCGTAGTTCGACTGCCCGACGTTGCCGAACAGGCCGGACCCCGACGTCGTGTTCACCACCCGGCCGTAGACGGGCTCGCCGGCCTTGGCCAGCCCGCGCCAGTGGTCGCAGGCGTGCTTGGTCAGCGCGATGGTGCCCTTCAGGTGCACGGCCAGCACCGCGTCGATGTCGTCCTCCGTGAGCGACGTGAGCATCCGGTCGCGCAGGATGCCGGCGTTGTTCACGATGCCGTCCAGCCGGCCGTAGGCCTCGACGGTGTGAGCCACCAGCCGCTGCATGGCGTCCCAGTCGCTCACCGACGAGTCATCGGCCATGGCGTCCCCGCCCCGGGCGCGGATCTCGGCCACCACCTCGTCGGCTGGGGCCTCTTCCCTGAGCTCGCCGCGCACGCCGGTGCCGAGGTCGTTCACCACCACGGTGGCGCCGTGGGCGGCCAACTCGAGGCAGTGCTCGCGGCCGATGCCGCGGCCCCCGCCCGTGACGATGACGACCCGTCCGTCCAGCATGCCCATGCGTGCTCCTGCTCCCTGTGGCTCAGACCTCATCCTCGTCCAGCTCGTCGACCGGCGCGATGAACCCGGTCGGCAGCGGCGCGAACCGAGGCGGGCGCCGCTCGACGTAGCTCGTCACACCCTCGCGCGCGTCGGGGTGGGCCACGTAGCGCTGCATGAGGGCCAGGGCCCGGCGGCGGGCCGCCTCGAGGCTCGGCTCCTCGAGGTCGCGCTGCACCTGCGCCTTGATGACTGCCATCGACAGCGGCGAGCAGGAGGCCGCCAGCTCGCGCGCGTAGGCCATCGCCGCGGGCAGCACCTCCTCGGCGGGCAGGACGCGGCTGACGAGGCCCATGGCGTGGGCCTCCTCCGCGGTGAAGGTGCGGCCGGACAGCAGCAGGTCGAGGGCCCTTTCCGGGCCTATCAAGCGGGCCAGCAGCCACGTGATGCCGTGCTCGGCCATGAGGCCGCGACGGGCGAAGGCGGTGGTGAGCTTGGCGCCGGCGGCTACGAACCGCACGTCGCACATCAGCGCCTGGAGGAGGCCGATGCCGGCGCAGGCCCCGTTCACGGCCGCGATCAACGGCTTGGGCACACCCAGCGGGAACGTCTGGGGCCGTCGCCCCTCCGTGGTGATCGTGCCGGCCTCGGCCACCTCGGCGAGCAGCTGCACGTCGAGGCCCGGGCAGAACGAGCGGCCCGCGCCCGTGACCACGATGGCCCGCACGTCCTCGTCGGCGGAGGCCACGTCGAGCAGCGCGAAGTAGCGGGCCTCCATCGTGAACGTCCAGGCGTTGTGGCGCTCGGGGCGGTGCAGCGTGAGTAGGGCGACGCCGTCGGCCACCTCGTAGAGGACCTCTTCGTCCGCCTCCTCCGCTCGGCCCATCGCGCCCGTCTGGCTCACTCGTTGCCTCCTGTCGGGGCGCCGGCGCGCAGCACGCGGCGCAGCACCTTGCCGTTCTCGTTGCGGGGCAACTCGGCCACGAACGCCCACAGCGCCGGCACCTTGAACCCCGCCACCTTGTCGCGCGCCCAGCGGGCGAGCTCCTCCTCGTCCGGCGGCGACCCCGGGTCCTCGGGGACCACGTAGGCCTTCACCAGCTCGCCCCAGCGCTGGTCGGGCACGCCCACAACCGCCGCGTCGGCCACGCCCGGGTGGCTGGCCAGCGCCTGCTCGACCTCCAGCGGGTGGATGTTCTCGCCGCCCCGGATGATCATGTCGCTCGTGCGGCCCACCAGGTAGAGGTAGCCGTCGTCGTCGAAGCGACCCACGTCGCCCGTGTGGAGCCAGCCGTCGTCGCTGCGCACGAACACGTGCTCCGCCCGCACCAGCACCTCCCCCTCGCCATCGCGCCCGGCCGCCCGGCAGTCGAGGCGCAGCTCCACGCCGGGCGCGGCCCGGCCGGCGCTGCGCAGCAGCTCGCTGCGGCCCGCGGCCGCCAGGTGGTGGTCCTCGGTGGTCAGCGCAGCGATGGGCGACCCCTCGGTCATCCCGTAGAGCTGCACGAGCTCCACGTGCGGCACCTCCTGCAGCACGCGCGCCAGCGTGTCGGGGTGGATCGGCGAGGCGCCGTACTGGAGGAGCCGCAGGCTGGGCAGGCCGAGCGCACCCGCTTCGAGCAGCGCGTCGATCATCGTCGGGACCGCCAGCGCGTGCGTGAGGCCGAGGTCGCCGAGCCCGCGCCAGACCTCCTCCGAGAAGCGCGGCACGCCGCACACCGCAGCGCCCACCGCCAAGGTGATGAGCACGTTGCCGACCCCGGCGATGTGGTGGAAGGGCGACATCGTGGCGTAGACGCACCCCGGGCCGAGGCCGGACAGGGACGCGCTGCACCGCACCCGCGCCATCAGCCGCCGCTGCGACACCGGCACCCGCTTGGGCAGACCCGTGGTGCCCGACGTGTGCAGCACCACCGCGAGGGCGTCGGGCGGCGGCGCGGCGTCGAGGCGGCGCTCCGACGGGCCCAGCTCGGGGATGATCTCCACGCGCACACCGGTGGCGGCGCCGACCTCCCGCGCCAGCCCGGCCAGCGCGGGCTCAGCGACGAGCACCGGCGCGCCGTGGGCGGCGACGCAGCGGGCCAGGTCGGCGGGCGGCAACCGCACGCCGAGCGGGGCCAGCGGGCGGCCCGAGCCGGCGCCCGCCACCAGCAGCGTCACCGCCGCCGGCGAGGTCGTGACCAGCGCCGGCACGGTGGCGCCGGCCGGCACCCCGAGCTCGTCGAGCCAGTCGGCGGCCGTGCCGGCACGGCGCAGCAGCTCGTCGGCCGACAGCGTGCCCTCCGGCGTGATGACCGCAGGAGCGTCGGACCCACGACGGGCCTCCACCGCTGCTGACCACGTCGGGGCCGCGGCCCCACCGAGCTCCCCCCTCACGACCCACGAGGGTAGGCCCGCGCCCGGTCGGCGTGCGGCATCGCGCCGAGCGATGGCACCATCGGCCGATGACGGCCGACGACGGGACCGGCAAGCGGGGGCCGCGCGCCTCCGGCCGTTCGCCGGGCCGCCTGCTGTGGGCCGGGAGCGCGGTGCTCGCGGTCGCTCTCGTCGCCCTGCTCCTGGCCCAGCGCGACGACCCGCCGCCGGGCGACCCGCCCCGCCGGCCGGTGGCCGTGGCCGCCGCGGGCGGCGACGTGGTGGTGCTCGACGACGACGGGCGGCTCGTGGCCATGGCCGGCGGGCCCGATGTGCCGACCGGCCTGGTGGTGCCGGGCGCCCGGGCCCTGGCCGCCGGCGGCACCGGCCTCGTGGTGGTCGACGGGCGTCGAGGTGAGGTGCGCCGGCTCGGGAAGAGCGCGGAGGAAGAGCTGCTGGCGGGGCCGGCCCAGGGCCTGGCCGAGCCTGTGGCGGTGGCGGCCGACCTCCAGCGCGTCGTGGTGGTCGACGCGGTGGGCCCGTCGGTCTGGGAGCTGCGCGAGGAGGGAAGCCGGACGCGGTTGGCCGGCGCCGAGCAGGGCCTGGTCGCCCCCACCGCGGTGGCGCTGGCCGCCGACGGCACGGTGCTGGTGGCCGACCCCGGCGCCCGCTGCGTGCACGTGGTCAGCCCGACCCCGCGCCGCTGCGGCACCGCCGGCCGGGAGGGCGCCGCGGGCGACAGCGGCGACGGCGGGCGGGCCCGCCAGGCGCTCCTGCAGGAGCCGGTGGCGGTGGCGACCGCGCCGGACGGGGCCGTCTACGTCGCCGATCGCGCCGCCCGGCGCGTGCGGGTGATACGCGAGGGCCTCATCGAGCCCTTCGCCGGCGACGGCCGGGAGGGCTCGGGCGGCGACGGCGGCCCCGCCCTGCGGGCCCAGCTGCGCGACCCGACCGCGCTCGCCGTCGCCGGCGACGGGACGGTCTACGTGGTCGACGGCGGGCGCGTCCGGGCGGTCGACCCCGACGGGATCATCACCGCCGTGCCGTGACGTCCGCGGCGGCGTCAGGGTCGGCGTCGCGCAGCACGCGGCGCAGCACCTTGCCACCCGCGTTGCGGGGGATGGACTCGACGAAGGCCACTGCGGCCAGGTGCTTGTAGCGGGCCAGCCGGTCCGCCACCCAGGCCTGCAGCTCCTCGGCGGTCACGTCCTGCCCCGGGTGGCGCACCACCGCGGCCTTGGGCGCTTCGCCGCGGCGCGTGTCGGGCACGGCGTAGACCGCGCAGTCGGCCACCGCCGGATGGCCCAGCAGCACCCGCTCCAGCTCCACCGGGGCCACCTGGAAGCCGCTCACCTTCAGCATCTCCTTGGCGCGGTCGGTGAGGTGCACCCAGCCGTCGGGCTCCACCCAACCGACGTCGCCGGTGCGGAACCAGCCGCCCGGCAGGAAGGCGTCGTCGTTGGCCTCCTCGGGGAGGTAGCCGAGCATGGTCGACGGCGAGCGCACCACCAGCTCGCCCTCGTCGCCGGGGCCCACCTCCTCGCCGGTGTCGAGGTCGACGACGCGCAGCTCCACGTCGGACAGCGGGTAGCCGGGGCTGTCGAGGCGCCACAGGTCCGGCCGCTCCACCGGGTTGGCGCACACGCCCGTCTCGGTCATGGAGTAGGCCACGAACCACCGGACGCCCGTGCGGGCTGTGATCTCCTCCGCGATCTCGTGCACGACCGGCGTGGCGCCCCACATGAACGACCGCAGCGACGACAGGTCGTAGCGCTCGAGGTCCGGCTGGTCGCGCAGGGCCACGGCCACCGGCCCGGTCGCGAAGGCCAGCGTGATGCGCTCCTGCTCGAGGTTGCGCAGCACCGTGGGCGCGTCGAAGCGGCGGAACAGGCGCAGGGACGCGCCGGCGGCCATCGCGGACGAGGACACCATCACGCCGTAGATGGTGAACAGCGGCATGAAGAACTGCAGCCGGTCGGTGCGCTTCACGCCGTAGCCCGCCCGCCGCTGGACCACGCAGGCCACCGCCGAGCGGTGCGTGTGCCGCACCGCCTTGGGCATCCCGGTGGTCCCCGAGCTGAACGGCAGGAAGGCCTCCAGGCGGCCGAGGTCCGCGTCGAGCGGTCCCGGGCGGGTGCCGGCGCCGCTGGTGACGACGTCCCAGAAGGGCAGCCAGCCGCGTGGCGGGTCGTCGTCGAAGCACAGGCGCCGCTCCGGCAGGGCGATCCCGCTGCGGTCGAGCACGTCGGCCAGCGGTCCGTCGGCCAGCACGAGCTCGGGACGGGTCAGCGCGAAGGCGTGCTCGAGCTCGGCCGCCTTCCACGAGGAGTTGACCAGCACGCTGGCGCCACCCGCCTGGCTGATCCCGTGCATCGCCAGCAGCCACTCGGGCCGGTTCCCGGAGGCGAGCACCGCGCGGGACCCGAGGCCGAAGCCCAGGCCGGTCAACGCGTTCGCCAGGCTGGTGCCGCGCGCGTCGAGCTCCCGGTAGGTGAGCACCTCGTCCTCGAAGCGCAGGGCCACCTCCTCCGGCTGGCGGTCGGCGGTGTCGCGCAGGAACTGGTGGAACGGCTGCTCCGGGTAGACCAGGCGGGGCCGGGGGCGGAGTCGAGGCACGCGTGCGGACCCTAGACCCGTGCCGCCGCCCGACGCGCCGCCCGACTCGGCCCGTCAGCTCGGCGGGCGGTGCGCCACGTCGTTGAACGACGTCGCCAGCGACGTGGGCACGTCGATCACGAACGGCACGGTGGCCTCGGCGGCTCGCTTCAGGGCGTCGCGCAGGTCGTCGACGCCGGTGACCCGCACGCCTTCGCAGCCGATGGAACGGGCGATGGCGGCGTGGTCGAACTCGGCGAAGTTGGCGGCCACGGCGCGATCGCCCATCCCGTGCAGCACCCAGCCGAGCGCGCCGTTGTTGAACACCACCACGACGACCGGGAGGGCCTCCTGCAGCGCGGTCATCAGCGCGTGGATGCTCATGGCGAAGCCACCGTCGCCGCACACGGCCACGGTCGTCTGGCCCGGACGGGCCAGCTTGGCGCCCATCGCCGCCGGGACCGCGTAGCCCATGCCGCCCCCTGCCGCCGGCTGCAGGTAGCCACCTGCGAGCCGGTTGCGGAACCACTGCATCATGAACAGCCGGTTCTCGCCGGCGTCGCAGGTGACGACGGCGTCGGCCGGGAGGTGCTCCTCGAGCAGCCCGATGATGCGCTGCGGGGCGAGGGGCATGGCGTCGGACGTGAACAGCGGGTCGTCGAGGCGGCGGTGCTCGGCCACCGCCGATGCCACTCGTTGCGCGCCGCCGGCCGACCGGGGCACGGGTGCGCCGGCCTGGGTGTAGGCCTCGCGCAGGGCGTCGAGCACCGGCGCGGCGTCGCCGACCAGCTGGTGGTCGACCGGGTACGTCCAGCTGACGTGCAGCGGCTCGATGTCGATCTGCACGAGCGTCTGGCGGGTGGGGTCGAGCAACGAGGGGTGCTCGTTCACCGTGTCGCTGGGCGCCAGCCTGGTGCCCACCGCCACCACCACGTCGGCCTCCCCCACGAGCGCGTTCGCGCTGGCCCAGCCGAACGGCCCGATCACCCCCGCCGCCAGCGGGTCGGTCTCGTCGACGACGCCCTTGCCGCTCGCGGTGGTGGCCACCGGCGCGTCGAGGGCGCGCGCCAGGGCCAGCAGCTCCGCGCAGGCCTGCCCGACGCGCACGCCGTTGCCGGCCAGCACCACGGGCCGGTGCGCGGCCCGCAGCGTCGCGGCGGCGCCCGCCAGCGCGTCGGGGTCGACGGCGCGCGACCGCCGCGGCAGGTAGGCCGCCGTCGGGTAGAGCCGGGGCACCGATGCGGGCCCCACCGTGCCCTGCAGGGAGCGGCTGTGGAAGATCACCGCCACCGGCCCGGGCGCGCCGGTGAGGGCGTGCTTCAGGGCGAGCTGGGTGTGCTGCACGGCCTGGGCCGGGTCGTGGCTCACCATCACCCGCTTGCACACGCCGGCCAGAGCCGTGCGGGCGTCCCAGGTGCCGTAGTCGCCGGAGCCGCTCTGGTAGGGGGCATGGTGCGACAGCGAGCCGCCGTCGGACATCTCGGTGAGGATCACCATCGGCGAGCTGCCGAGCAACGACTCCATGAAGCCCTGCCCGGCGTTCCCCGCGATCCACTCCCCCTGGCCCATGACCACCAGCGGCTGGCCGGTGAGCCGGCCGTGGGCGTCCGCCATGGCGGAGGCGATCGACTCCTCGCGCGTCTGCA
>Ga0180215_1005175_pt1 | contig 11250 bp, 8 predicted proteins | sample eDN3rd37CBELigBY_FD_128871 | JGI IMG/M metagenome (GOLD analysis project Ga0180215, IMG submission 128871) | Enriched backyard soil microbial communities from Emeryville, California, USA - eDNA 3rd pass 37_C BE-Lig BY (version 2) (version 2) | ecosystem: Environmental > Terrestrial > Soil >...
ATCGTCGGCGCTTTCGAGGGACGCGTTGACGTAGTCTTCCCCCAGAACCTTTCGCCGCACCTCGAGCCCGCGCTTGAACAGGTCAGAGGTTTCCCCGCCGGTCTTATCCATCTGGCATCTCCATTGTAATACAAGATTATTGTATCTTCGGAGGGGCAACGTCAAGCGGCGACCGGTGCCGTTCATGTTGGGCCAGGAGACCTCGACCGTTGCGGGGGTCAGGTAGATGCAATTACAGGTTGTTCAGGCGAGAGATATCGACCGCCATCCCGACGGACTATGTCCTCGCTTTTGCCATGCGGAACCCGCGTTGGAACGGAGTGCTGAGACCAGCGGCTAGGCCCGGAAGGTTTGCAGCGCGGCGGTCGAGGCTGCCTCCACGTGGACGAGCGTCAACTCGAAAGCCTTGGAGCTGTTCCTCGCCGTGATGGCGTCGACAATCGCCCTTATCTCGGAAAGGCTCTTGGGCAGTCGCTCTTTTGACGACATCGACATGCGCCGCATCAGGTTGCTGCGTTCGTTGATGGTTCGAAACATCGATGAGAGCAGCTCGTTGCGGCTGCCTTTGATGATGATGTCGTAAAAGCGGTTCTTGGCGGCCAGTTTCTCGTCCACGCTGCCCTCATCATAGGCGACTTCGATGAGCCGCACGGCCTTATGCAGCGCCTGGATCTCCTCCTGCGAGGCCCTCTCGGCGAACAGCTTGGCCGCCTGGGCTTCGAGGACGGCGCGAACTTCGTAAAGCGCGCGGACGGTGCCGAAATCCAGTTCGGCGACGATCGGGCCGCGGTTGGCGATCGTCTGGACGAAGCCTTCCGCGTCGAGCTGGCGCAAAGCCTCCCGGACCGGCGGCCTGCTCACCCCGAAGCGCTCGCATAGGTCGCGCTCGACGAGGCGCTGGCCGGGCTTGAACTCGCCCGAGACGATCGCATCGCGGATGCGTGTGACGACCTGGTGGCGCAGGGGGGCGGCAACCACCGAGATGCGCATCGGATCGGGTGAGGAAGTTAGGGTCATGGTGACGACTTCGAATGAGTACCCGTCGCAGGTGCGCTTATGACATACCGAGTGCCCGGCATAAGTCCAGCTTGCGGGTTCAGGTCCAATCGATCTTTCTCCAGGCTCCCCGTCTCGGCCTTGGTTGCGAGCCGACCAGCCTTCGCCCGTAGTTCCCAAATCGCGGGAGTATCCTCAGCAGGAGCCATCGCAACGTTGCGCTGGTGTGGATCTGGGTGACGATGCGGCCGGCCTTGTTCTTCGTGTAGTTGTTCGAGCTGTTCCAGGTGGTGCGGCGCAAGCGCTTCTGCATCCAGTCGTCGTAAGCCTGCGCATAACGTGGTTTGGTCTGGAGGGCCGTATAGCCGTGGCGGACCATCCGGCGCAGGTCGCGCACGATCGCGGCGGCTTCCTGCTGCGCGATCCAGTGGAAGCCGGGCGCACCGGAGCCGTTCGTGTTGGGTCCGTACATCATGTAGAAATTGGGGAAACCGGGAACCGTCAGGCCGAGCAGCGCGTAGGGCTCGTCCTTCCAGACGTCGTGCAGCTCCCTGCCGCTTCGGCCATATACTTTCAGGCGCGCGAGATATTGCGACGTGGTGAAGCCGGTCGAGGTGATGATAACGTCCACCTTGTATTCGGTCCCCCGGTCGTCGACGAGACCCCGCTCCGTTACCCGGGCAACCGGCCGCGGCACGAGCTCGACATTGTCCTTCAGCAGAGTGGGATAGAAATTGTCGGAAAGCACCCGCCGCTTGCCGGAGAAAGGGTAGCGCGGAGTGACCGCATCCTCGAGGTCCGGGCGGTCCCTGAACACCGACCTGATGTATTCGAGCGCTGCCGCCTCGAGGCGCCGGTGGCGCCTGCATCCCTCGATGTAGTGTGGCCCGCCGACATAGCGGCCTTCGGTCTGGAGAATCAGCTTGAGCCTGCGCAGCCTGCGCCGCAACGGGCTCGAATAGGTGAGCATCTCCTCGTCCGTGTAGTCCCTGCCGTTCCTCGGAACGACCCAGCCCGGCTCCCGCTGAAACACATAGAGATGGTCGACCAGCGGCTGGATCGCCGGAACGACCTGGACGGAGGTCGAGCCGACCCCTACCACTGCGACGCGCTTGTCGCGCAGGTCGACGCCGTGGTCCCAGCGGGCCGTATGGAACCTGATCCCCCTGAAATCCTCCAGGCCTGGCCAGGCCGGAACGTTGGGCTCCACGAGGAACCCCACGGCGCTGACGACGATGTCGAATTCCTCATCGATGCCGCCGGCGGACAGGTGGTAACGATGGATGCGCTCGTCCCAGCGGATGGCTTCGACCTCGGTGTCGAAGCGGTAATGCGGGGTCAAGCCGAATCGCTGGGACGTCTCGGTGAGATAGTCGAGGATCTCGTCCTGGTTCGGATGGGTCCGCTTCCAGTTCACGTTGTTGAACGAGTACTGATAAAGGGGCGAGGGAACGTCAACCGAGCATCCTGGATAGGTATTGGCGCGCCAGGTGCCGCCTAGCCCGTCCGCCGACTCGAATATCGTGAAATTGGTCATTCCAGCGCGCGAGAGCTTGATCGCCATCGCGATTCCGCTGATTCCGGCCCCGATGATGGCGACGCGCGGCCAGTTGCTGGCACGTTCCGGCTTCATGGCGCGATCTCTCAACTGGATTGGCGAGCGGCAGTCTGGTTCCAATCGGAATATCTCCCGGCCGCAGGCTCGGGGAAAGCCCGGTCGGGATCGCCGCCCATCGTCGCTATCGCAACTCGCGCGGCTGCAAGCACATGCGCGCGGCACGCCGCCTCGGCGGCATCCTCGTCGCGGCTTTCGATCGCGGTCAGGATCGCCCGCAGTTCCTCGACCGTGCGGCCCAAACGGCCCGGCTGGCCGAGCGAAGTCGCCCTGAGGACGGTGACCCGGGAGAGCAGCCCCGCAAGAGACTTTTGCGCCAGTTCGTTGCCGGCGCCTGACAGCAGGATGTCGTAGAAGCGCCGCTTCAGCGACAGTGGCTCCGCAGCATCCGCCCCCTGCGTCCCATCCGCGTGCGCGATCAGCTCGACGGTCGCGCGCAGCGTCGCCGTCTCGCCTGTGGAGGCTTTTCGCGCGAACAGTCTGGCAGCCAATCCCTCGAGTGCCATCCGAAGCTCATATATCTCCTCGGCGTCCCTCAAAGTCATTTCGGCGACGATCGGGCCGCGATGCGGAATGACCTCGACAAGACCCTCGGATTCCAACTGACGCAGTGCCTCGCGCACGGCCGTCCGGCTTGCGCCGGTGAGCGAGCAGATTTCCTTTTCGCGAAGACGCTGACCCGGCGCGAAACGCTGGCCCGCGATTGCCGCGCGCAGCCCGACCGCCACCTGCTCTCGAACAGGCGCGGCCGACAGCTTCGCTACCGACCGGTTGGCGCCTGAATATACCGGCGCACCGCCCTCCGGAATAAACTCATAGGTTGCAAGCGGCCCGCCGGGGCCTCTGCCGTCTGCCATGTCGTTTCCTTTGCCGCCCGCGGGCAACCCGCTGGCTGCGACGTTTGCGCTTGACCGCCAAAGAATGATATCTGTATTCTTGTATTGTCGTATTACCATATTTTGGTCGCTGCCGGGCTGTCAACGGCAACCGCCGCCGACGAGGCTCCAACTTTCGCTCTGGGAGACGGCGAGGCAGGATCAAACCACGGAGGAATGGGAGGAGAAGACGATGAACGCACATGCAGTACGGGCCGGCGCCAAGGCGCTCGCCGGAATGGCAGCTATCACCATCGCGCTCGCCGGCGGCGCTCACGCGCAGACGGGTGGGAACCTGCCCGCGAAGGTCGCGGAACTCGCCAGTTCAGCCAAGCAGGAGGGCGAGGTCACCTTCTATGCCTCGTGTCCGGAGCCGATCGCTGCGGCGGTTGCCAAGGGGTTCGAGGAGCAGTTCGGCATCCATGCCAACATGCTTCGCCTGGTGACGACGGAACTGCAGATCAGATATGCGAGAGAGCTGCAGGCCGGAGCGCAGAGCGCCGACGCGATCATCGTGTCGCACGGCGACGGGTTCGCCGAGAAGCTCATCAAGGACGGCCTCATGGTCGATCCGCAGAACGCGGGCATCCCGGCCCTCGACGCCTATCCGACGAAGCTGTTCAAGCAGGGCGCGGCGATCATCGGCGCCGAGGCGTTGGGCTTCGCCTACAACACCGACCTCGTCCAGGAAAAGGACGTTCCGAAGGATTGGCCGGATCTCGCCGACCCCAAGTGGAAAGGCAAGCTCCTTGTGGTCGATCCCGTGACCTCGGTGGGCAACACGCTGCCCCTGTTGATGATCCAGGAAAAATACGGTGACGCAGCCATTCAGGGCATTGCCGCGAACGTCTATCGGCTGACACCGGGTATCGTGCCGAATTTCGAGGCCCTTGCCGCCGGCGAGGGATCGATCGGCATCACCAGCCTGGCCTCGCTCGCCAAGCCCATGGCCGCCAAGGGCGCACCCGTCGCCCATGTCACGCTGTCCTTCGCGCCGCTGCTCCAGCACTCGCTCGGCCTGACCGCGAAGTCGCCGCATCCGAAGGCCCAGGCGCTGTTCGCCTGGTACATGATGGTGGGCGAGGGCCAGAAGATCCTCAACGATCCCGAGCGCTGGAGCAGGGCGTCGCCGGTGACCGGCGAGAACATGCCCAAGGAGGGCGTCGAGATGGACAATTCGCTGCTGCCCAAGGCGGATGCCCTCTACAAGCTCTTCGGAACCAGCAAGAAGAAGTAGGCGCCTTCCTCGAAGCCGTCCGCGCCCGCCGAGCGGAAGCGCGGACGGATCCGCCACGACGGACTTGCCGATAGTGGGCCGAAGCGCGAGCAATGAACCGATGACGATCGAAGCCGCACGAAGCCTGCAGGACAACGATGCGATGCACGGCTTGCCGCGCAGGCGGACGAAGCCATGCGCGACGGCGCTCGACCGGATCAGCCTCGGCGTCGCTCTGGTGCTTGCACTTCTTGCCGTCTATCCGCTCGGCCTGCTGGTGACGGAGCTGTTCTGGGTCGACGGACATTTCTCCTTCGATGCCATCGTGAATACCGCGACCATGCCGGGGCTGGTCGTCATCGTCGTCGACACAGTGATCATGGTTATCGCCTGCAGCCTCCTCGCGCTCGCGATCGCTGCGGCTTTCGCCTGGCTCAACGAGCGGACCGACGCCCGGTTCGGCTTCCTGACGGATACCCTGCCCCTGCTGCCGTTCATGGTGCCGCCCGTGGCCGGCGCGATCGGCTGGGTGCTGTTGCTGTCGCCGCGCGCCGGCTACGTCAACGGCATCGTCCGCGCGCTGGCCGAGCCTTTCGGGATAAGTCTGCGCGAGGGGCCGTTCGACATCTTCTCCTGGGGCGGGCTGATCTTCGTGATGGCGCTCTATCAGGTGCCCTACGCGTTCCTGATGATCGTGTCGGGGCTGCGCAGCCTCGATCCGAGTCTCGAGGAGCAGTCCCGGATCAGCGGCGCGGGCCTGTTCGAGACGTTGCGACGCGTGACGCTGCGCGCGCTCGGTCCCAGCATCGCCGGCGCGGTGCTGCTGATGGCCTGGCAGGGCTTCGCGCTGTTTTCCGTCCCCGCCATCATCGGAAGCCCGGCCGGCATCGAGGTGCTCGCCGTCCGGATCGTCCGGCTGCTGACCTTCAGCTACCCGCCGCAGGTCGACGTGGCGCTAGGGCTGAGCATGATCGTCGCGGCCCTCGTCAGCGTGACCTGGATCGTGCAGCGCAAGGTCATCGACGCCGGGCGCAACTCGGCGTTCGGCGGAAAGGCGCACAATATCAGGATCATCCGGCTCGGCGCCTGGAAATGGCCGATGCGCGGGCTCATGCTGCTCTACATCTTCGCCGCTGCGATCATGCCGCTATGCGCCCTGATCATCGTTTCCCTCAACGGCTTCTGGTCGCTCAGCATCAAATGGGGGAGGCTCAGCCTCGACGCCTTCCGCACGAACGTCTTCGAGCACCCCATCACCGCGCTGTCGCTGTGGAACAGCATCGTCATCGGCGCCGTCACGGCGACCGTCGGCATCCTGGCGGCTGCGCTGATCTCCCAATACCTGCTGCGCCACCGCAGTGGACTGGCGCGGGGCGTGGACGGCGCGCTCAAGCTGCCTGCCGTGGTCTCGCACGTCGTGATCGGGGTGGCCTTCGTGATCGCATTTGCCGGTCCTCCCTTCCATCTGGGTGGCACGGCACTGATCCTGGGCATGGTCTACCTCGTGCTTTACCTGCCACAGGCACTGGCGGCGACGGACGCCGCGGTCGGGCAGGTCGGCGTGGAACTGTCGGAGGCGTCGCGGCTGGCGGGCGCCTCCGACATGCAGACGTTCCGCCGCATCAACCTCCCGCTCATCCTGGGCAGCCTCGTCGCCGGCTGGTCGCTGATGTTCACCAGGGTCGCCGGCGACCTCACGGCCTCCGCGCTCCTATCCGGCACCGGCAATCCTGTGGTCGGCTTCAGGATCCTCGAAATCTATACCAATGGCTCGTTCGCGGCGCTCGCCGCGCTGACGCTGGTTCTGGTCGCCATCACCTTCGCCATCATCGCCGTTCTGTTCGCATGGCAGCGGCACCTGATGGCATGGTCGCGCTGACGCCTGCAGGCAAGGAGCAACATGTCGAAACCGCTCGTAGAGGTCCGCAACCTGTCGAAGACTTTCGTGCGCCAGGGCGGCGAGGAGGTGTTCGCCGTCAACCGGATCGATCTCGACGTGCACAGGGAAGAGTTCATGGTGCTTGTCGGCCCCAGCGGCTGCGGCAAGACCACGCTGCTGCGCTGCATCGCCGGTCTGGAGGACCCCGATGACGGCCACATCCGCGTCGGCGACCAGGTCGTCTACGACAGCGGGCGCGGCGTGCTCGTGCCCCCGGAGAAGCGCCGTATCAGCATGGTCTTCCAGTCCTACGCGCTCTGGCCCCACATGACCGTGTACGACAACGTCAAATATCCGTTGACGACCGGACGCTCGCGTATCCCGCAGGCGGAAATACGGGAACGGGTCGAGCAGGTGCTCGCCACCGTCGGCATCCCCAACCTCCTCGAACAGTTTCCGAAGCAGTTGAGCGGCGGGCAGCAGCAGCGGGTGGCGCTTGCGCGCGCCCTGATCCTCGGGACCGACCTGATCCTCTTCGACGAGCCGCTATCAAACGTCGATGCGAAGGTGCGGGAGCAGCTACGTTTGGAGCTTCTTGCAATGCAGGATCGACTCGGATTCGCAGCCATCTTCGTCACCCACGACCAGACGGAAGCGATGATCCTCGGCGACACGATCGCCGTGCTGGGAAGGGGCAAGGTCGCGCAGATCGGAGCGCCCCGCGACATCTACGCGCGGCCGGCGAACCAGTACGTCGCCGATTTCATCGGCTCGGCGAACAAGCTGCCCGTCTTTGCCTCCGCGAAGCGAGTGGACGGAGGCGGGATCGAGCTCGATTCGCCACTCGGACCGCTCGTTACCACCCACGAGCAGCCCGACCTGGACGGCGACGGTCCGGCAGTCGCAATCTGGCGCCCCGAACAGTTCTCGATCTCGATAGGCCCCGAGGCGCCGCAGGAGGTCAATTGCTGGCAGGGCGTGGTCACCGCGCGTCTGTTCCTGGGATCGCATGAAGAAATCATCATAGACGTGAACGGCACGCAGCTGACCGTCTGGACGACCGAAGCGCTCGACCTCGATGCACGGGGGCAACGGGTCTGGGTCCATGTCGACCCGAAAAACCTGAGGATTCTCAATGCGTAGCGGTGCGGAGAGGTCGGCCGACCGCGATGTCGTCGTCGTGGGCGCGGGCTTCGCGGGGCTGTACGCGGTGCACCGCCTGCGCGGCCTGGGTCTCGACGTGCTCGGCATCGAGGCCGGTGACGACGTGGGCGGGACCTGGTATTGGAACCGCTATCCCGGCGCCAAGTGCGATGTGGGAAGCGTCGAATATTCCTACTCGTTCGAGCCGGCCATCCAGCAAGAATGGTCGTGGTCGCACCAGTATGCCTCGCAGACAGAGATCGAGGCCTACGCCCGTTTCGTGGCAGATAGGCTCGACCTGCGGCGCAGCATCCGCTTCGGCACGAGGCTCGTGGCGTGCCGGTTCGACGCGGACGACCAGCGTTGGCAGGTCAGCCTGGACAGCGGCGATGAGTTCCGAACGCGATTCATCGTGTTCGCCACCGGCGCCCTCTCAGTGCCGAAGCTCCCGGAGATTCTCGGCATCGAATCCTTCGCCGGCCGATTGCTCCATACGGCGCGTTGGCCCGACGGACCGGTCGACGTGGCCGGCCAATCGGTCGGCGTGATCGGCACTGGCTCGTCGGGAATCCAGGCGGTCCCGCTCCTGGCGGAAGATGCCGAAAAGCTCACCGTTTTCCAGCGGACGCCGAGCTTCGCCATTCCCGCCCGGAACGTTCCGCTCACCGAGGATTTCCTGCGTCTGGTGAAAGAGAATTACCCGGCAGTACGTCGGCACGCCTCCGACCAATGGGGCGGGATCTTCCGGATCTCCCCGGGGGACGACAGCGTCGATGCCCGCCCCATGCGGCCAAAGGTATTCGATGTGTCTGACACGCAGCGGACCGCGATCTACGAGGAATACTGGCAGAAGGGCGGCCTGGCATTCCTCGACGCCTTCTCGGACCTGCTGACCGACGAAAAGGCCAACGAGACGGCTGCGGAATTCGTCAGATCCAAGATCCGGTCGATCGTGCGCGATGCGTGGACCGCCGAGCGCCTCTCGCCGCGCGGCTTTCCGATCGGCGCGAGACGCGTGGCGAGCGAGACCGGCTACTACGAGGCCTTCAACCGGCCGAACGTCCGGCTCGTCGACCTGAAGGAGGATCCGATCGTGCGCGTCCGCGCCGACGGGATCGAAACGCGCAGCGGGTTCCATGCGCTCGACGTGCTGGTCTGCGCGACCGGCTTCGACGCGATCACCGGCGCCCTGCTGGCGATCGAGATCGATGGCAGGAGGGGGACGCTTTCCGAATACTGGCGCCACGGCCCGCGGGGCTATCTGGGCGTCGGCATCTCGGGTTTTCCCAATGCTTTCATCGTCAACGGTCCCGGCAGTCCCTCGGTGAAGGCCAACATGATCAGCGGCGCCGAGTACCATGTCGGCTTCATCGCGGACCTGATCGCCTACATGGACGGGCACGGCCACACCGTCGTGGACGTCGATCCGGAGGCCGAACGCCAATGGGTCGACCACGTCAACGAGATCGCGAACAGCACTCTCTTTCCGAGGGCCGGCTCCTGGTACACGGGCGCGAACGTGCCCGGCAAGCCGCAGGTTTTCATGCCCTATGTGGGCGGCGTCCCGGCCTACCGGAAGATCGCGTCCGAAGTCGCCGCAGCCGGCTACGCTGGGTTCGCCTTCGACAGCGAGGCGCCCGGCAGGCTCGCAGCCGGCTTTCCGACGCAGCCTCGGCGTAGAGGAGTTCGACGTGCCAACGACTGACCTTATCGGCCCCGTTCTGGTGACAGGCGCCAACGGCTTCCTGGGCTCCTATATCGTGGAGGAACTGCTTGCCGCGGGCGTGTCCGTCGTCGCTACCGATCTCGACATGGCCGGCGCGCGTCCGCTGCCGGTTGCCGTCCAGACGCTCGACATCCGCGACACCGAACGTTTCGTGCAGACGATCGAGCAGGGCGGCGTGAAGCGCGTCGTGAACGCGGCGGGCATCGTGCCGGACAGCAACGCCGTCAAGAATCCCATGCGCACTCTCGAGGTCAACTGCATGGCGTTGTGGGCGCTTCTCCTCGCTCTGCGCACGAAGCTGCCAGACGTGCGCGTGGTGACGATCAGCACACGCGCCATCTACGGCGCCTATCTTCCTTCGGAGGGGCCGCTGGGCGAGGCCTCCGCGCCGCGGCCGGAAGGGATCTACGGCGCCAGCAAGGCGGCCGCCGACGTGGTAGCGGTGGCGATGGCGGAGCAGTTGCAGGCCAATTTCGTCGCGGCGCGCGTGACCGGGCTGTTCGGACCCTATCAGCGCCACGCCAATCCGCTATTCGATATGGCGTCGGCTGCGGTCGAAGGACGTACCATCGATTGGCCGGCTGGCGGCGGCGCCACGTACGAGTTCAATTCGGCGGCACAGACCGCCAAGGCGGTGCTGCCGCTTCTCGGCGAGCGCGCGCTGAAGCACCGGATCTACAATGTCGGCTCCGGCCAGGTGCAGACCCTGAAAGCGGTCGCGGACCTGATCCGCGCCGAGATTCCCGGTGCAAAGATCGATCTCGGCCCCGGCTATTTCCCGAACGTCGCGCCGCGCGCGGCAATGGACGTCGCGCGTTATCGCGAGGAGTTCCCGAGCGAAGGGCGCTTCGATTTCCGCGCCGGCCTGCAGGACTTGCTGGCGTGGCTGCGCACCAGCCGCGCACGTTGATCCGATCGGGAGGGCAACCGCATGAACGATACCGCATCGACCGTCGAGGCGGATCTCGCGGCCTGGTCAGGAGGCAGAATCGAGGTGAGCGCCGCAGACGGCGAGATCGCTCGTGCGCTGTTGCTGGATTCGCTCGCCGTGATGGGCACGGGGATCAAGGCCCGCGCCTCGCGGTCGCTGCTGGGGTACGCAAATGCCACGGCTGCGGGTGACTGCCCGATCGTCGGCACGGCCGAACTCGGCTCCCCCGCCGCGGCCGCATTGAGGAACGGCACCGCCGGCGCGGCCGAGCTGTGGGACGACACCAGCCTGGTGATGAACACGCATTCGAGCGTGCCGATATTCGCCGCACTGCTGAGCGATGCCGTCGCGGTGAAGCCGACCTACGGCCGGTTCATCGAAGCCTATGTCGCGGGCATTGAGGTACAGCTGGCCATCGTGCGGCTTTGCGGCCGGGGCCTCTACCAGCGCGGCTACCATTCGACCGGGCTGCTCGGCGCGATCGGCGCCGCCGGCGCGACGGGGCATCTGCGCGGCTATTCGCCCGAAAAGATGTTGCGCGTCATCGGGATTTCGGCCTCGATGGGTTCGGGCCTGAGGGTGCAGTTCGGCTCCGACGTCATGCCGCTCCACAGCGGGCTTGCGGCCGAGCGCGGCCTTGTCGTGGCCGACCTCGCCGCGGCGGGCATCGTTCCCGACGAGCGCGCGCTGACCGGCCGCTATGGTTTCGTCCAGTGCCATACGGACGCGCCCGGAGCCACCTCGTGGCGGGGCCCGGAAGGGCTCGCCGCGACGGAAACCGTGTTGAAGCGGTATCCGGTCGGCGCGCCGAACATGGCGCCCGTCGATGCTGCATTGCAGGTGCGTTCGCAGCTCGGCTCCGATCTGCG
>Ga0180215_1005176_pt1 | contig 11249 bp, 9 predicted proteins | sample eDN3rd37CBELigBY_FD_128871 | JGI IMG/M metagenome (GOLD analysis project Ga0180215, IMG submission 128871) | Enriched backyard soil microbial communities from Emeryville, California, USA - eDNA 3rd pass 37_C BE-Lig BY (version 2) (version 2) | ecosystem: Environmental > Terrestrial > Soil >...
CACTGTGGTGGACTACTGAGCCGCAGCGAAGGACCTCTCCGCCTTAACCACCTGGGTACCCGACGCAGGGGAGGTCCTTCGCTGCGGCTCAGGACGACAGGGTAGTGCTTCTGAAAACCGCTCTAGATACGCTAACGCAAAGAAGCCGGTGGCAAACTGCCACCGGCTTCTTTGCTGTGTCTGGCGAGTGTCTAGTCGAAGCCGTACTGTCCCTCATGCGCGTGCTCGAGGTAGCGGGCCAGTAGGTTGATTGATGCTTCAACGTCGCTGACCGACGCCATCTCATTGACGGTATGGACGTAGCGGGTCGGGATCGAGATCGTCACCGCCGGTACACCGCCGCGCGTCCGCTGTGCCGCGCCAGCGTCTGTCCCGCCACGCGGCAGGATCTCGAGCTGGTAGGGGATGTCGTTGGCACCGGCGATGTCTCGCAGGTGGCGGACGAGCTTGTAGTTCGAGATCGTTGACGAGTCCATGATCTTGATCGCGGTCCCGCCATTAAGTCGCGTGACGTTGTCCTGCTCGGCGCTGCCAGGGATGTCCTGAGCAAGGGTGATGTCCAGAGCGACGGCAATGTCGGCATCAGCGGCGTAGGCCGAGGTCGTGGCGCCACGCAGGCCGACTTCCTCCTGGGTTGTGGCGACAGCGATAATCTCCGCCTGTGTCGGTCCAGAGAGTTGCCGGAGCGCCTCGATCATCTGAAACACACAGATACGATCGTCCAGGGATTTGCCCATCACGGTCGAACCCACGCGCTCAACCGTCCGATCGAGCGTGACCATGTCGCCAACTTCGACACGCGACTTCACCTCGTCGCCGCTCATCCCGAGGTCCACGAACAGGTCATCAACCTTCGGTGGCTTGATGTCGCCCGGGTCGAGCAGGTGAATCGGCTTGGCGCTGATCTGGAGCGCGCCACGCAATTGCTCGCCACCGAACCCGTGGACGATGACGCGCTGAGCCGGGAGGACGCGTGGATCGAAACCTCCGACCGGGTGGAGACGGATGAAGCCTTTATCGTCGATGTGCTTGACGATAAAGCCAATCTCGTCCATGTGCGCCATGACGATCACACGTGGGCCACCCTGGCCCTTGCGGACACCAACGACGTTGCCGAGCGCGTCGACGCTGATCTCATCCACGAGACCAGCCATTTCCTCACGTACGAGCGTCCTGACAGCGTCTTCTCTGCCCGCAATACCGGGCAATTCACAAATGCGCTTGAGGAGGTCGAAGTTGAAGTTCGTGCCTGTGTCGCTGGTCACGCTGGTTGCCTACCCTTCTGGCTACGTTTTACCTGATAGTACGCGGCATGAGCGGTACTTTCGGTATCTGGTCAGCGCTCTGCGGCGCTGCGAGACTCTATCAAGGACTCCTGAGTCGGTCAAAGGCGAGTGTGCTGGGAACTGGTCACCGAACTCCGGAAGTAGGGGTGCAGGCAATGCGGGGTACGGAAATTCTGCTCGGTCTGATGTTTGCGCTGGCTGGGGCGGCGCTGGGCGTCGGCGGCTACATGGCACTTGGCGACCTGGTGACACCGGTCGTCTACTACGCGTTGATGATCGTCGGCCTGGGCGGAGCGCTGGTGACGCTTCGGATAGGGCGGATCGGTCCGTTTGAAGGCGAACTCGGTTCGCTGCGTCTCGAGATGGAACTGCGCGATCGCATCCTTCGTGAGGCAGATCGCGCGAGTCGCTACGACCGCGACTTCAGCATCCTGGCGATTCGCCAGCCCGGCGCGGCCGAATGGTTGCGTTCGTCGGTCCGGACTGCCGATGACATGATCGTCTGCCGGCGTGGGATGGTCGTGCTGCTTCTACCTGAGACCTCGCGGGGTGGTGCATTGATGCTGCTTCGTCGAGCGATGATGGAATCGCCGGCGCCAGTGCAGGCCGCACTCGTCAGCCTGCCGCTCGACGGTCAGAACGGCGATGAATTGCTGGAATCACTGATGACGCTCATCCGCGAATCGGCCCAACCCGGCAAAGTCGTAATGTGCGGCCCGGAGATGGTTGAGTCACTGCCGATCGGCGCCTGATCGAGGCGAACTCCAGCACGAGCGTTACAATGGACACGACCGGCAGCATGTGATGGCTGCCGGTCGTGTTGTTGTATCCAATTCAGATGCGTAGGGAGGGTGGATGCCGATCGATATCGAGCGGGCGCGTCGTGAAACACCAGGTTGCACGAGCGTGCTGCACTTCAACAATGCCGGCTCGTCGCTGATGCCGGAATGCGTGCTCAACGCCCAGATCGAGCACCTCCAGCGCGAAGCGCAGATGGGCGGATACGAGGCCGCAGACGCCGCCAGTGCCGCTGTCGATCGCGTCTACGATGCCGCAGCGGAGTTGATCGGCGCATCACGCGACGAGATCGCCGCAATCGAGAACGCGACCAGGGCATGGGACATGGCGTTCTATTCGATCCGCTTCAAGCCCGGCGACCGCATCCTGACCGCAAAGGCCGAGTACGCCAGCAATTACATCGCCTACTTGCAGGTCGCTCAGAAGCACGGCGTCAGCGTTGAAGTCGTACCAAACGACGAATTGGGCCAACTCTCGATCGAACACCTGCAGGCGATGATCGATGACCGGGTTCGACTCATCTCAGTCACGCATATTCCGACCAATGGTGGCCTCGTGAATCCAGTCGCTGAGATCGGTGCCGTCGCGAAGCAGGCCGGTGTGCTCTACCTCGTCGATGCCTGTCAATCGGTTGGGCAGATGCCGGTGGATGTCGACGTCATCGGTTGTGACATGCTCTCCACGACGGGCCGCAAATACTTGCGCGGGCCGCGAGGCTCCGGGTTCCTGTACGTTCGGCGTAGGGTTCTCGAACAACTCGATCCAGTGATGCTGGACCTGCACGCGGCTCAGTGGGTGTCTCAGGACGCCTACACAGTCCGCAGCGACGCTCGGAAGTTCGAGAACTGGGAGACCAACTACGCCGCCAAGATCGGCCTCGGTGTTGCCATCGACTACGCACTGAGTTGGGGGATGGAGTCTATCTGGGAGCGCGTTCAGGATCTGGCCGGCGCCCTTCGTACCGGACTCAGCGCGATTCCAGGCGTAACGGTCCGCGACATCGGCGCGGTACAGGGCGGCATCGTTACGTTCACGATCGAGGGTCAGGACCTCTCGAAGGTGAAAGATGCGCTGGCTAGCCAGGCGATCAATGTCACGGTGTCGCGAACGCCATCAACCCGGCTGGACATGGAGGAGCGTGGACTTTCCGAAGTGATTCGTGCCTCGGTTCACTATTACAACGACGAGTCGGAGGTCGCGCGCTTCTGCGAGTCGATTGAGGCGCTGGCGTAACGGCCTCTTCACGGCGAAACGTTTTCGGGCGACAATCGGTCAATGACATGTGTCTGACTTGGGAGAGGGGACCATCCACGTGAGTTCGGGGAAATTTCCGGTCGTCTTCGACGGCCACAATGACACCGTACTGAGCCTGACGGGTACCGGGCGATCGTTCTTTGAGAAGTCCGACGAAGGCCATATCGATCTGCCGCGCGCAATCGAGGGTGGCCTTGGAGGAGGGTTCTTCGCGGTCTACATCCGTGACCCGCAGAACTTCGACGATCTGACCGACCCGGACGAGGCTGCGAAGAAGGCGATGGCTCGCTATGGCGACGTCAGCACGATGCCGGAGCCGATGGGTCTCGACCACGCGCTGCCGGAGGCGATGAAGCTGGCAGCCACGCTCTTCCGCGTCGAGCGGGAATCTGAGGGCAAGGTCAAGATCGTCCGGACGGCGGCGGAACTGCAGCACTGCCTGGACAACGGCATCTTCGCGATGCTGCTGCACTTCGAGGGCGCCGAACCGATCGACACGGATCTGGATGCGCTGGAGGTCTTCTACCAGGCTGGCTTCCGCTCGCTGGGTCTGACCTGGAGCCGGATCAATGCCTTCGCCTACGGAGTGCCATTTAAGTTCCCCAGTTCGCCGGACCTCGGGCCGGGTCTGACTGAGGCAGGCAAGAACCTCGTCCGCAAGTGCAACGAGCTGGGCATCATGATCGACCTCTCGCACATCACCGAACAGGGCTTCTGGGATGTTCAGGCGATCTCAACCAAGCCGCTTGTCGCGACGCACTCCAACGCGCACGTGGTCAGCCAGAGCCCGCGCAACCTGACCGACAAGCAGCTCGACGCCGTCCGCGACAGTGGTGGTGTCGTCGGTCTCAATTACCACGTCGGCTTCCTGCGGCCGGACGGTCAGAACAGCGCCGATACCCCGCTCTCGGTCATGGTCGATCACGTCGATCACCTCGTCGAGAAGCTCGGCATCGACGGTGTCGCGCTCGGTTCGGACTACGACGGTGCAACGATGCCGGCTGACCTCAAGGACGCCGCTGGCCTGCCGAAGTTGATGTCCGCCCTCCAGGAGCGCGGTTACGACGACGAATCACTCCGCAAGATCGCGCACGCGAACTGGGTTCGGGTCCTGAAGGAGACCTGGGGCGAGTAGAGCGTTGAAGGACTAAGTACAAAGATCAGGGACCAAGGGGTCGAGACGCTTCCATCGTCTCGACCCCTTGGTCCCTGATTCTTCTCTAGTTGCTCGCAGCGGTTGACGCTGCGATGACCTTCGGCTTGAGAAGCTTGTTCAGGTTGCCGGACTTGAACCCGCCGAGGTCGAGGGTGACGAATGCGTAACCCGCCTCGATGATCCCGGCGTTGATCTCCTCGCGCAGTTCCAGTGCGCGCGGCATGTCCTCCGGCTCCAGTTCGATGCGGGCAACGTTGTCATGATGTCGGACGCGGAACCCGCGGAAGCCAAGTTTGCGCATCGCCGTTTCAGCTTTGGCAACCTTCTGGAGTTTCTCGACGGTGATGGGATCGCCATACAGGAAGCGGGACGACAGACACGCAAAGGCTGGCTTGTCCCAGGTTCGAAGACCGAGTTCGTTTGAAATCTCCCGGATCTCAGACTTTCTCAATCCGGCTTCAACCAGCGGGCTGCGAACGTTCCAGTCACGAGCCGCTCGGAGTCCTGGCCGGTGATCACCGAGGTCATCGGCGTTCGTCCCATCGAGAACCCACGCGAAGCCACGTTCCTTCGCGACGGCGACGAGCTTCGAGTAGAGCTCGGTCTTGCAGAAGAAGCATCGCTGACTGTTGTTGCTGGCATAGCGCGGGTCGGTGAGTTCCATCGTGTTTACGCGCAGATGTTCCGCACCGATTTCGGCCGCCAGCGCTTTCGCCTCGTCCATCTCCTCTTCGGGGTAGGTGTCGGAGAGGCCAGTCGCAGCCAGGACGCGATCGCCGAGCATGTCGAAGGCAACCTTCAGCACGAGCGTCGAGTCAACACCTGCGCTATAGGCGACGAGGGCGGAGTCCATCTCACCGATGATCTGGCGAAGCGTCTCGTACTTCTTGGCAGTTTCGGGTGACAATCGAAGAACCTCTCTTGTCCGCATCGTGGCTGGCAGCCGCTCGGATAGTACGAGAGCGAGCGCAGCGATGTCAAAGGTGACATAATCTCAGGCATCTATATCACCCTGCCGGTTTGGATGAGATGCCCTCTCTACCTGCAATCCGCAACCTGCAGGCCAGATACGCGTCGTCGGCATCGACAGTGCGTATCTGGCATAGTCTGGTGCCGGTGGCGGATCGTTCCGCCGAACCGGCAGGGATCGGAAACGAAAGCAACGCAGCCACAATGATCGATCAACTCCGCCGGCGGATGATGGTCGGCATCCTCATCGGTGTCGTCGTTGTCGTTGGGGTAGTCATTCTGAGCGATGCGGGCGCGCTCTCGCGTGCGCTGCGGGACTTCGACTGGCGCCTGTTGCCGCTCGTGATCGGCCTCACACTCTTCAATTACACGATGCGCTTCATCAAGTGGCAGTTCTATCTGCGCTTGCTTGGCGTGACGGCGTTGACCCGGCGCGATTCTCTGATGATCTTCCTGGCCGGATTCACGATGGTGATGACGCCGGGCAAGGTCGGGGAGTTGCTGAAGTCGTACCTCGTTCGCCAGCGGGTTGGCGTCCCGATGACACGGACTGCGCCGATCATCTTTGCCGAGCGACTATCGGACGGCTTTGCACTGCTGGTACTCTCGGGAATCGGCCTGCTGGTGTTCCGCAACGGATGGCAACTCCTCGTTGTTGGCGCGGTGTTGAGTCTGATCGGACTGTTCGTCATTCAGCAGGAGCGATGGGTTCACGCGATTCTGGACCGGCTCGAGCGCACACGGATCGGTATGCGGCGCGGCGAAGCGATGCGTCAGTTGTATGACAGTACGCGGGTCGTCCTGCGACCTCGACCGTTCCTGACTGCGATTGGTATCGGTGTCACTTCGTGGCTCGGTGAATGCGTCGCGTTTTTTCTCGTCCTGGTGGGGTTGGGGATACCTGCGACCTGGGGCATCATGCTGGCGGCGATCTTCGTGTTCTCCGCGTCAACCTGGGTGGGTGGAGCGTCGATGTTGCCCGGTGGGCTCGGCGCCGCCGAGTTGACCGTCGCTGGGTTGCTGCTTGTGACGATCGATGATCCGGCGATGACGTCGACGCTGGCTGGCACTGCGACGCTACTGATCCGCTTCGCGACGCTCTGGTTCGGCGTCCTGATTGGGATCGTCGCCCTATCGCGCGTTTCGACGTGGACCAGTACGCTACAGTCAGTGGAGTCCGAGCCGGCCGGGCCGGCCCAGCCAGTATCCCAGTAAACCGAGGACGCCTGCGTCCAATCCTGACGTGCGGAGTGAGATGAGCGAGCAGCCAGCGCAGTCCAGAATCTGTCCGACGTGCGGCAATACCGTCCCGTCGGTTGCACGCTATTGTCCGAACTGTGGGACACGGCTTGATCCGTTAGCGGCCTATACCGCCGACGATTTCGAGGATGCGCTGGCTGATGTCCTGACCGAGTCCGACGAGCAGGGGGATGTAACCCCGCCGACGTTCGCACCGTCATCTCCCGATGCTCCGACGGCATCGTTTCCACCCATAACCGCAACACCGCCGTCCGAGCAAGCGGAGTGGACCGCGAGTGCAAGTGACTGGAGCCAGCCGACCCCGCAACCGGGCACGTGGGGACCTCAGCCGCCGATCGCGACCACTCCTGCGAAGCAGGGTGGCAACCGGACGCTCTGGATCATCCTGGCGATCTTCGGATTTATCGTCTTCTGCTGTTGTGGTGCGTTTGCTGTGCTGATGGTGATCGGCTCGACCGACACGGCGTTCCAGGAGGAAATGTCGCGGTACGCACTACTCCGACTGGGGTAGCGGTCGATGCAGAACCTGGAACAACGAAACGCCCCGGACCAATTGGTCCGGGGCGTTCCTTCGTCGTGTTGCTTAGTTGTCGTCGCGGCGGATGAAGCCTGGGCGACGTGAGTCACTCGGGCGGCCGTCCGAGAACGAACGCTCCGGCTGGCGCTGCCCTTCCGGACGCGGTCCGCGGTCGCCGCCATTGTCGTCACGGCGCGGGCCACGGTCTCCGCCGTCACGGCGTGGACCACGATCACCATCGCGACGTGGGCCACCGAAACCGCCCTCGCGCGGCTGGCGTGGGGCCGGCATCTCGCCGGTGATGGCTGCACGTCGCGATGCGTCGATCTTGCCATCGTTGCGCACGGCAGTGACGACTACCTCGATTTCGTCGCCGACCTGAACAGCGTCTTCGACCTTCTCGATTCGCTCGGTTCCGAGTTGCGAGATGTGGACGAAGGCGTCCTTACCAGGTGCGATCTCAACGAATGCACCGACAGCGATGATCGTCTTCACCGGACCGGTCAGGCGATCGCCGACAGATGGCGTGTACGTAATACGACGGATCTGGTTGGCGGCTGCGTCCGTCGCTTCCTGACCGACGCCGCTGATGTAGACCGTGCCATCGTCCTCGATGTCGATCTTCGTGCCGGTGGCTTCCTGGATGCTGCGAATGACCTTGCCACCCGGGCCGATGACGGCGCCGATCTGATCAGGCTGGATCTTCACGGTGACGATGCTCGGCGCGAAGATGGACTGGCTGCCACGAGGCGCGTTGATCGTTTCCGCCATCTTGTCGAGGATGAACAATCGTCCGGTCAGCGCCTGGGAAAGCGCCTCGCGCATGATCTGGGTCGTGATGCCGCGGACCTTGATGTCCATCTGGATCGCCGTGACACCAGTTCGGGTCCCAGCGACCTTGAAGTCCATGTCACCGAGCGCGTCTTCGAGTCCCTGAATGTCGGTCAGCACGCGATAGCGGCCACTCTCGTCGGTGACGAGGCCCATCGCTACGCCCGCGACCGGAGCCTTGATCGGAACACCGGCATCCATCAGCGCCATCGTGCTGCCGCAGACACTGGCCATCGACGACGATCCATTGGATGACATGATCTCCGACACGAGCCGCAGGACGTACGGGAACTCTGACTGGTCCGGCAGGACCGCCAGCAACGCCCGCTCTGCGAGCGCACCATGGCCGATGTCACGTCGCGATGGTCCGCGCAGTCGTCGCACTTCACCGACGCTGTACGGTGGGAAGTTGTAGTGATGCATGTACCGCTTGGACGTCTCGAGGCCAAGGCCGTCCAGCATCTGGTCTTCCTTGGTCGAACCAAGCGTCGCGACCGTCAGGACCTGCGTCTGACCACGTGTGAAGATGGCAGATCCATGTGCCCGCGGGAGATAGCCAACTTCGCTCCAGATTGGGCGAATCTCGTCTGGTGCGCGGCCGTCGGGCCGATCACCTCGCTCGATGATGGCGCTGCGGACGGCAGCCTTCACCAGCGATTCGAACGTTGCCTTGGCTTTCTTCTCAGCTGCGATCAGATCCTCGCCAGCCTGCTCGGCCTGGGCGACGAAGTGTGCGACTGCGTCGCTCTTCAACGCAGCAGTGGCTTCGATGCGGGCTTCCTTGTCCGCATTGAAGACAGCATCATTGAGGCGGCCACCGAGGTAGTCAGCCATCGCCTGCGTGAACGTCTCATCCTTCGGCGCGACCTTGACCTCGCGCTTCGGCTTGTTCACGCGCTGCTGGAGCCGAACCTGAGCCTCGACGATGAGTTTGATCTGCTCGTGAGCGAGGGCGATGCCATCAACCAGGATGTCCTCTGGGACTTCCTTGCACTCACCCTCGACCATCATGATCGCGTCGCTGGTACCGGCCACGACGACATCCATCATGCTGTTTTCGAGCTCGGCCTGGGTCGGATTGACGACCAGTTCGCCGTCAACATAACCGATGCGGACGCCGCCGACCGGCCCCTGGAAGGGAACCTGTGAGATCGTCAGGGCTGCCGACGCACCGTTGATCGAGAGAATGTCAGGATCGTTCTGCTGGTCGGTCGAGAGGACGGTCGTCATGACCTGAACCTCGTTGCGGTACCCCGCCGGGAAGAGCGGGCGCAGCGGACGGTCAGTCAGGCGGGCGGTCAGGACGGCATGCTCGCTCGGTCGACCTTCACGCTTGATGAAGCCGCCCGGAATCTTGCCGGCGGCGAACATGCGCTCTTCGTAGTCAACCGTGAGTGGGAAGAAGTCCATGCCTTCGCGAGGCTCGGCCTCTCCTTCAGCCGTCGACAACACGAGGCTGTCGCCATACCTGACGGTGACGGCACCGTCAGCCAGACCGGCGAGCCTGCCGGTTTCGAAGATCAAGTCGCGTCCTGCAATTGTGACGCGCTCTTCAATGATCGTTGGTCGTTGTTCCATTGTCGTATGTGTCCCTCATCTGCGGTGAAACGCGTCAACGCGTTTCGTCCTGCTGCACCGATGTTCGTCGTGCAGTTTCGGTGCCGCTGCGAGAGTCAGGGACTGGAGTGTAACGGCGGCTTGCGCCGGCACACTTCAGTACCCAACCCTCATCCCAGCGACGGTGTTCAGTCCTCGTCGTCCTTACGGATTGCTGTCAGGCATCGTCCTTCCTGCGTACTCGATACACGTGGAACGCAATAAGGCCCAGGGAAACATCCCCTGGGCCTGAGGGAAGCGAGCAATCTGGTTGGACTGTTACCAATGCTGGTTGATCGATGGTGTCCAAACCTGTCTGAATGCTTGCGCTGTACTTAGCGGCGCAGTCCGAGCCTGGCGATCAGCGCCCGATAGCGCTCGGTGTCCTTCTCGTTCAGGTAAGCGAGGAGGCGGCGACGGCGGCCGACGAGCTTGAGCAGACCACGGCGCGAATGATGATCGTGCGCGTGCTCGCGCAGGTGCTCGATCAGACCGTTGATGCGCTCCGTCAGCAGCGCAATCTGGACTTCCGGCGAGCCAGTGTCAGTATCGTGGGTTCGGTAGGACTCGACGATATCGTCCTTCTGAGACTTCTGTAGTACCATGCGGTGTGTTGCCTCCCTCATCGCTACGGCTCAATATCACCCCGCCGTAACGTACGCATTCACTTCATAACCATAACAGAAACGCTGGATGCTCGCAATCGGTGTGCGACGTGACCGACGGCATTCTATTGAGAGTGCGGTGTCAAAAATCGAGTGCCGATCTGGATTGACACAGGGGCGTTCAATCTATACACTTCACTGCTGGGTTTCGACTTGGTTCGAACGAGGCTGCCGGCGTAGCTCAATTGGCAGAGCAGCTGTTTTGTAAACAGCAGGTTGCGGGTTCGAGTCCCATCGTCGGCTCCAGGGGGAGATACCCAAGTGGCCAAAGGGGGCTGGCTGTAAACCAGCTGCGTCATGCTTCGGGGGTTCGAATCCCTCTCTCCCCACCGGCCCGTCTATTCTTTTAGATGGGCCATTTTGTTGAATTCTGGTCGATCGCCGACGTGTACGTTGGGATCACAAGGCATCGCGCCAGGGCATCGGAAGCAACGCGTTCTGGGTACGCAGGAGGGCGTAGAGTGGCGAAGCAGAAGTTTGAGCGGACGAAGCCGCACATCAACGTTGGGACGATCGGGCACGTCGACCATGGCAAGACGACACTGACGGCGGCGATCACCAAGACGCTGGCGCTGCGCGGTGAAGCGTCCTTCCGCTCGTTCGACTCGATCGACAACGCCCCGGAAGAGCGCGAGCGCGGCATCACGATCGCCATCTCGCACGTCGAGTACGAGACCGACAACCGGCACTATGCCCACGTCGACTGCCCGGGTCACGCCGACTACATCAAGAACATGATCACCGGTGCGGCCCAGATGGACGGCGCCATCCTGGTCGTCTCGGCGCCAGACGGCCCGATGCCGCAGACCCGTGAGCACATCCTCCTCGCCCGCCAGGTCGAAGTGCCGGCCATGGTCGTCTTCCTCAACAAGGTCGACATGATGGACGACGAGGAACTGCTGGAACTGGTCGAACTC
>Ga0180215_1005178_pt1 | contig 11244 bp, 9 predicted proteins | sample eDN3rd37CBELigBY_FD_128871 | JGI IMG/M metagenome (GOLD analysis project Ga0180215, IMG submission 128871) | Enriched backyard soil microbial communities from Emeryville, California, USA - eDNA 3rd pass 37_C BE-Lig BY (version 2) (version 2) | ecosystem: Environmental > Terrestrial > Soil >...
CCCACAAAAGATCCTCCCTGGCCAATTGGCCAACCCGTTCAAACCGTGGATCAAACTAAGCTTTGACCCAAAGGTAGGTGATTATCCGAGGGGGAGGGGATGCCCTCTTTGTGACCATGGAAAAAATACGATCCGCACGCGCTCTAGACGGATCACTCCCTTTTGTAGGCGCTGTCGAGGACGCCTTGGAACTGAACGTGAACGCGCTCGAGCGCCTCTTGTGGGTCCATCTGGTTATTGAGGGAGGCTTGGATCGGCCCGAGGAGCGCCTCGATGTCCTCGACGATGATGACGGGGAAGGTGAAAAACTGCCAGTCCATCAGGACGTGCGCGACGAGGCCGGCGGCGCTCGAGGCCCCCGACCACAGTCCCGGGAGCGCGGTTGGCGCCGCAGGGACTACCCCGGCATTGTTCGCGATTTCGAGTTGGACTTCGGGGCGGGCCGCAAAGTCGAGGAGGCGCGAGACGTCAGGCAGCGATCTGGCGCCCCATGCCACGACCAGACCCGCGCCTTCGCCAAGGGCCGGTCTGGCGCCGCTGAACGGAGAGCGCGGCCACAGGGCCATGTTCCAGCTAAAGGGGAGTTGGGCTCGAGTTTGCGCAAGGCGAGCGGGGTGCAGCGACTCGACGCTCACTTTATTGAGCGCGAGCTGCTGAGACTGAAATCGCCGCTGCGCGCCGCTTTGTTGCGACGGCAAGGGAGAGATGCGGTGTTGATAGATCGCCTCACGGGCAAGCTCGAGGATCTTGACGTTCGCTTCATTCAGGACGTTGGAGGACATGCCGTCGGGCGTGACGATGCTGCCGTGTACCATGAAGTACACGGCGGCGAATTCGAGGTCGATGTCCAACATGTACCTGTTTTGCAGCGGAGCGGCTATACGCCGCCCGATATCGATAAGGTCGTACCAGGTCCATTCGGTGGAGTAGTCGCCCAGGGCAGGTGCGCCTGCGTCGGCGAGGAGGCTCTCGTTGTATTGAAACAGACTGGCGCTCGCTGTGAGCGGTATGCCGATCGGCACGCGTCCTTCTGCAAACGCGAGTTGAATCCCGGGCGGAAACTGGCCGAACAGGTCACGCACGGGGGTCGACGGCCACCTGAGCGTGTCGAGGGGCAAAAGGAGGCGGTTCCCTTTTAATGCCCCCACGTATTCGACCGGCAGGTAAAACACGTCCGCGATCTCACCGGTGGCGAGCCACTGAAAAAGCATCGTCCTCGCTTGGTTTTCAGAGAACGAGACCAACTCGAGCTTTGCGTCGATCTGACCCGCTTCAAAGGAGTTCTTTAGCGCCTCGGCGACACGGCGGTTTTCCTGGGAGTCGATGTATCCAAGTCGCACGCTCGCAGCCGCGGCACGCGCGGGTAGGAGCGCCGAGTGCACAAGCAGCGCGGCAACTAGGAGCAGAAGTCCTACTGCCCACGGGATGGAGCTTCGCACGCACCTACGATCAGCCATCGCCAACCTCATGAATGGACCCTCCTTGATCACCGTTCGTTTGAACGAGGTCGTCACCCATCTGATTCCCTGATTTCGATCGTCTTCCTTTACGTTGGCTTTATTGCGAAAGGAACTTGACGGCCATTCTTCTATGTGTTACCTTTGTCATCGGGTTAGGGCAACCTAAATAGACAACCAAAGGGTGCCTAAAGCCGTACATATACCTAACCTTGGCATGTTCGGTTGGCTCCTAGGCGCCCAGAAACGGAGGTCGATAGCACGTGGAGCAACATGCTCATACAAAGCGAGTGTCGATTCGGATTGCCGTGTATTTCGTTATGGCGCTCATGGTCTTCGCAGGTATTGGCGCAAGCGATTTCACGGCGACTGCCGCGTCGGCTCAAGAGATCGTCGTTTACTCAGGCCGCGCCCAGGCGTTGGTCGAGCCCATCATCAAAGCCTTTACCGAGCAGACTGGGATCAAGGTCGCCGTTCGTTACGGCGATACGGCAGAACTTGCTGCAACGATTTTAGAAGAGGGAAGAAACTCGCCGGCTGACGTCTACTGGGCCCAGGATGCGGGGGCACTTGGAGCGCTCTCCAAAGAGGGCAGGTTTGAGCGGCTGCCTGACGAAATCCTAAACCTCGTGGACGCACGGCTTCGTTCGCCTGAAGGGGTTTGGGTCGCCACGTCCGGCCGGGCCCGAGTGGTCGCGTACAACACGTCGGTGTTGAATGAATCCGAGATGCCCGACTCGATTTGGGCATTCACGGATCCAAAGTGGAGCGGGCGGATCGGCTGGGCGCCTACCAACGGTTCGTTCCAGGCTTTTGTCACGGCAATCCGCGTTCTCGAGGGCGAGGAGCGGGCCGCGCAGTGGCTCAGGGGCATTCAAGCCAACAGGCCGAGGGTGTACCGCAACAACTCGACCGCAGTGGAGGCCGTAAGCCGAGGCGAGGTCGACGTCGCTTTCGTCAATCACTATTACCTATACCGGTTCCTCGCCGAACACGGCGATGGATTTCCTGTGCGCAACCACTACACGAGCGGCGATGCGGGCTCGATCGTAAACATTGCCGGCATCGGCGTGCTCAAGACGAGCAATAAGAAGGAAGCGGCGGAGCGGTTCGTCGAGTTTATGCTCTCCGAGCAGGCACAGCAGCACTTTGCCCGGGACAGCTACGAGTACCCTGTGACCTTGGACGAGTCAATCGAGCTCGACAGCAGGCTCTTGCCTCTTGATCAGATCGATACGCCGGACATCGATCTCAACGACTTGAACGACCTGGAAGGCACGTTAGAACTGCTTCAGCGAGTTGGTGTGTTGTAACCTTTGACTGATGATCGGAACGGTTCGAATGTCATCGGTGAAAAGGAGCGCGGGCGCCCAAAAAGGGCCCGCGCTTCTCACGCGCGACCCCCTTTTTGGCTCACGCTGCCGTCGCTCCTCATTGCGGCGGCGATGCTCCTACCCGTAGTCTATCTCGTGATCCGTTCAACTCAGGTGGGCGCTTCTTTTTGGGAGCTTGTCGCTCGGCCTCGGACCGTAGCCGTATTGGGCCGCACGATCTTGCTGGCGTCGTCGGTCACGGCCGCGTCGGTCGCAATCTCTGCGCCGCTCGCCTGGCTACTGACCCGGACGGATCTCCCCGGCCGGCGTATCTGGTCCGTCCTTACCGTCTTGCCTTTGGCGATCCCGTCCCTCGTGGGCGGATTTACCTTTGTCGCCGCATTCGGCACGGGCGGCATCGCGCCTAGGTGGCTCGAGTCGGCGCTCAACATTCAGTTCCCCGAAATATACGGTTTCTTTGGCGCGTGGGCTTTGCTGACGTTGCTCTCCTACCCATACGTGCTTCTTCCCGTCAGGTCGGCACTCGCGGGAATGGATCCAATGCAGGAGGAGGCTGCTCGCAGTCTTGGCCACTCGCCCGCAAGCGTCTTCTTTCGGGTGGTCCTGCCCAACGTCAGGCACGCCATTCTTGCAGGAAGCCTGCTTACGGCCCTTTACACGATGAGCGACTTCGCCGCCGTGTCGCTGCTCCAGTTCGACTCGTTCACTCGGGCGATCTACGTTCAGTATCAAGGCTCGTTCAACCGCAACTACGCGGCGGTCTTGGCGCTCATTCTCGTGCTGCTGACGCTCGTCATCCTGGCGCTCGAGTCGCGGGCAAGGGGGAGAGCGAGGTATTATCGCATCGGTACCGGGACGCGAAAAGCGCGAGCGCCCGTGCGGCTGGGCCGCTGGCGCTGGCCTGCATTTTCCGCTTGTCTGATCTTGGTGCTCCTTGGCGTCGGCGTCCCCATCGGCGTCGTCATCTTTTGGCTGGTCCGGGGCGTGACACATGGCGAGTCGATTTTGGTCAATTGGAGCTCGGCCTTTAACTCGGTCTGGGTCTCCTTTGTCGCCGCTGCGATCACGGTGCTCGCGGCGCTGCCGATCGCGCTTTGGAGCGTTAGATTTCCATCGGGTCTGGCGCGGTGGACCGAGCGGGCGGCCTTTGTAGGTTACGCTTTGCCGGGCATCGTCGTCGCGCTCGCGTTGGTCTTCTTTGGCGCTCGTTACGGCGGATCGCTCTACCAGTCCATTTGGATGCTCCTCTTCGCCTATGTGGTCCTTTTCCTCCCGCAGGCGCTCGGCGCAGTCAAAGGCACGCTCGTGCACGTGGGGCCCAATGTCGAAAACGTGGCGCGCACATTGGGACACTCCCCGCTCAAGGTCTTGTTCTACGTGACGCTCCCGATGGTGTGGCCGGGGGCCTTGGCCGGAGGAGCGCTCGTCTTTTTGACCGTCATGAAAGAGCTCCCGGCAACGCTGCTCCTTAGTCCGATCGGCTTTACCACGCTGGTGACCGACATCTGGTCGGGCGTTTCCGAAGCTTTTTACGCGCGGGCGGCGGCGCCGTCGCTTTTGCTCATCGCCGCTTCATCCCTTTCCTTGTACGTGATCCTCAAAGAGCGCAAGTAGGACGGGAATGCCTGGATACTCTCCCTTGAGTGTGGTACAATGGGCTCGGATTAGGGAACCCTAAGTTTTGTGATTAGGGGAGGCGCAGATTATGCCGATGGTCGAGCTTCGCAATGTGAGCAAGACGTATCCCGGCGGTGTCCAAGCGGTCGACCGCCTTTCTGTTTCTCTGGGGACAGGGGAGATTCTCTCCCTCCTCGGCCCGAGCGGATGCGGCAAGACCACGGTGTTGCGCATGATTGCAGGCTTTGAATGGCCTGACGAGGGGAGCATCGCCATCGGCGGCCGACCTGTGGCAGGCGGCGGTGTGCGCGTCGAGCCCGAGCGGCGGGGCGTCGGCATGGTCTTTCAGGATTACCCCCTCTTTCCGTACCGGACCGTGGGCCAAAACGTCGCATTTGGTCTGCACAAACTCCCCAAGAAGCAAGCGATGGCCCGGGCTTTGGATGTCCTCGAACTGGTCGGCCTCAAAGGGTACGATCGCCGCTATCCGCACGAGCTCTCAGGCGGTCAGCAGCAGCGGGTCGCCCTCGCCCAAGCCCTGGCCCCCGAGCCCAACGTGATCCTCCTCGATGAGCCGTTTAGCAACTTGGATGCAAGCCTGCGGCAAGAGGTGCGTCTGCAGGTTCGCGAGATCCTCAAAAAAGCAGGAGCGACGGGCATCCTGGTGACGCACGATCAGAAAGAAGCGTTCACCGTTGGCGACATTGTGGCAGTGATGAGCAAAGGCCGGATCGAGCAGATCGGTTCGCCGTATGAGCTTTACGCGCGCCCTAGGACGCGGTTTGTCGCTCAGTTTTTGGGGCACTGCGCGCTGCTCGAGGGCACCGTCCAGCAGGGAGCGCCGGGCGTCCTCACCGATCTGGGGCTCGTGCCTTGCAATCACTGTCCTGCAAGCAACGGTGAGCGCGTGACGGTTTCCCTCCGTCCGGACAGTCTCATGGTCGATCCCGAGGGCCCGCTAAAGGGGGCCGTCGAATCGATCGCCCACGAAGGTCACTCCCTCGAGCTCACCGTCAAGATCCCTTGCGGCGCTCATTTCGTCCGCGCGCGTGCGCTCGCTTCGCCCGAGCTAGCGGTAAAGCCGGGAGATAATCTGCGGTTTTCGATTGCTCCCGACCGCGTCGCGGTCATTTCGTAAATCGAAACGCACCCGGATTTTTCCGCCGGGACGGAGATACAATGTGACACATGAACGGGCATAGGGAGCCAAACACGGTGGGTAAGATGTCCTCCATCAAGCTCGCTGGCCTTTATGTGGGCACCGTGGTCGGCGCAGGGTTCGCTTCCGGACAAGAAGTGTTGCAGTTTTTTGGGTTCCACGGGCTCGGCGGCGTATTGGGAATCGCCGTAGCCGGTGGACTTTTTGTCGTTTACGGCGCGATGATCCTCATCTTGGGCAACAGGTTGCAAGCCTCGTCCCACCTCGAGGTCGTCCAGGCAAGCGGCGTTCCATGGATCGGTACCGCCGTAGACGCAGTGATCACCTTTTTTCTTCTCGGCGCGCTTTCGACGATGGCCGCCGGATCCGGGGCCGTCTTCGAGGAGCAGTTCGGCGTTCCGTATTTTCTTGGTAGCTTGGCGGTCGTCACCCTCGCGGTGGTAACCGTGATCATGGGCATCGAGCGTGTCGTGACGGCGGTAAGCATGGTCACGCCTTTCTTACTTGGGTCCGTGCTGATCGTTTGCGTCCTCTCCATGTTCAAAGCTCCGATCGACCTCGCCTGGGCCGATCCCGAGCGAGCGGCGCTGCGGATTTTGCCGCTCTCATCGATTACGTACGCTTCGTACAACCTGGTCCTCGCGATTCCACTCCTCGCTCCGGCAGGCGCCCTCGCGGGCGGTCCGGTACTGAAGAGGGGAGCGTTGCTGGGGGGAATCGGCCTTGCCCTGGGAGCTCTTGGGATCCACCTTGCGATTTTGACGGCGGTTCCAGAAATCACGCGCTTTGAGATCCCGATGTTGTTCCTCACGGAGCGCGCCTTTGGACCGCTCTCGCTCGTCTACTCGGCGGTGCTGCTCGCAGAGGTGTACACGACCGCGGTCGCAAGCCTCTACGGCTTTACCGCTCGCATGACCAATCCTCAAGGGAAACAGTTTGTCAAAGTGGCGATCGCCACCGGAGCGGCCGCATTCATCGGCAGTTTGCTCGGATTCTCCGAATTGGTCGCAAAAGTGTACTCCGCGGTCGGCATCGCCGGCTACACCCTCCTCGTCACCTTGATTCTCGCATATTTCCGCACTCGAGACTAAAATCAACGCATCGAGCGACCCCGCCGGGTGAGGAAACCGCATCGCGCCCGTAGAATTGATCTTGTATCAATTCTGGTGGAGGATGACTGCACCTAATGCGCACGATTCTCCTGGAAGAGCCGTATCGCTTGAGGCAAGTCGATTCGCGCCCGCCTGTCCGAAAGGCCGGAGAGGCGCTCGTCAAAGTGAAGAGGATCGGCGTCTGCGGCACCGATATGCACGCCTTTCGCGGTCGCCAGCCTTACTTTACATACCCCCGCGTCTTAGGCCACGAGCTCGCCGTTGAAGTGGTGGAGGCGGATGCAAACAGCGACGTATCCCCCGGCGACTTGTGCGCCGTCATGCCGTACCTCTCTTGCGGGGCCTGCATCGCTTGCCGCGCCGGCAAGACTAATTGCTGCGCGTCGCTCAAGGTACTTGGCGTGCACGTCGACGGCGGCATGACGGACCTCCTCAGTGTGCCCGTCGCCACCTTGATCCGAGGCGACGGACTTTCCTTGGAACAGATGGCGCTGGTCGAAAACCAGTCGATCGGAGCGCATGCCGTGCGGCGGGCAGCGCCGGCGCCCGGAGAGACGGCCCTCGTGGTGGGCGCGGGTCCGATCGGGCTTGGCGTCATTCAGGCGGTCAAGGCCAAAGGCGCACGGGTGATCGTCGCCGACGTGAGCGAGGATCGGCTCGACTTTTGCCGGAAATCGCTGCATGTCGATGACGTGATCCTCGCGCCGGACGACGTCGCGGGCGAACTCGCCCGCATGACCTCAGGCGAGCTTGCGCCGGTCGTCTTTGACGCAACAGGCCATCCGGGATCGATGGAGCGCTCCTTTGACTTTGTGTCGAGCGGCGGTCGGCTCGTTTTTGTCGGCTTGGTGCAAGCGGACATCCGTTTCAACGACCCCGAGTTTCACAGGCGGGAGCTCACGTTGTACGCCAGCAGAAACGCGACCCGCGAGGACTTTGAGTGGGTGATGGAGGCGATGAGGAAAGGGGCGATGGTGACGGATCCGATCATCACCCACAAGGTCGCCTTCGATGACCTCGCCGGTTCCTTTGAAGGGCTATTGCGTCCGGAGGCCAAGGTGATCAAAGCAATGGTTGAAGTGTAGACAAGGGGGCCAAGCGATGCGTTTAGCGGGTAAACGAGCCATCATTACGGGAGCAGGGCGCGGCATCGGCAAAGCGACGGCAGTCAAGTTTCTAAAAGAGGGAGCGTCTGTCCTTGCTCTCGACATCGCACCGGAGCGGGTGAGGGAAGCTGCTTTCGAACTTGCATCCTTGGGGCCGATCGAGCCGTTTCCGGCCGACGTAACGAAAAAGAGCGACTGTGAGGCCGCCGTAGAGGCGTGCGTCGATCGCTTCGGCGGGGTCGACGTGCTGATCAACAACGCCGGCGTCGCGCATTTCCAGCCCTTCCTCGAGACGACAGAGGAAGCCTGGGATCATACGATGGACGTGGACCTCAAGGGCGTATTCCTCATGGGTCAGGCGGCGGCAAGGCGCATGGTGCAGCAGGAGACCGGCGGAGCGATCGTGAACATGGCGTCGACCAATGGGCTCGCCGGTGAGCGGGAGCTCTCCGCCTACAATGCGGCGAAGGCAGGCGTGCTCCTGCTTACCAAGACGATGGCGATCGAGCTTGCTGAGCACAATATCAGGGTGAACGCCGTCTGCCCAGGGTTTATCCTCACCGACCTCGCGATCGAAAGCGGGGCGTCGATGGAGTTTGTGGAGGAGTACACCAAAAAGATCCCGCTCGGTCGGTACGGACGGCCGGAAGAGGTCGCCGACCTTTTTGCCTACCTCGCCTCGGATGAAGCTAGTTTCATCACAGGCGAAGGCGTCGTGATCGATGGTGGGCAGCTCTCCGAGGAGTGAGCGCCAAAGATGTCAAATTACGCCATGCACGCTATTTGAAGGGAAGTCACCATGAATCCACTCGCTCAAGGTTTGAATGAGAGAATAAAGCAGCACGATCCCCACGTGTACGAGATGCTCTCGGGGCTTGGAAAGCAGCTATACTTTCCTCGGGGCATCTTGTCTCAGACGGCTGAGGCAAAGACGAAGGCGACGCGCTTTAACGCCACGATCGGCATCGCCACGGAGGACGGCCGTCCGATGCGGCTTGGACTGTTTGACGCGATGCTCCCGACGCTCGAGCCCGAGGATCTCTACCCGTATGCGCCGCCCGCCGGCAAGCCGGCGCTGCGTGAGGCGTGGCGCGAGCGCCTAATCGAGCAAAATCCGTCGATGCGCGGGAAGCGGTTTGGGCTGCCGATCGTGACCAACGCTCTGACTCACGGGCTCAGCATCGTCGCCGATATGTTTGCCGACGTGGGCGACACACTCGTCCTCCCAGACAAGTATTGGGGCAATTACGACCTGACGTTCTCCGTGCGCCGAGGGGCGACGGTGAAGACGTACCGCACGTTCGACGAAAACGGCCGTTACGACGTCGCAGCGCTCGAAAGGGCACTCGCCGAGCTCGAGGGCGGCAAGGCGATCGTGCTCCTCAACTTTCCAAACAACCCGACGGGTTATACTCCCGGCGAAGAAGAAGCCGCAGGGATCGTGTCCGCGCTCCGGCAAGCCGCCGAAGCGGGAACCAACCTCGTGGTCGTCCTCGACGACGCCTATTTCGGGCTTTTTTACGAGGACTCGATCAAAGAGTCGCTCTTTGGCCGGATTGCGGGTTTACACCCGCGCATTCTCCCGATCAAGGTGGATGGGGCGACCAAAGAGCAGTTTGTGTGGGGCTTTCGCGTCGGCTTTCTCACATTTGCCGCAAGCAGCGACGAGACGCTCGCAGCGCTCGAAGCCAAGGTGACGGGCTGCATTCGCGGCGCGATTTCAAGCGGCCCCCATCCCAGCCAGACACTCGTGCTCGAGGCGCTCAAGTCTCCGGAGTTCAAGCGCCAGCGGGATGAGAAAGAGGCGATCCTAAGGGCCAGAGCGACCAAGGTCAAGAGTTTGCTCGACTCGGGCAAGTACGGGGACGCGTGGACGTACTATCCGTTCAACTCCGGCTACTTCATGTGCCTCAAGTTAAACGGAGTGGATGCCGAGGCGCTCAGGACGCACCTGCTCGACGAGTACGGCGTTGGGACGATCTCGATCGGCAGCACGGACCTTCGCATCGCGTTCTCCTGTGTCGACGTTGCCGACGTCGAACCCCTCTTTGACCTGATCCACAAGGGCTACCTCGATTTGAAAAACAAGCCGTGAAAAAGACGATGGGGGTGGGCGTTAGGCCCACCCCCGTCAACTTATGGGCTTATGGATACTGCGGGACAAGCGGCTTGCCCGTCTGTGCGGAGATGCCCGTCCCCTCGATCACTTGGATGACGCGCCGGGCCGATTCCGGCGTGACGACGAGCGGGGCGCCGTCCAAGATGTGGTCTGCGACATTCGCATAGTAGGCGTCCCAGTTGCTCGCCTTGTATGGAGCCTGTATGGAGGCCGCGACCCCGTCGACCTCGGTGTGCACCTCAAAATGCTTGTCCTTGCTGATGATCGCGCCTTTGGTTCCGAGCACGCGCCATCTGGGTTTGGGCGCTCGGTCGAGATGGGACATGGTGATGTCGGCGACGGCCCCGTTTTGGAACCGTACGATGGAGTGAACGTGATCTTCGTTGGTGACGTCCATCCACATTCGCTTTTGTGTGAAGCCGATGATCTGCTCGATCGGGCTGTCGACCAGGTTGAGCAGCCAATCGACGTAGTGCGCGCCCCAATCGTAGAAGGCGCCGCCTGAGATGTCTTTGTACGACCGCCACCATGTGCCGGGATGGCCGTAGTTTCCGCCCCACATCTCAACGTGAAAAATGTCGCCGATCAGTCCCTGTTCCACAATTTCCTTGAGCGCCGTAAAGTCTCCGTCCCAGCGGCGGTTGTGAAAGACCGAGACCATGAGGCCGCGCTCTTTGGCCGCGGCGATCATCGCGTCGGCTTCGTTTACCGTGATGCACATCGGCTTTTCCACGATGGCGTGCTTTCCGGACTGCAACGCCGCGATCGCCAGCTCGGCGTGGGTGTTGTGGGGCGTAATGACGGTGACGAGATCAATCTCTTCGTCGGCGAACACGTCTTGCACGGCGTTGTACGTCTTGATGCCGGGAAAATCCTGCGCCGCCTGCTCGGTGCGGGACGGGTCCAGGTCGCATACGGCACGGAGTTCCATCCTGCCTGTGAGGTGCATGGATTCGGCGTGCCGTTTGCCCATGTTGAATGCTCCGCCGTATCCAATGACGGCCGCTCTAATTGGTGCGTTCAAGTGTAGCCCTCCGAGACTCTTGCTGTAGTGTGTTGCGCGGCGTCCACCCGACCTAGGTACGGGTGCCGCGCTTTGAGTGATGTGCTGGTTCCCGAGGTTCGACGCCCGCTGTGCGAATCCCCCCACGTCGAAAAACTTCTCGCCTATTCTCGGGGCCGATCTTTGGGGCTGAGCGATGTCACGAGGTTGACGACGGCCCCTTCCGGCTTAGGCACTCGCCCATCGGGGAGGAGAGGGTCGTCCGTCTCGGCCATCCACGCGTCGAGGAGTCGGGAAAGCTCCTCGTACACATCCTGGTAACGGGCATCTCCGATTC
>Ga0180215_1005180_pt1 | contig 11243 bp, 8 predicted proteins | sample eDN3rd37CBELigBY_FD_128871 | JGI IMG/M metagenome (GOLD analysis project Ga0180215, IMG submission 128871) | Enriched backyard soil microbial communities from Emeryville, California, USA - eDNA 3rd pass 37_C BE-Lig BY (version 2) (version 2) | ecosystem: Environmental > Terrestrial > Soil >...
AACTGAGCAAGCATTAAACGAAGGTAAACCAGAAAACATCGTTGCGAAAATGGTTGAAGGTCGTCTTGGTAAATTCTTCGAAGAAATTTGCTTACTTGACCAAACTTTCGTTAAAAACTCTGATCAAAAAGTACGTGATTTCGTAAAATCAACTGGTGGTAATGTAACTTCATTCGTACGCTACGCTGTAGGTGAAGGTATCGAAAAACGCGAAGACAACTTCGCTGAAGAAGTTATGAACCAAGTTAAAGGAAACTAATTCAAATAACTAATTGAAACAATAGGGAGCACATCACCGTGTTCCCTATTTTTCAAGATAAGAACAATACATACGCAGTCCATTATATAAGCATGATAATAAATAGATTAAAACTTGAAGGAAGCGTATGAAATCATCAAGATGTTTCCTTAAATTTCGAGTTACGGAGGTTAATTATGAGTGTGCCACAATTCAAAAGAGTTGTTATAAAATTAAGTGGAGAAGCATTAGCAGGTGAAGCTGGTTTCGGATTATCTCCGAAGATCATCAAATCTGTTGCAGAAGATATTAAGGATGTTGTTGACCTAGGTGTGGAAGTTGCTGTAGTAGTAGGTGGCGGAAACATTTGGCGTGGAAAAGTTGGTAGTGAAATGGGTATGGACCGTGCATCAGCGGATTATATGGGAATGTTAGCTACAGTGATGAATTCACTTGCACTTCAAGATGCTCTTGAAAAGCTTGATATTCAAACTCGTGTACAATCTTCAATCGTCATGACACAAGTTGCTGAGCCTTATATTCGCAGAAAAGCAGTTCGTCATTTAGAAAAGAAACGTGTTGTGATCTTTGCAGCAGGTACAGGAAATCCATATTTCTCAACAGATACAACTGCAGCATTAAGAGCAGCTGAAATCGAAGCAGAAGCGATTTTAATGGCTAAAAATAACGTTGACGGTGTATATTCTGCAGATCCGAAGCTTGACCCAGCAGCTGTTAAATATGACGAGCTTACATATTTAGACGTCATCCAAAAAGGTCTTCAGGTAATGGATTCAACTGCTTCCACTTTATGTATGGACAACGATATCCCATTAATAGTATTCTCAATAATGGATAAAGGAAATATTAAACGCGCCGTACAAGGTGAAAAAATTGGCACAATTGTTAGGAGGACTCTATAATGGCTAAACAAGTTTTATCTCAAGCAAAAGAAAAAATGGAAAAATCAATTTCAGCTTTTTCTCGTGAATTAGCATCGATTCGTGCTGGACGTGCGAACGCTTCACTACTTGACCGCATCACTGTTGATTACTACGGTGCACCAACTCCAATTAACCAATTAGGTGGAGTTTCTGTTCCAGAAGCTCGTCTACTTGTAATCACTCCTTACGACAAATCCATTCTAGGTGACATCGAGAAAGCAATCATGAAGTCTGATATCGGAATTACACCAACAAACGATGGTAACGTAATTCGTTTAACAATTCCTCAATTAACAGAAGAGCGTCGTAAAGAATTAGTAAAAGTTGTGAAAAAAGAAGCAGAAGATGCGAAAATCGCAATCCGTAACGTTCGTCGTGACGCAAACGATGATTTGAAAAAATTAGAGAAAAACGGCGAAATCACAGAAGACGAACTACGTGGCTACAACGACGATATTCAAAAATTAACTGACCAATCAATCGTAAAAATTGATGATCTAGCAAAAGATAAAGAAAAAGAAATCCTTTCTGTATAATTTGTTAGATTGATGAGTTAATTGCAGGTGGGATTAGGTGTTGTGTGCTGTTCTGTGCGTATGAGGCGTGCTCGAGCTTTCGTGCAGCAACCTAGCCATCTGTGATTATGATTATTAAGAAAATTATATTTCTGCAGTTAGTTTGTTAAAAATTAACTAAAAGTTAGAACTTTATGTAACTAGAGACGTCCTCCCATAAAGGACGTCTTTTTTGTTAAGGTGATGAAAGAGTTAGATTGCGTGAAGATAATACTGAGATGACGTTGAGATTTCCGGCTTCTCAAGGACAGAAACTGTGGGAAGTTCGAAAAAGTGTGCTCGAGACGGCTTCTCAAGGACAAAATCGGGGATAAATTCGAAAAAGTGTCTTCGAGACGGCTTCTCAAGGACAAAATCGGGGATAATTTCGAAAAAGTGTCCTCGAGACGGCTTCTCAAGGACAAAATCGGCGAGAAAATAGAAAAAGTGTCTTCGAGACGGCTACTCAAGGACAGAATCGGGGATAAATTCGAAAAAGTGTCCTCGAGACGGCTTCTCAAGGACAGAATCGGGGATAAATTCGAAAAAGTGTCCTCGAGACGGCTTCTCAAGGACAAAATCGGCGAGAAATTCGAAAAAGTGTCCTCGAGACGGCTTCTCAAGGACAGAATCGGGGAGAAAATAGAAAAAGTGTCCTCGAATCCAGCTTTTCTCTCGCCCTACTTAAAAGACATCATCAATAAAGTTCGTGATACATATATAAGTAGAAAATTATGTAAAAATAAAAAAGTTTATGTTATTTACAAAGGACATAAACATTCGTTTTTGATATGATTATGAATATACGTCCGATTTAATGTCAAATGGAGGAATAACAGAATGTTTTCAAAAATATTTGGAAAAAAACAGAACAAACAAAAAACTTTATTAGGCCGAGAGACAGTATTGGCTAATAAAGAATTACTTCCATGCCACATTGCAATTATTATGGACGGGAACGGACGTTGGGCAAAGAAACGAGCATTACCTCGTATTGCGGGCCATCATGAAGGGATGAAAGTCGTACGAAAAGTGGCTCGTATCGCAGATGATTTAGGCGGCATTAAAGTGCTGACACTTTATGCATTTTCGACTGAAAACTGGAAACGACCAAAAAATGAAGTAGAATATTTAATGAGTTTACCTGAAAAGTTTCTTAGCTCATTTTTGCCTGAGTTAATGGAACGTAACATAAAAGTCATTATGATGGGTAATAAGGACGGACTTCCGAAGCATACACAAAACGTCTTAAATGATGCGATTGAGAAAACAAAAAATAATACGGGATTAATTTTAAATTTTGCTATGAACTATGGTAGTCGTGATGAAATAGTACATGCAATGAAGGTAATACTAACTAATGTAAACGATGGAAAGTTATCAATTGATGAGGTTGATGAATTTACCGTTAATCAGTATTTGATGACATCCGCATTACCAGAGCCGGATTTATTAATTCGCACAAGCGGTGAAGTTCGTTTAAGTAATTTTATGTTATGGCAACTAGCGTATACAGAATTTTGGTTTACTGAAACTCTTTGGCCAGACTTTGATGAGCCTACTTTCTTGGAAGCAATCCATGCTTACCAAAAGAGAAATCGTCGGTACGGAGGGTTGAAAGGAGAAGGAAAAAATTGAAGCAACGGATCATAACGGGACTTATAGCAGCAGCTATCTTTATCCCGTTTGTTGTGTATGGAAATTTACCCTTTACAATTGGAGTTTACGGATTAGCACTCGTTGCGCTGTATGAAATTCTCCGTATGAAAGGCATAAAAATTTATTCACTCCCTGGGTTAATAGGGACATTAATTGTATTTTCAATATTAATGCCAGTTGATTGGGCTACTTATATTGAAGATTTAACTACTTATTCAAAATATGAATTACTAACAATTGCTACGATTTTATTGTTAGCTTATTCGGTTGTGGTAAAAAATCATTTTACCTTCGATGAAATTGGATTTATTATTCTTAGCGCATTATATATCGGGATTGGATTCTATTATTTAATTACGACCAGAGAAGCTGGTCTTATGTATATTATTTATGCTTTACTTGTTGTTTGGTCAACAGATTCAGGTGCGTATTTTACTGGGAGAAAACTTGGTAAAAATAAGCTATGGCCAGAAATCTCTCCAAATAAAACAATTGAAGGCTTTGTAGGCGGGATCATCATTGCGGTTATTTTAGCTTGTATTATGCAAATAATCGTTCCATTTAATGTGTCGTGGACATATTTCATCGTAGTAACGGTATTTAGTTCCATTTTTGGCCAACTAGGTGACCTTGTGGAATCGGCTATTAAACGTCACTACAATGTGAAGGATTCCGGATGGATTTTACCTGGGCACGGTGGTATTTTAGATCGCTTTGATAGCTTATTATTCGTACTGCCGTTATTAAACTTATTGCATTTTGTGAGTTAGTGAAAGGAAGTTTTTATGTTGAAAAAGATTAGTCTGCTCGGTGCAACTGGTTCTATAGGTATGCAAACAGTTGATATTTTACTTGCATATCCTGAACAGTTTAAACTGGTTGCATTTTCTTCCGGGAAAAATATCGAGAAAACTATAGAAATAATTAAACAGCTACAACCTGAGCTCGTTTCTGTACAAGAGGAACAAGATGCAATCGAATTGCAAAAGCAGTTTCCAACTGTACATTTTACATATGGAAAAAAAGGATTAGTTGAAGTGGCAACCCATCCTGATACTACAGTATTACTAAATGCCGTTTTAGGTAGTATTGGTCTGGAATCGACTTTAGCTGCCATTCGTATGGGGAAAACGATTGCCATTGCCAATAAAGAAACATTAGTAACAGCAGGTCATATTGTTATGGCCGAAGCAAAAAAACATAATGTAGCGATTTTACCGGTAGATAGTGAGCATTCAGCTATTTTCCAATCTATGAATGGTGAAAATAGAAAACAAGTAAGCCGAATTATTATTACTGCTTCAGGTGGCTCCTTCCGTGATAAAACTCGAGAAGAGTTAAAACACGTTACTGTAAAAGAAGCTTTAAACCATCCGAACTGGTCGATGGGTGCTAAAATTACAATAGACTCTGCCACGATGATGAACAAAGGGTTAGAAGTAATAGAGGCACATGTTTTATTTGATATGCCATATGATAATATTGATGTTTTATTGCATAAAGAAAGTATTATTCACTCTCTAGTAGAGTATGATGATACAAGTGTCATTGCTCAACTTGGTACACCAGATATGAGAGTTCCAATTCAATATGCACTAAGTTACCCAGATCGTCTACCTTTGAAAAATAGCACGCGATTAAATCTAGCTCAAATTGGTCAATTGCATTTTAAAGAAGTAGATTTTGATCGTTACCGTGCTTTAAAGCTTGCTTATGAAGCTGGACGAACTGGTGGGACAATCTTAACAGCGATGAATGCCGCAAACGAAGCAGCAGTTTCTCTATTTTTACAAGAGAAAATATCTTTCTTACAAATCGACGAAGTGATAGAACAAATTATGAACGACCATAACAATATTCTACTACCTGATTTGGAAACAATCTTACATGTAGATAGTGAAACGAGAAAAACGGTTCTTAGCATGGTACAATAAACTACATTCGGATTTTGTAGATATGAATTGTAACTATTGAATGGTTAAATTGTTTCAACTATCAAAGTTGAACTGCTCCAAATGATGGAGTGGTTTGAAGAGTACCAAAGAATAGTTACATGACAAATACAAATCAAATTGAGAGACATGAAAAATAGGCTCTTGAAGGTGGGAATCGGATGCAAACAGTACTCGCATTTATTATCATATTTGGATCTCTAGTTTTTTTCCATGAACTAGGACATTTCCTGTTAGCTAAACGCGCAGGTATTATGGTTCGTGAATTTGCCATTGGAATGGGTCCAAAAATATTCGGCATGACAAAAGGTGAAACACTCTATACGATTCGTTTATTGCCTCTTGGTGGTTATGTAAGAATGGCTGGAGAAGATATGGATTCAGTCGAGCTTCAACCGGGCTATCGAGTTGGAATTATTTTAAACGATGACGATGTAGCAGAACGAATCTATTTAAACCAAAGCGTGACACATCCAAATATCGTATTTTTAGAAGTTGAACGTGCAGACTTAGAAAAAGACTTATTTATCGAAGGTTATGATGAAGAAGATCGTTTAGTACGATACAAAATTTCTAGAAATGCTATTCTTGTTGAAAATGGCACAGAAGTAATGATTGCACCATTAGATCGTCAATTTAACTCCAAAACAGTTGGTCAACGTGCGATGGCCATTTTTGCAGGGCCACTCTTTAATTTTATTTTAGCTTTCCTTGTCCTTACATTACTAGGTGTGTTAAGAGGGGTTCCTACGTATGAACCTATCATCCATGATGTAGTAGATGATGGACCAGCTGAAATGGCAGGCATGCAAGCGGGTGACCTTGTACGTGAAATTAATGGTGTAGAAATTGACAGATGGCAGGAATTACAAGGTACGGTCTATGATAATCCAGGGAAAGAATTGTCCTTTGTCGTAGAACGCGATGGCAAACTATTAGATCTAACAATGACACCTACTACTTTAGAAGATAATGGTGATCAATATGGTCAAATCGGAGTTTCTTATCAAAGCCCTGTAGAGTTTAACCCATTAAAAGCCATTGTTTTCGGTGCAACACAAACTTATGATTACACAGTGCTCATCTTTGAATTATTAGGTAAACTCGTAACAGGTCAATTTACAATAGATGCACTATCGGGACCTGTGGGAATCTATAAAGCAACAGAAGAAGTAGCAACTTATGGTATCTTTAACCTAATGAACTGGGCAGCACTATTAAGTATTAACCTCGGGATTATGAACCTACTTCCACTACCAGCTTTAGATGGTGGTCGATTACTATTCTTCGGTATTGAAGCATTAAGAGGAAAACCAATCGATCGTCAAAAAGAAGGTATGGTCCACTTTGTAGGAATCGTGTTATTAATGATCTTAATGGTTGTAGTAACTTGGAACGACATACAAAGATTCTTCTTCTAAAAGTGTTATTAGAAGTAATCAAATCAAATGCAACCTTATTCAGCGAATCCTCACTGAATAAGGTTCATTTTTTCTTATGGATAATTTTTTCTAAACAACTAAAATTTGAAATGAATTTTTAACGATTTTAGAACCCTTTCTGTGCTATGCTATGGAGGGAAACTATTTTATTTCGAAGGTGGCGCGGCTTAAGTGAAACAAAGTCTTTCATTTATAAGAACAAATTATGAAGTGCCTTCAAACCAATTAACAAATTCAAATAATTTATTAGAACGAGCAGGCTATATTCACTTGCAAAATGGGCAGTTTATTTCCTATTTACCGTTAGCAAAACGAGTTCTGTTCAAAATAGAAAAACTGATTCGGGAAGAAATGAATAAGCTACAAGCCAATGAAATTTCATTACCCATTTTAAATTCATTTCAACAAGAAAGACCATCGAATGATGCTGTTTCAAAGAATGTGGAGCTTTTTCATATACAAAACCGGAAAAGTGAAGAGCTATATTTAACACCTTCCCATGAAGAGATATTAACTTCAATAGTGAAGGAACAAATTAAATCTTATAAACAATTACCATTAGTGCTTTACCAAATACAAACGAAATTTCGCGATGAACTTGAGCTAAATGGTCTTTTTAAAAGTTTAGAATTTATCATGATGGACGCATACTCCTTCCATCATTCCAAAGAAAGTCTTGATGAGTTTTATGGGAAAATGGAGCAAGCGTACTCTACTATTTTTAGTCGACTGGGGCTTGCCTATAAGAAAGTTGTAGCGGATTTAGGAAATTATCGCGGTGAAATCTCTCATGAATTCATTGTCCTATCTGAAAATGGTGATGTAACCATTGCTTATTCCAATGAATCGGATTACGCAGTGAATATTGACTTAGCAGAAGTAATTACACAACATTTCACTCATGCTGAAGAATTGAAAGAATTAAAAAAGCAAAAGTTCAGCATTGATCCGGATAAAGATGAGGACATTCTTAATCAGTTGGAACTGCCTCCTGAGAAAATAATAAAAACAAAAACATATAAAATAAATGATGAACTATTGGTCGTACTCTATCGAGGGGATCATCAGTTAAATGAAGTGAAGTTGAAAAATTTACTTCATGTTAAAAACCTAACTTTAGCGGATGATGATTTTACCCGGGAAATAATCGGTTGCTCAGCTAATTCGGTAGGCCCAATAAAACTTCCTGTCCAAGTGAAAGTTATAGCTGATAATGGTATTAAGTCTATTAGTAATGGGGTAGCTTGTGCAAATGAAGACGGCTATTACTACGAAAATGTAAATCCTGAGCGAGATTTTGCTATTAATGCTTACGAAGATATACGTTATATTCAAGAAGGCGAACCTTCTCCTGATGGGATCGGAACGATTCAATTTGCAAAAGGCTTTGAAGTTGCACATATTTTCAAATTAGGTTCAAAGTACTCAGATGAAAGTGAAGCGTTGTTTGTAGATGAATTTGGAGATGAAAAACCATTACAAATGGGAGCATACGGACTTGGCGTATCTCGACTACTTGCGGTTGCTTCACAATTTTACCAGGATGGAAGCGGCTTTACTTGGCCGAATTCAATTGCACCATTTGATGTGCATTTATTAACTGAAAACGTGGAGAATGAAGAAGAGTGGCTCGTTTCTGAGCAGTTATATAATATTTTATCCACTTATCAATTTGATGTTTTATTTGATGATCGACATACAACAATAGATGAAAAATTGAACGATGCGAACTTAATCGGGCTACCAGTTCAAGTAATTGTTAGTTCAAAAGTGCAACAAGGAATTGTAAAAGTTCAATATAGACGTACAGGTGAAACATTTGAATGTGCCAAAGAAGAGCTAATTGACCGTTTGAATGAGTATTTCCGGGTCTATTAATAAGGTGGGGTACGTCACTGTACTCCTCTTTTTAAGTTTAAGAAAGTAGGTGAGTCATATGCCTGAAAAGCAAAAAGAGCGGCAATTATTTTTAACACTATTACAGCAGTTAAAATTAACTGAAGATGTCTATATGTCATTTTTTGAACAGGGTGAACTCACTCGTGTTACTGTACATAAAAAAGAACGTTTGTGGGATTTTTCTATTAAACTCAAAAATATCTTACCATTTCCGTTATACCAACTTTTCACAACAAGAATGGCTGAAGAGTTTTCTTCGATTGCAAAGACCGATGTTACCTTTGAGGTAGAAAATCCAGAGGTCAATGAAAAGCTTGTACTAGATTATTGGTTAACAGTAGTCATTCAAATTGACCAAATGTCACCACCATTAAAAGAGATATTAATCTCCCAAATTCCATCGTGGACAGGTAGTAAGCTAGTCGTAGAGTGTATGATGGAAGTGGAGCAGCTGACGTTAAAGGCAAAATATGCGGATAAAATCAGTAATGCATACAGAAGCCTTGGGTTCCCTAATATAGCTATTGACTTTAAACTATCTGAAATGACAGAAGAAGTACGCCTTGCCCAAGAAGAGTATTTGGAAAGACGTCAACTGGAAGAGGCTGAGTTAGCAAGACAAGCATTGGAAGATTTCAATAGTCGTGAAACAGCTAGCGAAAAAACAGCTGCTGTCGAAGTTAGTGGACCATTCCAATTAGGAACCCAAATTCGAGAGACGGATATTGTTGACATTAAAAGTATTCAAGATGAAGAACGTAGTGTAGTAATCGAAGGTTTTGTATTTGCTGTTGAAGTAAAAGTTCTAAAGAGTGGTCGTTCATTACTTGAAATTAAAATGACAGACTACACAGACTCCATTTTAGTGAAGATGTTCTCACGTAATGACGAAGATGCAGAAATGATGACCCACTTGAAAAAAGGTATGTGGATTAAAGTTCGTGGAGCGGTTCAAAATGATACATTTGTCCGCGATTTAGTGATCATGGCACAAGGCATTCATGAAATCCATAAAGAAACAAGGAAAGATACTGCACCAGAAGGCGAAAAACGTGTAGAACTACATCTACATACGCCAATGAGTACAATGGATGCCGTTACACCAATCGATCAGTTAGTGGGTCAGGCGGCTAAATGGGGCCATAAAGCGATCGCCATAACAGACCATGCCGTAGCTCAAGGTTTCCCAGATGCATACGCAGCAGGGAAAAAGCATGGCATAAAAATTATCTATGGTGTAGAAGCGAACTTAGTAGATGATGGTTCACCAATTGCCTACGACGAGCAACATATCGAATTAGATAGTGCAACATTTGTTGTATTCGACGTTGAGACAACAGGTCTTTCTACTGCATATGACACAATCATCGAGTTAGCCGCAGTAAAAATAAAAGATGGAAAAGTAATCGATAAATTTGAACGATTTGCTAATCCGCATAAACCTTTAACAGCAAAAATTATCGAGTTAACACATATTACTGATGACATGCTAGTAAATGCGCCAGAAGTGGATCAAGTTGTAAGTGAGTTCCGCGAATTTATTGGCGACGCCATTGTTGTAGCCCATAATGCATCCTTTGATATGGGATTCTTATATACAGCGTATGAAAAGGCTGGTATTAAGGACGTTATTCACCCTGTAATTGATACGTTGGAACTTTCTCGTATGTTAAATCCGACATTGAAAAGTCATCGTTTAAATACGTTAAGTAAAAAATATGGAATCGAATTAACCCAACATCACCGTGCGATTTATGATACAGAAGCAACTGGTGAGTTAATGCTTCATTTATTGAAAGAAGCGAAAGAAAAAGGTATTCATTATCATGATGATTTCAATAAACATATCAATGGTGATGACAGCTATAAACAAGGTAGACCTTATCACTGTACAATTTTAGCCGTTAATAATGATGGGTTAAAAAATATGTTTAAGCTCATTTCCATTGCTCATACCGAAACGTACCACCGTGTTCCAAGGATTAGACGTTCCGATCTTATTAAGTTAAGAAAAGGACTAATCATCGGGTCTGGTTGTAGTAACGGTGAATTGTTCGAAACGATGATGAATAAATCACCAGAAGAAGCTGAAAAAGTAGCGAAGTTTTACGACTACATTGAAGTTCATCCGAAACCAGTTTACTCACAATTAATTGATGGTGGAATTGTTCACGATGAATGGAATTTAGAAGATATTATTCGAAAACTTGTGAAGCTTGGAAAGAAAATGGACAAGCCGGTTGTTGCAACAGGTAATGTTCACTACTTAAATGAAAACGATCATATATTTAGAGAAATATTAATTAGTTCTCAAGGTGGGGCAAACCCGTTAAATCGTTATCGATTGCCGAAAGTTCATTTCCGTACAACGAATGAAATGCTAGCGGAGTTTGATTTTTTAGGTCCTGATTTAGCGAAAGAGGTCGTAGTAACGAATTCACAAAAAGTAGCGGATATGATTGGTGAAGTTGTTCCGATTAAGGACAAACTTTATACACCAAATATTGAGGGGTCCAATGAGCAAATTACTAATATGACTTATGAAATGGCTCATA
>Ga0180215_1005181_pt1 | contig 11243 bp, 12 predicted proteins | sample eDN3rd37CBELigBY_FD_128871 | JGI IMG/M metagenome (GOLD analysis project Ga0180215, IMG submission 128871) | Enriched backyard soil microbial communities from Emeryville, California, USA - eDNA 3rd pass 37_C BE-Lig BY (version 2) (version 2) | ecosystem: Environmental > Terrestrial > Soil >...
AATCAACTAGGCCTCCGCGGTGACGGGCGAAAGTGCGTATTCTCCCCCGGGAAGTAAATCCGGAAATGTCCGGTTGGCACCGGTAGCAGTTATCCACTGGTGAAAGGAAGACCATGACCATAGTCGTTACCGGCGCTACCGGACAGCTCGGCCGCCTCGTCGTCGAAGCACTCCTCGGGAACGGCGTTCCGGCCGGGAAGATCGTGGCTGCCGGCCGTAATGCTGCCAAGCTCGACGAGCTGGCCGGCCTCGGCGTCCAGACCAGGCCGATCGACTACAACGACGCAGATTCCCTGCGCCGGGCGTTCGATGGGGCGGAGAAGGTGCTGCTGGTTTCCGGCAGCGAGGTCGGCCAGCGTCTGCAGCAGCACCGCAATGCCATCGACGCCGCCGGTGCGGCGGGTGTCCGGCTGATCGCCTACACCAGCATCGCCAATGCCGACCGCACCGTGATGCAGCTGGCAGCCGAGCACCAGGCCACGGAACAGATGCTCCGTGAGTCGGGCGTGCCGTCCGTGCTGCTGCGCAACAGCTGGTACCTGGAGAACTACACCGGCCAGCTCGCCGCCCATCTCCAGCACGGCGCAGTGCTCGGCAGCGCCGGCGACGGCCGGGTCAGCGCCGCCACGCGGGCCGACTACGCCCAGGCCGCCGCCGCCGTCCTGCTCAAGGAAGGCCAGGCCGGCAAGGTGTACGAGCTCGGCGGTGACGAGGCCTTCACCCTGGACGAGCTGGCCGCCGAAGTCGCCGCGGCAACGGGACGGCCGGTGGCCTACCGGGACCTGCCGGCGGAACAGTACGCCCGGGCGCTGGTGGAGGCCGGACTGCCCGCGCCCTACGCAGCCGTGCTGGCCGACTGCGATCTGGGCATCGCGCGCGGTGAGCTGCTGGTAACCACCGGGGACCTGAACGCACTCATCGGCCGGCCCGCGACGTCGATGCCGGAGGCGGTCCGTATCGCCGCCGAAGCTGAGCAAAGCCGGCTCGGCGCCTGAACCGCATCGTCCGGGCCCTCCGGTCCCGGCGGCATTACCGCCGGGACCGGAGGGCCCGGTGGCAACCGGTGGCATGGCGGACCTGTAGCCTGACCGGAGACCCTGATAGATCACCGGAAGGAACAGCATGTCCCAACCCGAGCACGTCCCGGCACGTCCGGGCCCCTGGTCCGACGGCCTTGGCCGTGCCTCGATCCGCTGTGCCCAGGCCCTGCTGGTCCTGGCCTTGGTCTCCGTGCTGGTGTACGCCCTGACTCGGGTGACGCTCATTGTCATCCCGGTGATCATCGCCCTGATCCTGGCCGCGGCCATCGCCCCGCTGGTGACCTGGCTGCGGCGCCGGGGTTGGCCTGCCGCTGCCGCCACCGGGGTCTCCTTCCTCGGGATGCTTGCGGTCTTCGGCGGGGTGGTGACCGGGATCATCTTCGCTGTCCGCAGTGAGTGGCCGACGCTGGTGGAGAAGGCCGGGGCCGGTTTCGACCAGCTGTATGCCGTCGTGAAGAGCGGACCTTTCCCCGTCGACGATGCCGCGATCCAGAACGCCCGCGACAAGGTGCTGGACTTCCTCGGCAGCAACGCCTTCACCTCGGGGGCGATCAGCGGCCTCGGCGCCGCCACCCAGTTCGCCACCGGATTCGTCCTGATGGCCGTCGTGCTGTTCTACTTCCTCAAGGACGCCGGGAAGATCTGGGCGTTCGTCCTCCGGCCCTTCACGGGCGAGCGCCGGGCCAAGGCCGAACTGGCAGGGGTCCGCAGCCTGCAGGTGCTCGGCGGCTATGTCCGCGGCACCGCCGCCGTCGCCGGAGTGGACGCAGTGGTGATCGGCGGAGCCCTGCTGGTCATGCGGGTGCCGCTGGCGCTGCCGCTGGCAGTGATTACCTTCATCGGCGGATTCATTCCGATAGTCGGCGCCACTGCCGCCGGCGCCTTGGCGGTACTGGTCGCCCTCGTGTCCAACGGACCGGTCGCTGCCCTGATCGTCCTGGCCGTCGTCGTGGGCATCAACCAGCTGGAGGGCAATTTCCTGCAGCCGGTGCTGATGGGCAACGCCCTGAAAGTCCACGGCCTGGTCATCCTGCTGGCGCTCACCGCCGGCACAATCCTGGCGGGCATCGTCGGCGCCGTGCTCGCGGTGCCGCTGGCCGCCGTTGGCTGGGCCGTGGTCAAGGTCTGGATTGGCGAGGATACTGCCGGTCCCGAGCCGGTTCCGGAGGACCAGCCGGAGGCCCTTGACCCCGTCTCCTGACGCGGGAGCAGGACAGGTCACCCGGTGCGGTCGACGGCGGCAAGGATGGCGGCTGCGAGCTCTGCCGGCCTGGTGAACTGCGGCCAGTGCCCGGTGGGAAGGTCCACATACTCGACGTCGCGGATGCGTGCGAGCTCGGCGACATACGGGTGGCCGGCATCGATCCAAGCGGCGAGCTGGGCGGAGGGAAACTCGCAGGCAATGACCGTGGCCGGGACATCGTAGCGGCGCTCGTCGTGGAGATGCTGCTGGTCGTAGGCCACCCCGCGCGGCTGCGGGACGGCGACGGCCCGGAACTCTGCCCGCAGCTCGTCGTCCAGATCGGCGAGGTCGGCGTCCTCGAAGCCCTCCCACGGCGGCAGCGGGATGTCATCGCCCTCGGCCGGCAGTTCGTCGTTGATGACGCCGCCCTCGCCCAACGGTCCGCTGTCCACATAGACGGCCCGGTGCACCCGGTCCGGTCGTGCGTCGACGGCACCGTGCACGATCGCACCGCCGCCGGAATGTCCGACCAGGACGGCCGGTGCGTCGAGGGCATCGACGGCAGCAACGACGGCGTCAATGTGGTCGCGCAGGCCGATGCCGGCCCGCGGTGCGTCGGCGCCCTCCAGACCGGGCAGCGTCAGCGGGTGGACCCGGTGCCCCGCCGCCATCAGCGGCGGGGTCACGCGCGACCACGACGAGGCGTCCAGCCAGAATCCGGGAACCAGGATAATGTCCATGTCCGCACCCTACTCCGCACCGGTGGCGGGTGGTACGGCACGGTTGCGCCGAAGCGGAGCAGGCAGGAAGCTCAGGCGCCTTCGCCCGGCCAGTAGAGCCGCATGGGGTTGGCCACGAGCAGCTTGTGCTGCTGCTCGGCGGTAACGGCCACCTGCGGTATGTAGTCGACCAGCAGCCCGTCGTCGGGCATGTGGCCGGTCAGGTTCGGATGGGGCCAGTCAGTGCCCCACAGCACGGCGTCGGGGAACTCCTCGATCACCCGGCGGGCGAACGGCACTACGTCGCGGTAGGCATGCCGCTGGCCATTGAGCGCGGCCGGCCCGGTGGCACTGAGCCGCTCCGGGCAACTGACCTTCACCCGGACGTCGTGGCGTTCGACGAAGCGCAGGAACCGGCTGAATCCGGGCCCGTCCGCAGGGCAGGACACGTCCGGCCGGCCCAGGTGGTCCACGACCAACGGGGCCGGCAGCGTGCCGAGGAAGCCTTCCAGTTCGGCCAGGTCGGCGCCCTCGAAGTAGACCACGATGTGCCAGCCCAAGGGGGCGATCTTCCGCGCGATGGCGGCCAGCTCGTCCCGGGGCGAAGTGGCGACCAGCCGCTTGAGGAAGTTGAACCGGACTCCGCGCACCCCTGCCTCGTCGAGCCGGTGCAGTTCCGCATCGTCGACGTCGGGGCGGACCGTGGCGATGCCGCGCGCCAGGCCGCCGGCGGCCTGGACGGCGTCGACCATCGCGCTGTTGTCCGTGCCGTGGCAGGTTGCCTGGACGATCACATTGCGGCTGACGCCAAGGTGGTCGCGCAGGGCGAAGAGCTGTTCCTTGCCCGCATCGCAGGGGGTGTACTTGCGCTCCGGGGCAAACGGAAACTCGGAGCCAGGGCCAAAAACGTGGCAGTGGGTGTCGATGGTTCCGCGCGGCAGGGTGAACGCGGGCGTGGACGGATCCGGGTACCAGTCCAGCCAGCCCGGGGTCTTGGTGAATTGTTCGGTCATCAGGCCTCCTCGTGCGGCCGGGGGCCGGTCAGTCGATGTATTTCAGGCCGGCCGCCTCCAGTGGTTCCCGCATGGAGTAGATGTCCAGGCCGAGCTCGCCGGCGGCGAAGCGCCGGCGCTTGCCTTCTTCGTTGGCCTCGCGCAGGCGGGCTGCCTCGGCAACCTCGCCGGCGCGCCCGGCAGGGACCACGACGACGCCGTCGATGTCGGCGACGACCACGTCGCCGGGGTTGACCAGGGCATTGGCGCAGACGACCGGCACGTTGACCGAGCCCAGGGTTGCTTTGACGGTGCCCTTGGAGTTGATCGCCCGGCTGAAGACCGGGAAGTCCATCTCCTCCAGCGCTGCCACGTCGCGGCAGCCGCCGTCGATGACCAGGCCGGTGCAGCCTTGGGCACGGGCCGAGGTGGCGAGCAGTTCGCCGAAGAAGCCGTCCTCGCATTCGGTGGTGCAGGCGGCGAGCAGCACGTCGCCGGGCTCGAGCTGTTCGACGGCCACATGCAGCATCCAGTTGTCGCCCGGCTGCAGCAGGACGGTCACCGCCGTGCCGCAGAGCCTGGCTTGGGGATAGACCGGCCGGATGTAGGGCCGCATCAGGCCGGTCCGGCCCATGGCCTCGTGGATGGTGCTGACGCCGAACGGCGCCAGCGCGTCGACGTCCTCGCGCGCGGCGCGGGTGATCTTGCGGTGGACGACTCCGAGTTCGTGCATGGTGGTGTGCTCCTTGTTGGCCGGCCTTGGGCGGCGTTGGGTCAGCGGCCCTGCTGCTTCAGCAGTGCGTTCAGCCTCGGGTAGACGGTGCGGGCGTTGTGCTCCTGGATGTCGGCCAGATCAACGTCGGTCAGGCCCGCGGACTCGACATAGCGGCGGGTGTCATCGAAGTAGTGCCCCGAGCACGGGTCGATGTCGCGGACGGCCCCGATCATCTCGGAGGCGAAGAGGATGTTGCGGGTCGGCACGACCTGAAGCAGCAGGTCGATCCCCGGCTGGTGGTAGACGCAGGTGTCGAAGAAGACATTGCCCAGCAGGTGCTCTTCCAGTGCGGGCTTCTTCAAGGCCATCGCCAGGCCGCGGAACCGCCCCCAGTGGTAGGGCACGGCCCCGCCGCCGTGGGGAATGACCAGCTTCAGGGTGGGGAAGTCGGCGAACAGGTCGCCTTGGAGCAACTGCATGAACGCCGTGGTGTCGGCGTTGAGGTAATGCGCCCCGGTGGTGTGGAAGGCCGGATTGGCGCTGGTGCTCACGTGCACCATCGCGGGAATGTCGTACTCGACCATCTTTTCGTAGATCGGGTACCAGGAGCGGTCGGTCAGCGGCGGCGCGGTCCAGTGGCCGCCGGAGGGATCCGGGTTCAGGTTCAGCGCGACGGCCCCGTATTCCTCGACACAGCGGGTGAGTTCCGGCAGGCAGGTGGCCGGATCGACGCCTGGGGACTGGGGGAGCATCGCGGCGGGGACAAACCGCTCAGGGTAGAGCTGGCTGGCCCGGTAGCAGAGCTCGTTGCAGATGGCCGCCCACGTTGCGGAGGTCTGGAAATCCCCGATGTGGTGCGCCATGAACGATGCACGCGGGGAGAAGACCGTCAGGTCGATGCCGCGTTCGTCCATCAGCCGCAGTTGGTTTGCCTCCAGGCTCTCGCGCAACTGGTCATCGCTGATCTTTAGTTCGTCCGGGTCCGGGGCAGCGGACGGATCGGCGAGGCCGGCGATCTGCCGGTCGCGCCAGGTCGCCAGGGCATCGGGCGCGGTGGTGTAGTGGCCGTGGATGTCGATGATCATTGCGGTTCCTCCTCAGGGGATCGGGGGCCGGGGTGCCGCAGTTGGCGGGGGACCAGGACGTCGCCGGCCATGATCAGCCGGGCGGTGCGCAGCAGGGCGGACTTGGTGACGCGCTGGGGATCCTCCGGGTCCAGTCCCAGTTCAACGCTGAATTCGCCGGCCGGGTGTTCCACCGAGACGGTGACGTCGGTGCCTTCGGGTGCCTCCGCCACTTGGCGGGCCACGGTGCCTTCGATGACGCAGGCGGTTGCCGCGGTGACGGCGGCCAGGACGCCGATCGACTCGTGGCAGACATGCGGGATGAAGCTGCGCGTGTTGATCGTTCCGCCATGGGCGGGCGGGGAGATCAGAGTCATCTTGGGGTAGTTCTTCGCGCCCACATCGCCCAGGCCCATCAGGGGCCCGCAGGCAAGGCGCAGCGCCTCCAGGCGGGCCTTGAGTTCTTCGTCGGCGTTCAGGGCAGCAGCGGTTTCGTAGCCGGTGCGGCCAAGGTCGGCGGCGTTGACGATCACCAGCGGCATGCCGTTGTCGATGCAGGTCACGTCGACCGGTCCCACGCCGGCCAGGTCGACGGTGTCGCGCGCATGGCCCGTGGGCAGCAGGGCCGGACAAACAGAGCCTGCGGTATCGAGGAAATTGATCGTGATCGGCGCCGCGGTGCCGATCACGCCGTCGATCCGGGCGTCGCCAGCGTATTCCACGCAGCGGCCGGATCCGCACTGCGGGGTACGGACGGCGATCTCCGCGACCATGCCGGTGTTGAGGGTGAGGACGCGGGCGGTGGTGGTGTCCGACTCGGGCACCAGCAGGCCGGATTCGATGGCGAAGGGCACGACGGCGGCGAGCATGTTGCCGCAGTTGGGAGTGGTGTCGACAATGTCGTTGTCCGGCTGCAGTTGGGCGAACTGGAACTCCAAGTCAATGTCCGCCTGCTTGCCGGGACCGACGATGCCGACCTTGCTGGTCAGCGGGTTTGCTCCGCCCAGTCCGTCGATTTGGCGGGGATCGGGCGAGCCCATCACCGCCAGGAGCACGGCGTCCCGGTCGGCACGCTCCAGTGGCAGGTCGGCGGCCCGGAAAAACGGCCCGCGGGAAGTTCCGCCGCGCATGAACCAGCACGGCACTGCGGTCTGGCTGCCGCGCAGGCGCATGGCCGAATCCGCCGTCGGCCGGAGTGTGGGTTGAAGCACCATAGCTGTTCCTTGCTGTTCCTTTGTCGTGATCCCGCGCACACCACTATAGTCGTAGACGAAATTGTTGACAATATGTGCGACCGAATTTGGGGACCGCTTTGGGGGAGCGCACTGCGCGGCGGATGATCACGGCAACCGGCCCTTGACCCGGTCCTGCGCACCCGCTATCCTACAACCAAATGGTTGTAGATCAGTTGGGCGATACCGGGATCGACCGCCTGTTCCAGGCCCTGGCCGATGCCACCCGCAGGGACATCGTTGCCAAGGCCATGGCCGGCGAGTATTCGGTATCCGGATTGGCGGCGCTGTACGACATGAGCTTCGCCGCCGTACAGAAGCACGTAGCGGTATTGGAGCGTGCGTCCCTCATTACGAAGCAGAAGCGTGGGAGGGAGCAGATCGTCCGGGTGCACTACGAAGGGCTGCAGCGGGCCCGGCGGCTGCTTGATGAGTACGAGGCGATCTGGCGGCAGCGCGCCGGCCGGATCGCGGAAATTCTCGCCGAGGACTAGGGAGGTTCCAGCCATGACGGTCATCAGTACACAGAAGGACGCCGCGGCGCTGAGCATGACCATCGTTGCGGAATTCGACGCCAGCGTGGAGCGCGTCTGGCGGATCTGGGAAGACCCGCGCCAGCTCGAGCGGTGGTGGGGGCCGCCGGCCTATCCGGCGACGTTCGAACAGCATGATTTCGTGCCCGGGGGCAGTGCCAGCTACTACATGACCAGCCCGGAGGGGGAGAAGAGCCGGGGCTGGTGGCGCTTTACCGCCATCGAGGCTCCGAACCGCCTCGAGTTCGACGACGGTTTTGCCGACGACAACGGCGAGCCGGTCGCCGCGATGGGCACCGCCCACGGCGTCGTCACACTGGAGGCCGTCGATGGCCGGACCCGGATGACTGTGGTGTCGAACTTCGAATCCGCCGAGCAGCTGGAACAGATGATGGCCATGGGCATGGAAGAAGGTATGAAGGAGGCGATGGGCCAGATCGACGCCATCCTCGCCGATCCGGCCTTGAGCCGCTGACCCTCGGCCGGCCGGCAGGGGCGGGAACCACGTGAACTGGTTCCCGCCCCTGCGGGCCGGTTCCGCACTGCTGGACCGGCCCGCTGCCCCACGGGAGAATAGCCGGGTGAGTGATGCCGGTGATTTCGTCGACGCGGCGCTTCAGCGCGAAGGAAGCTGGGAGCGCGCTGAAGGGCAGCAGGCGCGGCTGGGCAGCGGGCTGCGGTTCTATGGCGCGTCGGTTGGGGCGGTACGGGGAGCGATCCGCGACGCCGGCCGCCGCTACCGCGGGCTGGCGCATGACGAGGTCACGGCACTGAGTTCCGAATTATGGGTGGTGCCGGTGTTCGAACGGCGCCTGGCGGCCATCGTGCTGCTGCAGTCCAATGTCCGCCTGCTCGGAAACAGCGACCTGACCCGCCTCGAAGGATTCGTGCGGGATGCCCGGCTGGCCGAACTGGTCGATCCGCTGGCGGTGGACGTCGTCGGCCCCCTGGTGGAAGCGCTGGAACCGCGGGACCGGGCGCGGGCGGACAGCATCCTGGACCGCTGGGCGCAGGAGGACGATGCCTGGCTGCGCCGGGCTGCCCTGCTTTCGCCGCTGCGGGCGTTCCGGGCCGGCGGCGGGGATGGGGACAGGTTCGCACAGCGGGCCAGGACCGCCCTGGCGCAGCCCGGTGGTGCGGCGGACGTGCTCCGCGATGCCCTTTCGCTCGTGCTCCGGGAGGCCGCGAAGGCCGGACACGGACTGCCTTTCCCGGTCACTGCCGGATGAGCCAGGCCTGCCGCCGCTTCGGGAACGGGAGCCGGTCCAGGTCGTTCGCGGCCACGACCGCGGCGCCGCCGGCGCGGGCCAGCGCCTGCGCGGCGAGCGGGGCGACGTCGCCATAGCGCGAGGAGTAGTGGGTGAGCACCAGCAGCCCGGCGCCGCCCGCGGCCGCCAGCGCGCCGGCCTGCCCGGCGGTGAGGTGGCGGTACTGCCCGGCCAGCGTGGCGTCGTCATCGCTGAAGGTGGACTCGGCCACAAGCAGGTCGGCCCCGTCGGCCAGTTCTTCGGCGCCCGGGCAGGGTGCGGTGTCCATGACGAAGGCGAAGCGCTGGCCGGGCCGGGGCACGCTCACGTCCGCCAGGCGGACTGTGCCCAGCCGTCCTTGGGCCTGCAGGCGGCCGACGTCCGGTCCGGCAATGCCCGCGGCCGCCAGCCGGTCCGCCAGCAGGGTGCGGCCGTCGGGTTCAACCAGCCGGTAGCCATAGGTCTCGACCCGGTGGTGCAGCGGCTGCACTTCCAGCCCCGGGGCGACCTGCCCGGCGCTGCCGTGCGGGTGCAGCCTGAGATCGATGCCCGGGGAAGCGACGGAGACCAGGGCCCGGACCACGCCCTCGCCGGAGGCCGGGTAATGCAGGTGGACCGGATGCTCGACGCCGTCCAGCACCATGCGCGAGAGCACGCCGGGCAGCCCGAAGCAATGGTCGCCGTGGACGTGGGTGAGGCAGATGCGCGTAATCTGCGAAGCCGAAACCCGCGCGTGGATCATCTGCCGCTGCGTGCCTTCGCCCGGATCGAAGAGCAGGCCTTCGCCGTCCCAGCGCAGCAGGTAGCCGTTGTGGTTGCGGGTCCGGGTCGGAACCTGGGAGGCAGTGCCGAGGACGACGAGTTCGCGCATGGAACCGAGTGTGCCAGTCGGGCCTGGCCTGAGGGTAGAGTGGAGTACTGGTGAGCCGGGAAGTCTGGTCGGCAGGTAATTTTGCCGACCCTGAAGGAGCCATGATGGCCGCCAAGAACTCCGCCACCCCGTCCAAGCCCCGCGTACTTGGCCGCGGCAGCTACGGCGAAGCCCTGCGCATCGGTGAAATCCTGCGCAAGGAGACCGTCGGCGGTGCGCTGCTGGTGGCCGCCGCCGCAGTCGCCCTGATCTGGGCCAATTCACCCGCCGCGGCCGGCTACTTCGCGCTGCGCGACTTCACCATCGGATACGCGCCCTGGCACCTGGACCTCAGCCTCGGCACCTGGGCCGCGGACGGACTGCTGGCAGTCTTCTTCTTCCTCGTCGGCCTTGAACTCAAGCGCGAATTCGTCGCCGGCGACCTGCGCCAGCCGGGCAAGGCCATTGTCCCTGTCGCCGCAGCCGCCGGCGGGGTGCTCGTGCCGGCGCTGATCTATGCGGCCGTCAACTGGGCCAACCCCGGGACGGTCCGGGGCTGGGCGATTCCGACGGCGACCGATATCGCCTTCGCCGTCGCGGTGCTGGCAGTCATCGGTTCGCACCTGCCCAGTGCGCTGAGGATCTTCCTGCTGACGCTGGCAGTGGTGGACGACCTGATTGCCATCGCCATCATCGCTGTCTTCTACACCGGGGAAATCCACTTCCCGGCCCTGCTGCTGGCGCTGGTCCCGATGGCCGCCTATGGCTTCCTGGCGCAGAAATACCGCCGCTTCTTCGGGCTGCGGCCGGCGGCAGCCTGGCTGGTCCTGCTGCCGATCGGGATCGTGGCCTGGGCGCTGGTGCATGCTTCGGGCATCCACGCCACCGTCGCCGGTGTGGTGCTCGGCTTCACCATCCCGGTTATCCGCAGCCAGGCCAGCGGAGGTCCCGAAGCCGGTCCCGGACTGGCGGAAATCTTCGAACACCGCTTCCGGCCGGTGTCCGCCGGGGTGGCGGTACCCGTGTTTGCGTTCTTTTCAGCCGGCGTGGCGGTCGGCGGCCTCGACGGCCTGGCCGCCGCCTTCAGCGACGCGGTAGCCATCGGGATCGTCGCCGGCCTGGTACTGGGCAAGCCGGTGGGAATCGTGGGCACCACCTGGCTGATGGCCAAATTCACCCGCGCCCGGCTGGATCCGTCCCTGAAGTGGATCGACCTGGCCGGGATGGCAGTGCTGGCCGGTATCGGCTTTACGGTCTCGCTGCTGGTAGCCGAACTCAGCTTCGGACTGAGCAGCGCCCACGACGACCATGCGAAGGTGGCCATCCTCAGCGCCTCGCTGCTGGCAGCCATACTGGCCTCCGGCATCCTGCTGGCGCGCAATCGGCGCTACCGCCGGATCGAGCAGGAAGAGCAGCTCGACGCGGACCACGACGGCATTCCGGACGTCTACCAGCAGGACGGCCAGTAGCCGCGCACGGCGGCTACTTCCGGGCTGGCACGAACGGAAACCTGGCCCATTTGCGGCGGAACTGCGCTTCGGAGCGGGTGGCCGCGGCCTGTTCCAGGGCGTGCAGGCGGCCGTAGCTGAAGCCGTTTTCCCCTGCCATAAAGGCGTTGCCGCCCAGCCGGCGCAGCAGCCCGCGGGTCACCACGCTGTCCTGGTGGTC
>Ga0180215_1005182_pt1 | contig 11242 bp, 8 predicted proteins | sample eDN3rd37CBELigBY_FD_128871 | JGI IMG/M metagenome (GOLD analysis project Ga0180215, IMG submission 128871) | Enriched backyard soil microbial communities from Emeryville, California, USA - eDNA 3rd pass 37_C BE-Lig BY (version 2) (version 2) | ecosystem: Environmental > Terrestrial > Soil >...
CTCTGATCCTCTAAATTTATTTTTCTAGCATATTCCTGTAAGTTCCTTAAACTGATTTCCAAACTTTCTAATGGAGGACGTTCACATATGTCCTGTTCAACTGCATACCATTCAATACCATTTGCTTTACCCCATTGCAAAATAGGAATAAAGTCAATTACACCTGTTCCTACTTCTGCAAAAGTTTGACGAACATCATTTGTCATATCTTTCAAATGGATAATCGGCATACGATTTGCATAAGGAGTAAGATATTCCAATGGATCCTTACCAGCCTTTTTTACCCAATACACATCAATTTCTGCGAGGATATCGTTATCATTTTCGGGATTAAGCAGGTAATGAAGTCCATCATGCCCCTCAATTTCGATATCAAATTCGAATGCATGATTATGATAGGAAATACGATGTTCAGGTGCTTCCTTTGCTATGTGATTTAAACGTCTCTTTACTTCCTTAAATCCTTCCGGATGATGTAACTCTTTTGGAATAGATGGAAGGATAATATCCTTTGTTTCGTAAAGTTCCGCTTCCTTTATTACAGCATCAATGTCATTTGTTAAACGATCTAATGATATATGCATTCCTGCCGCTTGTAAGTTATTTTCCTTTAAAGCAAAGGCTACCTCTTGTTGATCATAATTCTTTGGCAAAGCAGAAATTTGCACACCTTCCCACCCCATCTCCTTAAGGACTTTAAATAAGGGATAGATGCCTATCTTTAACTCTTCACGTAATGTATATAATTGTGCTGCAAATTTATAAGTCATACCTTACCACTCCTTTACTGATGGTTTAATCGTAATTTCCGGTATTCTTTTGCAGTTACACCCACTTTATCGCGAAAATAACGACTAAAATGGGTAGGGCTCTCAAAACCGGATTCATACCCAACATCCTTCATCGGTTTAAGCGGTTCCATTTCAAGTAAATACTTTGCCTGTGTAAGCCTGCATTCCATCACAAATTCCATCACCGTATAGCCTGTCATCATTTTAAAAACTTTAGAGACATATGATCTGCTTAAATTTAAATTCTCTGCAACACTCTGCAAGGTCACCCTTCCCATATAATGCTGTTGAAGATAGTTTGCAATGTTTTCAGCGTGCAGGGTTTTATCTTCTTTTTGATCAGGAATTTCAATCGAATTCAGTTGGCCAAGCCTATGTACAATATTTAATGCATGGAGTAATAGGATTTTCATCTCTGTCTCATCTTGTAAGGTAGGTTTTTCAGCTGTTTTGTGTAATGCAGCCAGACGGCCAAAAACTCTCTCCAATTCCTTTGATTCCTCATTTTCATTTGTTCGGATTAAACAATTATGCAGTGTTTGAAAGGTATCCAGTAAATACATACTTCCCATTTCCAAAAGAAGACCTTTAATCCAAACAGGAGAAAACTGAATCACACTCCGAACATATTCCCTTGTTGGCTTAACATGTGGTTTATGTAATGTTAAGCCATCCATGACAATAATGTCACCAGGCTCCAAATCATAAATTTGGTTATGAATTAAATATCTGCATTCTCCACCATGGAAAAAATAAATTTCATAATCCTGATGAGAATGGTATGAAAAATCATACTCCCCATTCCATTTGTGTCGATAGCTTGCTGACAGCATCTCATTCAAAACCTCCAATGGAACTAACTTTATTATAGTGAAATCTTTCTGTTCATTCATCGTCTCATATTATCTAGTTTTCTCTTAAAATTATCTGAGAGTCTTTTCGTCCTATTTAATAGTTAAACGCTTTCAAAAGAAACCCTTCAAAAAAATAAACTTTTCCTTCTTTTTACTATCCATTTTTTCAACACGTTTACATTATTTATTTTTCAGTAGTAAATGATTATCCATATTTTTCTACTTGTTAGGAAACGTTTTCCAATGTTATTAATGACAATTATAGGATAATCATTTGAAGAGAAAGAGGGCTTGTCAATGAAGGTTGGTGATGTGGTTTTTTATGAATCAAAACTCTACAGAATCGTCCACATTTACGATAGTGGATATTGCGAAATTAAGAAAGAGGATAGTATTTATGAGGTTATGTTAGTTAAGATGTCAGAGCTCAAGTCTTTCTAGTATGTGTATGCAACTACTAAAAGAGACACGGTAAATTTTATTATGAATACATACTCTCCTAGATAAAAGGAAAAATAATACTGTTTAAAAATAATCTAGGTGGTCTTATCAATGTATGTAAATTTTGATTTGGCAAAAGGTATTTGGTATCCAATCGTTCTTAGTATATTACTTGTCATCATCATTTTTATTATTCCTAAGAAACTTTCCAAACAGGAGCTTTACATAACATTTGGTGTGATCGGATATGTTGTGTGGATGGTGGATATGACAATTGCTGCCCCTTTTGACATATTTGATATTGGGACAAAACGCAATGGGCTTCCAGAATTATTGTTATACGGAATTATTCCATCATGTATAGCCATTATTTTTTTGAACTTGTATCTATCTACATCAAAGAAAAAAACATTGACGATTATTTTTATCGTTTTATCGTTTATTCTTGAGTGGTTAGCCGAAATAACAGGGATTATGACTTCAAAGATCTGGCACGCTTATTATTCTATTCCGGTTTTCACAGTTGTTTTTTTCTTTGCTTTACCCTGGCATTTAAAATTTATTAGAAACAGGAATCATTCATAACCGAGCATCAGTCCAAAATAAAGGACTGATGCTCATACGGTTTTTGCCCCTGAAAAGGTCCATTACTGCAATTGTCTATTTTCCTCTTCCAAAAATTGCTGAAATGTATTTAATGTTCGAGTAGGATGAGTACTAAGTAGTTCAATATAATGACGTTGGCGATGAAGATCAAGTACTCTGCTTTTTTCTACTCTTTCTTTCATATATGAAATGCTAACTTTATGAATTTCCTTTGCGGAGTATCTGACTTCTTTTTGAAAAGCAAAGCCTAAAGATCCTACGACAGCAAATATAAGTGTAGAAATGAACATTTCTTGGCTCCAAGGAGTGAAGAAAATCAAGCTAAGTAAATTCAAAATTGAAATTGGGATAATGAGAATAGCTAAAAACGAATATTTTCTCGTTTTCTTCATAATAGGTAGTGTTAATTTTTGAATTTCTTCAATTTCTCTTTCTACGTATCGGGGTATATTTGTAAACATCTTCAACTGTATTCCTCCCTTTAAAAATGAAATCGGCCTATACACTTGGTATAGGCCGATTTCATTTATACAAATAGACCTATACCAAATTGGTAAGGTCTCGCTAACAACATTTTTGTTGCCAACAAAGCCGAGAGTTTTGTACTCCGTAATGACGACTTTGCTGTAAAAGCTACTCCCCTTAAAAAGGATGTATTGATTAGTTAAACTATTGAACTATATAGTTATTTTATATCATTCTCAGGTATTGGTCAACTTTCATTTCTCCAATTTAACTCAATTAAGATTCTTTCGATGACTCTCGAATGATGAGCTGAGTATTGATAATTTTTCCCTTTCCATTCCCTTTTCCATTAATGATACTATCGATCGTTCTCATCACTTCATTTACCAGTACCTCATAATTATGGTTAACTGTTGTTAAGCTGGGATGTACGATGTCTGACGGGTAAATATCATCAAATCCAACAAAAGAGAACGTTTCAATCGGAATTTGTTGATCTCTGCACTCCTTGAAAGCTCCGTAGATGATGAGATCATTTATACCAATAATTGCACTTGGCAATGACTCTTTTTCTAACAGCTTTTTCATCGCTTTTCTTCCAGCTTCAACTGAAAAATCAGAATAAATTTGCCATTCTTCATTAAAATCTAATTTGTACTCCTTTAATATACGCTTAAAACTCGAAAGTTTATTATCAGAAGAGGATATCCCTTTCACTCCTCCTAGGAGAGCAATTTTCGTATGCCCGAGTGAAACTAAATGTTCAACAATCGAGCGAATTCCCTCCTCTTCATTTGTTCTAATATTGGCGGATTTAACACCCTTCATTTTACCATTTATCATGATGATCGGAACTTTACTTAACACATCCTGCATTTCATGAATCTCGTCTTCTGAAGGCTTCGTCTTATTTATACGCCCTCCCATGAAGACAATACAAGCTGCTCTTCTTTCGGTAAATTCACGTAGATACGTAGATTCAACTTCACTGTTGCTCATTGAGTTCCTTAATAATACTGTATACCCTTTTTGAAATGCTCTTTTCTCAACTTCCATATAAATCTGCGAAAAGAATGGGTTCGTTATATCCGGTAATATAAAACCAATTAAATTTGCTTGTGGCTTTGTTAGTCTTCTTGCTGCCTCATTCGGTGAAAAATCCAGTTCTTTCATTTTTGCAAGGACCTTTTGTCTGGTACTTTCCTTTACAAGCGGATTGTTTGTTAATACCCTTGAAACGGTTGTTGGTGAAACATTCGCTTCTTTTGCAATATCATAAATTGTAATATTCTTTTTATTATTCATTATTTTACCCCACTTTTGAAACCGATTGCATTCCAAATATAAACCCTTTATTTTCCCTTGTCAATCAATTTCAAATTGAAGATAATGTACCTACTAAATGCTAATAATTACTTATCGTTTTATTAACATCGACAACAGGCTTATCACCCTTAAAGGTTATTTTACTTATACAAGTTTCCCGCAAGAGTGTTCGATCCGGGTCAATTAATCGATGATAGACCAAATACCATTCATCCTCGTATTGTGTCATTGAAGCATGTCCGGTGCCAAAAAAATGATCTGAAGGCTGTGTCACTCGGTTATCTTCCGGATACTCATAGGGACCATATATATGCTGACTAGTTGCAAAACAAATTTGATACCTTGGATCACGTGTATCATAATTACTCCATGTCAACAGGTACTTTCCGTTCACTTTCTGTAGATGAGGTCCTTCATTATATACGCCACTATCAAATACCTTAGGATCTTTTCCACAATTTTCATAAAGCTGTTCCGAGAGCAAGATTGGATCTGTTTTGAATGTCACCATATCTGTCTCTAATGGCACAATCCAACATTTTCCTTGACCCCATAACAGGTATGGCTTGTTATCATCATCAATAAATAAGTCTGCATCAATACTTTGACAATCATATTCGTCCTTTGTAATTAACGGTCGACCAAGAATATCAACAAACGGGCCCATTGGAGAATCAGAAACAGCGACACCAATTTGTGCCTCTGCAGAAAAGTACATATAATATTTACCATTGTATTTCGTAATTCCCGGTGCCCATGCTTTTGTTTTAGCCCATGAAACATCATTCAAATCAAGGGCTAAATGAGGACCATTCCAATCAATTAAATTCTTACTATGAAAGACGTGAAACTTTTCATAAATCCACCCTTCACTATCCTTGGTGGGATATAAATAATAATCTTCTCCATCCTTTAAAATAAATGGATCTGCCCACTCTCCCTTGATAACAGGGGCTTGCGTCATAATATCCATCTTACCCCTCCATTCTTTTAGCAATAGTAGAAAAATAGAAAGAGCCTAAGCTCTTTCTATATTCTACTTATCTTAAACTCGAACTCCATATCCTTATTTGCTTGTATAAGATGTTCGCCATGTACAGGTGCCCCCCAGCTGTCATCTCCGCCAACACCCATTTGCTTTCCGGCAACTGTTACAACTGTATAGTGAACATTTGGAAGCTCATAATGATGTGCAGCATTTTCAAGTTCGAAAGCAGTATATGGTGAGAAAGTACATTCTAACGGATCTGTAGAGGCTGCAATTTTTATTCCTCTTCCATTGTTGTTTGTTAATTTTGCCCAACGTACTCCTGTCCTGTTACCAGACTCCTGTGGAACAACATATCCTGTGTTGTTTATGACATGAGATTGATATATTCCAAGTTTTGCTCCTTCAGCTCGGTCTGAATAATTCTCTTCAGGACCCATTGCATACATTTCAACCTGGTCGTAATCTGCAGATACTTTAAAGGAAATAGCATATATCGGCATTTGTGGAAGATTTTCAGCTCCAGTATAAGCGGATTTTACTCTTACACTTCCATCAGAAAATACGATATAAGCAATTTTCACCTCAATATCAGCAGAGATAGAGAAGTTATAGGTAAATTCAACCTTAACCCTGTCATGCTGATGTTCAAGCTCAACCCCAATACATCTTCTTGCCATACTGGCTGTTAACCAGCATCCAGATTGAAAGCTTTGTTGGTACCCTTTATCATTATCTGTTTGCGCGCGCCAGAATAAAGGTGAAGGTGGTTGTTCAATCATTTCTTTCCCAGAATATTTAATAGAGGTTAAGCTTCCAACCTGTTTGGAAAACATGATCGTAAAGTCCTTGCCATGAACACCAATATTCACATCACCATTGACAACTCGTAAACTGTCTTTTGGTAAATCAGCGTTGTCATTTATCGATTTGCCTTCATGGAAAATAAATTGTCCAAAAGCAATTTCATATCCAGCCTCAGCCCAAAGGGTACTCTCTTTTAACTTCATTGAAGTTTGTATACAATACTCACCTGCTGCCTCTATAATACCTTCTGGTAAATCAAATTCAATTTGCTGCTTGCACTGAGGTGCAACATCTACATCAATTGTCCCTCTGAAAGTTTCCTCCCCTTCCAGTAGCAGTGTGTACTCTAATTTATAGTCTTCTGTGCCAATAAATAGATTATTATTATGAATCGTAACACCATTCCTATTTGGGACTAGTTTGATATTTTGGTATAAAAATTTCACTTCCTGCATTTTTGGAGATATCTCTCGATTTGCATATACAATTCCATTGGTACAGAAACCATAGTCTGTCGGACGATCGCCAAAATCTCCACCATATGCTAAAAATTCTTGACCGTAACGATCTTTCTTTATTAAAGATTGATCAATAAAGTCCCAGATAAAGCCTCCTTGATACATCGGATATTTCTCTTCAAGATCAGTATACTTATACATACCGCCAAGAGAATTCCCCATAGCATGCATATACTCGCAGCTTATATATGGCTTTTCAGGATCATCATTCAAATATTTCTCAATATCTGCCGGTTTTGCATACATACGACTTTCCATATCACTTGTCTCATTATATGCCCGATTATGAAAAACACCTTCATAGTGGACAAGTCGACTTGGATCAACAGACTTAAAATATTTTGAAACATTTAAAATAACTTCTCCGGCATATGATTCATTTCCACATGACCAAATGAGAATGGAGGGATGATTTTTATCTCTTTCATACATAGAGATAGCTCTGTCCATCACAATGTCCTGCCACTCTGGGTTATTTCCCGGGATGTTCCATGAAGGCTCAACCGCACCCATCTTTTGCCATGACCCATGTGTTTCAAGATTCATTTCATCGATTACATAGACACCATATTCATCACATAGTTCATACCAATAGCTTTGATTTGGATAATGAGATGTACGAACTGCGTTAATATTATGTTGTTTTAGTGTCTTAATATCCCATACCATATCTTCCTTTGTGATGGTTCGGCCGCTTCGGCAGTTAAACTCATGCCGATTCACACCTTTGAACACAATACGCTCACCATTGATACACATGATATTATCTACTAATTCAAATCTTCTGAAGCCAACCTTTTGAGGAATTACCTCTACCAGTGCACCAGACTCATTATAGATTTCTATAAATAATCTATATAAATATGGATTTTCAGCATTCCATAAATATGGTTTATCGAGCTCCATCAGAAAGGATGGATTCTTACCACTTGTTTGACAGTTAGTTGATGCCACAACATTCTTTTCTTTATCACACAATTTCGCTATAATTGTTGCACCTTCAGGTACTGAAGATAAAAACGTAATATCAGCTTGAACTGTGCCCTTCGTGAAAGATGGATCCAGCTCTGCACGAACATGTAAATCATAAACATGTATCTCAGGAACAGTATAAAGATATACATCCCGGAAAATACCAGAAAATCTCCAGAAATCCTGATCCTCAAGCCAGCTTCCAGTACTGCGTTGATAAACCTCAACAGCTAGTTTATTCTCCCCTTCCGCCAAATAGGGTGTGAGATCAAACTCAGAAGGAGTAAATGAGTCTTCACTGTAGCCTACGAATTCACCATTTAGCCAAACATAAAAAGCTGATTCAACACCTTGAAAAGAAATATAAACCGGTCTTTTTTGCATATTTTCCGGAACATGAAAGTACTTTACATAGCTTCCGACCGGATTATGATCCTGAGGAATTTCAGGTGGACGAATATCATTATGTCCGTCCCATGGATACATTGTATTCACATATTGAGGCTGACCATATCCCTGGAGTTGAATATGTCCAGGTACATGAATATCATCCCACCCATCACAATCGATATCCCGCTGATGGAAATTTTCAGGTCGCATTTTCGGATTTATAGAATAATGGAATTTCCAGCTTCCGTTTAAGTCATGTCTTAATTTCATTGCAGAAGAAGCTTGAGCCTCCTGTTTTGTTTCATAATAGAGGTGATCTGAATGTGCTGGTAATCTATTTACTGCAAACACATTAAGATCTGAAAGCCAGCTAATACTAGGAATCATTTTTTTGTTCATACTTGTTGTTGCCATGGATATTTCCACACTCCTTTTTAAGACACTGCTATTTTGAGGTTAAAATCTGTTCTTCCTAATTCACAGGTAACATGAGAATAATAGGCTTATCTATTTCTAAACAACATTTTGTTGAAACCGGTGCCATTCTCTTCAGATTTTTTTATTAAATTACCTATAAATACTAATAACTAAATGAAAAGCTAAAGAAGTTACAGGAAGAACAAAATGAAACTGGTTTCATTTTTAGGGATAACAAGCAAATCAATTATAAAAAAAGGTTTGAATAATCCACATAATGAAAGCACTTTCATATCATACTCACATTTTACCTTCACTTAAAGATATGTGTCAATTATTTTATTTTAGCCTTCTGATATTTCTGCTAGAATCTTAGAATGAATTAGATGTTTTGGGTTTTCCCTATATAAAATTGAAACTAATGAAAATGTTCATTAGTTTCAATTTATATCATTTAAGTTTTTCTTTCTTTTATAATAATGATTCTGCACCATCAATAAATATTTTCGTGCCTGTTATATGGTTTGAGGCATCGGAAAATAAAAAATGAACCAAATCTGCAACTTGTTCAGGTTTACCAGCCTTATTCTCCAATGGTTGGCCGCCTTCTGGATAGACAATCGGGATCTTGATCTTTTCTAAGTTTTCTTTTTCAGGAAATGTATTTTGTCCGATATTGGTTTCAATTGCTCCAGGGCAAATGATATTTACGCGAATATGGTATCTGGCAAGCTCTAATGCGGCCATTTTACCAAATGCCACTTGAGCTGCTTTAGATGAGCTATATGCTGACATGCCAAACCCTTTAAATGTACGATTTCCGTTAATAGAACTTGTAATAACCACACTCCCCCCATTTACCTTTAAATGAGGAATCGAGTACTTTACCGTTAAAAAGGTACTTTTTAAATTAGTTGATATTGTTTGATCCCATTCCTCCGGGGATAAATCTTCAATCGGTGCAACTGTCCCATTGATACCTGCGTTCGCAAAGACATAATCTAATCGATTCCATTTTTCATAAATCTCTTTAACACTTTGTTCAACTCTTTTGGGTTCTGATACATCAGTATCAGTTATCATTGCTTCCCCGCCTTGTGATTCAATATCCTGTTTTACTTTTTTAAGCTTTTCCTCTTTTAAATCAACCAGGCCGATTTTTACCCCTTCTTTAGCAAGACGTAAGGCCGCAGCACGTCCAATACCAGATGCTGCACCAGTAATGAGAGCAACCTTGTTTTGAAGTGACATATTATCTCTCCTTTTTTACATTTTTAAAATTAATTTACCCATTTTTCGTATTAAGTATGTAAGAAAAGGAAAAGATATAAATTTTTAAGATGAACCTTAATAACCAGGCATAAGTAAAATACCGTTAAATTAGGATTTAACGGTATTTCATTCATTTACCTTGCCGTTTTTTATTTAGCAACTAACGTTACGATTGATCGAGGAGGAATGGTAACTGCTTTCTTAGCCGGGATTAGGTTTTTCTCCTTTAAATCGTCGTTTTCAGATGTAACATACGGTTTGAATTGGATCGCTTTCTTTTTCCCTGGAAGGTGATCAACATTCACTTTTACTGACTTTTCTTCATTACTGTAATTAACAAACACAACAGATAGTTGATCGTCTTCTTCATGATAATACGCTGAGCCCATTAACTCCTCTTGGTCGTTTGCTCCTTGCAGATCAACTCGGTAGGCACCTGGTCTAACAAAGCGGCTGTAATTACCCATTGCCCAAAGTAATTTTGATTCAATGATCGACTCCTCATCACCAGGCTGAGAATAATCTGTATAAATCAGACCATCCTTATAATCATAATTTGACAGAGCCAGCCACCATTGCCAAGCTGAGGCTTGCGTTTCAACCATGTCAAAATGAATTAATCTCGCCACATCAAGAGCTGTCTTCATTGTTAAATCTCTTCCTGGTCCATTACTTCCCAAAATGCAATATTCCGACATCCAGAATTTAATATCTTGACCGTATTGATTTAGATTTTCCCGGACAGATTTTCTTAATGGAACGAGACGGTCTTCACCGGAATAATGATCTGACCAATACGCATGTGCACTAATTTTATTTCCAATGATTTCTTTAATTTCGGGATCCCCTAACATTTCTTTAATGTATTCACGGTATTTTCCAGGATAACTGCCGTTGGCATTCCCGCTGTTGTATACACGATCACTGCCAGTAAATTTTCCATACATCTCATCATCAAGCAGTGATGTATACTCTACAGCTTCAGTTGCGTCAATTTCTGTATCAAGTCCTCTTTTTTCTAGTTCCGAATGTAAAGCCAATATGACTTTTTTAATATCTTCTATGTTATATCGATTACCTTCCTGTCCAGCGTAATCCCAGTTCCAGGTAGGTTCATTAATAGGGCTAATATAGTTAAATGGTACATTTTCTTCTTCAAAATGCTCCAATACATCTGCAAGGAATACGGCGAAATCATCAACTGATTCTTCTTTTAAATTCGTACTTCCTACAGATGGATCAGGTTGTGCGTGACCGTTTTTTGTCATCCATACAGGTGGACTGTTTACAAACGCAATAAATTCCTCGACACCTCTATCCTTTGCTGCATGAAGAAACCATTGCTGTCCAGCCTGTTTGGACCAATCATACGGCTCATCTTCACCTGTTTTAAAA
>Ga0180215_1005183_pt1 | contig 11242 bp, 8 predicted proteins | sample eDN3rd37CBELigBY_FD_128871 | JGI IMG/M metagenome (GOLD analysis project Ga0180215, IMG submission 128871) | Enriched backyard soil microbial communities from Emeryville, California, USA - eDNA 3rd pass 37_C BE-Lig BY (version 2) (version 2) | ecosystem: Environmental > Terrestrial > Soil >...
CACGCTGATCAGGCAGGATTTCGAGAATGTGTTTGCCGCAGGCGTCGACGCGGTGCTGACGCCGGCGACGCCGTCGGCGGCGTTCGGCATCGGCGAGAAGGCCGGCGCCGATCCGGTCGAGATGTACCTCAACGACGTGTTCACGGTGACGGTCAACATGGCCGGGCTGCCCGGGCTCGCGGTGCCGGCCGGCCTTGACGCGCAAGGGCTGCCGCTGGCGTTGCAACTGATCGGCCGGCCGTTCGAGGAGGAGACGCTGTTTTCGCTCGGCGCGACCATGGAGCAGGCCGCCGGCCGCTTCACCCCGGCGCGGTGGTGGGCGTAGCGGGCGACGTTGGCCGGCCGCGCGCAACGGCGTTAACCATGATGCCCTTGCGGACGCCAGGATATCGGGGTTTCAGTCGTCGTTTAACGACCTTCGGGCGATAACGGTCCGGACGGAGAGCGGTGCATCATGCGGTGGTCAGGATTTTTGGCGGCGGTTGTCGCTTGTTCGTGGCTCGCCGGCTGCGCGTCGGTCCATAACGAGCCGGTCAACGAGCCCGCCCACGGCAGCGTGGTCGATCAGCTGCACCTCGGCTTCAAGGAGGTCGCCGACGAGGACGACCTGCTGATCGGTCTCGCCTTCTCGGGCGGCGGAACCCGGGCCGCGGCGTTCTCCTTCGGCGTGCTGTCGGAGTTCGACCGCATTCCGGTGCCGCGCGCCGGCGACAAGCTGATCGACCGCCTCGATTTCATCTCCAGCGTGTCCGGTGGCTCGATCACCGCGGCCTATTACGGCCTGAAGAAGCGCGCCGCGCTTACTGACTTCCGCGAGCGTTTTTTGTTGCAGAACGCGGAAGAGGGCATCGACACCACGCTGTCGCTCGCGACCATGGGACGCGCGCTCGGCGGCGGCATCAACGACCAGCACGGCTTCACCCAATGGCTCGACCGCAACCTGTTTCACGGCGCCACCTATGGGCAGTTTCGCCAGGTCGGGCCGCCGCGCGTCTGGATCAATGCGTCCGACATTTATAATCGCGTGCCGTTCGTGTTCGGCGCCACCGCCTTCACCGCGATCTGCAGCGACCTGACCAAGTTTCCGCTCTCGAATGCCGTGGCCGCCTCCGCCGCCGTGCCGGTCGCCTTCGCGCCCATCGTGGTGAAGGCCTATCCCGACACCTGCACCGATCCGCTGCCGTCATGGATCACGCGTGCGGCCGCCGATCGCCATGCCTCGCCGATGCTGCGCTCCTTCGCCAGCGCGATCCTGCGCTATCGCGAGGGCAAGGTGCCGTACATCAAGCTGCTGGACGGTGGCCTCGTCGATAACTACGGCCTTGCCGGGTTCACCATCTCGCGGGAGTCGTCGAACACGCCGTATGGTCCGCTGACGCCGCAGCAGGCGGTGAAGCTGCGGCGGTCGATGTTCCTGGTGGTCGATGCCAAGGCCGGCCTGTCGGGCAATTGGGTGCAGAGCGCCGATGGTCCCAACGGCGTCGAACTGGTCAAGGCGGCGATCGACACCACCATCGATGCCAGCGTCGGCGCCAGCTACACCGCCTTCGAGCGCACCATGAGCGACTGGCAAAACGCGCTGATCAAGTGGCGCTGCGGGCTGTCGGCCGCCGAGCGTCATCGCTATGGCGTGCCGCCGGGATGGAACTGCCGCGACCTGAAATTCTTTGTCGGCCGACTTGGTTTCGATCAACTCGATCCGGCGCGCGCCGCCGCGCTCGGCAGCGTGCCGACCCGGTTTCATCTGCCGCAGCAGCAGGTGGACGAGGTGATCGCCGCGGGCCGCGACGCGCTCCGCATCAACCCGACGCTGCGGGATTTTCTGAAAAGTCTTTAAAAACGACGGTAAGCGGACAGCGCATGCCCTTCGGCGCCGCTATCTTACCCCTCACGTTGACAGGTTAACTTAACTTACTTAAGTTAACTGTGATGGGAGGGTGCACATGACCAAATACGCCGCCCTGGGTGTCTACCTCAAACAGCAGTCCCGCGATCGCGTGCCGATGACGTTCGCCGAGATCGAGCGAATCATAGGTGGTCAGCTTCCCGCGTCGCAGCGCTATCCGGCGTGGTGGAGCAATAATCCCATGAACAATACGATGACCCGCGTTTGGCTGGATGCAGGTTTCGAGAGCGAGCAGGTCGACGTGGCGGCACGCAAGCTGGTGTTCCGTCGGGTGTCCGGGCGTTCGGGAGCATCGGCCCTCGACAAGGCCTCGGCCGAAACGAATGGCGGCAGAGAGCATCCGCTGTTCGCGCGTCTTCGTGGGACGGTCCATGTACCCGACGGTGTCGATCTGACGGGGCCTGCCGACCCCGACTGGGAGTCCGATGCGTCGGTCGACAGGGAGCATGCGTGAGGTGGCGTCGCTGCTTGCCGATACGTGCGCGCTGATCTTTCTGGGTGTCGACGATGAGACGTCAGGCAAAGCCAGGGGCGCCATTCAGCGCGCGTACGATGCCGGCGAACGGATTTTCGTTTCACCGATGTCGGCCTGGGAGATTGGTTTGCTGGTGTCGCGCGGCCATCTGAACCTCGCCTTGTCGCCACGTCGCTGGTTCGACATGGTGACGGATGCGCCTGGCTTCACGCTCGCCGAGTTGTCGCCTGAAGTCCTGATTGCATCCTCGTTCCTTCCGGATTGTCCGCTACGGGACCCCGTCGACCGGATTATCGCGGCAACTGCGCGGGAGTACGGTCTCACTTTGCTCACGCGCGACAAGCAGCTATTGGCATACGCTGAAAAAGGCCATATTCGCGCGCTGCCCTGCTAGAGATACCCATGAACGCACCTGTCAAATCCGCAAAGCTCATCAAAGGCGCCACCAACGATTGGGAGATGGTGATCGGGCTCGAAATCCATGCCCAGGTCACCTCCAATTCCAAATTGTTCTCCGGCGCGTCGACGCAGTTCGGCGGCGAGCCGAACAGTCATGTCTCGCTGGTCGACGCGGCGATGCCGGGCATGCTGCCGGTCATCAACGAGGAGGCGGTGAGGCAGGCGGTGCGCACCGGTCTCGGCCTCAAGGCGAAGATCAACCTGCGCTCGGTGTTCGACCGAAAGAACTACTTCTATCCCGATCTTCCGCAGGGCTATCAGATCAGCCAGTACAAATCGCCGATCGTCGGCGAGGGCGAGGTGCAGGTCGATCTCGACGACGGCGACAGCATCACTGTCGGCATCGAGCGACTGCATCTGGAGCAGGACGCCGGCAAGTCGCTGCATGATCAGCACCCGACTTTGTCCTATGTCGATCTCAACCGCTCCGGCGTGGCGCTGATGGAGATCGTCTCCAAGCCGGACATCCGCTCGTCGGAGCAGGCGAAGGCGTATGTCAGCAAGCTGCGCACCATCCTGCGTTACCTCGGCACCTGCGACGGCGACATGGAGAAAGGCAACCTGCGCGCCGACGTCAACGTGTCGGTGCGCCGGCCGGGCGAGCCGTTCGGCACCCGCTGCGAGATCAAGAACGTCAACTCGATCCGTTTCATCGGCCAGGCGATCGAATACGAGGCGCGCCGGCAGATCGGCATCATCGAGGACGGCGGCGCCATCGAGCAGGAAACGCGGCTGTTCGATCCCGGCAAGGGCGAGACGCGCTCGATGCGCTCCAAGGAAGAGGCGCACGACTATCGTTACTTTCCCGATCCGGACCTGCTGCCGCTGGAGTTTTCGCAAAGCTTCGTCGATGAACTCGCCGCTGCGCTGCCGGAATTGCCGGACCAGAAGAAGGCGCGCTTCATCAGCGACTTCGGACTGACGCCGTATGATGCCGCGGTGCTGGTGAGCGAGCGCGAGAGCGCCGACTTCTATGAGGCGGTGCTCGCGGGACTGGCCGACAAGGCGCGCGACGGCAAGCTTGCCGCCAACTGGGTGATCAACGAGCTGTTCGGCCGCCTCAACAAGGAAGGCAAGGACATCGCGGCGTCGCCGGTCTCTGCAGCGCAGCTGGCCGCCATCCTCGATCTGATCGGCGAGGGCACCATCTCCGGCAAGATCGCCAAGGATCTGTTCGAGATCGTCTGGAACGAAGGCGGCGATCCGCGCGCGCTGGTGGAAGCGCGCGGCATGAAACAGGTCACCGACACCGGCGCCATCGAGAAGATCGTCGATGAGATTGTCGCCGCCAATCCGGACAAGGTCGCGCAGGCGAAAGCCAAGCCGGCCCTGATCGGCTGGTTCGTCGGACAGGTGATGAAGGCATCCGGCGGCAAGGCCAATCCGCAATCGGTCAACGAGCTGCTGAAGGCCAAGCTCGGTCTGTGACGCCGCCACGCTGCGCCGCCGCGCGCGCCACCGCGCATGCCGCCGGCAAGGTGACCGCGCGATTTCACCGGGCTGTCGCCAAGACGTTCGCGCGATGAAAATTCGGACCGTCATCGCAGTGATGAACGGCGCGCGTCGGCGGACGCGGCGACGCTGAATCGCAAAACACGCGGCCGCGAATCAGTGCAGAGAGCTGGCAAAAAATTCGCGTTTGAGAAACCGGGATCGCCTCCGACGTCCACAACGCCAAAAATTTTTTGTTTGCCAAAATTCGCGACTCAGAGTCCGCGCACAGCGTTTCTGTCGCTTGCGATGAGTCGCGCAAATCGTCATCGCGCAAAAAATCATTGCGACAAAAATTGCGAATCCATCTGCGGCACAAGCATTTCCTGCAAGCTTGACTTTTGCCGACGTAGATTTTTCGGGCACTATTTGCATCGCGTGCAGCGTCGCGTTGGAAGTTGTTTGCACCGACGCACGTGTGGCGCTGCCACCGCTTCATCAACACTTCCTTAAGCAGGACGCTGTTTTTTCACATGTGTTGGTGTATGCGGGATGAAGTGCATTTCGATTCCCGAGTGCACGCAGCGATCAAGCCATCTCACTAATTAGGAGGGCAACATGGCTAAGAAGGCGAAGAAGGCGAAAGCCAAGAAGACTGTGAAGAAGGCCAAGAAGGCGACGAAGACCGCGGCGAAGAAGACCGCGAAGAAGACCCGCAAGGTCGCCAAGAAGAAGGCCGCCAAGAAGAAGTAAGTTTGCTTCTGGAAGAATTGCCGGCGCCCGTCGCCGGCGACGTCACACGAGCCGCCAGTTTGCCCTCCGCTGTAAAGCGGATCCGATTGGAAGCTCAGGTCGACGAGAGAGGGTGTCGGCGAGACATCAGGTCAGCCGGCCAGATCGCGAAGGGGCTGCAATCCGCGCCCGCCTGGCGATCCGGCAGAAGAGTGGTTCGGCAACGGAGCATTCTTCATACGGCGTGGAGATCGCGTCTCCACAGTCGCCAGCGGCATTGCCGCGGCGGACTTCGACCCTGACGGGTTCGCCGACGCCCTCGTTTTTTGGCCGTTGCTGCTGCCGGCCACGCCTTTCCCCATCGTCACCTGCTCGCCATCGCCGCCGTCGTTTCGCCGCAGGACTCCCGCGCCGCGCGCGGCGCGATCTCGCATGGCCGCAGACCGGAGGGGAGGAGCGCGGCGGGCGCGGAGAAGCTGCTGGTCCGCTTGGTGCGCGTAGCGGGATGGCGAGCGAAGCTTAAAGGGCGCGCCGCATGCGTCTGCCGCGATGGTTATCGCTTTGCCAAGCGCAACGGTAAACCGGCTTTTCACGAATGCGAAAAACCCGCCACTGACAGGCACTTTCGCGATTTGCCGGCCGAGCGCGCGCGGTCGCGTTCAGATTCCGTTCATCGCGATACTTAAACTGCCTTTCAAATTTGACCGGTCATAGTCGCCCCAACACGCCGAACAATGGCGGTTGGGAAGAGTGTCGAACGTCACGATTGGACAGGAGGCCGCGCTCGGGGCAGGGCGGCGACAAGAAGAAGGTCAAGGATCATGTTTCACGGAACGATCGATCTGGATGCGGCGAAACCGGTCAGCGAGACCGCGATTCCGGATACGCTGTTCGAGCGCGGACTGTACTGGGCGAGCGGCCGGGGCGGCCTGGTCGATCTCGTCGCCGCGCATAAGTGGTTCAATCTCGCGGCGTTGAAGGGCCACAGCGATGCGGTGCAGATGCGCCGCGAGGTGGCGGAAATGATGTCCGACGTCGAGATCGCGACGGCGCAGCGTGACGCCCGCGCCTGGATCGCGGCGCACTGAACGGCGCGTGCGCCGTCCCCTCAGGCATCGGGGCCGGGCCGCTTCTGAATCCAGAACTGATACATCCGCGCGAAGGTCGCCGGGTTCTCGGTTTCGAACCGGGCCCAGTTGGCAAGGCGGGTGGCGGCGGGATCGTCGGGGAAGCGGACGCGATAGCGCGCCGTCGCCGGCGTCTCGAAGCCGAGAAACGTAAAACCTTCCGCCGCGAGAAACGCCGCGATCTCCGCAATGCTGAGCTGATGCTCCTCGACGTGCAGCAGCAGGTCGCGGCAATCACTGCTGCTGAAGAAATCCGTCATGCTGCTGACGCGTCGGCGTGGATCGTCGGCGCCGAGCGCCATGATGTCCCGCCGCAACGCGCGAATGCCTTCCAGCGTCGACGGGTAACCGCGCGCCGCCGCCATCTCCCGCACGGCGCGGATGTCCTCGCGGGCTAGCGCGCTGTACAGACCCACATGCATCAGCCCGCCGGGCCGCAGCACGGCCGCGAGCTTGCGCCAGCCCTCGAACGGATCGCGCAGGTGATGCAGCACGCCGCTGGCGTCCACCACGTCGAACTGACGGCCGAGCGCGGGCAGGGCGAGAATGTCGGCCTGCGCGAATGCGATGCCGGAGATGCCGGCCTCGCGGCTCTTGCGCGCGGCGTAGCTCAGGCTGGTCAGGCTGAGATCGATCGCCAGCGTCTGCGCCGGCTGAAACTGCATCACGCGCTCGATGGCGTGCAGGCCGGTCCCGCATCCGGCGATCAGCAGATCGATCGGGCGCGGGCCGAGTGGCCGATAAGGGGCGTCAGGAAAGCGCGCGCGGATGTAGTGATCGACGGGCAGCGGCGGCTGGCCTGACGCGACGGCATTCCAGCGCGGATAGGGGTTTTCCTCGTATTGCTGGCGCACCGCGGCGGAAGTCGCGTCCGCGATCGGCGTCAGCGCGGGAATGGTGGCGCGGATCGCGCGCTCAGTGTGCGGCTCGCGAACCTGTTGCGTGATCAGGTCCTCGATCGTGTCGCCCGCGGCGTGGAGACGGTCGATTCCCGCGTGACGGGACAGTGGCGCGTAGGCGGCGCTGATGGCCAGCATCAGCGGATCGACCGGCTCGCCCGCCAGCAGCTTCGCCACCAGTGCGCCATCGAGTGCCGCGAGCTGGCGCGTCTCCGCCTCGGTGACGTCGAAGACGTACTCGTTGATGAAGCATTGCCGCGCCAGCGCGACGGCGAAGCCGACGAGATGATCGGGCGCCGGCGAACGCGCCGCGCCGTAGCGGCTGAGCAGCGCGCCGCGCAGCGCCGTCAGCAGCCGCTCGAGATCGACATGCGCGACGGGCACTGTCGTCATCAGCTCAAGCAGCAACGGATCGCTGCTGAGCGCGGGATCCAGCAACGCACCGGCAAGCGCGTCATCGTCCGCGCCGAGGCGCCGCATCGCAGCCGCGATCGCCGGCTCTCGCAACACGAGCGCCGTCGCAAGTCCGGCGATGTCGCGCGGTCGGCACCAGGTCTCGCGCAGCGCGCGGATCAGCGCGTCGGCGAAGCCGTCATGCGCCGCCGCGTCGGCGGCATCCAGCGTCTGCGCGATCAGCACGAACACCGATTTGAGATTGGCGCTGCCGCCCTCGCGCAATCCGCGCAGCACGACATCGAGGGCTTCGCCCGGCCGTCCATCGTCATGCAGCGCCTGGCTGAGATTCTCATAGGCGGCCGGCGAGGGATTGAGCGCCAGCGCCCGCGTCAGATGGTCGATGGCTTCGCGCGTCTGTCCATGGCGCAGCAACAGCACGCCGAGATTGGTGCGCGCCTCGGCATGCGCCGGATTGAGCTTGAGCGCGCGGCGGGTCTGCGCGATGGCCTCCTCGTACTGTCCGAGATTCGCATGGATCAGGCCGAGGCTGTAGCGTGGCTCGGCATCGTCGCGATTGGTCGCGATGGCCTGGCGGATCAGGTTGATCCCGGCCTCGCTGCGTCCGGTCTGGTGATACAGGACGCCGAGATAGTTGAGGGCGCCGGTATGGCGGGGCGCCAGCGCGAGGACATTGCGGTAGAGCGCCTCGGCATCCGACAGCCGTCCGGCCTGATGCAGTTGCAGCGCCGGAACGAAAAGGGCATCGCCCGGGCCCGCGGCTGCGCTGCCGGCCGCCTGCGGTTCCAGCTTGGAGGTCGCGCGCCGCTGCTTACGGTTCATGGGAGGCGCTCCGGCAACGACGAAAGGAAAGGGCGAGGGGAGCGGACCTGCCGGGACAGCCGGACGATCGATCTTGCGATTCGGGTGAGCCTGCGCCGCGATGGAGACTGGCGGAGACAGAGGGATTCGAACCCTCGATAGGGCTTTACAACCCTATAACGGTTTAGCAAACCGCCGCCTTCAGCCACTCGGCCATATCTCCGTCGGCCCCCGATATGCCCGACCCGGTGCCGCCCTGCAAGGGTCACTTGCACCTGGAACCGGTTTCATGCGCATAACCTGGATATCCCTGTACTGTATCTAAGGTGCAGTCGTTCTCACGTCCACCGGGCGGACGATTCGCCGCGCCGGGCGGAGGCACGATTCCCCGTTTTCGGGGTGTTCCCAACAGCCCTGTTCCGGGCCTCCTTAAATCCACATCGGGTTGGGTTCCGAGAAGGCCTCTGATAAAGACCCGTGATTTCAATGGTTTATTTGGTTCCGCGGATCACGACTGCGTGTTATTTGTGCAACACAGACCCAAAAACGGCCAGATTGGTACCGTTCTGCGGCGTTCCTTTGTTGCGTGTTCATGGACGTTAGGTAATTGTGACCGAAGCGACGGAGGGGGGCATCCCGAGGTCGTCCCGTTAGGTGGTTCGCTTACGTCCCTCGCGTTGTGCGGGAGTGTCCGAAGGCGCGAACGGATCGAGCGGTAAGTCAGGGACTAAGGGAACCTAATCTTCGGGTGTTTCACCCAGCGGATCCGGAACCTTCCCTAAAGAGCAAACTTGGAGGTTTTACATGAACATTGCGAAGAGCCTTATCCTCGGCTCGGCAGCGACGCTGGTCGCTCTGGGTGGGGCGCAGGCGGCGGATCTTCCGTTGAAGGCCAAGGCGGTCGAATACGTGAAGGTGTGCTCGCTCTATGGTGCGGGTTTCTACTACATCCCCGGCACCGACACCTGCATCAAGCTGGGTGGCTATCTGCGTGCGGACACCTCGTTCAACGCGTCGGGTGCCTATGACCTGCCGCGTCAGGGTTTCACCACCCGCAACAACAACGACTACATCGCCCGTGCCCGTCAGGACATCAACATCGATACGCGTACCGCCACTGAATACGGCGTTGTCCGCACCTACTTCGATGTGGTGTTCAACTGGACGACCGGTTCTGCGGTGCGTGCCGGTTCGGACGACGCGATCGGCGGCGGCAGCAACACCGGTGTCGGCGTCTACTACGCCTTCATCCAGTTCGCTGGCTTCACGATGGGTAAGGCTGTTTCGCAGTTCTCGACCCCGTGGACCGGCTATCCGGGCAACAACACCTCGTTCCTGATCGGTGGTCAGGACGACGTGACCGGTATCAACCAGATCGCCTACACCGCGCAGTTCGGCAACGGCGTGTCGGCCTCGGTCAGCTTGGAAGATGCCAGCGGTGTCTTCGTCGGCGGTTCCTACAACTCGTACAACCGTTCGCAGCTGTACGGTGTGGATGCCCTCGGCCTCTACAACGGTTGGGGCGGCTCGAGCGTTCCGGACATTGTCGGTCAGATCCGTGTCGACCAGGCCTGGGGTCTGTTCCAGGTTTCGGCTGCGGGACATCAGCTGCGCACGTCCTACTATAGCGGCATCCCGGCTCTCGGCCATCCGGACGACACTTGGGGCTTCGCGGTCATGGCCGCCTTGTCGCTCAAGAACCTGCCGACCGGCGCTGGCGACAGCATCAACTTTGACGTCACCTATTCGGACGGCGCTGCCCGTTACGTGATCGGCGGCGTCAGCCCGGACACCTGGAGCTTCGCGGGTGATCGCAACGGCAGCCTCGCCACTGTCTACTCGAGCGACGGCGTGTTCGGTGCGGGCAGCATCGAGAAGACCAAGGTCTGGGGCGTCCGCGGTGCGTTCAACCACAACTGGGACCCCTACTGGTCGTCCTCGCTGTTCGGTTCGTACACCCAGGTTCGCTACAGCGATGCGGCTCGGGCCATCCTGGCCAACACCGCGATGTGCGGCGCTGCTATGACCACCTGCAACCCGGGTGGCAACATCTCGCAGATCGGCACCGTGCTGCGCTGGACCCCTGTCAAGAACCTCACCTTCTCGGGTGAAGTCATGTACAGCTACATCGAGACCCTGCAGCGTGGCGCGTACGCCAATGGCGCCGTCGCCAAGGACAACGGCACCTGGACCTTCGGTGTCCGCGCTCAGCGCAACTTCTAATCGCCATCGCCTCACGGCGACGACGATCTGAAACAGAAGCCCCCGGCAGCAATGCCGGGGGTTTTTGCTTGTGAAGCGATCTTCTGTCTCTGTGTAAGGTGTCGTGTCCGGCTGGATATCGGCCGTTCCACGAATTGCGGTTGGCGCGCGCGCCCCCGACGCCTCAACGCCGCATTGCGCGCACTCGGATCAGCGCCATAAGCGCGTTTACGCGCGTCTTCGACACGCTATGGCGCAGTCCGAGCACCGGGCTCCCCAAGGCAATCCAGTCCTTCTTGTCCTTCTCCCGCCTGTGGGGGAGGGTTGGGGTGGGGCTCAGGATGGCTTCGTCGCGTTGCTCCTTGCACTGACGGAACGTCGTGGCTCATGGGCAGGCGCCGTATCCCGGACGCGATGCGGCGCACCGCGCGGCGAGGCCGCGCGCTGCGCCGCGTCCGGGACACGCGGGCGGCGGACTTGACAAAATCTCCCGTCTAGGATTATATTCACATGCATCCCGCCCCGATGAGAGGGGCGTTTCGCGATCGTCACGATCCGCGGGGCGGGACGCGGTGGACGCGGCAGCGTTCGGCGCGAGCACCTGGCGGCAGGGCGGTCCCCTCCAGGCGAGGGGTCCGTGAGCTTCCAGCCTCGCGCAGACGACGACGCTGCGCGGTGCGACCGGGGCCTGGATGCGCCCCGTTGGCATCGCCTTGCGCGCCGGCCCAAGTCGTGTGGTCCCGATGCCCGTCGCTGGCATCAAGGCGATGCATCGTCGTCCGCTCCGACCGGAGCC
>Ga0180215_1005184_pt1 | contig 11239 bp, 9 predicted proteins | sample eDN3rd37CBELigBY_FD_128871 | JGI IMG/M metagenome (GOLD analysis project Ga0180215, IMG submission 128871) | Enriched backyard soil microbial communities from Emeryville, California, USA - eDNA 3rd pass 37_C BE-Lig BY (version 2) (version 2) | ecosystem: Environmental > Terrestrial > Soil >...
ATTATGGGTGCGCTAATCATGGATGCGATCATGATTAAAGGATTGGGGCTTCAGATTGAACATATCGGTCTGTTTGTCTTCACTTCCATCATTGTCGCATTAGCATATATGTCTATCATTACAATGTTAAACGTGACAATGGGCAATCCAGGTCGATTCGTTGTTATGGTATTACTGGTCATCCAGCTAGCAAGCAGTGGAGCAGTATTCCCACGCGAATTAACAACACCATTCTTCACGGCAATAAACCCATATCTACCAATGACCTATGCAGTATATGGATTCCGAGAAGCAATGTCCTCAGCAGAAGGCATGCATTTATATTGGATTAGTATTGGAATCCTGGCAGCCTGTGTGATTGTTGTGAATCTAATCCTATTGTTAGTCTTTAAAATAAAACTAGCAAAAGGAAAAGATATTGTGACTGAGCAGGGGGAAGTTGTGGCTTAAAAAACTAATAGCTTAAATTAGCCAATTTTTATTTAACAAAAAGCTAACTTCTAAATTATTTTGGAAGTTAGCTTTTTTAATAATAATGTTGTTTGGATTTAAAAAAATATTCAGAAAAATACAAAATTATATTGACCGATCATAATTAATGATGTACGATAATCAATAATAAAAATAATATCATTTAAAGGATGACCTATATTGATAAAGACAAAAGTTACTGCAAAAATAATAGCTGAACAACTAGGGTTATCAATTGCTACTGTAGATAGGGCATTAAATAAACGGGGAAATGTAAAAGAGGAAACTTATCAAAAAATCATGCAGAAAGCAAAAGAATTAAATTATAAACCTAACAAACTTGCAAGTTTTCTTTCGAGGAAAGAACAATTTACAATCGCTATTGTGTTTCCGGAGTATCCAGTTTATTTTTGGGAACAGGTTGAAAAAGGAATAACTAAAGCATTTAATGAGCTAAATGATTACGGACTTGATGTTAAAGTGTTTAAAATACCTGATCAAGACTTAACAAGAGGTAGGGAAATCATACAACATATTATTAACTCAGAAAAAGTCGACGCATTATCCATAGCAATCGGTGATGATCCTTTTGTAGAACTAATTGATTACGGGATTGTTAATAATTTAAAAATCTGTACCTTCAATCACGATTCTCCAGCAAGTAGGAGAATGTTTTATGTAGGTTCTGATTATAGAAAAATAGGACGACTAGCTGCAGAACTAACCAGTAAATTTATTGGTGAGAAGGGTGAAATCGCTTTAATTACCTCAACCGATACCACATACCAAGCACAAGAAAAAATTGCTGGTTTTCGAGAAGTGTTAAAAGAGTATCCAAACGTAGAAATGGTTGGGCCATTTAAAATTGACCGTCTAAATGTCAATCATTCTATGGATCTTATTAAGAATAGTCTCGATGGATTATCTGGAATCTATGTTGCAAATGCTGAGTTGAGCAGTATAGCAAGGTACATTGAAAAATTAGAAGGAAAGAGAGTACTAATTGGTAATGATATAAACAAAGAAATCAATGAGTATATTAAAAAAGGGATCATTACTGCTACTATTAATCAAGACCCTGTTAACCAAGGATATTTAGCTGTTAAGAAATTATTTGAACATTTGATCGAAGAAGAATACATGAATAATAAAGAGTTAATTACCAAACTTGAAATTATCACAAAGGAGAATGCCCAATTCTATATTTAAATTGGGATTACCTTGTCACAAAATGATTAACGTACATCAAAATGGGAATTTTCGTGATTGACTCTAATCAGCACAGATTGCACTATCACTACTGGAGGAGGTGATACTTGGAGAGAACCGTAGGATTTTTTAAAAAAATGTAAGCGCTTAATGACTAGCTGTATTTATATATAACAAGGGGGAATTCTATGAAGAAAATACGTGTTATTCAAGTTGGTGTTGGTGGTTTTGGGAAGTCTTGGATGGAGCTAGTAATGGGCTATGAAAATACGGAATTAGCTGCGATTGTTGATATGATTCCTGACAATTTAGCAGAGGCCAAACGAGTTACTAATTTATCCGAAGATGTTTTGTTTACAGATAGTTTGGAAGCCTTCGCAAAAGTAAACGCGGATTTGGTTTTAATAGTTACCCCACCAAAAACACATAATCAAATTGCCAAACAAGCAATTGAAGCGGGCTTTCATGTAATGATGGAAAAACCTCTCACTCATACTTTTGAAGAGGCAGAGGACTTACTTGAATTTACTGAATCTTCCGATAAAAAAGTGATGATAAGTCAAAATTACCGTTGGAGACCTCCAGTTCAAACAGTTAAGAAGATAATTGAAGAAGGGATTATTGGCCGAATAGGATACATAGAATTCGAATTTAGGAAGGCTATGAAATTCGGCGGTTGGAGAGATCAATATAAAGAAATTCTACTCGAGGATATGGCAATCCATCATTTTGACCTTATGCGATATTTATTAAATAAAGAGCCAGTCGAAATATTAGCGCAAAGTTATAAACCGGACTGGAGTTGGTTTAGTGGTAATCCAACTGCAGGTGTATGGATAAGTTTTCAAGATGATATAAAAGTAAACTATTTTGGGAGTTGGGTTTCAAGAGGCAAGGAAACTACTTGGAATGGAGATATCCGGGTCGTTGGAGATAAAGGGGCAATTGAAATGATTGATGACCAAGTTCATTACTATTTGGAAAATGAAGAAGAAGGTCATAAGGTCAATCTAACTCAAATGAAATATGAAGATAGACTCGCCTCTCTTGATGAGATGGTAACTTCCATTCTAGAAAATCGACAACCTTCCACTTCGATAAAAGATAATTTAAAGAGTTTTATGTTAACTTGTATGGCCATTTCCTCAGCCCAGACAGGCCAGAAAGTAATAGCAAAGGATTTCTCACCTTTATCACTAATTGAGCACACATGATTTTCCAAGGACTCTAAAGCTATTTAATAATGATAATTTAGGGAGGAAATTTTATGATGAAAAAACTGTTTTTATTATTTGCTATGTCACTGTTTTTATTTATAGCTGCCTGTTCATCAAGTTCAACATCTAGCAATGATAATGACTCGTCGGATTCCAATAGTAATGAAGGAAAGGTCCAAATTACTTGGTGGGATTATAATGCACCTGAAGCAACACAACAAGCAATTAACGATATTATTGCAGCATATGAAAAAGAAAATCCTAATGTAGATATAATCCGTACTTATGTGCCTTTTGCGGATTTGAAAAACAAATTGCTAATGGGGACCGCAGCTGGAGAGTTACCAGACATAGTAGCAATCGATAATCCAGACCATCAAGCGTTTTCTGCTGCGGGTGTGTTCGCTGATATTACGAAAGAAGTTGAAGAATGGGGAGAAGCAGATCAATATTTTGAAGGACCAATGTCTTCAACTATGTATGATGGAAAAAACTATGGAATTCCAAATAGCAGTAATAACCTAGCACTATATTATAACGCAGATATGTTGAAAGAGGCCGGGATTGAACCTCCTCAAAATTGGGAGGAATTAATGGTTGCAGCAGAGAAGCTTACAAAAGAGGGAGTCTATGGAGTTGCCGTTTCAGCTATTAAGACTGAACAAGGTACATTTCAATTTCTTCCGTTTGTTTGGCAGCAGGGTTCAGATTTAGACAAATTCAATAGCCAAGGTACCATTGATGCAATTAATCTCTGGAAGGAACTTGTTGATAAAGGGTATATGTCTAAGGAAGTAATTGCTCAAGATCAGGAGGCCACAGCTGTTCAATTTGCGACTGGAAAAGTAGCTATGATGGTAAACGGAACATGGCAAATTCCATTCTTAGAAAAAGAAGCAAAAGTAAACTGGAGTGTTACTACGTTGCCTGCAGGGAAGGAAGGTAGCACAATCTTAGGTGGAGAAAATTGGGCTATTACTGAATCTTCCGAAAACAAAGAAATCGCCTGGGATATTGTTAAATTTATACAAAAAGAAGAACATCTAAAAAATTATCTGCAAACAGCAGGCAGATTACCTAGTCGAAAAGATGTGATTCAGGATCCATTCTGGCAGAATGATGAGCATTTGAAAACCTTCGCAGATGCAATGGAAGTTGCAAAAGCACGCGCATACGGTCCAGACTATCCAAAAATTTCAGAAACAGTGCAAGAAATGATCCAGCAAGTTTTAACTGGCGCTAAATCATCTGAAGATGCTGTAAAAGAAGCAGATGAAAAAATTAAACCATTACTACCATAGAAAATATTTAATCAAGGGATAGATTTTTCTATCCCTTGATTAATCAAAGGAGGGGTAAATACATGTCTCAATTGGAAAGTGCAGTTGAAAGAAAGGTATCTGTAAAAGACTCTCGTAAACTTTCAAAGAAACTAAAGAATTGGACGGCTTATCTATTCGTTATACCTAGCATCATCTTTATCTGTGTTTTTATGCTTTTTCCTATTGCCTATAACCTAATAATTAGTTTTCAAAATGTAACGATTATGAACCTTGCAGGTGAACGGGAATTTGTTGGGTGGTTAAATTATATAAATATCTTTAAAGATGTCAATTTTACTGTTTCACTCAAGAACTCCTTTTTATTTACAGGACTTTGTATAGTATTTCAGTTTGTTATTGGATTTGGATTTGCATTATTCTTTAATCAAAAATTTCCAGGCCGGGATTTAATGCGGTCGTTAATGTTGTTAGCTTGGATGTTTCCTATTGTTATTACAGCTACACTCTTTAAATGGATGCTTTCCAATGACTATGGAATTGTAAACTATGTTCTTCTTTCAATTGGAATCATTGATCAACCAATCCATTGGTTGACGGAATCCAGTACATCATTATTAGGAACAATCATAGGGAATGTTTGGATAGGAATTCCTTTTAATATGATCATCCTACTTTCTGCTTTGCAAGCCCTTCCAGAGGATTTATATGAGGCTGCAAAAATTGATGGGGCTAATTACCTTCAAAGGTTTATTCATATCACGTTACCTCTTCTTAGACCTACAATACTTATCCTTCTTATGTTAGGAATAGTCTATACATTCAAGGTGTTTGATTTGATTTTCATTATGACAGCAGGTGGTCCGGTAAATTCTTCCACTGTTCTGCCATTATATGCGTACCAACTGGCTTTTCAACAATTTGAGTTTAGTGCTGGAGCAGCGGTAGCAAGTATTATGTTTGTTATTTTGAGCATATTCGCAGGGATTTACCTATGGATGATTAGAAAGGAGGAACAATAATGGGGAGATTAAAACCCGATAAAACCCAATACTTGGCTACCATCATTGCAATTTTTTCAACATTGTTGTTTCTGTTCCCAGTTTTTTGGATGTTTATTACATCTTTAAAGCCTATGAGTGAATTATTCACCTATCCACCAGAACTGATTCCTAATAATCCATCATTTGATGCTTATGTCGAGAACTTTTTAAAAAATCAAGTGATGCTTAAGTATATAGGAAATAGTGCAATAATTGCTACAGGTACAATGATACTAACATTATTGCTAGCAGCACCGTGTGCTTATGCTCTTGCTAGGCAAAACATAAAAGGTAAATCAATCATTCTACTTATTTTGTTAGCAGTACAGATGCTGCCAAATATTATGTTAGCCATGCCACTTTTTATCTTCTTTTCAAAGGTAAATTTAATCAATAATTTTTTTGCTTTATTTATTGCTAACACTACTCATGCACTACCTTTTGCCATACTAGTTCTCCGCCCATTCTTTTTATCATTACCTAGTGGGTTGGAAGAAGCTGCCCAGTTGGATGGGTGTAATAAATTCTCTGCCTTTTGGCGAATCATTTTGCCATTGGTCAAACCAGGATTAATGACAGTAGGGGTCTTTTGCTTTCTATGGGGATGGGGAGATTTCTTATTTGCTTTAACATTGACTACTGATGAGTCTATTAGGCCATTAACTCTAGGATTATATAAGTTCATTGGTGAATATGGGACAGAATGGAATAAATTAATGGCAGTAGCTACAATTGCTGCAATTCCTATTATTTTAATTTTTGTAACTCTACAAAAGTATATAGTTGGTGGAATCACTTCAGGAGCAATGAAGGACTAATGCATTGAAGAGATTAATAAATAGAAAATCCAAATGATTCCAAATTAGTAAATAAGGAGTGATCAATATGAAATTGGGAGTGTTTGCAGTACTATTTGGTCAAAAGGGATTGGAAGAAGCACTAGACACAATTAAGGATGCAGGCCTTCAAATGGTCGAGATTGGTACTGGAGGCTATGTTGGAAACGCGCATTGCAAACCAACTGAATTATTGCATGATAAAGAGAAATTAATTCATTTTAAAGAAGCAATAAAAAGCCGCGGTCTTGAAATCAGTGCACTAAGTTGTCACGGAAATCCTCTTCATCCAAATAAGGAAATTGCACAAGAACACCATGAAGATTTTCAAAATACTGTCCGTTTAGCGGCTTTACTTGGAGTTAAGACTGTAATTACATTTTCCGGATGTCCTGGAGAATCAGATCATTCCCTTCATCCGGTGTGGGTAACCTGTCCTTGGCCAGATGATTTTTCATCCGTAGTTAATTGGCAATGGGAAGAAAAGGTAATCCCATACTGGAAGGAACAAGATAAATTTTTAAAAGAATATAACGTAAGGGTTGCAATTGAACCACACCCAGGTTTTGTTGTCTATAATACTGAAACATTATTAAAACTTCGAAAAGAATGCGGTGACAACATTGGGGCAAACTTTGATCCTAGTCACTTGTTCTGGCAGAACATGGATCCAATTGTAGGTATTAAAGAACTTGCAAAATCAAACGCATTATATCACTTCCACGCAAAAGATACAGGTTTGGACCAACAGAATATCGCATCAAATGGGGTGTTAGATACAAAGAGTTATCGGGATGAACTTAACCGTTCATGGATATTTAGAACTGTAGGTTATGGACATGGAGAGGAAACCTGGAGAAATATTATTAGTACACTTCAACTGGTTGGGTATGATGGTGCCATTAGCATTGAACATGAGGATAGCTTAATGTCTATTGATGAAGGCTTTCTAAAAGCAGCTTCATTTTTAAATAATCTATTAATCAAAGAAAGGCTGGGTGAGATTTGGTGGGCGTAGAAAAGAAAAAAATTAATGTTGGAATGATTGGATATAAATTCATGGGTAAGGCCCATTCAAACGCATATCGTAATCTCCCGTTCTTTTTCGATACAGATGCAGTTCCTGTACTTCAAGCCATAGCTGGCCGTGATGAAAAAGGGGTTCAGGCAGCTGCAAATAAAATGGGATGGGCTTCATATGAAACAGATTGGCGCAAATTGATTGAAAGGAAAGACATTGATTTAATTGATATCGGAACTCCAAATAATGTTCATGCTGAGATGGCAATTGCAGCTGCAAGAGCAGGTAAACATATTATTTGTGAAAAACCTCTTACAATGACCGTAGAACAAGCCCAACAAGTACTCCAAGCGGTCAAGGAGGCTGGGGTTGTCCATATGATTTCACATAATTACCGATTTGCCCCAGCAGTTCAGTTCGCAAAAAAACTAATTTCTGAAGGTAGGATTGGGAAAATATACCACATAAGAGCTACCTACTTACAAGATTGGATAATGGATCCAGAATTCCCATTGGTATGGCGGTTAAAAAAGGAAGTGAGTGGATCAGGAGCACATGGAGATTTAGCGGCACATATCATCGACCTTGCCAGGTTCTTAGTAGGGGAATTTAAAGAAGTCATTGGAATGATGGAAACCTTTATTAAAGAACGACCTATTGCTGAAGATAGTGGTGGTTTAAGCGCAGGTTCTACCAATAATGAGAAAGGTGAAGTTGATGTTGACGATGCTTCTATATTTATGGCCCGCTTTGAAAATGGTGCCGTTGGAACCTTTGAAGCAACACGGTTTGCTGGTGGCAATCGAAATGGGAATAGATTTGAAATAAATGGTGAGAAGGGCTCGATTCGATGGGATTTAGAAAATATGAATAATCTTGAAGTTTATTTTGCTGACGATGAGCAGGGACTACAAGGCTTCCGCACAATAAATTGTACAGAGCAACATCATCCATATGCAGCAGCATACTGGCCTGATGGGCATATCATTGGATACGAGCATACCTTCATAAATATGATGACTGAGTTGATGAAAGGGATAGCGAATGGATATAGTCCATCACCGAATTTTGAGGATGGGCTTCGTAATCAAATTGTTTTAGAAGCAGTAGAGAGGTCAGTCCAAACTGAAAAGTGGACAAAAATAAACGAAATCAGTCTATTACCAAGTGGGGTGGAAAAATGAAATTAGGAGTATTTCTCACATTATTTAGAAGGCATTCCTTAGAAGATGCGATTAAATCTATTTCTAATAAAAATATACAAATGGTTGAAATTGCAACAGGGGGATATGTCGGAAATCATCATTTAAAACCTGCAGATGTTTTAGATAAGCCACATGAAATTGATAGGGTAAAAAATTTGATAGGGGAGCATAACCTTCAAATTAGTGCATTAAGCTGCCATGGAAATCCTCTTCATCCTAATGAAGAAATTGCTAAACAACACCATGAAGATTTTAAGAATACTGTTCTTTTGGCCCGTGAACTGGGGGTAGATACTGTTGTGAATTTTTCAGGGTGCCCTGGGGAGTCAGAGACTTCTCAACGTCCCGTCTGGATTACCTGTCCGTGGCCGAATGATTTTTCAGAAACCATTCAATGGCAATGGGAAGAAAAGGTGATCCCTTACTGGAAGGATATGTCTAAATTTACCTCAGAACATGGGATAAAAGTTGCAGTTGAACCTCATCCTGGTTTTGTAGTTTATAACACAGAAACAGCATTAAGATTGCGCGAAGAAACGGGAGAAAATATAGGAGTAAATTTTGACCCAAGTCACTTATTCTGGCAGGGAATGGATCCTGTAGAATCTATTTTGGAGTTAGGCGAATATATCTATCATTTCCACGCAAAAGATACAGCCATTCATAATAAGAATAATAGATTAAATGGAGTCTTAGATACGAAAACATATAGAGATATAGCAAATCGCTCATGGGTTTTTAGGACTGTTGGCTATGGTCATGGTATGGATACATGGAAAGGTATCATTAGTGCTCTTCGTACAGTCGGCTATACGGGAAGTGTCAGTATTGAACATGAGGACGGACTGATGTCTATCCAGGAGGGTTTCCAGAAAGCAGTAGACTTCCTAGACGAGATCCTAATTACAGAAACCAGTGGTGAAATGTACTGGGCATAAAACCTATTAGAGAAAATAGGAGTGAAAATTGTGGCAAAATTATTAAAGAGTGGTAAGAGTATAGAGGAAATAGTAGAAATTGATTTAAAAGTACAACAAAAAGTAAGTGAAATCATTAAAAGCATTGAAGAAACTGGCGACCTAGCAGTGCGGGAACTATCTAGGCAATTTGATAACTGGACGCCGAAGAGCTTTCGTCTTTCGGTATCAGAAATAAACGAAATAATGGATTCAGTCCCGGAGAGTGTTCAAAATGATATTAAATTTGCCCAAAAACAGATCAGATATTTCGCAGAAAAACAAAGAGAAGCAATACAAGATATCAAAGTAGAAACATTTCCGGGAGTTATATTAGGGCATAAAAACATTCCAGTCAACAGTGTAGGATGCTATATTCCAGGTGGTCGTTATCCAATGGTTGCTTCTTCACATATGAGTATCTTGACTGCAAAAGTTGCCGGTGTAAAAAGAGTAATAGCTTGTACCCCTCCCATTAAAGGGGAAATACCCGCTGCTACTGTATGTGCTATGCATTTAGCTGGGGCAGATGAAATTTATATCTTAGGTGGAGTTCAATCGATGACTGCAATGGCTGTCGGCACGGAATCAATAGAGCCGGTGGATATGCTGGTTGGGCCCGGGAACGCTTTTGTGGCAGAAGCTAAGAGGCAGTTATTTGGAAAAGTAGGAATTGATCTTTTAGCCGGACCCACCGAAACTTTGGTAATAGCTGATGAGACGGCTGACGCGGAGATGATTGCAACAGATATCTTAGGTCAAGCAGAACATGGTCCAACTTCTCCTGGTGCACTTATTACTACTTCTGAAAAATTAGCCTCGGAAACAATTCTAGAAATTGAACGCCAATTAGAAGTACTTCCGACAGCAGATATAGCCAGCGTTGCTTGGGAAAATTATGGATCTATTATTCTAGTTGAAAGTCTTGAAGAAGCCGTTATTGAAGCAGATAAATTAGCATACGAACATGTTGAAATCCTAACAGAAAATCCTGATTACTTTCTTGAGAACATGACCAATTATGGTGCTTTATTTTTAGGACCTGAAACAAATGTTGCTTATGGAGACAAAGTAATTGGTACCAACCATACATTACCGACGAAGGGAGCAGCCAAATATACAGGAGGACTTTGGGTCGGCAAGTTTCTCAAAACAGTGACCTTTCAAAAGTGTACTCCTGAAGCAAGTTTAAAAATTGGTCAATACGCAGAACGCCTTTGTGAGTTAGAGGGATTTTATGGGCATAAAAACCAAGCAACTTTACGTGTAAATCGATATGGGCAAATACCTATTAAGTAACTAGTATTTTAATTGACCTCAGGAACATCAGGATTGCTGAGGTCTCATTTTTGTTTGAATTCTATTAATTTTACAAATTAGACATAAACATCATCAAAAAAAGGAACGATTGTTCCATTTCGTGTAATAATCAACTAAGTGAGCAATATCAGTACTATTACGTTAATAATACCATTACTGCACTGCTTTGCCCCAATAACGAGTAATGGCACAACAATCATATCGATTTCTAATCCCCCGAAAAAAAAACTCCCATTGTCATTGCGAATGGAACAGTTGGTGAGGTATTTGAGAAAATAATTCTTTCATGATTGTTAAATTTGACCTGTAAAAATTAGGAGAATTGTTCTAAAGCAGGGAGAACAAGTTGGCTTCTTTTTCTACCAATCGTATAAACTGAATTTCCGTCCTCATCTATTCCATGGAAAAAAATCTTACCAAAATCAACTTTTGTTAATTTGTTAAAATAGTCTACATTTACAATTTGTTCTTTAGTCAGTTTTTGATCCAAAGGTATTTTATTAAATGATAGGCTGCAGCTAATCCGGTAATATGAGTAACAGCATAATCATTATAAACATAGATCACAAAATCATCCCTCTTTAACCTATTAGTTATAAATATTATTTCCAAACCTCATAATATTAAAAAAGGGAGAACAAGAACCTCAGCTCATACTTTTTAGTAATCAAAAATTAAAGG
>Ga0180215_1005186_pt1 | contig 11238 bp, 10 predicted proteins | sample eDN3rd37CBELigBY_FD_128871 | JGI IMG/M metagenome (GOLD analysis project Ga0180215, IMG submission 128871) | Enriched backyard soil microbial communities from Emeryville, California, USA - eDNA 3rd pass 37_C BE-Lig BY (version 2) (version 2) | ecosystem: Environmental > Terrestrial > Soil >...
CGCCAACCAGCGCTACCAGATCCTCGAGGACGAAATGCGCCGCACCGGCCACGACCTCACGAATCCGGCCGTCACCTCGCTGCTCGACCTCGCGGATCCCGGCGTCGATTGGGCCGCGCTGGCCGGCAGCCTGGGCGTCGAAGGCGTGCGGGTACGGACCAACGGCGAGATGAACCAGGCCTTCGCGCTGGCCATGCGGGAGCGCGGCCCCAGGCTCATCCAGCTCTGCCTCGATGCCTGAGGCCGCGCCCGCGCCCCCGCGCGCGGGCCGCGTCAGCGCGCGGCGATGGCTTCGATCTCCAGCAGCCAGCCCGGATTCACCAGGCCGGCGATCTCCACCACCATGCGCGCCGGGTAGCCGCCCGACACGGCAGCGAACGCGTCGGCATAGGCCCGGTTGAACGCCGGGAAGTCGAGCGGCGGATAGCCCGGCCCCTTGACGATGCTGGCGCGGGTGTACACCAGGTCGCCGAGGCTCATGCCTTCCGCCTGCAGTATGGCCTCGATGCGGCGCAGCGTGGACAGGGTCTGGTCATAGAGATTGCCGTAGGCTTCGATGCTGTCGGCGGGCCGGGCCGGATCCAGCACCTGCGGCGCCTGGCCGCTGAGGTGGTACGTGGTCATGCCGGGCGGCACGGCCACCAGCCGGCTCACCGGCGAAGTCGATCCGGAGGCGGCGACGTGTCTGAGGGCGGGTATTTGCATGGGACGGTTCACCATTCTTTTGGTAGAAATACTGATATACAAGTTTATACTACAAACTCATACTATACCCATGTCTGCTCGTTCGAAACCCCAAGACGCTCCGCGATGAACGCCCCGTTGAACGTATTCACCAGCCACCGCAGCCGGCGGGACTTCACGCCGCAGCCGATACCGGAAGCGCTGCTGGCCCAGGTGTTCGAAGCCACCCGGCGGGCGCCCACCTGGAACAATGCCCAGAACGTGTCGTGGATCACGGTCACCGAGCCGGCCGCCAAGGCCGAACTGGCCCGCCTGTCCGGGCGGCAGGCGCAGATCGAACGCGCGCCGGTCTTCGCCGTGCTGTGCATCGATTTCCACAAGACCGCCGCGGCATGCGCGCGGCACGGTGTGGAGCAGCGCGTGCAGGACAATCTCAACGGCCTGCTGATCGGCGTGCTCGATGCCGGCATTCTGGCCGGAACGATGATGAATGCCGCGCGCGCGCTGGGCCTGGCGGTATGCCCCGTGGGCGGCGTGCGGCGCGAGCCGCAGCAAGTCATCGAGCTCTTGGGCCTGCCCCGCCTGGTCATGCCCATGGTCGGCGTCTGCATGGGGTATGCCCCCGCCTGCGCGCCCGCCCAGCCGCTCAAGCCCCGGCTGCCGCTGACCTCGCTCTGGCATCGCGAACGCTACGACGATGCGAGCCTGGATGCCGACATCGCCCGGCTCGACGCGGAAACGCTCGCCTATTCCGCCGCCCTCGGGCGGGCCGACGCCCCCTCGTGGTCCGCCACGATGGCGGCCAAGTACGCCAGCACGGGCTACCTGCAGGTGGCCGACACACTCAAGCAACAGGGGTTCGTATTTTGAATCTGCTCAAGCAGGCGGATACCGCCGATGCTCCCGACCTTCTCTCCGACCGCATCGCCAAGCGGCTGCGGGACGAGATCACCGGCGGCAACTACGCCATCGGCGAAGTGCTGCCTTCGGAACAGGTGATCGCCGAGCGCCTGGGCGTGTCGCGGACCATCCTGCGCGAAGCGCTGTCCCGCCTCAAGGCCGACGGACTGGTGTCGAGCCGTCCGGGCCGCGGGCTGACCGTGATCTCCAACACCCCAAGCGCGGTGCTGCGCCTGCACGAGGCCGACACCGACAATCGCTCGCAGGTGCTGGCCATCGTCGAGCTGCGGCGCGGCTTCGAGGTCGAGGCCGCGCGGCTGGCCGCCCTGCGCCGCACCGACGAAGACGTGAAGGCCATGCGCGCGGCGCTGGCCGACATGGAAGCCGCCAATGCCCAGGGCGAGATCGAAAAGGGCGTGGAGGCCGACCTGCGCTTCCACGGCGCGATCGCCCGCGCCACGGGCAACCACAACTACCAGTTGTTCTTCACCTTCCTGGCGGAGCTGCTGCACAACGGATTGAAGGTATCGCGGCGCCGCTCGGCCAAGGTCGTCGGCCGGCCGCTCGACGCCCAGCGCGAGCACCAGGCCATCTTCAAGGCCATTCGCGACCAGGATGCGGAACGCGCGGTGAGCGCGGCGCGGCGCCACATCGACAACACCGAAACCCGGCTGCACGACCAGTTCGAGTCGCGCCAGGACTGAACCCCTTTCCCATCAATCAATCAAGCGAGGCAGCATGGCCGCATCACGCAAGAAAATCGTCGTCAGCCTGACCGTACCCGCCGACCTGCGCGAACAGCTGCAGAACGAGTTCGACCTGATCAACCTGCCCGTGGGCGGCAACATCGACGACGTGGTCCCCGCCGCCGATCGCGCCGGCGTCCACGGCCTGCTGGGCACCCTGCGGCTCAAGGTGGACGATGCCCTGCTGGCCAGGTATCCCGGCGTCGAGGTCGTTTCCAACTATGCCGTGGGCTTCGACAACATCGACGTCGACGCGGCCACGAAACGCAAGGTTCTCGTCTGCAATACGCCCCAGGTGCTCGACAAGGCCGTGGCCGACCTGACCCTGGGGCTGGTGCTCTGCACGATGCGCGACATGATACGCGGGGATGCCCACGTACGGGCCGGCAAGTGGACGAAAGGCGCCCTGCCCCTGAGCACCGACCTGGCGGGCAAGACGCTGGGGCTGCTCGGCATGGGGCGCATCGGCCGCATGGTGGCCGCGCGCGCCAAGGCGTTCGACATGAATGTCGTCTATCACAACCGCAGGAAGGACGACGAGGCCGAGCGCAGCGGTCTGGCCCGCTGGGTCGAGCGCGAAGCGCTGTTCAGGCAATCCGACGTGGTCAGCGTGCACGTCCCGCTCAGCGACGAAACGGCGCAATGCGTGGGCGCGCGCGAGCTGGGCTGGATGAAGCCCTCCGCCTTCCTCATCAACACCGCGCGCGGCAAGGTGCTGGACGAGAACGCGCTGGTCGAATGCCTGCGCGAGCGCAAGATCGCCGGCGCCGGCCTGGACGTGATGACGGTCGAGCCGATCGGTGCCGACCATCCCCTGTGCCAGCTCGACAACGTCGTGCTGCAGCCGCACGTGGCCAGCGGCACCGTGGAAACGCGCCGGGCCATGATGGACCTGGCGGTCGAGAACCTGATCCTCGGCCTGCGCGGCGAGCGCCCGCGGGCGCTGGTCAACGCCGACCTGTGGCCGCGCAAGGCCTGACGCCATGGACGACCACTCTGCGCCCAAGGGCCTGCGCAAGGGCCTCACGCACTACGGAGACACGGCGTTCTCCGAGTACCTGCGCATGTCGTTCAGCCAATCGATGGGCTATTCGAAACGCATGCTCAGGCGCCCGGTGGTCGGCATCGCCAGCTCGCGCAGCGACTTCAACAACTGCCACCGTCATTTTCCCGAACTGATCGAGGCCGTGAAGCGGGGGGTGCTGGCCGCGGGCGGGCTGCCCATGGAGTTCCCTTCGATCTCGCTGGGCGAGCCCTTCCTCTACCCCACCAGCATGATGTTCCGCAACCTCATGTCGATGGACGTCGAGGAAATGATCCGCGCCCAGCCCATGGACGCGGTGGTGCTGGTGGGCGGCTGCGACAAGACCGTTCCGGCCCAGCTGATGGGGGCGCTGTCGGCCAACATCCCGGCCATCCAGCTGGTGGGCGGGCCGATGATGACGGGCCGCCATCACGGCGAGCGCCTGGGCGCCTGTACGGATTGCCGCCGGCACTGGGGCCGCTATCGCGGCGGCGAGATCGACGACGCCGAGATCGAAGCCATCGAGGGCAACCTGGCGACCACGTCCGGCACCTGCGCCGTGATGGGCACGGCCAGCACCATGGCCTGCCTGGCCGAGGCGCTGGGCATGATGCTGCCCGGCAGCGCCGCCATTCCGGCCGTGCACGCCGACCGCCTGCGCGCCGCCGAGGCCAGCGGGGCGCGAGCCGTGGTGCTCGCGCACGAAGGCCTGACTCCCGACCGCATCGTGACCCAGGACGCGGTGGACAACGCCTTGCGGGTGCTGCTGGCCATCAGCGGGTCCACCAACGCCGTCATCCACCTGACCGCCATTGCCGGCCGGCTCGGGCTCGACGTGGACGGCGAACGGCTCAACCGCTTGTCGGGCGAAACGCCGGTGCTGGTCGATCTCAAGCCCACCGGCACGCACTACATGGAAGACCTCAACGCCGCGGGCGGCGTGCAGGCCGTGATGCACGAACTGCGCGACCTGCTGCACCAGGACTGCCTGACCGTCAGCGGCGAAACCATCGGCCAGTGGATGGCGGCGCAGGCGCCGCGCTGGGTCGACCACAGTGTCGTGCGCCGGCGCGAGGATCCGCTGCTGGCCTACGGCGGCCTGCTGGCCCTGAAAGGTTCGCTGGCGCCCCAGGGCGCGCTGATCAAGCGCGCCGCGGCCGACGAACGCCTGTTCGAGCATACCGGACGCGCCGTGGTGTTCGAAAGCCTGGAAGACATGGCCGCCCGTATCGATTCCCCGGACCTGGACGTCGAGGCCGACGACGTCCTCGTCCTCAAGCACGCCGGTCCCAAGGCCGCGGCCATGCCGGAATCGGGCTACATCCCCATTCCCGCCAAACTGGCGCGCCAGGGAGTGCGCGACATGCTGCGGCTGTCCGACGCCCGCATGAGCGGCACGGCCTACGGCACGGTGGTGCTTCACATCTCTCCCGAAGCCGAGGCGGGCGGCCCGCTCGCATTCGTGCGCAACGGCGACCGCATAGCACTCTCGGTGTCGCGGCAATCCATCGACCTGCTCGTGGACGAGGCCGAACTGAGCCGGCGCCGCGCGCAATGGCAGCCGCCCGGACAACAGAAGACGCGCGGCTATGGCTGGCTGTACCAAGAGCACGTCACCCAGGCCGAACTTGGCTGCGATTTCGATTTCCTGCGCGCCGGCGGCATCGGCACGCAGCGCTGACGGAGATTCCATGAGCGGCACGCAATTCCATGTTCCCGTGATCCAGCACCCCGGCATCACGCCGGAAGTGGTGGTCGACGGCATCCCCTCCGACGAACGGGTGTGGGTGCCGCAGGCGCCCAACGTCTGGTTCCGCCCCCTGTTCTTCAACCGCGTCGCCGGCGGGTGGTGCAATCTGCTGCGGGTGCGGCGCTCCGGCGTGCTGAGCCGCCACATCCATCCCGCACCCGTATATGGCTACGTCATCAAGGGCAGCTGGCGCTACCTCGAACACGACTGGGTCGCCAGCGCGGGCCGCTTCGTGTTCGAGCCGCCGGGGGAAATCCACACGCTCACCGTCGAGGCCAGCAGCGCCGAGGACGAGATGATCACGTTCTTCAACGTCGGCGGCGCCATGATCTATCTCGACGAGGCGGGTCGCCAGGTCGGCTACGAAGATGTATTCAGCAAGATGGAAATGTGCCGGCGCCACTACATCGAAGTCGGCCTCGGCGAAGACTACGTCAACCAGTTCATGCGTTAAATCCCAACCGCAAGGAAAAGCCATGCCCATGCATAGTCTGACGGTAGTAAAGAAGGTCTCGAAGCACACCGTGTTCTGCCTTGCCGCCGCCGCAGGCTGCGGCATGGCGCAAGCCCAGTCCACCTATCCCAGTCATCTCATCACGCTCGTCAGCGCCTATCCGGCCGGCGGCGTGACGGACACGGCGGGCCGCATCGCCGGCGAGATCCTTACCGAGAAGCTCGGCCAACCGGCGATGCTGGAGAACAAGCCCGGCGCCTCGGGCATGATCGGCAAGCAATACGTGGCTCGCGCCAAGCCCGATGGCTATACGCTGAGCGCCGGCGGCCTGGGCGGCAACGTGATCCCCGCCGTCACGATGAAGGGCCTGCCGCTCGACGTCGCCAAGGACTTCGCGCCGGTGGCCGGGATTGCCGGATTCGCCAACGTCCTGGTCGTCGGCCCCAACTCGCCCGCCAACAGCGCCAAGGAGCTGGTGGAATACGCGCGCAAGAAGGGAACGGTGACGGCGGGCACGAACGGCATAGGCACCTCGGCACACCTCACCACCGAACTGTTCGCGTTGCGCACGGGCATCAAGTTCGATCACGTGCCGTACAAGGGCGGCTCCGAGGCGCAGATCGGCATCTCCAACGGCGACCTGGATTTCGGCTTCGCCAACATGACCTCCGCCGTCCCGATGATCAAGGCCGGCAAGCTCAAGGCGCTGGCCGTGACCGGCGACGCGCGGGTGGAACAGCTGCCCAGCGTTCCCACCATGGAAGAAGCGGGGTTCTCGGATTTCGTGGTGACGAGCTGGCTGGGGATCTACGCTCCGGCCGCCACGCCGCCCGAAGTGGTCAAGAAGCTCGGCGACACCATCTCCGCCGGGATGAAGGAAGAGAAATACATCGCCAAGGCCAAGGCCGCCGGCATGGTCCCCATGCCGATGAATGCCGAGGACTTCGCCGCCTTCAACGCAGCCGAGCTCAAACGCTGGGGCGACATCGCCAAGCAGGCCCACGTCTCGATCGACTTCGGCAAGTAGATCCAGGATGCCGGGTGTCATGAGCCAGCGCATCGACCATTTCGATCTCAACCTGCTGGTGGTGTTCGAGGCCCTCTACCTGGAACGCAACGTCACCCGGGCCGGCGAACGCATAGGCATGTCGCAGCCCTCCATGAGCCATGCCTTGAACCGGCTCCGGAAACAGACCGGCGACGCCCTGTTCACGCGCGTGGGGGGCGAGATGTACCCGACGCGCTACACCCAGCAGATGGCATCCAACGTGCTGCAGGCGCTGGAACTGCTGCGGGCGGGGATGGACCGCGCCAACGACTTCGACCCGGCCACGTCGCACCGCACGTTCAGGCTGCTGATGTCGGACTTCTCCCAGCTGCTGGTGATCCCGGCGCTGATCTCGCGCATCAGCGCCGCGGCGCCCGACGTCAAGCTGGAGGTCAGCAACATCGGGCGCGAACACTACCGCGAGGCGCTCGAATCGGGCGCGGCGGATATCGCCGTCGGCCATCTTCCGGAACTGCAGAACGGCTTCTACCAGGTGGGCCTGTTCGTGGACGAGCACGTATGCGTGCTCGGCCCGAAGTCGGCCTACCGGGGCGAAAGCATGCCCCTCGACGCCTACCTGCAGGCCAGCCACGTGCTGGTCACGGCCAACAAGACCGACGTCAACATCGACAAGGAGCTGGGACGTCAGGGCCTGCAGCGGCAGATCCGGCTGCGCATTCCGAGCTACCTGCTGCTGCCGGCCGTCATGGCCGAGACCGACGTGCTCGTGACCGTACCGCGCGTGATCGCGCGCCGCGTCATCGCCCAGGCGGGCGGCGGCCGGCAATTGCCGCTGCCGTTCAAGACCCCGCAGGTCAACCTGCGGGCTTTCTGGCATGCGGGCATGCACAAGGATTCGGGCAACCGCTGGCTGCGCAACGTAATCGCCGGCCTGCCCTCCCTGCCTCGCCCCGAGGCAGACTGACCCGCCTCCCTACATGGCCTGATAAGCGGTCTTGACGGTGGTATAGAACTCGACCGCATAGCGGCCCTGCTCGCGCGAACCGTAGCTCGACGCCTTGCGGCCGCCGAACGCCGTGACGTAGTCGACCCCCGCGGTCGGGCAGTTGACCATGACCATGCCGGCCTCGGCATGGCGCCGGAAGTGCTGCGCGTGCTTGAGCGACGTCGTGCAGATGCCCGCCGACAGGCCGAAGGGCGTGTCGTTGGCCACGGCCAGGGCTTCCTCGTAGTCCTTCACGCGGATCACCGCGGCCACCGGCCCGAAGATTTCCTCGCGCGCGATGGTCATGTCGTTGCTGACTTCGGTGAACAACGCCGGCTGCAGATAGAACCCCTTGGTGGCGCGCTCGAGCGGCGAGCCGCCCCACGCCAGGTTCGACTGGCCCCGGCCGATGTCGATGTAGCGCAAGTCTTGTTCGAGTTGCCGCTGATCCACCACCGGGCCGATGGTTGTTCCCGGCTTGCGGGCATCGTCGATCACCTGGGCCGAGAGGGCTTGCGTCAGGCTGGCCACGAACTTGTCGTGAATGGCATCTTCGACGATCAGGCGCGACGAAGCCGTACAACGCTGCCCGGTCCCGAAGTAGGAACCATCGAGCGCCACCTGCACGGCCCGGCCCAGGTCCGCATCGGCCAGCACGACGAGCGGATTCTTGCCGCCCATCTCCATTTGCACCTTGGCGCCGCGCATGGCCGCGCCTTGCAGCACCTTCGCGCCGGTGTCCACCGAACCCGTGAAGCTGATTGCGTTCACGTCCCGACTGGCGATGATTTCCGCGCCCACGACCGTGCCACGGCCCATGACGAGGTTGAAGACTCCGGGGGGCGCGCCAGCTTCGTGGATGATGCGGGCCAGTTCCCAGGCGCAGCCGGGCACGAGGTCGGCGGGTTTGAACACGACGGCGTTGCCCCAGGCCAGGGCCGGGGCAATCTTCCAGGCGGGAATCGCGATGGGGAAATTCCACGGCGTGATCACCCCGACCACGCCCACCGGCTCGCGCGTGACCTGAATCTCGATTCCGGGCCGCCCGCTGTCATAGCGCTCGCCCGGACCGCGCGTCGCCTCGCCCGCGTAAAAGCGGAAGAGCTGGATCGCCCGCGTGACCTCGCCGGCGGCTTCGCCCAATGTCTTGCCTTCTTCGCGCGCCAGCAGATCGGCCAGCTTGCCGGCCTCGGTTTCGATGCCGGCGGCGACCTTGAACAGCAGGTCCGCCCGCACCTGCGGGGACGTCAGCCCCCAGGCCTTGCCGGCGCCGCGTGCAGCGGCAATGGCGTCGCGGCAGTCCGCGACGGTGGCGCGCGCATACTCGCCGACGACGTCGTCCAGGTTGGAAGGGTTGATGTTCAGGAACGGTTCGCCTGTCCGCCATTCGCCGCCGATCAGATTGGAATGCAGGGTCATGATGGGTTTCGGTCCTTCGATTCAGTTTTCATGGAAGTGCGTGATGGATGGCGCGGCGCCAGGCAGGCCGAGTTCCTCCCAGCGCGCCGCCACGCGTTCGTAGGTGGCGCGCGACAGGCGCGCGCGCCTGGGTTGCGTGGCGCGATACTTGTGCGGCAGACAGGCATCGATCAATGCCTTGGAACCATAGGGACGATCGTCGGGCGCCAGACTCGGATCGGTGCGGTAGGACCAGGTCTTGCGCAGGATGTCGATGTCGTCGGCGGGATTGGCATGCACGCTCATCGCCCATATCACCTCGCCGATATCGGTGGGATCGACGTCGTCGTCCACCGCCACGATCCAGCGGATCACGTAGGCCGCGGCCGGACATTGCGCGGCCAGCGCGAGCACCTGCGCCGCGTGGCCGGCATAGAGCTGCTTCATCGACACCACCATCAATCCGGCGGCCGAGGCGGACGCCGGATAGACGTAGACGCCGGCGATGCCCGGCACGCCCATCGCCTCCAGGTTGTCCCACACGCGCGCCGAACGCATGATGGCGTGGTATTCGCCGATCTCGCACGACGGCCAGGTGGCCATCAGCGCGGCCGTGAGAATGGGGTTCGGGCGATGATGCATGCGCTCGACCTGGATGACCGTGCGCAGGTCGGTCTTGCCCGAGTAATAGCCGTGGAACTCGCCCAGCGGCCCCTCGCGCTCGACGTCGCCCTGGTGGATGAACCCCTCGATCACCATTTCCGCCCGCGCCAGCACCGGCAGGTCGGAAAGATCGGCCGCCGTCACCGCCATGGCCTCGCCCGCCAGGCCGCCGGCCGCATCCAGCTCGCTCTCGTCGTGCGCGTAGACCTGCGTGGCCGCGATGAACATGGCCGGATCCACGCCATAGGCCGTCACCACCGGACAAGGCAGGCCGCGCTTCCACCAGGCCTCGCAGTTCTGCGCGCCGTGGCGGCCCGGCACCATGTTCAGCCCCAGGCGGCGCGGGCCATGCAGCATCTGCCGGTAGACCCCGGCATTGACCACCCCCGTATCGGGGTTCCGGATGAACGTCACGTTGCCCGTGCCGAGGTAGCGCCCGCCGTCGCCCGGCCAGAACTTGGGGGCGGGAAGACGGGTCAGATCGATGTCGTCGCCCTGCAGCGTCGTTTCGCGCACGGGCGCGGCCGCGGCCGCCACCTCCACCGGCGCGATGCGGCGGCGGCCGACCTTGCGCGTTGCCGCGACCAGCTCACGCACCGACAGCGCGGGATCCAGCCCCACCGCCAGCGCATACCGCTCCTTCGACGCGGCGAGCATGTTCGACAGCACGCGCGCGCCCACGCCATCGCCCTTGAGCCGGTCGAACAGGAACGCGGGCGATCCCGGCTGCCGGCTGCCCAGGAACGTGATGGCGGACAATTCCTCGACGGGGTCGACCTCGGCCCCGATGCGGGCCAGGCCGCCGTGCCGCTCGACGAGATCGAGCCATGAACGAAGGTCGCGCGGCGAAGAAGCGGGATCGGGAGTGGGAGGCATGGCAAGCCTTCTGTTGGAGTCTGCGGGAAGAGGCCGGCAGGACGGCCCGTCGCCAGACTCTACCGAAGAACCCGCGCCGTTCACATGCCGCGGGGGTAATACCAACTATGGCGGCCGCGCATGGGGGCGCGCCGCCGGCCCCACCGCATTCGGCCCCGGGGACGGACCCGGTCCGTTCCCCGCCGCTCGGGCATTCCGTGCGATAGCCGCACAAAAATCCCCGTCCTTTGACCTTGAATCAGCGCTCGCACATACTCCGCCGAAATTCGCTTTCGAGGACATCGGCGTGAGTGCAAAACCATCCCCAGAACCCTCCGATACCGTGGCCGACGCCTACCTGCAATCGCTTGCGGCGCATGGCGCCCAATGGCTTTTCCTGAATGCGGGAACGGATTTTCCGCCTCTGGTCGAAGCCTACGGAAGAGCGCAGCAGAACGGTATCCCGGTGCCCATGCCGGTGCTGGTGCCGCACGAGAACGTGGCCGTGGGCATGGCGTACGGCGCGGCCATCGTCACGAACACCCCGCAGGTGGCAATGGTGCACGTGGGAGTGGGAACGGCCAACGCGGTATGCGGCCTGGTCAATGCCGCGCGGCAGCATGTGCCCGTGATCCTGTCCGCGGGGCGCACCCCGGTCCTGGAAGAGGGGCGGCTGGGCGCCCGCAACAACTACATCAATTGGGCGCAGGAAATGTTCGACCAGGGCGGCATGGTGCGCGAACTGGTGAAATGGGACTACGAGCTGCGCG
>Ga0180215_1005188_pt1 | contig 11236 bp, 10 predicted proteins | sample eDN3rd37CBELigBY_FD_128871 | JGI IMG/M metagenome (GOLD analysis project Ga0180215, IMG submission 128871) | Enriched backyard soil microbial communities from Emeryville, California, USA - eDNA 3rd pass 37_C BE-Lig BY (version 2) (version 2) | ecosystem: Environmental > Terrestrial > Soil >...
AACGCATCACCGTGACGGGCAGACCGAGGTCCAGGCGGGAGAAGCGTCTCGACTCCAGCTCGGCCAAGCCTCGCCGCGCCGATCGGGAGCGGACCCTCATCCTGGTGGTGGAGGACGATCCCGACGCGCGGGAGCTCCTCTGCGAGCTCCTCTCGGAGGTCCACGACGTCCTCGTCGCGGAGAGCGCCGAGGAGGGTCTCGACCTCGTCCTGAGCGAGCTTCCCGACGCGATTCTCCTCGACCTCTACCTGCCCGGGATGGACGGCTTCCAGGCGCTCCAGACCCTCCAGCGTCTGCCCCGGACCGCGTCCATCCCCGTCCTCTTCCTCTCCGCCGGCGCGGACGAGCGGGCCCGGGTCCGTGGCCTCGAGTTGGGGGCGGCGGACTTCGTCACGAAGCCCTACTCCGCGGAGGAGCTCCTCGCCAGGATTCGAAAGGCGCTGCGGGCAGCGAGCTACGGCGCGCACCTGCGCGCCCTCGCGGAGACGGACGCCCTCACCGGGCTCCCCAACTTTCGGGCGCTGAACGCCCGGCTGGACGAGGAGATCAAGCGGGCCACCCGCTACCGCCACCCCCTCAGCGTGGTGATGGTCGATCTCGACAACCTCAAGACCATCAACGACGAGCTCGGGCACGCTGCCGGGAACGCGGCGATCGTCGCGCTCTCCCACGCGATCACCGCGCAGCTCCGGGAGACGGACTTCGCCGCCCGCTATGGCGGGGACGAGTTCGTCCTGGTCCTTCCCCACGCCAGGCTCGACCAAGCGTGCGAGCTGGCCGAACGTCTCCGGCAGGCGCTCCACGAGGTGCGCTTCGACGGGCGCTCCGAGCTCCGGGGCTCGTTCGGCGTGTCGTCCCTGGATCCGCATCGCGAGGATCCAATCCTCACCCCGGACGCCCTCCTCCATGTGGCGGACGAGGCGCTCTACCGCGCCAAGCGCGAGGGAAGGGATCGGATCGGTGTGGGCGGCGTCGAAGGAGGAGGTTCACCGAACGTGAAGGCCGCAACGTAGAACCCGAGGGGAGCCGGGACGAACGAGGGCCGGGACGAGGTTCGAGCCCAGGTCGCCCGGCGTACGAGCAGGCGGAAGGGTCGCTCTGGGGCGACGACGCGAGGACGAGGCAGGGGGGCGCTTGTCGGGGGGACACTCGATCATCGGGGCAGAGAACCGGCTCGCCATCATCGGTGCGGGCCCCGCTGGCTGTCTCGTCGCCAGCGCCCTCGTCGATGCAGCGGCCATCCGTGGGGTGAGCCTCTCCATCTCCCTCTACGGCGCCGGAACGACGAGCCGCGGCGACGAGGTCTTCCTCGCTGACGACGCCGCCCTCGCCCATCTCGCCGCTGCGGGGCTCCCCTCCCCCGCCCTGATGGATCGCCCGCTGAAGAGGCTCCGCTTTCAGGCGGGGGCTGCAGCCCTCGACTCCCACACCCGCTGGTTCTCCCTCGTGCGCGACGAGGTGGTGGGCGGCCTCCGCGCCTGTGCCGCAGCCCGGGGCGTTCGCCTCGTGCAGCGCCGGGTGGAGGAGCTGGCACAGACCGTGGACGGAGGCTGGGTCCTGCGAGCCCACGGCGCCTCCGAGCGAGCCGATCGGATCATCCTCGCGTGCGGTGCCGGCGCCTCGATCGCCGGGCGCCACGGGGGCCACCTCTCCCCTCCCCTCTGGCGCGGATGCGTGGCGAGCCTGGAGATCGACGAGGAGCTCGCCGCGCGGCTCGACGGGACGCTGGTCCGGATCCGGGCAGGCGGTGCCCACCCAGAGCTCAGCGTCGTCTCCCACGGGCGCCTGGCCTCGGTCTACGCCCACGGGGTGGACGTCGGCCCCAAGGAGCTGGGCCTCGCCCTCCTGGCTGCCACCTCCCTGGGCGCCCTCCCCGGTCGCTTCCGCCTTCGCGGGATCCGTCGCATCCATGCCCCCGGAGGCGTGGCCCGCCCCGGGCTCCCCACCGTCGGCGCCGCGCTGGGGGGGATCCCGGCGTGCTCCCTCCTCGCCCTCGCGGGGAGCCAGGCGCAGCGCCTCGCTGCTGCGTGCTTCGGGGACGATCTCCTGCATGTCTCGATCCGGGAGGCGCGGGCGCTCGAGGGCGCCCTCGAGCGCCGTCGTCGCCTCCAGCGCTCGCTGCGCCGCTTCGGCGACGCAGCCCTCGAGGCAGCGGTCCGCGATCGCCACCCGGAGGACGCCCCCCTCCCCCGGCTGATCGCCGAAGCTGCGGGCCCGGGCCTGCGCGAAGCCGGACCGATGGGGGAGGGCCGCACGACGATCGGCGCCCGCGTCGCGGTCTTCTTCCGCCTCCTCTTCGCCTTCCTCGCGTTCGCCTGGCACCGGCTCCTGGAGACCTCGGCGCGCAGGCGAGCGCCAACCCCTCCCCCGCCCCGGCGCCGGATGGTCTACGTGGTGGAGGACGACCCGGAGTGCGCGGACCTCCTGGGCGCAGCCCTCGACCAGCGACGGATCCCGTATCGAAGGTTCGCGAACGGGATCGAGGCTGCGGCGATGGCGCCGCTGGACCGACCCGCTGCCATCGTCCTGGACGTGGTCCTGCCGTGGATCGATGGCGCCCAGCTCTCGCACGAGCTGAAGGCAGGGAGCGATGTCTCGATCTTGCTGACCACCTCGCTCCCCCGCACCTCCCTGCTGGGCAGGCGGTCGGCGAGCGCCGATCAGATCCTCACCAAACCGCTCGATCCCGAGCTGGTGGCAGCTCGACTGGCCCGCTTTCTGCCTCCTCCCGATCCTGGCGGTCCCGCGCCTGGGCCGCGTAGCGGTTGAGCTTGTTGTAGAGGGTCTTCTCGCTGATCCCCAGGAGGTCGGCGGTGCGGGCCTTGTTGCCCCCGTTGGTCCGCAGGGATCGCAGGATGTACTCCTTCTCCACGTCCCGAAGCGGCATGCCCATGGCGAGGCGGAGGAAATCCCCTTCTCCGGTGGAGCCCGCGATCTCCGATGGCAGCTCGCTGCGCTCGATCAGCTCGCCGTCGCAGAGGATCACCGCCCGCTCGATGGTGTTGCGAAGCTCCCGGATGTTGCCGGGCCACGTGTAGATCGAGAGGGTCTCCATCGCCTCCTGGGTGAGCCCCTGCACCTTCTTTCCCGCCTCCACCGCGAAGCGCTCCACGAAGTGCTGGGCCAGGAGCGGGATGTCCTCCACCCGCTCCCGGAGCTGCGGGAGATGAATTCGAAACACGTTGAGCCGAAAATAGAGGTCCTCCCGAAACTGACCGATGTGGACCATCTGTTTCAGATCCCGGTTGGTGGCGCAGATCACTCGGACGTCCACCGAGACCTCGGACTTGCCTCCGAGCCGGCGCAGCTTCTCTTCCTCCAGCACCCGAAGGAACTTCGACTGCAGCTCCACCGGGAGCTCTCCGACCTCGTCCAGGAAGATGGTCCCGCCGTCCGCCAGCTCGAAGCAGCCCAGGCGCCGCTGATCGGCGCCGGTGAACGCCCCTCGCTCATGCCCGAAGATCTCCGACTCCATCAGCGACGCCGGGATCGCCGAGCAATTGATCGCGACGAAGGGCTTGTCGTGCCGGGGCGAGAGCCGATGGACCGCGCGGGCGACCATCTCCTTTCCCGTCCCCGATTCGCCCGTGATCACCACGGACGCCTTGGCGGGTGCGACCTTCTCGATCAGGGAGAAGACCTTGCGCATCGCGGACGAGCGGCCGATGAAGCCCCGATCCTCTCCCTTCTCCAGCCCGTGGCGCAGCGCCGCCACCTGCTGGAGCGTGGCCTGCTTCTCCTGGGCCCGCTCCAGGATGATCCGCAGGCGCTTCCCCTCCAGGGGCTTCTCCAGGAAGTCGAAGGCCCCCTGCCGGATGGCTTCGATGGCGGAGTCGATCGTCGCCCGCCCCGTGAGGAGGATCACCGGCACGAAGGGAAGCTCTTCGCGGAGGGCACGCAGGAGCCAGAGGCCGTCCATCCCCGGCATCACCAGATCGCTGATGACCACATCCGGTGCCAGCTCGATCGCCCGTCGCAGGGCCTCGTTCCCGTCGCGAGCTTCGATGACGCGGTGGCCCCACTCGGTGAGCAGCTCTCCCAGCGCCGCGCGGCTCGTCGCGTCGTCGTCGGTAATCAGGATGCGGATGCCCACGGTGCCTTCCTTCGCCAGGTCCCCTCCCTCCGTCTCTCAATCGGATCCCGCGCCGCGGGACGAGGCCTTGATGGATGAGCTGCTCTCCAGCGGATGTTCCCGACCCCTGCCGAGGGGCAAGACAAGCATGCACCCTCTGGCCTCGCCTGTCTTGGTCCGCAGCTCGCCTCCCGCCGATTGGAGCGAGGGTCGGAGGGGATCCAGCGCACCCAGCAGACGCGCGGTGAAGGAGAGTGGGCGCTGCCCGCCCTTGGGAGGATCGTCGGCGATCCCCACCGCGGCGCATCCGCAGGCTTCCCGGCCTTCGAGTACCTGCAGGTTCGGGCCCCCAGCGCTAGGTTCTCCGACCGGGCCGGGCTTCCCGCCCCCCACCTCGCTGCCCTGCAGCAGCAGTCTCGCCTCTCGCCCCTCCGTCGAGCCCGTGATCCAGATCTCGCAGGGCGGGAGGGCCGCAGCCACCGCGAGGAAGGCCCGGACCAGCATCCGCTGCAGCTCCGGCGGATCCATGTCGACCCGGATCCCGTCGGGGAGGTCGAGGTGCACCGCGATGTCTGCCCGGCGAAGCTGGAAGCTGCAGAGCTTCTTGGCGTTCTCCACCGCAGCCGCGAGATCCCCCCCTTCTCGCCGCATCGCCACGAACTCGCTGAAGCGCTCCAGGATCTCGCTCAGCTTCCTCACCTGGGCCTTGGAAGCCTGCAGGTTCTTGTCGAGATGGGCAGGGATGGCCCCGGTCGGATCCCGCAGCTTGTCCGCGAGGACCTCCAGGTGGATCGCGAGCGCGTTCAACGAGTTCCGCGATTCGTGGCTGAGCCCGTTCGTGAGCTGCAGGAACAGGGGCTCCCCTTGAACCTCGAGCGCCGGGCCGGATCCCTGGGCACTCCCCCCCGGCTCTACGAGAGCTTTCATCCGCGAACTCCTGGGCTGGACTGCGAACGGTGCGACCAGAGTTAGGTATTGCCAAGTGAGGTGTCAACCGGGCGCCTGCTTCCTCGCCACCTGGGAGCACGCCAACGGTGATATAGAGACCACCGAAGGAGGAGATGTGTTGCATTTCAGACTTGGAAGGTGGGTCTTCACCGCCGCTGCGTCGCTCTGGATGGGAACGGGCCTCGGCGCGTTCGGAGCGCTGCTCGGTTCCTGCGCGGCGCTCCCCCCCGCCGACACGCCCTCCTTCGCGGAGGCTGCGCCCCTCGGGCCGACCCCTGCCCCGGACCCTGCCCGCGAGGTGGCCAACAGCCGCATCGTCGCGAGCGCCGAGCTCGCCGCCGTGGGGGATCTGCTCATGCACGGCGCGGTCAAGGAGTCTGCCAGCGCCCAGAACGAGCTGCGCGACGACGGGACCTCCGCGAACTTCGATGGCTACGGCGCCCTCTTCGCCCACGTCGCGGAGGAGCTCCGCAGCGCGGACCTGGCCTTCGCCAACCTGGAGACCCCCATCGCGCCCAAGACCGACAGGGGCTCCAGGCCCTTCGTCTTCAACGCCCCTCCCGCCCTCCTCCCCGCCTTGCAGGATGCGGGTGTCGGGATCGTCGCCTTCGCGAACAACCACGTCTACGATCAGGGGCGGGCGGGCTTCGTCGAGACCCTCGAAGAGCTCGAACGCGCCGGGCTTCCCCAGGTCGGCGCCGGCGCGAGCTGCGACGAAGCCGCCAGCGCACGGATCCTCGACGTGAACGGCATCCGGCTGGCCTTCCTGGGTGCCACCAAGCTCTTCAACAACGATCTGAACCGGACGCCGACCGAGCCCTGCGCCTTTCTGCTCGACGAGGCCGTGCTGATCGAGAAGGTGCGCCTCGCCCGGGAGGAAGGGGCCGAGCTGGTGATCGCCTCGCTCCATTGGGGGGTCGAGTACGAGACCGCCCCCCGAAAGGCCGAGATCGAGCAGGCGCATCGGCTCCTCGACGCAGGGGTGGACGTGATCCTCGGCCACCACCCCCACGTGCTCCAGCCCGTCGAGGTCTACGAGACCCGGGACGGGAGGATCACCTTCGTCGCCTACTCCCTGGGGAACTTCGTCTCCAACCAGAGCCGCACCTACACCCACGGGCTCCATCCGGAGAAGATGGGATTCACCCGCGATGGGCTCCTGCTCCGCTTCCGCGCGGTTCGTCGGGTCTTCCCCGATGGCGCGGTCCGCACCGAGCTCGCCGATCTGGTGGCGCACCCCCTCTGGACCGAGAACAACGCCGTGTCCCGGGGTCGGGATCCCAAGCTCCCGCCCATGATCCGGGTGATCCACAGCGATCGCGCCATCGAGGAGGCCCGGGCCGCCCTCGAGGGTGAGGTGGACGAAGCGCGGAAGGTCGAGCTGCAGCGCCGGATCGAGACCCTCGAAGATCGGCGCAGGCTGGTGGGCCGGATCGTGGGAGACGATCTGCTGCCCTGACGAAGGAGTCTTCCGCTCGGCGCCCTCGATCGCGCACGACCACCGCTCCGTCGCGGACCTGCGGGACCGCCTCCCCTGACGCCTGAGGGGCGGCGGCCTGCCCTCCAGCCCCCGCAACGCCCAGCGCTCCCCTGGGCGGAGGTGCGCGACGCCGAGACCGAGCCTGCACCCGCTGCCTTGGCACGTCCCATGCCTCGACTCCTGATCATCCCCGCCTGTGGGCGGGCAGGAGGACGGAGGCAACGAATGTCTCGGATTCTGCTGGTGTCAGCCCTTCTCCTCTGGAGCTCCGCCTGCGCCCCAGCATCCGACCCGGTGGGGGACGACCACCGGGCCTCCCGACCGGATCCGCCCAAGGTCCCTCCTCCCAAGATCCACGCGCCACCCGAACCGCTCCGCACCGAGGTCTACGGCAGGGCCCTCGACGCCCCCGGGGACGCCCTCGACGTCTCCGTCGACGGGGGCGGCGGCCTCTGGCTCACCTCCACGGAGGGCCTGTTCTTTCGACCGGCAGACGAGCGCTTCTTCCTCTCCCTTCCCGGCGACCACCGGACGGTCGGTGGCCTGGGCGCGGGCCTCGCCGCTGCCAGCGGAGGAGAAGGGGCCGCCGTCCTGATCCGCCATCGATCGGACCAGCGCCTCACCTCCTCCCCCTTTCCGGCCTTGGACCCACAGAGCCTCCGGATCCGAAGCTTCGAGGTCGGGGGGAGCCGTCGCACCTTCGCCGCCTCCGGCGCCTCCGTCCTCTCCCTGGATCCCCAGGGCCGCGTGGAGGAGACGGGAACGCTCCCGGTCCCGGTCGAGGCCTCGGCGCTCGCCCTCACCCAGGGCACCGCCCGGGCGCTCTGGGTCGGAACCCGCGTCGGGGTTTTTCGGCTGGCGATCGACGAGGCGGGGAGGTTCGCCTCCCACTTCCAGGAGCCCCTCGACCTGGTCGCCGATCGGGATGACGACGTGGTCGACCTCGATGGTTGCGCCGATGGGAGCGTGTGGATCTCCGCGCTGGGACACGGGGTCTTCCATCTCCGCGCCGATGGGACGCTCCTCGAGCACCTGGGGCGAGAAGACGTCCTGCCGCAGGATCACATCCTCTCCATCGCCTGCGATCTGGACGGAAGCGTCTGGATGGGGACGAGCTGGGGCGGCCTGGTCCGCCGCCTGCCGGACGGATCGTTTCGCTACCACAACCGGACCGCAGGGCTCCCCGGGGACAGCATCCGCAGGCTGGTGATCCAGGAGGTTCCGCAGGGCGGTCGAATCCTCTGGATCGCGACCGAGGCGGGGCTGGTTTCCCATTCCGAAAGTTGAGATGTTCGCCACCCCCCAATCAGCTTTCCTCATGGGGCCTCATGGGGGTTTACGACGCCCCCCGCTTCGGCTAGTTGGGGCGGCGATGAGCCTCATTTCGAGCAGTCCCAGCGATCGCACCGTCCTCGTCGTCGACGACGAGGCAGAGCTCCGCGAAGCAATCGTGGAGATCCTCCTGGGCGATCAAATCTCGGCGGTCGGCGCCGCGAGCGGCCAGGAAGCACTGCGCCTGATCGAGCAGCGCCCGATCGCCCTGATCCTGCTCGATCTCATGATGCCCGAGATGGATGGTCGGCAGGTCGTGGACGAGCTTCGACGAAGGGGCCACGACATCCCGGTGGTCCTGGTCTCCGCCAGCCGCGACCTGCGGCGGGTCGCCCTCGAGTTGGGCCTGGCAGCGATCACCAAGCCCTTCGATCTGGACGACCTCCTGCGGGTGGTTCGCGAAGGCCTGGCCGAGGCGGCCTGACCCCTCCCTCGGACCCAGCCGAAGCGCTCGCCGCCGTCGCCCCGGCTACAGGCACCAGATCCGATTCACGCGCAGCCCCAGGCGCTTGAGCAGGGCGCGGGCGAGCTCGTCTCCGTCGCAGCCGCCCACCCGCTGGGGCACGACCACGTGTAGCTCCCCTTCGATCGCCTGCACCGCGGAGGAGAAGAGCTGCAGGCGACTCACCACGTCCGCCAGGTCCACCGCCCCACCCTCCACCAAGACGGTGTCCAGGATCACCGCGGTGCCGCGGGCGTCCGACCGCCTGCACGTCAGCGCAGGGGAGTGATCCTTGATCGACCCCACGATCTTCTCGGGTACGGCATAGCCCGGCGCGTCCGCCCGCACGTCCTTGCACCCGTCGAGGCGAAAGAACTCCGCCATCAATGCGCAGAGCTGATCCCTTCGATTCCTGCTGGCGACGACGACCGTCTCGATCACTGATCGCCCCTTTCCAGGAACATCTGGCGCTCCCAGAAAAACCTACGCACCGGGCAAAACCCACAGCTTGCAGGAGGGAGGGCCAGCCGAGGAAGCGGGCGATTCGACGCTGCGGTCCAGGGCTCGGAGCCTGTGAAGGGATCGCCCCGGCGGGAGCGGAGGCAATTCCCTTCAGCTCAGAGCCCGTGAATGAATCCCTCCCGTAGGCGAGGAGGATTCATTCAGGCCACGTCCGTCGCGTGGCGGGGACGTCTTGCGCGCGAGCGGGCTCTTCGTTCGTCGGATCGGATCCGGCTCGCGAGCGATCGCGAGGAACGCACGAACGCTCAAGCGGGCTTCGCTGCTACGGGAGGGATCGACGGAGCGGGCGCCACCTCCGCCGCCTGCTCCACCTCGATCTCGAGGGGGACCAGCTCGATCCCCAGCCGGTTCGCGTACTCGAAGATCCGCTCGTCCCGATAGAACTCGCCGAAGACGATCCGCGCGCAGCCGGCGTTGGCGATCAGCTTGAAGCAGGGCCAGCACGGCGAGGCGGTGGTGTAGATCGTCGCGCCGTCGATGCCGACGCCGTTCTTCGCTGCCTGCACGATCGCGTTCGCCTCGGCGTGGACCGTCGCGACGCAGTGGCCGTTCTCCATCATGTGCCCCTCATCATCACAATGGGGCAAACCCCGGATCGAGCCGTTGTAACCGGTCGAGAGCACGGTCCGGTCCCGAACCAGCACCGCGCCGACGTGCTTGCGATCGCAGGTCGCGCGGCTCGCGACCACCTGCGCCATGTTCATGAAGTACTCATCCCAGCTCGCCCTTCGGCGTCTCATCGCGCTCTCCTGATCGAGGGGTCCCAACGGGAGAAGATCCCCTCGGGGCCCGTCTCAGGTCAACCCGGATCGGCTGCGCTGGCCACCGCGGCAGGGCCACCCCATCTTCATCTTCTGCTCCATGACTCCGGGGGTGCTGGATGATCGGACGGCGGGGGGGATGGATGGTGCTGGCGGGGATCCTGGCCAGCGCCTGTGTCGGGGCGGAGCGAGCGCCGAGGAGCAACGGCATGGGCCGCCTCTCCGAGGTCGACATCCAGGCGCTCGGTCTCGAGCAGGTGGAGGGCCGGATCAAGTCGGTCGACCCCTCCACCGGCGTCATCACCATCGAGCGGTCGGGTCGGGAGGAGGTGGATCTCCTGACCGATCCCTCGACCACCATCTACATCACCGGTGCGATGGGTGCGCTGACCGACCTGGAGGAAGGCGCCCCCATCCGTGCCTCGTTCGAGCTCGACGGCCCGCGAAACCTGGCCCGCTGGGTGGAGATCCCGCGGGACGAGGCGCCGCCTCCTCCCCCACCCGATCCGCCGGCGGCGTCGCCAGTCGACGGCGGCCCGGCGCCGGATCGCCCGGCGGTCAACGCGCCGCCGGGTGGCGCGGCTCCCTGACTCAGCCGATCAGCTCGAGGAGACCGTGCCCCTCGAGGAAGGAGCGGATCTTCGCTGCGGGTGCGGCGAAGGTCTCGCCAGGCATCGGCACGTCGAAGGAGATGTTCTTCCCGTCCACCGGGAAGGAGACCTTCACGGTGCGGTAGCCCTCCACCACCGCGATCAGCCTTCCGTCGGAGACGCGGAAGATCCCGCCACCGGAGGCGCCGTAGCCGATCGGCGCGTCGGTCTTGAGCGCGATCGCGGTCCCCGTCTCGTCGAGGTCGAGCTGGCTGACGATCCCGCTCGAGACGGAGAGCCCCTTGCCGTAGGGGGCACCCACGGCGATCACCTCGTCACCGAGCTCCAGATCGCGGTCCTGGATCAGCGCCGCCGGTCGAACCTCGAGGCCGGAGACCTCCAGGAGGGCGAGATCGACGTCCGGGACCTTCCCAACCGCGAGCACCTTGGCCCGGGTCTGGAAGGTCTGGCCCTTGCGATCCAGCAGCACGTCGATGCGATCCGCAAGGCCTCCCTCTACCTCCACCACGTGGGCGTTGGTGATCACGTGGCTGACCCGCACCCCGTTGCGCATCTTCGAGGCCACCACGACACCGCTGGCGCTGCGGATCTGCTTTCCCTTGTCCGTGACGGAGATGCGGACGCTCGAAGGCAGCACCTCCTTGATCGCCACGGATCGGGTCCTGGGTCGGGAGGTGGGCAGGGAGGCAAGCTCGCGCTCCGCCTTCGCCCCGGTGGCAGAGAGCACGGCTGCCTTCGCAGCCTCGCCGGCTTCCGGCGAAGATCGCGAGCCGGGCTTGGGCGCGGCTTCCGCCCGGGGGCTCCAGAGCAACGAGACGAAGGCGATGAGGGCCAATGCCGCGGCGAGCGGCAGGTGGCGGCGTCGATCCGACATGCAGGGATCTCCTGATTGAGTAGGAAGCAGGCAGGCGCCGCGCTGCTCGCGTCGGCGCCTCGTCTTCATGCGAGAGTCAACCGAGGGTCCCCGCGGGGTCTTCCCCTCGGAGCCCATGAAGGCTCTGCCCCCGCAGGAGCGGGGGCAGAGCCTTCAGCTCGCGCTTCGCGCGAGGGGGCTCCTTTTCGCTTGCT
>Ga0180215_1005191_pt1 | contig 11228 bp, 10 predicted proteins | sample eDN3rd37CBELigBY_FD_128871 | JGI IMG/M metagenome (GOLD analysis project Ga0180215, IMG submission 128871) | Enriched backyard soil microbial communities from Emeryville, California, USA - eDNA 3rd pass 37_C BE-Lig BY (version 2) (version 2) | ecosystem: Environmental > Terrestrial > Soil >...
CTATAATAAACAGGATAGATATTAAGGCAGCAGGATCTATGTATTGCCCGCTTTCCCCCAAATCAGCAGGTTCCTTGAAGAGTACATCGTTATCACGGCTTTCATTCTCAGATAAGAACTTCATATGCACTGCCCAATCCTGTTTCTCTGCCCAATTAAACAGCGGTGAAGCAATGATGGCAGCTGCAGAAGCAATTAATTTTAGGATACCAAAGAAAAGGAACTTGACAGTTCCCATACCGAAGGAAACTACCATGCCAACTGCAAGAATTGAAGCAGTCAGTGACAAGAAATAAATTAAAAACCTTTTCTTTTCTTTCGCATTTGCATCCGATTCAATTATACGTTTTATAAACCCTCCAGAGATGATAAAAAACAGTTCAAATATCATTAATCCCACAATTTCTCCAGTATAAGCACCGTCCTTTATGGCCGAAAAGATAACCAGGAAAGTTCCGAAGAAAACCGTAAGCAGAATCCACCAGCCCTCAGGCCGGTTATTATGTTCATTGAAATGAACATAAGTTCTCCAAAAAACCAAAAAACTCATCAGTACTATAAAAAACCAGGAAAAAGAGAGAAAATTTCCAATTACATATAATAAAGGAAGCTCTAAAAGAAAAAAAAGAACCTTCCCTTTTTCTCTAAATCTGATGAGCAGAATTATAAAGGCCATTCCTGCAGGAAAAACAAGCACAAAATATTCAGTGAGAGGAACAGCCGCTTCATTAGCCATATAAAAAGGGAATAACACTAGTGCTCCAAAAATGATTTCAATGCCAAGAAGAAAACTCACTTCAAACATTTTTTTCATTGTATTGCCACTTCCTTCGCTTTCACTTGAAGCGGCCTCAATTCGGCTTCTTCATTAAGCAGTTGCAGTTCAAATAAAAATGCTCCTTTTCGGCTGATATTAGTTATTGCGCTGGAAGCCGCTGGATTCAATTCTCCTGCATGAAGGAAATAAGGCTGACTAGTCAAATGTCTTTCATAAAAGGAAAGCATTTTTTCATAAGGGTAAATAGAAGAATGATTATCTACAACAGCCAGCATTTCAAGCACCTTTTGCAGATGATCTTTTCCAGATGCAGCAGATATAAAATAAAAGGGAGTGCTGCCAGCAGTCCGGATATTTATACACATGGAAAAAGGGATATTTTCCTTAACACAAATATAGGCAATTTCTGCTGCGCTGCTGATGCGTTCTTCCAGTTGTGCAGATATTGAATGTCCAGCTGAAACATTAAGCGAAATATTCCAGCCTGTTTCCGCAGCTTTTTCAAAGACCTTTGTTTGCAAACTCTGTTTCCTCGCACTTGCCTTCCAATTGATCCGATTAAAACTATCAGATGAAACATACTGCCTTGTTCCGGCTGGCGAAAAATGATCCTCAAAAAGTGAATAGGCGGAAAGAAAAGTGCCTGGGCGGTCTGTAAAGAGTGACAGGATATTTTTAACTGGCAGACGACTTGGATAGACCAATGCATCCTGCAGCAGTTGAGCACGATATTCAAGAATGGTTTCTCCAAAACCTATAAAGTTAGGAATATATAACTCCAATTTTCTTATTTTTGAAACTCCCCTTTTCCTTGCAGAAATGGGGATTGTTATTATTTTTCTTTCATTATGATTTAATGAAAAAGGGATAGAAAGCTCAAAATTCCCCAGCCTGGGCTCCAGATTTTGATCCACCGGACAAATACAATCGTCAAATAAAATCCTTAATTCTCCCTTTAAAATGGGAAGCCCTTTATTTTCAAATTCCAAAATCCATTTTGCTTCTTGTCCGGCAAACAATTTGTATCTGACCTTCGTGTTTTGCAGACTCAGCTTTTCCCCCAGGTGCTTCATATAATATGTATTGGCAGATATTATAAGCAGAAAAAGGATTGATGCCAGAAATACTTCCCATGATTTTAAATAAAAGCTTGCTATTAATAAAAATACGGAGAATACACTTGAAAGGGACAAATACCCGTCTTCAGCATGATACTTTTTCCACTCCATACTAGAGAGCACCTGACTCTACAGGAACTGGCACAGATTCCAGCACTTCTTTCAGAACCGACTCAGGGCTTTTTGTCATAGAAGCTTCAGTGGAAAGGAAAATCCTATGACCAAGCACAAATGGAACCATTTCTTTAATATCATTAGGTATCACATAGTTTCTTCCCTCCATAAGCGCTTTGCCTTGGGAAGCTTTCATTAAGGCAAGCATTCCTCTGGGACTTACCCCCAATACAATATCCGCATGTTCACGTGTCTTCCTTACAATATCCAGCAAATAAGCTTCAACAGGCTCATTTAGAATAATTTTGCCGGCATCCTTCTTTAAATTAATGATTTGATCTAAGATGAAAATGGCATTGACTTCCGAAGGAGCGGCACCGCTTCGATACATTTGAAGCATCGCCTTTTCCTCTTCCCTGCTAGGATAATCCATTTTAAGTTTCATAAAAAAACGGTCAAGCTGAGCAACAGGTAGCGGAAATGTCCCCTGCTGAGATTCAGCCGGATTCTGTGTAGCTATAACCATAAAAGGTGGGTCAAGTCTAATTGTGTGTCCATCAATGGTGACCTGGCGCTCCTCCATAACTTCGAGAAGACTTGACTGCGTTCTTGGTGCTGCACGATTAATTTCATCAGCAAGTACAACATTCGAGATAATTGGCCCAGGATGAAATTCAAATTCCTGATTTTTCGGATTGAAGAAACGTATGCCCGTGACATCACTCGGCAAAACATCCGGTGTAAATTGAATGCGTGAGAAATCCCCATTAATGGTGCGGGCAAATGCTTTGGCAAGCATTGTTTTTCCAGTTCCAGGCACACTTTCCAATAAGATATGGCCATTGAATATTAAGGAAATGGCCATCAATTCAATTTCCAGGTCTTTCCCTGATATTACTTTCCCAATTTCTGTTTTAAGCTTGTCCATATATTTCATTTTTGCCCTCCTGTTCACTTCCATGCTGCTCTCTGCGTTTTAGATTGACTGGTATAATTTTACTAAAAAATATTATTATTTACAATTATCTGATAGTTTGCCTGACAAAAAGAAAAACGCATGAATAATAAATCCAATACGCTAATTCCTGACTAATCAGCTTATAAAGTTTTCAGTTTGTTCCATACGAAAATTAAAATTCCGGCAGCAGTAATAGCGGCTCCAATAGCAGTACCAGGAAGAAAGGCATTAATCTCCGTTACCAGGACCAAGGATGATTGGAAGCTCTATATAATAAAGCCAGAAATGCCACAAGTAAACCTATATGGACATGGACAGGCGTTAATAGGTATGAATGAGTACTTGACATACAATACCCAAGCAAAATTCCCACCGCAAATTAAACGGATGAAATCATAATCATAGTAATTCCCACTAGAATCACTCGCTCTAATTGTTCTAAAGCATTTAAAGGATATGAGCCTGTTCGTGTTTATAACTTATTTATCATTTTTCACAGTAAATTTACAAAGAACTCAACGCGATTTAACGAGGCTATTTTACAATGTCTTTAAGACAGGAGGCGAGAATAATGATTAACATCCTGCTATGCCTTATTTTCATTGGTGCAGTTTTTGTGCTGAATATCGTATTATTAAGAAAATAGACAGTTATTATGGTTCATAAATCATTTTCCTTGTCATGCCTCCATCTACCGTTATGTTTTCTCCTGTTATAAAATCATTTTCTGGATCGGCTAAAAATAGGCAGGTCCTTGCAATGTCCCCGGGTTTTCCAACCCTGTTGGCAAAATGCTGTTTATGATCAATCTTCCTGAGACTTTCATAATCTCCTGTTTCAATCCAGCCGGGACTTATACAATTAACTCTGATCCCTTTTTCAGCGAGCGTGCTGGCCAAAGCATGGGTGATCGCCATAATTCCTCCTTTTGATGCTGAATATGCTTCTGTATTGCTTTCAGACATTACAGCTCTCGTAGATGAGAGATTAATAATACAGGATCCTTGTTTCATCAATTTGGCAGCTTCCCTGCTGCACAGGAAGACACTTCGAAGGTTCGTATTGATCACTTCATCCCACAATTCCACAGTCAGCTCAAAAAATGAATGAAACTTTGAGATGCCAGCGTTATTTATTAGAACATCAATTGCTCCAAATGAATCATAAACCTTTGTTATAAGTCCCTTGATTTCTGCTTCATTCTTAACATCTGTTCTGATAAACATGCTTATAAGTCCATTTTTGTTCAAGCTTTCTTCTAAATTTTTCCCCTTCATCTCATCTAAGTCTGCGATGACTACATTGGCCCCGTTCGCTGCGAACGTCTCGGCAATTCCCTTGCCAATTCCGCTGGCTCCTCCGGTAACGATGACTGTTTTTCCTTTAAATTTGCTCATACCTTTTCATTCCCTTCAAACTTGCAATATTGCTTTTATACCCTGCTTGCTTATCTTTCTATTCAATTTTTCATAAAGGCTTGCATGAAAGACACCTGAGACACTCAGGTGTCTTTCCTATGCTTTATATTTCAGTGTCATTCCTTTTTTAGCTCCGGGGCGAATCTAAATATTGATATATAACGTGTCCGCCTCTTTGGGCAACTCCGCGGAAGTGTTTAAAATCCTCCCTGTTCACTATGACACTCCGAAATGGAAGAAAGTCATCTTTTGACACATGATATTCAGAAATGATTCCATTTTTTAATTGATCGAGCACTTCCTGGATTTGTTCATGATTCATTACTCAGAACTCCTTTTATTTCTATTCTTTCCTTATCATAAATAAAGTGCTGTCAATTTTGAAGTATCTAATATTATATTTGCATACCAATCATTTTTTCTGAATATTAAATAATTTGAATGTACAAATTTTTTTTATCTGGTATAATATTACCAACCTAATGCTGTAATAAATTACCTAAGCATCAGTGGAATTGCAAAATTCTTTACGCATTTCATAATATAGTGCAAACTGTTATTACCAGCGAAAGAAATGGACAAAAGGAGAGATGCTTTTTGAAGAAAGCAGAGGTTGGCAATATTATTGAGTTTCGTGACGGATTACAGGGAATTGTAGAAAAAGTAAATGAGAATTCTGTTATTGTTGATTTAACGTATATGGATAACTACCGTGATTTGGAATTAGATCAAAGAACAGTTGTCAATCATAAAAATTACAAGGTAGTAAGAGAATCAGCAGTATAAAAGAAAAAATGAAAGCGTATTCTTTCGGAGTCTAAAAAAGCAGCTCTCTTGCTGCTTTTTTTATTTTTTTATTTTATCTTTGCCATTCAAGCCTTTTGATGCTTTTTGCTCCACCGTCCTCTTTTTAGTTTGCAAATTAAACAGGCGCAGCCTTGGAATTCTGCACATTCGCGGCCCCCTGAATAGGAGGCCATGATATTATTCCTTTTCCCCTGACAGTTCTTTTAAGGATTTCACTTTGCCATGAGGATGCTGATCCTGCTTTCTTACCGTCCAGGCACGCTCTTTTTCTCTTTTTGATTTCGTCATTATACATACCTCCCTTCTCATGGGCTTATGATTAGCATTTCTGCATTATTTTATCTTATCGTTTCCAAAGAAATCTTTTCCTTACTTTTTAGGATTGTTTTTTGTTAGAATAGTGTTTGGTTATTTTTAATAGATAAGAAAGTTTTTTTGCTTTGAGAACTGTCCAGCTGCAGCGCCTGCTCCCTCGAGTTCATAAGCTTGTTGGGGGTGGGCAGGGCGCTTCCGCTTTTCTTATTGAAAGGAGATTAAAAATTGAAGAGTGTTGCCGCAGATCTCCGCTTTATTGGCGGGATATTACTCGCTCATCTGCTTATGTATTTTACATTTCAGGATAAATCAATTTTTTGGTATATCTTTTCTGCCTCTTTACTGCTTCTAATCAGTTATTCCATCATAATGGAGGAAGTGGAAGACAAGGCCTCATTTGGGACATTTATTACCTATGGGGCCCTTTCAGGTTTTCTATTGTACGGTCTTTTTTGGGCCGGCTACAGTTTATTTGAAATACTCAATCTTCCCCTTGTTAATCAGGTTGAAAAACTATATGGCCGTTTTTCGCCTTCCTTTATCTGGCACTATATTGTGCTGATTTTAATCATTGTTCCAGGAGAAGAAGTCTTTTGGAGAGGGTTCGTTCAAAAGAGATTGATGAAACTTACGACTGTTAAGTTATCCATCATCCTATCGTCTCTCCTCTATTCTTCAGTTCATTTTTATTCAGGATACTGGATGCTGGCCTTTGCAGCGTTAATCGCAGGCCTCTTCTGGGGATGGCTTTACGCATGGAAAAGAAGCATTCCGCTAGTAATCGTTTCCCACCTGATTTTTGATTTATTGATGTTTGTCCTGCTCCCTTTTTATTAAATGGCCACGTGCAGATTCAATGTTGATTAGACAATCCTTAATGGATTGTCTTTTTTTAAAGTTTTTGTTGAGTCTTGTCGATGTTTTACATAAATGGTAATGTACTAATTAATAGGAATTTATATGTAACCCTTTTATTCCACTTACGTCTAATTATGCAAAAGCGCTAGAAGTAACAACGGGAGGATGGAACATTAATGAAATTCATGGCGAAATTTATGTTAATTCTGGGTTTATTTGCTGTTATCCTGGCAGGCTGCGGCACGTCTCAGAATGATTCCGGCAATGGATCAGATCCTGGGCAAAATGAAGAAGAAACAGCTTCAGATGGACAGGATGGACAAGAGCAAACTGAAGAACAGGATCCAGCAGAAGAGGGCACTGTGGATGAAGGACAGAGCGTAATCAGAATCCTTGAACAGAACATGACTTATACGGTTGAGGGTGAAGCCAAGGAAGAGACTGCCTTCCTGAAACATAGTGATAATCAGAATTATTCTATGTACGTTCTGCCCGCCTATGAACTAACTGCCGAGGAGCCTAATAAGGATGTTTTATACCTTTCAGAAAATGATCAGGTATTCATGCGTATTGAACTTCTTCCGAATGATGCAGATTGGAACATGGTCGAAGAAAACACAAAAGCACAATTAGGAGCTGTTAGCGAAAATGTGCAGACAGCTGATGCTCCTTCAGATGATTTTTACAAAGATGCTAATGTTATGAAGGCTGAAGGAAACGGCGAGAAGGTTTCAGCCTATCTAGTGAAAAACGAAGATCTTTCACTGAAGCTTACCCTATTCAATAAGGAAGAAGCTGATCATGAAGAGGCTTTCCTTCAGATGGCGAAAACCATTATGAAAGAGGAGCCGCAAAAATAATGGAGTGAATAAGAGATCCGTGCAAAACGGATCTCTTTATTTAGCTTTTTTAAGCTTTCTTGCCTTTACTTCCATTATCAAATGGTTTCATCCACAGAAGAATAATAAATGTCAAACTTACATATCCGAAAACCGGATATAAATAGGAAAGCAAGGTTCCGTAATTGATCAAACTGATAAAGTAACAAACTATAAAGATAAAGCCCACAATTATAATACTCGGCACGGAAATATATTTTTTTACCTGCCTCTCGATCCCAAACACATTCCCAATAACAGAAGTGAAAATTTCACCATAGATGATAAAAACAAATATCCAATAGAAAGATGATGCCAATGTCTTCACAATTGCGGCCATTGGGATATCATAAGCCTGCAGATTTGGGAGCATCATCAGTGTCAAATGGCTGGAAAGCAGGATAAGAGTCAGTGCGGCTCCACCAAGGTATCCACCCCACTTTATTGTCCGATCATCATTTATTTCTGAAGCCACAGGCACTAAGACTGCTTGTGCTAATGTCAAATTCAGAGCCGTATATGAAAACGGAGCCACAACTGCTTTCCATCCATCTTCAGCATATGGGATAAATAGAACCTGATCTGCAAAACTAGGAAGCTTCATGCTTATGAACAATAAAATAAAGCTAAATGCAATCATCATTGGAACAACAAACGTATTCACAGCGAATAATCCGCGAATGCCCACTATCATTGTGATAATCGTTAACCCTATCGTTATGAGCAACCCTGCAGTTTTGCTGATGCCGATCTGTTCTTCAAACACTGCACCAGCTCCCGACAGCATGACGGCGCAAACGCCCAGCAGCATAAACAGCATCAATATATTAATGGCAGAACCAAAAAATCTTCCAAATAAATATTCATTCAATTCCTGATATGATGCAGCCTTTATTCGTGCAGAGATTCTCATTAATTTGGAACCGAGAAAAATAAAGATATAGCCGCTCATTATAATCCCAATTAATCCGATAAAACCAAATCGGGAAAAAAACTCCACAATCTCTCTGCCAGTGGCAAAGCCCGCTCCCACCACGGTTCCCACATAAACGGCAGCGATCTGGAAAGCTGCCCCCCAATTTGTCTTCACTTAATCTCCTCCTTCCTTTCCAATATATGTAGGCTAGTACAAACAAAGACGAGCTTTTTTGCATTATGGCTAAACTTCAGTTTTGGTTAAAAATAACAATACAAATCACTTGAAAGTCAAAGAAGGTCAAATTATAATGTGGATATTAGGTCAAATATAGTCAAAGTCAGACCAAACTATTAATGGAGGGATGCAAAATGCTTTGTCAAAAATGTCAAACAAAACAAGCAAATGTACAATTAAGACTGAATGTGAATGGAAATGAGCGTAATCTACACCTATGCCATAACTGTTATCAAACTGAAAAGCAAAATAGCCTTACTTCCCTTGGGCCTGCTTTGAGCGGTTTTTCAGGTTTTGGCCAAATGCCATTAGAGGATTTCTTCAAGAAAATGGCTGCATCCCAAGGGAATGAAAACTATGCTCTAAACGAAGCACCGGGATACAGTCATGGCAACGGCGGTTTTATAGATCAATTCGGACAAAATCTTACACAGCTTGCCAAAGCTGGTTTAATCGACCCAGTCATCGGACGGGACGATGAAGTATATCGTGTGATTGAAATATTAAATAGAAGAAGCAAAAATAATCCGGTCTTAATCGGTGAACCAGGAGTAGGAAAAACAGCTATTGCCGAAGGGCTAGCCATTAAGATTGCCGAGGGAAATGCACCAAAGAAACTTCAAAATAAAGAAGTCTATTTGCTTGATGTGGCGTCTCTGGTTGCAAACACAGGCATCCGCGGCCAATTCGAGGAACGCATGAAGCAGCTGATCTCTGAGCTTCAGTCACGGAAGAACATTATTCTCTTTATAGATGAAATTCATCTTCTTGTCGGAGCAGGATCAGCTGAGGGGTCAATGGATGCAGGCAATATTCTGAAGCCAGCCCTTGCAAGAGGAGAGCTTCAAGTGGTCGGAGCAACCACTTTGAAAGAATACCGCCAAATTGAAAAAGATCCTGCACTAGAACGCAGATTCCAGCCTGTACATGTAGATGAGCCGACACCTGATGAGGCAATTAATATCCTGTTTGGACTGAAACAAAAATATGAAGACTATCATGATGTTTCTTTTACAGAAGATGCCATCAAGGCATGTGTGCAGCTGTCAAGCCGCTATATTCAGGATCGGTTCCTGCCTGACAAAGCCATTGATTTAATGGATGAAGCAGGTTCTAAAATGAATCTTCAATCAGGATATATACCTGCAGATGATATTGAAAATCAGCTGAAAGAAATCAGCAGGCAGAAAGAACTTGTATTAAATGAAGAAAAATATGAAGAGGCTGCAAAACTCCGTGAAAAGGAACTAAAACTCCAGCAGGCACTAAACGGGGACAACAAGGCAGAACGGCCAGTTATTGACGTTAGCCATATTCAGGAGATTATCGAAAAGAAAACCGGGATTCCTGTCGGCAAATTAGCAGAAGATGAACAGGAAAAAATGCAGAACCTTGAGGAAAGCCTTGCTGAAAAAGTAATCGGACAGGCGGAAGCCGTGCAAAAAGTTGCAAAGGCAATTCGCCGAAGCCGTGCAGGACTTAAATCAAAGGACCGCCCAATTGGATCATTTCTATTTGTCGGGCCAACAGGGGTCGGAAAGACTGAGTTAACCAAAACACTTGCCCAAGAGCTATTCGGCTCAAAAGAAAGCATGATAAGGCTTGATATGAGTGAATATATGGAAAAACACAGCGTATCAAAAATTATCGGTTCCCCTCCAGGATATGTGGGTCATGAAGAAGCCGGACAGCTTACTGAGAAGGTGCGCAGAAACCCGTACAGCATCATTCTGCTTGATGAGATAGAAAAAGCACATCCGGATGTACAGCACATGTTCCTTCAAATACTGGAGGATGGACGCCTGACAGATAGCCAAGGCCGCACTGTCAGCTTTAAAGATACAGTCATTATCATGACCAGCAATGCAGGAGCTGGGCAAAAGGAAATCCATGTTGGATTTGGCACAGCTGACGCCGTCATGGAGTCAAACATTCTTGAATCACTCGGCAGCTTCTTTAAGCCTGAATTCCTGAACCGTTTTGATAGCATTATTGAATTTAAAGCTTTGGAAAAAGAGCATTTATTGAAAATTGTCGACTTAATGCTCAATGACCTTCAGGAAACATTAAATGAGCAGGATATAGAATTGACTGTTACCCAGGAAGCCAAGGAGAAATTAGCAGCAGAAGGATATCATCCTGCTTTTGGCGCACGGCCATTAAGAAGGATCATCCAGGATGAACTTGAAGACAAGATTGCTGATTTCATCATTGATCATGGCGGAAATAGCCAATTACAGGCCGATCTCAAAGACGAAGCAATTGTTATTAAACCCATCCGCTAAAAAGAACGAAAAGAGCCGGAATTAAATAACTTCCGGCTCTTTTTTATTTGTTTATAAACTTTTATCATCCACTGAATTCAGCCAATTCTCAATTTCCCCGATAACTGACTCGACACATCCCTCTTCAAAAGGAGAAATCAACCCAGCTTCTTTTACCAGTCCGGTAAAAGGTTTGCTGCCGCCAAGCTGGCACAGTTTCAAATAATCTTTCCATGCTGCTTCCTGATTCTCCCGGGACCGTTTCCAGAATTGGAATGCACAGATCTGTGCCAATGTATAATCGATATAATAGAAAGGTGAATTGTAGATATGGCCCTGCCGCTGCCAGAATCCGCCGTTCTCCAAATACTCATTGCCATCATAATCTTTATGCGGCAAGTATTTCTTCTCAATTTCTCTCCAAGCCTGTTTTCTTTCCTGAGGTGATGCATCCGGGTTTTCATATACCCAATGCTGGAATTCATCAACTGATACGCCATAAGGCAAGAATAGCAGTCCTCCACTCAAATGGGAAAACTTGTATTTCTCAGTATCATCTTTAAAGAA
>Ga0180215_1005192_pt1 | contig 11227 bp, 12 predicted proteins | sample eDN3rd37CBELigBY_FD_128871 | JGI IMG/M metagenome (GOLD analysis project Ga0180215, IMG submission 128871) | Enriched backyard soil microbial communities from Emeryville, California, USA - eDNA 3rd pass 37_C BE-Lig BY (version 2) (version 2) | ecosystem: Environmental > Terrestrial > Soil >...
GACGCCGTGATCCAGCGCGAAATCGCCGCGGCCACCGAGACCCTTGCGGGCACCGGCCGGATCCTGGTCCGCGCCTCGGGCACCGAACCCCTGATCCGGGTCATGGTCGAAGGCCAGGAGGCCGCCCTCATTCACCGGCTGGCCGAGCACCTCTGCGACGTCATCCGCACGCAGCTCACGGGAACGCCCCAGCCGGCCTGATCCCCCTCATACAAAAGGACCGCCTCCGATGGGAGGCGGTCCTTTTGTATGGCCTACTGATTACAAATCAGGGGGTTCCGACCGGAGCGGCCGGCACGCGAGGCTCCGGCGAGACGCGAGCTTCCATCCACTCGCGCACGTCGCGCATCAGCGCATCGCGATTCTCCATCCCGTAGGCGGCGGCGTCGATGGGCTGGCCGAACTCGACCTGGACGCGCTGGCCCAGGCGAATGCGGAAGGACTTGGGGGGAACCACGTCCCAGACGCCGGTGATGACCACGGGCACGATCTGCGCACCGGTCTCGAGCGCGAGCATGAAGCCGCCCTTCTTGAAGGGAAGGAGCTTGCCGTCACGGCTACGGGTGCCCTCGGGGGCGATCCAGACGTTGATGCCGCTCTGCATGAGACGCGCGGCTTCCTTGAGGCTTTGCACCGCCTTGTAACGGTCCTTGCGGTCGATGGAGATGAACTCGGCCACTCCGAGCGCCTGCCCCCAGATGGGTACCTTGAAGAGCTCCTTCTTGGCGACCATCCGCAACCGTCCCTTGAGCGCCGCGAAAAGCACCGGGATGTCGTAGAGGCTCTGGTGATTCGACATGAAGAGATACGGCTTGCTGAGATCCAGCTCGTCGAGCCCCTTCACGATGAGCTCGATCTGGGCATCCTCGAGGCAGCCCTTCCCTAGGGCTTCGCAGCGCTGATCGACTTTTTCGCGGGTGAGCTTTCCGCGGCGGGCGTCGCGCACGGTGACCGCGCTCATCGAGAGCAGGCGTACGACGGCACGCAACGAGGCAAGGGCGCTCCGGCGCTCCGGCGCGTTAGACGAGGGGCTCGGGGTATCAATCACGTTTGGCGGACTCCCATCAAGTGCACGGCATCACGGTAAGGCGTCAGTTCATGCCGAAAACGCCAGTCTATGCCGGCTTCCCGTCGCCGTCAACGTCATGCTGGGCCTTGCGGCGCTCGGCGCGGGCGATGACGGCGAGTCGCTGATCGCTCTGCATGTCCAGCCACTGGACGATTTCATCCAGCGTCCGCCAGCAGCCGATGCAAAGCATGCGATCACCGTCGATCGTGCAGGTCTTGTTGCATGGAGAACGAACCATGGCCACCTCACTAAAGTCGTATCGTTTCCATTCTAACCCGTCAATCGCCTCGCTTTCGAGAGGGGAAGCGAAAAAACCCGAGATCGGCAGAGGTTTACTCCGCCTCCCCGTGAAGCTGGTTGGCCCGGATGGCGAGCGCCATGCGGATGTCTCCGTACGAGACGCGGCCTCCGAGATCCTCGTAGATCGGCTTGAGACGCTCTGCCTGCAAACGCACCGCCGCCTCGATCACCTGGGCATACGCCATTCGGCTGACCCATGGGTCTGGGCGCGTGACGTTGGCCTCTTGAATGTACTCGAGCAGGTAGCCTTCCACCGTACTCGCGGCGCGCCCCGTGAGCGTGGCCACCTCGTCGACGGTCTTGCCGTCCCGGAAGGCCGCGAAGGCCGCCTCCCGTTGCGGATTGGGGCGCGAGGATCGCTCGGGAGCTTCCTCGGTCTCCGGTGCCGGATCGCTCAGGGGCGCCTCGACACTCGACGATTCAGGCTGAACGAGGCCCAGCGTCAGGCTTTGGCGCTGGATGAGGTCGAGCAGGTGAGGGCCGAGATCGCGGGCCTTGGTTTCACCGATCCCCTTGATGCCGCGTAGCGCGGTTCCCGAGGCGGGACGATGGATGGCGAGTTCGCGCAGGGTCGCGTCCCCGAGGATGAGGTACGGCGGCAGGCCGCGCTCCCTGGCGATCGCCCGGCGCCACGCGCGAAGCTCCTCGAAGAGGCTTTCTTCTTGCGGGGAAAGGGCCACAGCCGCGGCCTTGGTGCGGCTCGTGGGGGACTTCGATGCCACGGGGCGCGGCATCGCGAGCTGCACGCTCGCCTGCCCCTTGAGGAGCTCCCGGCCTGCGGGCGTCAGGCGCAAGACCTGATATTCTCCCTCACGCGCCAGGAAGTCGAGCCCGATCAGCTGGTCGATCCAGTCGCCGATATCCGGCAAGGTATGCTCGGCCAGGAGACCGTAGGTGCTGAGCTGGTCGTGTCCGTTTTGCAGTAGCTTGGCAGTCTTGGAGCCCTTTAGAACCTCGGCGACGTAGCGGGCGCCGAAGCGCTCCTTGACCCGCGCCACGCAGGAGAGGATCTTCTGGGCCGTCACCAACGAGTCCGGAAGGAACTCGTGCTCGCCGAGGCAGACATCGCATGCGCCGCAGTTCTCGCTGTCGAAGTCCTGGCCGAAGTAGGTCACCAGGAAGCGGTGGCGACAGGTTAGCGTTCGGCAGAAGCGATACATCTCGTCGACCTTTTGGACGGCGAGGCGATCGTACTCGGTGCGAGGCTCTCCCTGGAGCTTGCGCCAGGCCATGGGGTCGGCGGCGCCGTAGAAGAGGACGCACTCGGCGTCGAGGCGATCGCGCCCCGCACGGCCCGCTTCCTGCTGGTAGTTCTCGATGGCCTTCGGCATGGCCGTGTGGATGACGAAGCGGACGTTGGAACGGTCGATGCCCATCCCGAAGGCGACGGTCGCGACGATGAGATCCACCTGCTCGGTCGAGAACGCTTCCTGGTTGACCCGGCGCGTCTCGGGGCTGAGACCCGCGTGGTACGGCAGGGCCTTGTAGCCGAGGCCTTGAAGCGTCTCGCAGAGGCTCTCGACGTCGGCACGCCGCAGGCAGTAGAGGATGCCGGCCTCGCCCTTGTGGCGGTCGAGCACCTCGCGGACCTGTGCCAGCAGATCCTTGCGGTAGGCCGCGCGGTAAAGGAGGTTCGGGCGATCGAAGTTCCCCACGAGCGTAAGCGGATCCCGCATGCCCAGGAGCTGGGTGATATCCTCGCGCACCGCCTCGGTGGCGGTGGCGGTGTAGGCGTGGAGGCCGACCTCGGGGAACCACTCGCGAAGCTTGGCGAGATTGCGGTAATCGGGACGGAACTCGTGGCCCCACTGGCTGACGCAGTGCGCCTCGTCCACGGCGAAGAAGCTGATGGGAGTGGACTTGAGGAGGTCGAGGATATCCGGGGCCGCGAGCCGCTCGGGCGAGAGGTAAAGCAGCTTGACCTGACCGTCGCGGATCGCCTGCTGCGCGCGACGCCGCTCCTCGGTGGAGAGCGAGGAGTTGAGGGTCACGGCCGAGATGCCGTTCGAGACCAGGGCGTCCACCTGGTCCTTCATGAGGGCCAAGAGGGGCGAGATGACCACTGCCATGCCGTCGAGGGCGAGGGCAGGAAGCTGGTAGCACATGGATTTCCCGCCGCCGGTCGGCAGGATGACGAGGCAGTCGCGTCGGCTGAGCACGGCCTGGACGGCCTCGGTCTGGTTGGGAAGAAAGCTGTCGTAGCCCCAGTGACGACGCAGCAGGTCGTGGACATGAGGCTCTAGTTGAGTTTCAAGGCGCATACTTCCATTAAAGCACGAGTTAGCCCCTTTTCCGGGCTCCGAACGGGAGTCCGGCGTCGTCGAGCGCATCATCGGCGTAACTCCTCCCTCTGAGAATCATGCAACGACCGATCGTAATTTTGACATAATAGACATAGTATCGTATGAATATCATATCCGCACTCGAGGAAGCAGCAACCCTTATCTTTCACAGGGAGGAAGCCATGAATCGGATTTGTCTCACGGGGCGCGTCATCGCGGATCCCGAACTCAAGACGGTAGGCGATCGGGTGGTCGCCACTGTGCCGGTCTCCGTGAACCGTCCCTACAAGCGAAAGGATGCGCCCTACCCGGAGTCCGACGTCTTCCGGGTGGATATCTGGGGCGCCCGGGGAGAGTCCCTGGTCAACCATGTCTCAAAGGGGGATCACCTCTGGGTCACCGGGCGCGTCGAGATGCGCAAGGCAGAAGGCAGCGGCTTCTACGTCGATGTCCGGGATGGCGAATGGAGCTTCGTCGGGGGACGCCCTGACGCTCCGCGTGCCGCCGAGGACGACGCGTTCGCGCTCGACGCTGACGAGGCCGAGACGCCCGTAACGCGACCGCGAGCCAAGACCACTCGGGCGAAAACCGCTCCGTGACCCCATCCCGCCGACAGGGGCGTCAGGGCAGTAGCCAGCGTGCGGTAGGCCTTGGCGCTCCTGGACCAAGGGACTCATAATCCCTTGGTCCAGGAGTTGAGTCCTTGAGCTTCTACTCCGTAGGGGTCATTCGCGCTTGCCCACTTCGATTCTGATGAACTCCGGCAGGTAGGACGGCGTACAGTTCTTGGCGACCTTCTCGTCCTTGTAGAGCCCCGTGGCTTCCCCGAGCGCGATACATCGGGATCGAAATTCGGGCTCGTGAATCCCGATTTGGCCCGCGCAGTAATTCATCGCCCATTGAGCCTCCGGCTCGGCACTCGCCAAATGATTCTCCAGGGAGTCAAGCAGCTCGGCGCTGTTACCGGGAGGAGCCTGCCCGACCCAGCGCAATCGCGCTTGGTGATACCAGAACCAGCGGCGCAGAATCGGGGAAGGGTTCTTCTCCCAGGACGCGATCAGGGAAACCAGTTTCTTGTCCTTGGAAAGTTGGTTTGCCAGCAACCAGTCTGCCAACTGGCAACGTTCCTCAGCCTCATGCCGAAGCATATCCGAGGCAAGCCGCGCGATGACGTCTTCCGTGAGGAGCTTCTTATCGAAGATGAGGGTCGCGAGTAGGCGAGGGTAGTGTTCGCCGGTCGACCATAGCTCCATGGCCAGGTCATGGTCTTTCTTGATGGCCTTGCCATGTGCCCGCAGGTCACCCAGCTTCACGTTTCCCGTCGTGATCTCGGCGACGAGTTGATTTGCCCTTGCCGATAAACCCATCGCTTCCGTATCTCCTCTACCTGCAAACGACGGTCATACCGATGGCCAGTAAGAAGCGAGCCTCAACCGGAATGGCTGAAACTCGCTTCGGTACTGAGTGGAAGATCAGGGATTCGAACCCTGGACCAAGGGATTATGAGTCCCCTGCTCTAACCGCTGAGCTAATCTTCCGCGACATGTCAGAGCACCATTATTCCCGATGCGCCCCTGAAGTTCAAGGCTTCCAGCGGAGGGCGCCGCTCTTCGGGTAGTCTCTAGGCTCTGTCTGGGGTATAATGCGCTTACTTTTGCTTCTGCTCGTTCATGGAGGAACTTCGAATGACCCCTGGACCCGAAGATCTCGGTATCCTTTACACCATGATCTCGATCTTCTTCATCGTGACGGTCTTCACCGTCACCTTCGGCTACTACGCGTTGAAGGCCGATAAGAATCACGACGAAACCGAACCCCAGTCGCACTAAGAATTGAAGGTGTAGCGCTGCAGCGGACGCACGAACTCCGCGAAGCCGAGGGCCCTCGCGTCGATCGCGTCCCAGCCATGGCTGTAGTGCATCAAATGAACCAACCGCTTACGCTCGGGAGGCAACTCCCGAGCGAGCTGCTCCAAGGGGGTATGGACGTTCGACTTCCCCCCGATCAGCTGGCAATCCTGAAAGATGGCCTCCAGCGGAGTGCCGTTCGGCCCCTCGCCCGGCGGCAAGAGCTGGGTATCCGACGAGTAATAGACCCTTTCCCCCAGAAAGACGCTGAAGGCGGGCTTGCCCTTCACATGCAGTGTCGGCCGGAGCGTGATGGGCGGCAGCCCCGTGATCCGCAGGACCGGCTCTTCCTCGCTCAAGACGTGAAGTTCGAAGAAATCCGAAAGCCCTAGAACGGCCGGCTCGCCCTCGCCCGTCTGCGTCCGCGACATGCCTCCGCGCAACGAGCCCTCCCAGAGCTCGTCCATCAAGGACGCATGCACGTAGAGGTGGGGCTTGCGCTTCGTGACGAAGCGCCCCTGATGGCCCATTACTTCCAGCCCGCCCACATGGTCGGCATGCACGTGCGTGATCACGATATGCCGGATCTCGTCGAGCCTTCCCAGTTCGAGGAGCTTGAGCGGAGTGGTGTAGCCGCAATCGAGAAGCAGGACGGCATCGGGATCCGCGCCTTCGACCAGAACGTTGTTATTGCCGAGATCGGGAGTCATGCCGCCGCCGACCCCCAAGAACGTCATGCTGAACCGGGTTTGCAAATCCGCTCCTTTCGGGAAAGGCTCCTCCGCGTCCCATGACGACCGGAGGCTCCTTACCCGCCCACGTCTTCCCAGTCCATTCAAGCGAAGGTTCGCCGTGATGGCAAGTCCTCAGGCAATTTTCGTCGCGGATCTTGGCCGAAAGGCCCGGGGGATACTAAACTCGAAGAAAAGGAGAACCCATGGCATCACCAAATCCCCCCAACGAGCCCGCCATCAAGGCAAAGGGGCTCCGCCGGTCGTTCGATGGCCGGCCCGCCGTCGACGGCATTTCACTAGAGGTTCGCTCCGGCGAAGTCTTCGGCATCCTGGGACCCAACGGTTCCGGCAAGACCACCACCGTCCGCCTCCTCAACGGCCTCATTTCCCCCGATGCCGGCGAGATGCGCGTCCTGGGGCTCGACCCGGTGACGCAGGGGGATCAGGTCCGCCGTCACACCGGAGTCCTCACCGAGTCCCCCTCCCTCAACGAGGGCCTCTCGGTCTACGACAACCTGGAGTTTTACGGCACCCTCTACGGGATTCCCGCCGCCACGCTTTCCGGCCGCATCAAGGCCGTGCTGGAGCGCATGGGCCTTCTCGCCCGCATGCAGGACAAGGCCGGCGGACTGAGCAAGGGCATGAAGCAGCGCCTCGCCATCGCCCGCGCCATCCTCCACGAGCCGCCCGTCCTCTTCCTGGACGAGCCCACCTCCGGCCTCGATCCCGAAGCCGCCGAGCAGATCAACGCCCTGATCCTCGACCTGAAGCGCCAGGGCCACACCGTCTTCCTCTGCACCCACCGGCTCACCGAAGCCGAACGGGTCTGCGACCGCTTCGCCTTCTTCAGCCGGGGCCGCATCCTCGCCACCGGTACCAAGGCCGAGCTGGTGCAAACGCTCGACGGCGGGCTACGCGTCGAACTCGAATTCGCCGGCGAGATCCCCGCGGGATTGAGCGGCACGCGTGACGCTCAGGTCCTTCAGGCCAGCGTGAGCACGCGCGAGGAAATCCCCGACCTGGTCGAAGCCGCCGTGAGGGCCGGAGGCCGACTGCTCCGCGTCAGCCCCCTCACCCCGACCCTCGAAGACATCTACTTCGCGCTCCAGGACCGAACGGAGGCCACTCATGAACTGGCGTAGCATCTGGGCGATCGCCCGCAAGGACCTCAAGGAGGTCTTCGCCAACCGCATGGTCTGGGCCCCCGTGATCCTGCTTCCGCTGGTCTTCGTGGTCCTGCTTCCCGTTATGCTGCTCGTCTTGCCGTCGGTGGTTCCCCAGAACCAAGTGAACATCCCGGCCGATCTCGTCCCGAAACTGCTCGGCAAGATTCCCCCGGGCCTCGCCGAACTCATCACCCCCCTGGAGCCGATGCACCAGGTCAGCCTGCTGATGGTCAGCACCCTCTTCGCCCCGATGCTCCTGGCCATCCCCCTGATGATCGCGAGCCTGATCGGCGCCAATTCCTTCGCCGGTGAGAAGGAGCGAAAGACCCTCGAAGCCCTCCTCTACACGCCGGCGACCGACAGCGAGCTCCTGCTAGGCAAGATGCTGGCCGCCGTGCTCCCCTCGGTGCTGCTGAGCTGGATCAGCTTCGCCCTCTACGCCGTCGTCGTCAACGCCGCGTCCTGGCCCATCGTGGGACGCATCTGGTTCCCGACGCCCACCTGGTGGCCGCTGATGTTCTGGGTCACCCCGGCGATCGCCGTCCTGGGCCTCGGCCTCACCGTGATCGTCTCCTCGAAGGTCAGCACCTTCATGGAAGCCAACCAGCTCTCGGGAGTCTCGGTGATCGTGGTGGTGGCCCTCGTCGTCAGCCAGATCTCGGGCGCGCTCTACCTGGGAGTCGGCCTGACCATGCTGCTCGGCGCCGTCGTCTGGATCGTGGATGCCGTGCTCGTCGCGCTCGCGATCAAGACCTTCTCGCGCTCGTCGCTGATCACCCGGATGTAGCCACCGGAAGCAGTCCCAAACCAGACAAGCGAGAAGCCAGGCGATTGCCTGGCTTCTCGCTTGTCTGGACATCGGTCAGCTTACGGGGCGTAGATCATCTTGCGAGTCATCCCCCCGTCCAGGACCAGGTTCTCGCCCGTGATGAAGCCCGCGGCCTCTGAGCAGAGAAAAAGCGCCGCTTCCGCCACGTCCTCGGGGCGACCGACGCGGCCCACCGGATGCTGCGCATGGTCCACCTCCCGAAGCTCGTCGGGATGCCGGGCGGAACATTTCTTCGAGCCGCTGACGTCGATCCAGCCGGGGCTGATGGCATTCACCCGCACCTCGGGCCCGAGGCTGATCGCCAGCGAATGCGTGAGCGCCACGATTCCTCCCTTGGATGCCGAGTAAGCCGGGGTATCCGGCTCGCTCATCGTGGCCCGGGTCGAGGCCATGTTGAGGATCACGCCCCGACTGGCCCGCAGGTGTGGCGCCGCAGCCTTGGAAAGCAAGAAAACCGAGGTCAAGTTCACACCGAGGACCCGGTCCCACTCCTCTAGCGTGAGGTCCTCGAGCGCCCGGAACTCCGAGAGCCCCGCATTGTTGACGAGGATGTCGATCCGCCCGAAGGCGTCGAGAGTAGCGGCAATCAAGGCCGTGACGTCCGCTTCGCGAGAAACGTCCGTCTTCACGAAGCGAACCGGCCCCATGGCCTCGAACTCGGCGAGCGTCTCCGCGCCGGCTTCCGCGTCCCAGTCGGCGAGGAAGACCCGGGCCCCCGCAACGAGAAAGCGCCGGGCGATCGCCTTGCCGATCCCCTGCGCGCCTCCCGTCACGATCGCGACATTGCCGTCAAGCCTCATACGGCGCTGAGCGTCGCGTTACTTCTTCCACTTGATCTGCGAGATCACGATGACGATCTCGTCGACCAAGCCCAGGGCGGCCTGCGCGATATCCTTGTAGTGAAGGGTCTTGGAGGCCGAGAGCACGTTCACCGCCAGCGGGAAGAGCTGGTCGATGACCGGGATGTTGCCGACGAAGGGAATGAGCGAGGCCAGCATCCCGACGGCCGTGGCCTTGATGGCTTCTTGCTTGTCGAAGGCCTCGCCACGGTGAGTCAGCCAGTAGATGGACAGGCCCTTGGCGGCCCCGAGAGCCACCTCGATGGCGATGGGAATGACCAGGGCGGGAAGCGCGTCGAGCTCGCCCATCTGCATGACCTTGGACAGAGGCATCTCGACCTCGTAGTCCTTGGTGCTGATCTTGACCACGCCCGTCCGGGGGGTCTTGCTGAAGTCGTAAACCGTCGACGCCATGCCATGGTAGCGCATCGTCACGAGCGAGCCGCGGGTGCTCACCAGGCCGTCGAAGCGCTTCTGCATCTCGAGCCCGAACGCGCGGGCCATGGCGTCGGATTTCTGGCTGGCCGCCTGAACGTCAGGAGAGAGGGACGTGCTGAGCGGAGAATGGGCGAGCTGGCCACAGCCCGTCAAACTGCTGGCCAGGAAAGTCGTCATCACAAGGAAGGTGATCCGATGTCGCATATGTTTAACGCTCCGTCTTTTTTGTTAACCTCTCGTACATATAGACTTATCCCGGTCTTCACCTCACCAAGACAAAGCTAAATGAAAGTTAAGCTTAGCTTAACGAATTAAGGCTCAACTGGAGCGACGGGCCAGGACGTTGGCGAGGTAGCGCGCGAGGCCCGCGTAGGTGGCATCGTCCCAGAAGTTCATGTACTGCTTCAGGAAGCGGTCCTGCTCCTCGGGCGAGAACTCGAGCAGGGAAAGGGCCTTCATGGCCGTGGCCATGCGATGCCCGGTCAGCTCGCGGTGAGGTTCGTACGGGACGTCGATGCCATGGCGCTCGCGGAAGAGGTCGCGGACCAGGTAATCGGCTTGCTGGCGGGAGTTGAGGGTCATGCGTTCGTCCTCTCAGGCTGGGATCCCTCCATGGTGGGCGAGTTTCGCCAAGACGGCAAGCCGGAGCATCGGATGCTCCGGCTTGCCGTGGGTTCAATCGGGCATGAGGACGAGGCCCGAAGCCTGGGAACACGCGCTGAGACGTCGCCCCCGCTAGACGTTGGTCGGCTTGAGCGCGACCTTGATCCAATCGGAATTGCGCTTGTCGAACTCCTGGAAGGCTTCGATGACGGTCTTCATGGGCTTCTTCTGAGTGAGGATCGTGCTGGGGTCGATCGCCCCGGTCCTCACCAGCTCGATGAGCTCGGGCAGGTACTTGCGGTGGTTGCAATTGCCCATCTGCAAGGTGAGGTTCTTCATCATGGCGGCCCCGATGGGGAAGCGTTGCATGGTCTTGGGGTAGACCCCGATGATCGAGAGGGTGCCGGCCTTGCAAAGCGCCTCGACGGCCCAGAGGAGCGTCTGAGACGGCGCATCCCCGGGATGCCAATTATCGCCCTGCGGGTTGGCCTCGGGGGCGATCTGCTCGACTTCCTGGCGGAAGAGCTTCTCGAGTTTCCGGGCTTCCTCGGCGGCGGGGCCCTCGTGAGCGTGGTTGGCGTCCACCCCGACCGCATCGATCGCCCGGTCCACGCCGATGCCCCCTGTCAGGCGCTTCAGGGCTTCGACCGGGTTCTCCTTCTCGTAGTCGATCACCTCCGCCCCCTGGGCGCGCGCCATGTTGAGGCGCGACGGGATGCAATCGACGGCGAAGACCCGTCCCGCCCCCATGAGCTTGGCGGAGGCGATCGCCATCTGGCCGACCGGTCCGCAGCCGAAGACCGCGACCGAGTTCCCCGGCCGGATCTCGGCGATATCCGCCCCGAAGTAGCCCGTGGGGAAGATATCCGAGAGCAGGATGGCCTGCTCGTCGGTGATCTCGTCGGGAAGCTTCACGAGGTTGGCGCTGGCGAAAGGCACGCGGACCTTCTCGGCCTGCATCCCATTGAAGGGGCCGGTCTCCTTGGGACCTCCGTAAAAGGCGGTGCCGGCCGCGGGCCCGTTGGGATTGGCCGTGTCGCACTGGGACGTGTACCCCGCCCGGCAATAGGAGCAGTAGCCGCAGCAGATGGTCGAGGGGACGACGACACGGTCGCCCACC
>Ga0180215_1005193_pt1 | contig 11225 bp, 10 predicted proteins | sample eDN3rd37CBELigBY_FD_128871 | JGI IMG/M metagenome (GOLD analysis project Ga0180215, IMG submission 128871) | Enriched backyard soil microbial communities from Emeryville, California, USA - eDNA 3rd pass 37_C BE-Lig BY (version 2) (version 2) | ecosystem: Environmental > Terrestrial > Soil >...
GCGGTGGTGTTGGCGGCGGCGCCACAATGGCGTCGCTAAACCTGCCGACGCAGCTGCCGCTGTTCTCGTCGTGGGGCGCGCGGTTGTTTGTGGGCCCCGCCGGCGGCGGCGACGCGGCGCCTCCGGTGACACCGTCGACGTCGCCGCCGCCGTCGGCCACGCCGAGCGTGCCGGCACGAGCGCCCTCGGCCACCCCGCTGTCGGCGGAGGCGTCGGCGTCGTCTACAGCCACGCTCGCGGGCGGGTCCGCCGTGCCCACGGTGCCGCCGTCGGCCGACAGCAGCGGCGAGAGCCTCGTGGCCGACGACGCCGAGCTGACTCGGCAGATCAAGGCGATGGTCAACACCATCTTTGACACCTTTGACTCGGACGGGAGCAATTCGATCAACCAGGCCGAGTTCCGCAACCTTGCGTCGTTCTTCCCGTTCGTCTACTCGTTCGGCACGCTGGACACAGACAACGACGGCGCCATCACGCGCGACGAGCTTCTCGAGTTCTTCCTGAAAGGTAACCACGCACCCCCCCGGCAGCAGAAGCAGCAAGGCTTAAGCTCACGTTATGCTGACTCATCTTCCTTTCTGCATCCTGCCTTTTCATTCGCAGCCCGCAACCCGCGCTACCACGGAAAGCTGCACAAGCTTGTGCCCCACATGCTGCGCCTGGCGCCCAACGCCCGCTGCGATGTGTGTGGCCGCTCGGTTTGGTCACTGACGTCGTCGTACTATCGTTGCAGCAAGTGCGGCATCTGCTGCCACAGCCGCTGCCGGGATCTTATTCGGAGCGAGTGCCATCCGGGCGCCGCCGACGCGAACGCGGCCACCCGCACAATCGCGGGCGCTACAGAGACGGGCGAGACGGCCGCCCCGACGGCCGACTTCCCGTCGGTGACGGCGGCCGCCGCCAACGCCGGTAGTGTGGGCACCGCCGCCGTCTTGCCGTCGCTCGTCGACGCCGGATCGCCGGACGTGGCTACCGCGCCCGCGGCCGCTGAGCCCGCACGGCCCACCGGTTTCCGAGGCCGGCTGCCGTTTTTTGGCGGCTTTGGGGCCGGCACTGCCGCCGCCGCGAGTGCTGCCAATGCCGTGGCAGCGGCCGCGGCCGCCGCGTCGGCCGCCGTCTACCATCACCGCAGCGAGGGCGCGGCGGCGACGCCCACGGGGACGCCAGCCATGCCCATCCGCCACGTGCACCACAAGAGGGAGGGCTCCGCCGGCCTCACTGTGGGGTCGCCGCCCACCGCCTCCCCCATGGAGGTGCATATGGGCAGTGACGCAGACGGCGATCACAGGCGGCCACGTTCTGTGCACGACGTGCCCACGACGATGGGTCCGGGCTCGCCCCTCCCAGCCGAAGATGCGCCGGCGCCGGTGCCGGCGCCGCCGGGCGAGTGGGCGGCATGGGCGGCGGGGCTGCACCGCGCAGCACTCGAGCTGGAGATGCGCCTGCAAGAGGAGCAGCAACTTGTTGAGATTGTGCAGGCGTGGCTGGAAGACGGGAGCGCCGAAGACCCGACGATGGAGGCGTTCTGGAGCGAGCACCCGGACCTGCGAGACTCGATGCACCTGGTCACGCGCAATCTGAACCGGCTTTCGGCCAGCAGCCGCAGTTCGTCCAAAGCGATCCGCAACATCCTGGCCGCCATCAACCAGCATGCGCCCGCCGACGGCGACACGGACTACCGTAGCCGCAGCAGGTAGCTCATTTTCTTTATTACACTAGTTCAGTGTCCCATAGAGTTTAGTTTTTGTTGCCCGCCCACGCTCTGTACACTAGAACACCCAAGTGCTTACAGCTGTACACTTCTCCCGTGCGTTCGATCTGGTTTGCCTGTAACTTGTACACTCAGCACACACACGTGCGCGCGCCGAAACATGCATATGCCTACACTTGGAACGTTCGGACCGCCTGTGCAACGCGCGCACGGCACACGGGGCACCGCGACAGCCGCGTTGCACAGGCGTGACAGCATGCGAGGTGGCCGCACGGCGTGAGCACCGTGTTGCGCGGCCGGTCCATGCACACCACGCACTCGTTGCCCAATGCAGCGGCCTCCGGGCCGGCGGCAGTGGTCCCTCCCACGGAATTGCCGTCGCTGGCGCGGCGGCGCGCGAGCCGGCGCGCGTGCTTCCATCGCGCCAGGTGCGCAGCCAGGCGCGGCCAGAGCCACTTCCAGAGGTAGTACGCCACGCCGGTGGCCGAGGCCACCAGGACGGCGGTCCACACGCGCGCCCACAGGCGATCGGAGCGTTCCAGCTGCGCGCGTGTCAGGGGCGTCAGGAGGAAGATGCCCGGCATGCCCGCGGACGGCGGCACCAGCCTCCAATGCGCAGAACCTTCGGCATCCCGCACAAGGTGGCCGAACGCTGTGAGCCGCTGGCCTGTCGGCACGACACGCTCGACGACGCGCGTGCCTGTATGTGTATGTGGCCATGAGCAATATAGAGCAAACCGTATCGTCAGCATTTTCTGGGCAAACTTTATATTCGTGGCACAGCGGCGCACCTTGCACTATCTCGCCTTTAGCGTAGCCGATGATGTCGCGCAGCGCGCTGCCGGTCGGCGTGAGGAGGTCGTGTACGGTCCGCGTGGCCTCCAGGCCGCTGGCAGCGAGGTCCTCGCCGCTGATAGCCACTGCCGCAGCGCCGGCGACCGGGGCGTGGCCCGCCGCCTGCTCCGCCGTCGTGATTGACTGCAGCACAAACGGCGTCGTCTGCGTCGACTGCGCAATGACCTGCTCACGGTTCAGCCTGTGCCAGAGCAGCCACGGGTGGCTTGAGAGCGAGACACATAAGATCGGTTGTTTGCTGGGGGCGCCGCGTCGGGCCGGGCGTACCACTTGCCCAGCACGCCGTCCCATACGGAGGACACCAGCGCCTGCTCCTGATCGACGAGGACGGCCGTCACGTTCGGGGCATGCTCCGGCTTGAGTGGGTGTGGAGTACGCGCGACGCCGTGGACGGCTACGTAGAGCGGCTACAGCGGGCCGGCGGCAGTCCAAGGGCAGCCCCGAGGCGGCGTGGGCCGGTCAGCCGACGGTGGCCGTTGCCATGTGGGTCGGCCGCACCCATACCCGGGGGTTGGCGGCGCTAGCGACGGCGTCGAGCTGGTCGATGGGCACGTCACGAGCCGCGGCGTAGTCGCGGAGGCGGTGGAGGGCGGCCCAGCGGAGCACGGCGGCAGTGGCGGCGGTGGCGGCGGCGACGACGAAGCCGACGGACGCCATGGCCGGTTGCTCGAGCTCGCTCGCCCGTGTCGCGGCCTGGATGTTCGATTCAAAACCGAGACAAACTACCCGTCCAGCGGACGCGCGCTGCGACCGATCACCGGGCCTTCCATCCACGTGACTTTAATACACGTGAATGCAACGGCACATGCTTCAGTGGTCACGTGAGCGGGCAGGATGGACGGCGGGGCGCCTGCGAAGCGACGGCGGCCGGACGACGGCGCTGCACACGATGTCGACGACGATGGCGGCGGTGGCGGCCACCACAGCGGTGGCAGTGGCATGCGTGGCGGCTTCCACGACGGCGCTCCCTACGACGACGACCATCACCACCAGCGACCGTACGACGAGCATGACCGCAGGCCAAGCGAGTACAACGCCAATGCCGGCGCACCACCGCCCGCCCGGCCCCAGCACCATGGACGCTCGGTGAGCACCGCCAGCGCTAGCAGTACCGGCAGCGCGGGCTCGAACGTGACGGCGCCGTCGCCCACCCAGGTGCGCGACAGCGGACGCACTGCCCGGCCATACCACAACAACTAACGTTGCTGGCTGCCTTTGCAGACGAGCGACGCTACAGGCCAATGGACTGTCGCCGAACGACTGGCAGTTTGCCTTCAGCCGATCGCGCAAGCGCTGGTACTACTTCAAGCCGGCCACGGGCCAGTCCGTCTTTGAGAGCCCTGGCGAGTTGGAGGCGTGCACGCCACAGCTGTGCGACCTCGCCGCGCCCACCAACGTGGTCATCTCGCACGGGCCGGCGCGTCCGCGGCTCACCCCCACGGAGCATTTGCTCTGGCTGAAGCAGGTCTGCGCGATAGCGCGCGCGGGGCGAGCCTCGCACTGGCTCCGGTCGCTGACCTGCGCCGAGTGCGGACGCGCGGGAGCGTTATCGCGCCGTCGCGCCGCCTTGCCTGCAGGCGACTCCCCACCCGCACCCGTACCACGAGGTGCTGCGCGCAGAGGCGCTGGCGCGGCTGCGCAACTACTACGACCGCATTTGCCAGGAGCGCTTCCGGTGGCCGCTGCCGCCGCGCGAGTCGTTTAACCACTGGGTGTGGCGCATGCAGGCGCAAGCCGCCGTGCTCAGTCGCGACGGCAAAAGCCTGCTGTCGGACCCCGTGCTCGCGGTCCCGCTGACGGAGGAGGACGGCCACGCCGGCCCGATCGTGCACCGCACCAAGACCACGGCGCTAGACTCGGTCACCGGCACCCCGCTGAAGCGCCAACTGATTGAGGTCCGGAGCACGGGGGCCGTTCTTGCCGGGCAGGGGGCCGGTGAGTTTCCAAGCCGCTGACTGACTTTGGTCGCGCGTGGCCCGCCACGTGGTGCTCCGTCTTGACCGTTGCGCGGACGGCTGCAGAGCCTGCCCACAAACACCAAGCCACACAAGTACCTGAAGTCGCCGTTCCAAGTGTGCAAGTCGCTTCGCGGCCACGCGGACCAAGCTGTCTTTCTCAGCGAGACCTACGGCAGCGGGCCAACCTACGACGAGGACCTTGCCACTATCCGCCGCGCGGCCGACGACGCCCGGCGCTGGCTGCGCGACATGCGCGAGCCCACGCTCGAGGAGGCCATGGTGCGCGTGGACCAGTTTCGCGCTGTGGCCCTGCCGCCGCTCAAGGTTCGCCGTCGAGCGTCACAGCTAGATGGATGGAGGTTTGGACAAGGCTTGCTGATGGCGAGAAATTCCATTGGTCTGTTTTTGCACCGCGTAGCGGCTCCTCGAGGTTGAGATCACCGATATTTGCAATGTTATGAACGCGGCAGCCAGCATGGAGGCGCGCCAGCTCGCGGAGCAGACGCGGCGGAGCGAGACGGCGAGCGCCGTGTTCGACCCGCCGCTCGCGTTCAACGACCTAAGCATTCGGCTGGACGGCCAGCTGGTGTGCATCCGCTACCGCGACCAAGAGCTCCCGCTGCAGCACCGCCACTGGGACAAGCTGCGCGCCCTTTACGAGCGCCAGCACGCCGACCAGGAGTTGCTGCTGCCGCGGCTGTGGTGCATGCTGCGGCGCTACCAGACCGTATTTGGCGGCCAGGGCGCGGCCGAGACGGCACCGGCGGCGCGCGCTACCGAGGGCAGCGGCTTCCACGCGGCGGCGCCAGTGAGCCTCTTCAAAGCGCTGCAGGAGACGCTCGCCGTGGGGCTCGAGTGCTTTGCGTCGCCACTCAATTGCTACCTACCAACCTACTGTTCTGCGTTCGCCGACACGGACCGATTCTTTGGGTCGCTCGGCTCGTTCTTCCACCTGGACCTGCAGGAGGGGTCTTACCAGGCCAACCCGCCCTTCAACGAGGAGGTTATGGCGGCCATGGCCGACCGCATCGAGGAGCTGCTTAGTGCGTCGACGGCGGGGGCGCTATCTTTCGCGGTGATTGTGCCCGAGTGGGTCAACCCACCGACGCCCGCGCTCGAGACGATGAAGCGCTCGCGCTTCCTCCGCGCCGAGCTGGTGGTCAAGTCCACCGACCACGCCTACCGCAACGGGCAGCAGCACCTTGTGCAGGAGAGCGTGGAGCTGTTCCCGCCCTTCCACGACTCGCATCTGTTCATCCTGCAGAACGATGCTGGCGCCGACCGCTGGCCCGCCACGCCCGGCGTGATGGAGCGCCTCGCTGCGGCTTGGAGCGTTGCGCCGGCGCCACGCTCGGTGAGCGACGGTCGGCCGGGACCGTCCACGGCCAACGGCGGCGTGGGTCGGCGGCAGAGCTCGGCGATGCTTGACGATGTACATAGTTGATTGGTAGACAGGTTAATACGGTGTGTTCCCCTGTCGTCGTTCGATGGACCGCGTGCGTCGGGTTATGTACAGCGATGCAATTGGTGAAAATATCAAACGAGCCGGATGTGGTGGACCTTGTGCAAGCTAGTACTAGCGTTAAAACTATTCAAGTTTGTGCATCGTACATGCTTGAAAACGCATACATGGCGCGAGGGCCCGCTCGCAAGACAAGACGCTGTGGCAAAAAGTAAAATGACAAATGGAAAAAAGTACGACATGTGTACGACGGCCGGCGTCGCCGCTCATGCTGGGTGTAGTACAGGCGTAGCCCTGCTACGCGCCTCTATTCGTACAGCTCCCGCAGTTGACGTTCTGTCTAGCAGCACCAGTGCGGGTCGTTCGCAATGGTGAGGTTCCACATGCACAGCATTCGGTCCGGGTTGACATAGTGCGCGTTGTACGAGAGGTCCTTGCAGCCTGCGAGCAAGAAGCGTGGGCTCGACACGTATCGGACGGGCATCCCCGACGACTTGGCGTGGTCAACCCAGCTCGCCATGGCGACGTCCTCGAGCGGCAGCACATGCAAGTCACCGCTGGCGATGCCGTGCGTGATGTGCTCGGCGAGGTCTCGGGAGATGATGTAGGCCGGCCCGTGCGCGAACGCCGGTGTGACCTCGGATGGGAAAACGGCGCGCGAGATGAAGTAGCGGTTCGTGGGGTCGCGGTTGGTCACGCCGGCGTTCGAGATGAAGCCCATGTACACGGGCGGCTGGCCGTTGCTTTCGAGGTACGGCAGAATGCGGTCCAGGCGCAAAAAGGTGTCGTCGTCGCACTTGAGCAGGTGCGTCGCCGTGGTGTACGCGAGCATTGTCTCGACCATGGCGAGCGTCTTGAAGCCAACGTTGAGGTAGGCCTCCGGCGCCTGGATCTGGATGATGTCGCCGAACTGGCGGTACTCTTCAGTAATGCGCGCGGCCACATCGGCGTCGTGCGAGTTGCCGACAAAAAATCGCACAGCCACCTTGCCACTGACGATGTGCGGGTCCAGGAACCACGCGTTGCGTACGGCCAGGCGCTGCACGTAGTTGGTCGCGGCGCTCAGCACGCCTACGAACAATGAGATAGTCGAGTTGTCGTCGAGCGGCGGCTGCCGGCGCGCCGTGTTGGGGATGAGCAGGCCCTCCGGCTGCGGGATGCTGCGCGTCAGCGGCAGGCCGCGCGCCTCGACGCGCGTCACGGCGAGCGTGTGCGCGTGTGTCTCGTAGGCGCGCAGCAGGAGGATGCCCATGTTCTGCGCCTTGTTGTGGCTCGAGAGCGGCACGCGCAGGTACCACGTGCTGTTGATGCCGACGTCAATGGTCTGGTCGCTCACGCGGAACTCGACGTACGCCCACGGGTCCTCGGCCTCGAACGCTGGCGGGTACGGCAGTTCCTGCTTCTGCCACTGGCCGTCCTTGTGGAACCACGCGTGCGAAGACTCGCCGCGGATAAAGGACAGATAAAAGTTAACGTCGCCGCGGAAGCTCATGATGCCGAGCACGATAGAGCCGCCGATCCGCCCGTTGACGCCAATATGCGTGCCGGGCTGCACGCCCGTGTCCAGCGACACCTCGACTGGCATGGGCAGCGTCGGGTCGCCCTCCAGCACAAAGCCGAGCGTGCTATCGTCGGCCACGTGCCACACGGGCTGCGGCCGCTCCCACGTCATCGGCACGAACGGCACGTCGGGACCGACCATGTTGAGCATGGCCGAGGCGGCGGCCTTGCCGGCGAGTGCAATGTCGCGGCCCGCCTCGACGACCGCCTGGCCAGCTTCGGCGAGCACGTGCGACGCCGTGTCTACTAGTGCGTCCGGCAACACGTCCGAGACCGTAACCGGCACCTGCGACACGGCGAGTTTGCCCGTGATGGCGAACGCGACGCTGAGGAGGACGGTGGCGACCAGCGCGACCGCGACGAATGCCCTCCAGCGGCTGCGGGGCGTCGGCAGCGCGGCGGCCACGGTGGCGGCCGCGGCCATGGCGCTGGCGCCTGCGCTTGTGCCGGAGCCTGCTGTGGCGGCCTCGGCGCGTGCGAGTGGGTCCATCGCCGGTGTGTGTGCGCGGCTGGCGGAGACAGGCCACAAACTCACGTGCGGGCCGGCAGGCCGGCAGACCGGCAGGGCACCGCAGGGCAGGCAAGGGCGGCCCCGCCGTGCCGCCACGCACCGCGTCAGCCGCCAAGAGACGCACACGGGGTAAACTTCTTCAGAAAGAAGGGGATCCCCATCATATCGCCAAAGTGTGAAGCGGTCTGTGCGTACCGGCGTGCCGCCGGCCACATATGTGCCGACGACCATGCGCCCATCCATCTGTCGATCTAGTCTAATGTTTGTCCTGTACACTGTACATGCAAAGCAGGCGATCAGTCGCTCGCGAGAATGCGCGCGCGCTCCGATTCGAACACCACCATGCGCCACAGCTTTTGTACAAACGACTCGGCCTCGCGATCGAGCGCCGCCGCCAGGCTCGTCACCAGCGCCTGCGGCGCGATGCGCGCGGTCAGCTTGTTTAGCACGAACTCGACCATGCCCGGGTTCTCCTCGCCCAAGTACTCCTGCATCTTTTTCGTGATCCACGGCCGCAGTGTTTCCTCCAGCGACTCCTGAACATTATCCATGCGATCAACCGACCCCGACGCATGCAGAGTCAGCGGTCGGGCAGCCCCGCCTCATGGTGGCTTATGCACCACGCAGCGGGTCGCACCTTGGAGAGCAGGTCCCAGTGGATGGGCACGGCGAAGAGCGCGTCGCGCTGCGTCGGGATGGCGTCCACTGCGGCCTGCAGCCGCCGGCGCCGCTCCTCCTGCTTCCGCGCCAAAATCTCATCGCGGCTAAGGCCGACCGACGCCAGCTCCTCCTCCGAGTACTCGATCGGGATCAGCGCGCGCTTCTTGCGCTGTGAGCCGTCCGTCTCGTCGTCATCGGCCTCGGCGGCCGTGCCAAACACGGCCGGCCGCTTGGGCGCGGCCGTCGTCGGCGCGGGCCGCGTGCCCAGCGCCAGCTTGGCCTGCCCGATCATCGCCTTGCGCGCCGTCTCGGCCGCGGCGGCCTCTGTGCTCGCGTCAGCCCAGGAAACCGCCGCGGGCCCCAGTGAGCGGCTGATGACAGACCCAATATACATGGCGTCGCTGAGAGTACGCACCACGCTCGGCCGCGGTGGTGGCAGCTGCAACGGCAGCGGCAGCGGCAGCGGCAGCGGCAGCCTGGGCCTCGGCGGCCGCCTTGGCGGCGGCTTCCTCGCGCGCCTTGCGCTCACGCTCTTCGGCGATCCGGCGCGCCTCTGCGGCCTCCAGGTCGGCCTTCTCCTTGGCGCGGTCGCGCGCGTCCTCCTCCGCCTCGCGCTCCCGCTCCCGCTTGCGTCGCTGGTGCCACCGCTCCGGGTCGCGGTGGTAGTCGTCCTTGCGCTCATAGTCGGGGTGCGCCATCTCGGCAAGGAGGCGCTCGCGCTCGCGCTGGCGGCGCGTCTGGCGCTCGGCCTCACGCTCCTGCTCACGGTGGTACTCGCGGTCCTTGTCGTGCTCCCGCGCTTGCCACCGCCGCACCCGCTGTCGGTGCGAACACGTGTGCGCACGTAATAGCGAGCGAATAGTGGTGTTAGCTACTTTGTCTGTCACACTACCCGTACCGGGTCGCGCATGCGCACCTCGCGGAAGGCGACTTGGAGGTCGTGCTCCACGCGCTCCTCTTTGCGGCGCTCGCTTTCAAAGTACTCGAGCCGCCTGCGGGCCCGCCACCCATGTACGTGCCGCCTTGTTTCAGGGTCAGATCCACGCCGCGCTTATCGCATGAGGATGCTGCGCTAAACGCACCGGGCGCGTTCGCGTGCACGCTCCCGCTGTTCACTGTCGCTATCGCGGTGGCGCTCGCGCTCGCGCTCGCGTTCGCGCATCACCTCGCGACGCAGCGCCAGCTCCTTTTCCTCGTCTACACGCTCCGTCTTGAACGCCTGCTCGCGGAACGTCGCTATCTCGTCGATGACGTATTTGCGCTTCTCGCCCTGGAAACCGAGCCGGTCCACGTCGGTCTCGTTGACCTGGAGGCGGATCCGGCTGCTGCTGCTCGTAGTGGGCACCGCCAGACCGCCGTCCGATGCCATGGCAGGCGACTGGGTGTCCGCGCGCGATGGCGGTACCGACCCGTCCGAGTGGCCGCCGTTCGGGGCGGCCACCGCCCGCGCCGCCGCGTGCGCGGCCTCGGCGGCCGCCGCGGCTTCGCCAGAGACGGTCGCGGCCTCTGCGCCCGTGATCACGCCCGCCTCCTGCAAAAACTGGAGCGCCTGCTCCAGGATCGGTGCGTCGTTCGTCGCATCTTGCTCCTGCCATTGCGAGCGTGCGCCATGTGGGAAACAAACAGATTTCTGGACAACGTTAGCGCCGCCTTCGTCATAGTTGAGACAGCACGGCAGCGTCATGGACGCACCGGCCGAGCGCCGCCAGCCATCTCAATCTCATAGTCCAAAAACTTGCGTGTGTTCTCATCCACACGGATCTGCGCGTAAACCGTGGCCCGGCGCGTAAACTGGTTTGGGTCAGCACCACACAATGTTATCCGTAGTCGCATCACAGGCGGGCGTACCAGCAGCGGCTTGCCCTTGATAGGGATCTTGGGCAGCAGCCGCAGTGCACGTAACACCGACTGCGCGTCGTCAAACTCGCAAAAGCCAAAAGCTGTGAAAGCCAGATCCCCCACGCGCGCGAGCGGCGCTGGTCAGGCCCGCTGGAAACAGCGCGCGGGACGCTCCAGGGAGGGTGGCAGTGTGTACCCTTGGGCGTGCCGGACTGGTCCATCACGCGCTTCCAGCTGCGCACCTCGCCCGCAATCTGAACCGCGCATTTGTTGACAGTACCTCGGACATGTTGCAAGTCAGCGTCGTGACCCTCGTTGTCATAGCCCGCCACTAGAGCGAGAGGCATACCCGCAGCAGACGCTCCACCACCGAGTCGCTGACGTCGGGCGGAATGCCGGACACGAACGCGGTTGTGTGCTTGGCCGGCCCGAGACGGCGCGGAGGCAGGGCCGATGCCGGCTTGACGACGGTGACGCCGGGTGGCAGCGGCACGGGCGGTGCTAGCGAGGGGCAGCACACGCACAACGTTACGACCGCCGACCATGGTTAAATTTTCCAGCCTACAAAAAGGTGACCTTGGCAGGTGGTTAGCCAACGAACCCATCGGAAACGGTGGCGGCAGGCCAGGCGCGACGCCAGGAATGTACGGGCCTGTGGCAAGCGCAATA
>Ga0180215_1005194_pt1 | contig 11224 bp, 7 predicted proteins | sample eDN3rd37CBELigBY_FD_128871 | JGI IMG/M metagenome (GOLD analysis project Ga0180215, IMG submission 128871) | Enriched backyard soil microbial communities from Emeryville, California, USA - eDNA 3rd pass 37_C BE-Lig BY (version 2) (version 2) | ecosystem: Environmental > Terrestrial > Soil >...
GAGACTCGCTTGCTCGATCGGGCCTTCATACCGCCGATGAAGGACTTTGCAAGAGACTCGCTTGCTCGATCGGGCCTTCATACCGCCGATGAAGGACTTTGCAAGAGACTGACATGCTTGTTCGGACCTTCAAGACGCCGACGAAGGACTATACACGTGTCTCGCTTGTACTTATCAGAACAATCTTCGATAAGGGAAGGTATTCCTCTTACTAAGGGTGGCTAAACTTGTAACGTACTGAAGAAAACATAGTAGATTCATATAGAAAGGATGGTAACATGTCAGATAAGAAAGATGAAATCATTTTAAAAGGACTAAAAGAACATAATTTAAAAAATATAGATTTAACGCTACCAAAAGAAAAAATCATTGTTTTTACTGGCCTTTCTGGCTCTGGAAAGAGTTCAGTTGTTTTTGATACATTAGCCACGGAAAGTAGAAGACAAATGACAATGAACTATCCTCTCTATGTCAGAAATCAAATGCCAAGGTATGAAAGACCACACGCCGATCTTATGCAAAACCTAAGCCCTGTTATAGTTGTAGAGCAAAGACCTGTAGGGGGCAATTCACGTTCAACAGTAGGTAGCTATATGGATATAGGTCCATTGATTAGACTTTTGTTCTCGAGAATAGGAAAACCATCCATAGGTACTGCCACCGATTTTTCGAGTCAAAGTTCCTTTGGAAGATGTCCAGAATGTGGAGGATATGGAGAAGTCATTACGCCGGACTTACATAAGATTATCGATTTCAATCAATCACTTCGAGAATACGCAGTGAAATTTAAACCGTTGTCGCCTTCAGGTTGGCAAGGCAGATGGATGATGACCGGTGGTTTATTCGATCCAGACAAACCCATTAAAGACTACTCGGAAAAAGAACTCCAGCTGCTATTATACGGTCCCCCAGAAGGAGAAAAAGTCTATGCGCCGTTTCATACAAAAAATGGACCTCAGAATCATGAGTGGGATGGGTTATTGCCTCGATTTACGCGACTTTATATAAACAGAGATATCACAAAGCTAAAAGAAGTATCTCAAGATGATGTCTTAACCGTTTCTACACACTCATTATGCCCAACATGCCATGGTTCAGGCCTGAATCCAAGGGTATTAGAATGTAGAATAAATAACTTAAACATCGCAGAGTACGATCAATTAGAGCTTCCAGAAATTGTAGAAGAACTTAAGAACATAAAAAATCCTATGGGAGAATCAATCGCACAACAAGCCATTCCACATGTGAAACAACTAGTCGACATGGGACTAGGATATTTAAGTTTGTCAAGAGAAATGGGCACTCTGTCTAGTGGCGAAGCTCAAAGGGTGAAAATTGCTCGTCAATTAGGGAGCAGTCTAAACAATATTACATACATTTTCGACGAACCAAGTGCAGGACTCCACCCAGAAGAAGTGAATATGTTAATCCATATGCTAAAACGGATAAAAGACCAACACAATACGGTCATTGTAATTGAACACAATCTATCAGTTATAAAAGTAGCGGATGAAATAATTGAAATGGGACCAGGAGCAGGTGTAAATGGAGGGGAAGTTGTCTATCAAGGAAAACTGGAAGGCCTAAAAAGTTCTCCCACCGCAACTGCCTTAACAAAAAAGGTAAACATAAATAAAAATCCAAGGGATATAAATAGTTATTTTAAAATCAACAATGCAGCTACTAATAACCTGAAAAATATTAGCGTTCATATTCCTAAAAATGTCTTAGTCTCTTTTTGTGGAGTGTCAGGTTCAGGTAAAAGCTCCTTAATGTTGGGAGCATTTGCTAAAAAATATCCTGAGACAATAATGGTAGAACAAGGCAGTATAGGAATCTCCAATCGTTCAACCCTAGCAACATATATGGGAATTATGGACGATATTCGGGCAACATTTTCAAAAGAAACAGGACAACCAGCGGGTTTGTTCAGTTTTAACTCATTAGGCGCATGTCCTATTTGCAATGGAAAAGGAGTAATAACTCCAGACGTAGCATTTGCAGATCCGGTAAATATCCCATGTGAAACCTGTGGCGGTACGAGATATTCAGATGAAGCACTGTCCTACAAATACATGAATAAAAATATAGTAGAGATATTAAATTTTACTGCGGACGAGGCTACCCATTATTTTAAAATACCAAAAATCATAAAGAGATTGCGTACGCTTAAAGAAGTAGGATTAGGGTATTTGACTTTAGGACAGACGACAAGTTCTCTTAGTGGAGGGGAAATCCAACGTCTAAAGCTTGCAAGCCACCTACAGAAAGAAGGACAAATCTACCTATTAGACGAGCCATCCTTAGGACTGCACACAGAGGATAATGAAAAACTTTTAGACGTATTTCAAAGTCTTGTAAATAGAGGTAATTCTGTCATTATAATCGAACACAACTTAAACTTTATAGCGGCGAGTGACTGGGTAATCGAATTAGGTCCAGGGGGAGGAAAAAAAGGAGGACATATACTTTTTGAAGGCACACCAGAAAAGATGCTATATGCAGAAACATTGACAGCGAAATGGTTAAAGGATGGAGTGATCGCACATACCACATAAAATGGGGGGCAACTATGAAGATCGGTGTAGTTGGTGCAGGAGCAATCGCTATTTTTTGTATTGAAAGAAATTAACCAAGTCGAAGATTTAGAAAACTATTTTATCGTCTGAAAAAATTTAGAAATTTCGATTGAGAAGGGGGGGTGAGCCTTTAAGGTTCACTCTTTTTAACGATATTTCTTTTTCTGTATTTATTCGAACGATAAATATCTTGAGGTTAAGAATCTTAAATTGACGTAAAACCTGTGTTGATGCTAATATAAAATCATTCAAGAAAGTTCGCACTTACATATTTAGCATTTACTTCTGCTAAGTTTTAAAAATAGTAATTGTAAACTTAAAGGGGTTTAAAAAATGGAAAACCTACATCGTACTCTAGATTACTCTGATAAATCCATAAGCTCTAAATTAGCAAAACAAGTAGAAGAGGAACAAAACGAAAAATATAGATTGATAGCTGAAAATACGACAGATTTAATTAGTCTCATTGAAGTAGACGGGACTTTTCAATACGCATCTCCCTCTTTTGAAGCTATATTAAAGTATGACTTATCTTCCATCCGACATCTTACTCTTTTTGAAATGATTCATCCAGATGATCAAGAGCTAGTTAACAAGGAAATAAGAATCTTTTGCAAGAGGAAAAAAACAGTTAGACATATTGAGATTCGAATCCGTGATAACAAAGGGGAGTATATTGATATAGAGGCAAGTTTTAGTTTCATTGATAAATCATCATTTTCAAAAAATGATTTAATTCTTGTGGTCATGCGTGATATTCGATTCAGAAAGATATTCGAACAAAAAATATATCATTTGGCTTTTCATGACTCATTAACAAATTTGCCAAATCGACGTTCTTTTATGAATGAGTTAAATAGAGAAATTCTTGACAGGAAACATAGAGCCTTGTCGACGAAAATGTCCGTCCTATTTATTGACCTTGATAATTTTAAATCGATTAACGATCAGTGGGGCCATGATGTAGGTGATCAAGTATTAATTGAAGCTGCGAGAAATATAAAGGACGCGATAAACCCAAGCGATCTAGTAGGTCGTGTTGGCGGGGATGAATTTATTGTATTGTTAAGGGATATAAAAGATGAAGAGGATTTAAAAAAATATGTTACTCGTATTCTAACGAAGTTTAACTCTCCAATCTCCATTTCAGGACAGGAGTATATCATGACATGCAGTATTGGAGTCGCTACTTATCCCAACGACGGTGATACATCGAGGGAACTGATTAAGAATGCAGATGATGCTCTTTACAATGTTAAAAATAAAGGGAAAAATCATTATTTATTCTTTAATAGTAAAATTAAAAATGAATCATTAGAACGCAGGCTGCTTGAAAATGCATTGCGAATGGCTATAAAAGATGAACAATTTTATCTGGAATACCAGCCTAAACTAAACCTCTCTACCCAAAAACTAATTGGGATGGAGGCTTTAGTTAGATGGAAACATCCTGAGTTAGGTACCATTTCACCTGGTAAATTTATATCATTGGCTGAAGAAACAGGATTAATTGTGCCGTTAGGGGAATGGATCTTGCGGGAAAGCTGTAGGCAAATGATAAAATGGCAAGAAAAAGGATATCGATCATTGGTTATTTCGGTTAATGTATCCATTCGACAGCTTGAGGACGCTACATTTATCGATACAGTCAAGAACATCCTAAAAGAAACGGATTTAGACCCAAAGTGGCTCGAAATGGAAGTAACAGAAAGTGTTTTTATGGATGTTAATGATGCTGCGTCCATCCTTGAGCAAATCCGACAGCTGGGGATTCAAATTTCAATTGATGATTTTGGAACAGGATATAGTTCGCTTAGTTACCTTAAACACCTTCCAATTGATACATTAAAGGTCGATGCTTCATTCATTAGAGATATTCATGTGAATGAAGAAAGCAGAGCAATTGTGAAATCCGTTTTAACATTGGCAACAACTTTAGGCTTAAATGTAATTGCAGAAGGTATCGAAATACAGGAACACGTCAACGAACTAAACAAAGATGGTTTATTATTTGGACAAGGTTTTTACTTTAGCAAACCATTAAATAGTCAAGCATTTGAAGAGTACCTATTAAAAGGACTAAACTCGTAACCTGACTCACCGTCCCATCACTAATAAAAGAAGTAAATTCAAAGTGAATTTACTTCTTCTTTATAATAAATTATCCTGTTCAATTCATAATTAATTTTTCATTTTCAACTGGCTCCACATGGACATGAACATCATAAATGTTATACTGGTTCTTTAACATTTCCTCCACATTAGATGATATTTCATGTGCCTCGGTAATATCTAAATTAGTTGGAACAGAGATCACAACATCCACAGTATTGCTATTTCCATATGTTCTTCCTTTAATATCCTTTACTTCTAAAACTCCCTTAACATTTAAGATTGTCTGTTTATACTCTTCTAAAGCATGTATATCGAAGCCATCAGTTAAGTAATGTGAGGATTCTCTAAAAATATCCCACCCGGTCTTACATATTAATAATCCAACAACTATTGCCGCCACTGGATCGAGCCAAGGTATGCCGAATTGAGAAGCTAAAATTCCAATTGCAGTCCCAATACTAACCCAAGCATCCGAGAGGTTATCTTTAGCAGCAGCCATAACTGCATGACTTTTTACTTTCGTAGCTAATTTTTTATTATAGCGGTAAACCAAGATCATAATAAATGCTGAAAAGAATCCTGTCCAAGCTGCTATTATATCAGGTGATTCAGCTTTGCCATTAAAAACAGAAATTGCTGCACTGTATAATACCTGAAGACCTACAGCAATCATTATTAAGGCTGCGATTAAAGAGGCAACAGATTCAGCCTTCCAATGACCATAGGGGTGATCGTCATCTGCTGGTTTTTGGGAAAGTCTTAACCCAATTAATACTGCAATGGATGCAATAATGTCAGTTGTATTATTTAAACCATCAGCTTTCAGCGCTTCTGAACCTGCAATATATCCGATGATTAGTTTTATACATGATAAAAGTATGTAAACTGCAATACTTAATATTGCACCACGTTCTCCTAACCTTAAATCTTGATACCTTTGTTCCATTTATCTTCCTCCGGTACTCAGCATTGAAATTTATTGTACCAAAGGGGTTTCGTGTTAGTCTACGGCAACGTTTTTGTGCGAAAACAATAAATTACAGGTTAGGCAAAAGTTTTGAGAGAGGGAAACTTTTACACAAATATGATTAATATATCAAAATAATATTTTTACCATTTATTTGGTCACTTCTGTTAATTCTATGGGACGATATGAAGTGTGTCTCAAATTTTAGGTACAAAAAAATGAGCATACATTATGACAACGTATGCCCACTTCTTATCAACTCATTCTTTATTCATTACGCTATGCTTTTTACCATAGGCAAAATAGAAAAGTAATCCAAATACAAACCAAACACCGCATGCTATCCAAGTGAAGACAGAGAGCTGGGACATTAAAAATAAACATAATAAGAATGAAAGAATCGGTAAAATTGGAAAGAACGGTACTTTAAACCCATTAGATGGAAGATTCTTATCTTTTCTTAAATAAAGAATACCAATTGAGACAATTGTAAATGCGAGTAATGTTCCCATGTTTACTAGTTCAGCTAGCTTAGACAACGGAACGAAGCCGGCACAAAAAGCTACAATTGCTGCAAATACCCATGTGTTTTTAACGGGTGTCTTATGTTTTTTACTAAGTTCATACATACTTTTCGGTAGTAATCCATCACGGCCGAACGCGTATAGAAGTCTAGTTCCTCCGTATGACATAACGAGTATAACTGTCATCATCCCTACAACAGCCCCAAGTGAAATAACACCAGCCACCCAATCTTGATTAACGATTTGCATTACGTAGCTTACTGGATCACTTACATTTAGCTTTGTGTATGAAACCATCCCAGTCAAAACAAGGGAAACAGCTCCATAAAGAATGGTACAAATTAATAACGAACCAATAATACCTATTGGCATATTTCGTTGTGGGTTCTTCACTTCTTCAGCTGCTGACGAAACAGCATCAAACCCAAGATAAGCAAAGAAAACAAGGGCTGCTCCACTTATAACGCCGTTCATTCCGAAGGGCAAAAATGGTTGCCAATTAGCAGGCTCTACATAAAAAATACCCACTCCAATAAATAAGAGAATAACACCTACTTTAATAAATACCATAATCATATTAATCTTCGTAGATTCTCGTATACCGAGTGTTAATAAATAAGCAGTGGCAAATATAATGGCTATAGCTGGTATATTGATATATGTTCCATCTGCCGGATTAAAAGAACCAGAAATGGCTCTAGGAATGGAAATATTAAAACCTTCTAATAAAGCACTTAAATATGCAGACCAACCTGTTGCAACTGCTGAAACTGCTAGGCCATACTCTAATAGTAAAGCCCATCCGACTAACCAAGCGACTACTTCTCCAAATACAATGTAAACATACGTATATGCACTACCCGTTACTGGTACGGATGAAGAAAATTCTGAATAGCACAAGGCTGCCAATGCGCAGACTATCGCAGCTATAATAAATGAAAAAACGATACCTGGTCCTGCGTGCCCCGCAGCTACTGTCCCAGGAAGAATGAATATACCAGTTCCTACAATGGCACCCACTCCAAGTAGCATTAAATCAAAGGCACCTAATGTTTGTGGTAGCTGGACATCTCCCTTTTTTTTGAGTAACTCTCCGAGACTTTTTTTCCTGAATAATATATCTTTCATGCTAACCCTCATTTTTTGAAAATATGTACAAATTCTAAATGTTTATGAATAAAAGGTCAATCGTTTTTGTCGAATTACCAATTTTTTTGTCGAAAATGAAAAAGCTATCCACCTTTCACTGATGGGGAGCGCTAGTTCTATTTCTATTATGTACCCAAATGACCATTTGTAATAGAAAGGCATCATGAAAGTTTTGAGGGTCATAGCCGCTTTCTGTTTTAATTTTGTTAAGACGGTAAATAAGGGTGTTGCGATGGATATATAGTTTTTTCGCAGTTTCTTTGATATTTAAATTCGAGTCAAAGAACGCTTGTAGCGTATCTAAATGATTAATAAGGTCACTCTTCCTTTTTAGTATTCTTTCTGAAAACTGTGTTGCTAGCTTTGGATTAATTTGGTGAACGAGTGCTTTCGGTTCAATGTCGGTATATGAAATGATCTTTTGTTCAGGTTTACTGATGGCTAACGCAATTTCACATTCATGATAACCTTGATTAACCTGTAGAAGGTGTTGGATTAGCGGAGAAAATGCTAAACGAACATGAACCTTCATTTTTTCAAATTCTTTACATAGGAAAGTTAACTTCTTTTTTGCACTCTCGTGGGTTACCCCAGTTAATAGGAGCAGCAATTTATTGCCATGAACAAATCCTGCCAACACTTCTCCTTTTCCAACTACTTCTTCTGTATTTTTGATAAGCAAGTGACTTGAAAGAGCATAATCAACAATCTCAATTAAGCTAACGACGAAAGGTCCTGTAAGTTTCATATTAAGTAGGCTAAGCCAGCGTTCAATATTAATTGTGTTCGGTTTCTCCTTCAAAAGTTCTTCGATAATCGTCTCTTTCGTTTTTTGGCGCCATTCCGTTTGGGATGCCATGTAAGCTTGCTTAATCATTAATTCCGCCATCATTTTAACAAGGCCACCACGGTCTCTTATTATGTAGGGTTCCCCCGTAATTCCGATGACTCCGACAACCTCACCATGAAAATGTATCGGTAAATTAATTCCTTGCTGTGTTCCACGAAGTTGGCCTTGATTTTCCGATGTAATTTCAAGGACCTTACCAGTTTTAATAACTTCTAATGCACCTTCATGGATCGAATCTTGACGAGAGGGGTCACTTGTTGCAATAATAACTCCTTCTTCATCCATTATATTGATATTCAGGTTCATGACCTTCGAAGTTTCATTTACTAACATCTCAGCAATTTCCCTAGTAATCATCAAATTCTCCTTTTGGTTATTGAGTACAAAAAGACATTATAATTTATATAATTATTTGTATTCTACATATAAAGAAGAATTGAAGCAAGTCCATTATAATTAAATAAACAGAATATTGTAAGCGTTTGCGTTAGGGAGGGACACAAAATTAAAATCATAATTGCGCCAGATTCCTTTAAGGGCAGTGTAACTGCAATGGAAGCGGCCTTATCTATTGAAAAAGGAATAAAAAATGCATATCCGAATGCGGAAACGAAGTTAATACCTGTGGCGGATGGAGGAGAAGGAACGATGGAAAATCTCGTTTCTTCGACAAAAGGACATAAAGTTTCAGCTACTGTTACAGGTCCCCTTGGTAAACCAATCGAAGCATCTTTCGGGGTGCTAGGTGATGAAGAGACATGCATTATAGAAATGGCTAGTGCATCGGGCTTGGATTTAATTAGTCGTTCTGAGCGGGATCCTCTAATTGCAACGACGTTTGGTACTGGGGAATTAATTAAGAAAGCGCTTGACGAAGGGTATCGAAATTTTGTCTTAGCCATTGGTGGATCTGCCACAAATGATGGTGGTGTAGGGATGCTACAGGCTCTTGGTATGCAAATCCTGGACAAGTCAGGACAGGAAATTGGCTTTGGTGGTGGTGCGTTAAATCAAATTCATGAAGTACGAATGGATCATTTTGATACACGAATCCAAGAAAGTCATTTTTTAATTGCCTCTGATGTGGAAAATCCACTCGTGGGTGAAAAAGGAGCTTCTCATGTGTTTGGACCGCAAAAAGGAGCTACAGATGAAATGGTTCGGGTCCTCGACAAAAACCTTACACATTGGGGCAATGTAGTGGAACAAGTAACGGGGATTCGGTTGCATGAAAGACCGGGAGCTGGGGCTGCAGGAGGAATTGGAGGAGCTTTTCAAGCATTTTTTCCATCCACAATGAAAAGAGGGGTAGATGTCGTTATTGAATACTCCAAGCTTGAAGAAAATCTAAAAGGGGCTGACCTTGTAATTACTGGGGAAGGGCAGGTGGATTTTCAAACAGCTTATGGAAAAACTCCCATGGGGGTGGCCCAAACAGCAAAGAAGCTTAATATTCCAACGGTCATTATCGCGGGTTCCATTGGTGAAAGAATTCAAACATTATACCAATATGGAATTATAGGGGTTTTTAGCATAATAAATCGTCCAATAAACTTAGACGAAGCGATGAAAGAATCAAAGAAATTGTTAGAACTAACAGCTGAGCAAGTAAGCCGCACTTATTTTTTCAATAAAGAGGGGGTAAATGGGAATGAAAATCAAGCAAACAATTGAGAAAGTACCAGGTGGATTGATGGTTGTACCTTTAATGTTAGGGGCGTTATTTAATACAGTCGATCAAATGCACATTCCAGCAGTTATGGAGGCTTTAAAATCTTTGGGGGTTGCTCCAACTGCCGATGGTCATTATGAGTTTTTACGGATTGGTGGATTCTCTGAACAATTATTTAAAAATGGTGCATTAACATTAATTGCATTATTCCTATTTTGCGCAGGTAGCCAGATGAATCTTAGAGTCGGTGGGATTGCTTTGAAAAAAGGAGTATTGCTGACAACATCAAAATATTTAACTGGGCTTGCCATTGGACTTTTGTTTGGGTACTTTTTTGATCCTATGAATGGTTTACTTGGTTTATCGACATTGGCAATCATTGCTGCAATGACAAATGGTAACGGTGGGATGTATGCTGCCTTAACAGGTCAATATGGAAACAGGTCGGATGTAGGTGCTGTATCTGTCCTATCATTAAACGATGGACCGTTTTTTACTTTAATGTCACTGGGCCTATTAGGTTCCAAATTCCCAATTATTTCTTTTATCGCAGTATTATTACCGATTGCTCTAGGAATGCTTCTAGGGAATCTTGACCCTGAAATTCGTGAATTTTTGGCTCCAGGAGAAATCTTACCGGTTCCATTCTTTGCATTTGCACTTGGTGCAGGAATGAACTTTATGACATTCTTCAACCCTAGCGTTGTTGGCGCTGGATTACTTCTAGGAATTATGACAACCGTATTAACAGGATTAACGGGTATTCTCGTGTTTAAGCTGTTTAGAGAGAAAAGTCAAATTGCCCCGGTGGCTGAAGCGTCTACAGCGGGTAATGCTGTAGGTACACCGGCAGCAATTGCAGCGGCTGCGACTGTTGCAGCTGGTTCTGGTATGATGAGCGCTGCTGAAGCTCAAGCCTATCAGGATATTGCGAACATAGCAACGATGCAAATATCAATATCTGTATTAACGACGGCCATTCTTTGTCCAATTGCTGTTATACTAATGGATAAATACCAAAGAAGTAAAGGCATTGATGCAAAACTGGAAAACCCAGGAGCACCAAAAGACCCTGGAGTACCAGTATAACTTTATTCAGAAGAAGTCCCCACTCCTATGAGTGTTTCGATTAATGTTATAAAAGGAACCAATCATTTGGGGTTCAGACCCTGACTGAATAAAGTTATAGCCTCCGGCGGATGCCACGATTTTTCAAAGGTAGTTTTTCGAGACAGTAAGTTCAAAGACTAAGAACGCCACGTCCTGTGGCAACGTCTTTATGACCCACTTCCTGTGGGCCTAAAAATCGGGCAGCAAATACGCTCCACCCCTGGCCATTTAAGAGGCTAGGGGTGGTTATTTATTAAA
>Ga0180215_1005195_pt1 | contig 11223 bp, 11 predicted proteins | sample eDN3rd37CBELigBY_FD_128871 | JGI IMG/M metagenome (GOLD analysis project Ga0180215, IMG submission 128871) | Enriched backyard soil microbial communities from Emeryville, California, USA - eDNA 3rd pass 37_C BE-Lig BY (version 2) (version 2) | ecosystem: Environmental > Terrestrial > Soil >...
CCTCGACACCGTGCAGGAGCACTGCATCGAGGCGGGGGAGAACATCGTCATCGAAGGCACCTTCCGCTGGGACGGTCTCGGCGCGCAGTTGCTCACCGAACTCGGCGGGGCGGGCTACACCGAGCTGACGATCGTCGATGTGGAAGTCACCTGCGAGACAGCCCTTCATCGCGCGCAGCACCGGTGGTGGAGCGGCCGTATCGACCCGGACAACGAGCTCGGTGGGCGGTTTACCCCGACCACGGCGATCACCGACCTCTACCCGCATGGATCTGCACGGTCGATCTGCGCACGCAACGCGCGGGCGGCGTTCGATCATCCGTTGTCAGCGGTGATCGAGTCGGTGACGTTGTTCGTTGACGACTTCACCACCGGCACGCACGTCGAGTCGACGACCACCAAGCACAATGGCGTCGTCGACTACACCTCCGGCCACGACGACTGACGCGGTGCTGCGCTCCGGAGGCTGCACGCCGGGCATTTGCATCGGCGTCGAGTTGGTCGCGCCGCAACGGTCCGCGGGGAAGACCCTGCCCACCCGCCACTGAACATCTCGTCGTGCATCAGAAGGTACAGGAGGAGAACGAAGCCGAACGCGCCCGCCGCGAGGAACTGCGCGAGCAGCGCAAGGCCGAGCAGGAACTGGCTGCCGAACGCAAAGTTGGACAAGGAACTGGCGCACTACCGGTCGGCACTGGCAACAGGGGAGGCCAACGGCGACAGCGCTGCCGCCGAACGCCTGCGGACCACACTCGCCGAGGTCCAGGGCGCACTCGATGATGTCGACTATCGGGCGGCGAACATCCGAGCCGGGTACGTCTACGTCATCTCCAACATGGGTGCCTTCGGGATCACCATGGTCACGATCGGCATGACACGCCGGCTCGTCCGATGGACCGGGTGCGTGAACTCGGTGACGCGCCGGTGCCGTTCCGGTTCGATGTGCACGCCTTGTTCTTCTCCGAGGACGCGGTGACGGTCGGAGCCGAACTGCACGAAAGCGTTCGCCGAGCGGCGGGTCAACAGAGTCAATCCTCGGCGTGAGTTCTTCTACGCGACGCCTGAGGAAGTACTCGAGGTGCTGCGGCAGCCGGTCGGGGAAGTGCTCTCGTTTACCGCTGAACGCGGTTCGGGGAGTTCAGGGATAGGTCGGGTGATGTCGTTGCCGGTGTGGCTCGTCGGCGTTGCCCGTCGACCATGGTGGGGGCGCGTTGGTCATCCCGTCATCTTGAACGCCCGGTTGCCGCTCGGTGGGGTCCGAGGTTGGTCAGCATCGGGGCAGTGCGGCGGGTAAGGAGACCATGTCCCGAGTCTGGGCACGAGAGCGACGGAACTTTGCGGGCGTTGATGCGCTGTCGATGGTGGTGGGCCGGCCTGTCAGTTCCCGGGCGGTGAGACGATCCGCACCGACCGTGGCGGGCCTGCAACGGTGAAGCCGGCCCGACGGGCAGCTACTGCGAACGGTTCGGGGCTGGGGTCGGTCGGCCAGTCGGCCTCGCCCGCCTCACCGAACAGGGCGACCGCGTTCGGGTTCGGCCCGGTGGTGAACCGGGTCTGGTACCGAATTCCGGTGAAGCTGACGGCGTCGAACGCGGCGGCCCATTCCTGTGGTATCGCGTACGGGGTCATGGACGAGAGCTCTCGGGTCAGGCCGAAGTCCGCGGCCTCCTCCGCGCAGGTGTCGGCGAGGCGATGATCGTGTGGCACGACCAGGGTCGACAGGCGGCGGTCGGCGGCGAACTCCTCACTGATCACCCCTGTCGTTGCCAGTGTCTCTCCGACGGTTTCCCGGATCGCGGTGGGTTCGTCGAACGCGAGGTAGCAGGTGCCGCGGGGTGGTGTCAGATCGAAGCGGCCGCCGCCGGAGGAGGCGAACCACCACGGGCCGTTCGCTACCTGGTGCCCGCGGTGCAATGCCTGCGCCGGAGTGAGGTCGCAGCCGGGGAACTGGTGCAGGGGCCGGGCCGGGGGGCGGAGGGCGACAGCGTCGCGGCTCACGCGGCCCACCGCTGCACGTCGGCATCGGCCAGCGCCAGGGCCGTGTCGAGGGGGTGGCCGTCGGTGATCCACTCGGCGGCGCTGCGGTCGCCGAGTGCGGGTTGCGGGCTGCGCAGCCATACCGCGCAGGTCCAGGGGTCGGCGGCGGCGCGCAGGGTCTTCCACAGCGTGATCAGGTGCGGATGTACCGTTCCGGAGGTTGTGAATTGCCAGGTGGGATAGACCCATTGGCCGTCGGCGAGCCGGCAGGCGATCACGGTGTCGGCGGCGACGGCTTTGTTGACTGCTTGGCGGCTCACGCCCCACCACCGTGTCAGGCCGGCGGTGTCGTAGAAGGGGCCCACGAGTTGGTCGTAGGCACCGCTGGTGGGCAGTGCCGCGGCCATCGAGTCGGCGATCGATTCGACGTCGTCGAAGACGTCGGCGGGGATGCCGGCTGCGCGGGCGTCGGCGAACGTCTTGTGGACGCGGCGGGTGAGAAGGTCCATGAGCTTGCGTTCCTGTTCGGCCAGGGTGTTCATGCCGGATCCTCCCCGAGGAGTCAACTGTGTCAACTCAAGTGTCCTCAGAATCGTCAACCATGTCAACGAGGGGCGGGATCCGCTCGAACGTTGCTCTCCATATCTCCTGGTAGCGACCGTGCTGTTCGACGATGGCTGAGTGGGCGGTGTTTGCCGACTGAATCTCAAGCAGAGGCGCCCCGGTGCGTGTCGTCTCGGGTCGAAGCTGTCGACGGGACACTGCTCGTATGGGCAGGACGGAGGCGGTGGTACCGCTGGGGAGATTCGGCGTCGACAGCACCCGCACACCGGCCTCGACGAACCGGGCCAGTGTTGCGCCCCGGTTCCATAAGGCTCACACGCTTGCCGCCAGCCGCCGGGTGTAGGTCGCCCACGCCTCGACGAGCCGATCCACCGCCGTGTCCAGGACGGTGGTGTCCGCGGCGGCCGAGAGCCGGATGTACTCCCGCAGACCACCGTCGGTGACACAGTCCCGCCCGACAGCCACCCGGACCCCGCCCCGCGCCGCGACATGCGCGAAGGTCGACGCGTCGACCACCGGTAGCCGGATCCACAGCCCGTCTCCGGTGGTCGCTGGCTCCACCGTCCAACTGGGTACCAGTTCCGCCAACGCGGCGCGCAGATGCGCCGTCTGCTGGGCGAGATGGGCGTAGCGGTCGGCGAACCACTGGGGGCTCGCCGCGTCGAGCAGTCGCGCGGCGTGCACCTGCGCGCTCACCGCCGGGGCCGGGATGCGCGGCGACGCGGTGCTCAGCGAAGCGTCCGGTGCCGGTGTCCGGACCCAGCCGATGCCGCATCCGGACCAGAACACCCGATCCAGGTCCCCGATCGCGGTGATCCGCGCCGACAGTGCCGCCAGCGGCCGCGCCTGCGGATCGCGGGTGGCGGCGAGAGGAAGGAAGGACAGATCCTCGATGGCGAGGGCGGTGTGGTCCTCGATCGCCGCGGCGATGCGCGGCAACCGCGATGATGCCGTACCCCGCCCGCTCGGCCCGGACTCGACCACGTCGACGAGGACGATCGCGGCGCGGGTGCGGCGCAGCGCGCGCCGCACGGCGGCCGGGTCGATACCTCCGGCGTCCGGATACAGACACAGCGTCGTTGCAGTGTGTTCGGCGACGACCGACCGCAGCGCCGGCCACAGCGGCGCCCCGACCACGGCTGGTCGTTTCGCGGCCGAGGTCGCGCGGAGAACGAGATCGAGTGCTTCCGCCATGCCGGTGGTCACGAGGATCTGATCCTCCTCGGTCGGCAGACCTAGGCGCGTGAGATGTGCTGCCAGCGCGTGCCTGAGGATCGGAAGGCCCCGGGCAGGAACACCTGCATTGCAGAGCGTCGGATCGAAACCCCAGTCGATGACCGGCAGATGCGACGCACCGACCGGGGCTGGCTCGGACAGGTCGATGACGTCGCCGATGTCCTCTGTCGACGAATCGATGTGCCGGATGATCGGGCGTGGGGTGCCGGGGCGGGGGCGGACGAAGGTGCCCGATCCGTGGATGCGTTCGACCACACCGCGTTCGGTGAGTTCTTCGAACGCGCGGACCACCGTTCCGCGGCTGACGCACAGTGCGGCGGCGAGGGTGCGTTCGGCGGGCAGGCGCTGACCGTAGGTGACGGTTCGGGCGTCGATTGCTTGTTCGATCGCGGCGACGATCCACTGGTAGCGGGGGAGGTCGGTGTGATCGTCCGCGGCGAAGACGACGGTCGTCCACCACGCAGTGTCCTGGTCCACTCGACAAAAATGGCACTGTGCGCGCGGTGTCGCAACCACGATGCTGATCACTGCACGACCAACGACCGGAGGGACGAGGATGGCAGAACTGGCAGCGACCCTGGCCCGGCGCCTGTGGGAAGCGATCGAACCGCTGCATGCGGCGCCCTACTTCTCCCCGCACCACCGCCGGATCTCCCTGGACCTCGGTATGAGCGGCTACTGGATGGGCTATTTCGCCGGCCGCGCCGCCCCGCTCGGTGCGATGACCGCCGCCCCCGTCGAGTCGATGTTCTTCAGCTTCCCGGGGCGACGTGTCGCCCGGGCGCTACCCGAAGCCTGGGCGTGCGCCGATCCCGAGAGGGTGTTGGACGCTCGGCTTGCCACCGCGCGTCTCGTCCTTGCCGACCATCTGCGGGAGGTGCCTCGACGGGACGTCGAGGCACTGGCTTCCCTTCTCGAAATAGCCGTGGACGGTTGTCATTTCGCGGGACGTCCGTTGGCGGCGGGGTGGTCGAGGGTTCCTCGCCCCGACGATGTCGTCGCCCAATTGTGGCTGGCTGCCACCGTCTTGCGTGAACACCGCGGGGACGGGCACGTCATCGCCTGTGTGCACGCCGGTCTGCGCGGTATCGACGCGGTCGTCGCACACGCGGCGACCGGTACGGTCACCCGCGAGATCATGCAACCCAACCGCGGCTGGAGCGACGAGGAATGGGAGAGCTCGGAGCGTCGCTTGCGGGCCCGCGGCCTGATCGATGTCGGCGGTCGGCTGACCAAGAGCGGGGGAGCGCTGCGGCGCAGCATCGAGGACCGCACCGACTTCCTGGCCGCCGACCCGGTGACGGCTCTCGGCCAGACGGGGATCGAGGAGGTCATCGCTGTCGCCGCCCCGATCAGCCGGCGTCTGTTCGACACCGGGGCCGTCCCTCTGCCCAATCCCATCGGGGTGCCCCGCCCCTGACCACGAAGGAGCAAGCGATGAGCAATCCTCTTGTCGAGGTGGACACCACGGCGGTCGACGAGCACGGTGTGGCCGTCGTGACGCTGAACCGTCCGCAGAAGAAGAACGCCCTGTCGCACGCGATGCGACTCGAGCTCGCCCACGCCTTCGAGGCCCTGGCCGCCGATGCCCGTGTGGTGATCCTGACCGGCCGCGGAGACGTCTTCTGCGCTGGCTTCGACCTCACCGAATTCGACCGTATCGACGAGGACAGTCTGTGGGCCTCCTCCGATCGGATGAATGTCGCCGTCGCGGCGCACCCGGTGCCGGTGATCGCCGCGCTCGACGGACCGGCCGTGGCGGGGGGAGCGGATCTGGCGGTGCTCGCCGACATCCGGCTCGGCACCGACCGCACGACGTTCTCCCATCCCGAGCGCCGCGGGTTCCCCGTCGTCTACGGTCCGCTGGCCGAATGCGTGGGCTCCACCCGCGCACGGGAACTCGTCCTGACCGGTAGGACCGTCGCCGCCGAGGAAGCCCTCGCCCTCGGGTTGCTGACCGAGGTCGTCCGCGACCGCCCGGTTCTCGATCGGGCTCGCGAGCTCGCCTACGACATCGCGCGCACGCCGTGGCACGTCCTGCATCGGATGCGCCGCAAGTTCCAGGAGACCCAGCGTTACAGCCTGGCCTGCCACACCCTGTCCCTGTGATCTGTGCGCCGACCCGTGTGTCACGACCTCCACGAGAAAGAACACTGATGAGTATCCAAGTGCACCAATTAGATTCGACAGCGGTGGTCACGATCGACCGGCCGGACAAACTCAATGCACTCGATTACACCACCATCGACGAGTTGTCGGTGTGGCTGGACGAGGCCATCATCGACGAGTCGATCCGCTCGATCGTCCTCATGGGAGCGGGGGATCGGGCCTTCAGTGCCGGCGCCGACATCATGTGCTTGGCGCAGAGCATCGACGCCGGCACGGTGCCTGCATTGCAGGACATCGTGACCCGTGGACAAGGGCTGACCCGGCGCATCGAGCAGTTCCCGAAACCGATCATCGCCGCGGTCAACGGCCTTGCCTACGGCGGCGGATGCGAAGTCGTGGAAGCCGCGCACCTCGCGGTCGCTGTCGACCACGCAACCTTCGCCAAACCCGAGATCTCGTTGGGCTTTCCGCCGCCTTTCGGGGGATCGCAACGACTGCCGCGTCATATCGGCCGCAAACGTGCCCTGGAGATGATCCTCACGGGCGATGCCGTCGATGCCTACCGTGCGCACGACATGGGCTTGGTCAACCGTGTTGTTCCGGCGGCGGAGTTGCTCGCCGCCGCGTCGGAGTTGGCGGTACGTGTCGAACGACACGCGTCGACGGCGGTGCATGCCTGTCTTGCGGCGGTCACTCGCGGTATCAACCTGTCCATCGACGAGGGACTTGCCGTCGAGGCCGCATGGTTCGCGACCACCGTTCCCACCGTAGGTGTGCGGAGAGGGCTCGACAGATTTCTCTCCCGAGCACGGTGACGAGCGCGATCCGATCGTCGACCGACCGCGTTGGTCTTCGAGTGGTACCTCGTCGACCGGTGTGTGGTCGCCGTGTTCGGATTCGGCATCTACTCGAGGGCACCGTCCCGAATCGTGTGTCCCCTTTCATTTGCACCGAGATTGGGACTGATGTGCGGATAGGTGACATCTGAATGGTGGTGCCGTGAGGCACCGTGGGAAGGGTGGACCCCGCCCACAGGGCTCTCACCGAGGCGAGCCCCGACCTGTTCTATCTGGGCGACGCCGGCTGGAGTCGTTCTCGCTGCGGAGTTGTCGTTCCTCGAGCGTGTTCCGTCGGCCGCGGTCTCGGAGGGTTGCTCGTCGAAGCGTCGGCCGCCGGTGTCGAGGTGCTGGTATTTCCGCTTTGGTCACCGAAATCTCGGAAACGCCGAGTTAGCGCGCCATTTCGGCGCCGTTCATCTCCCTGTCCAGCACGGCCGGAACGAGGTGGGAATCGACGTCGACCGGGATGCTGGTGCGTCGTGATCGCACCGTGCGGCGTTCCTATTCGGTGGTGTGCCCGGTTCATGACCTCGGGGACCTGCCGATGGACGACGTAGGAAACCTCGCTTGAATGGAACGCTGGAAGGCATTTGGAGACAATCGGTTACAACCGGATGCTCGATCGGTCCGGGCACTGGTCCACTTCGCGAGGGACCTAGCTATTCCTCGCGAAATGGCACTGTCGAGCCGGGTGCCGAGACGGTTTCATGGCGTCATGACCATCAAGGAAGGTGAGCTCGTCACTGAGCATGTTCCTGCGGGCGAACCATGCGGACCGGTAGTGCTCGACGGCTTCCGGGTGGCCGCCGACCACGTCGTCGCGTTGACGGCCACCGTCCCTCCGGAGAAGTGGGACGACCCGGCGTTGGGGGAGTGGACGGTGCGCTCGCTGGTCGGCCACATCGGCCGCGCGCTGAGCACCGTCGTCGACTATCTCGCCCGACCCGCCGCCGAGCAGAGCGTGCCGTCCACCGCCGACTACTACCTCCTGGCCGCCGAGCAGGTCGACGCCGAGGCGGTCCGAGTGCGTGGTGAGCAGGCCGGCGCCGAACTCGGTGACCACCCCGCAGCAACCCTGGCGGAAATGCGGGACCGAGCCCTGCAGGCCCTGGCACAGACCGACGACCGGCTCGTCACCACTGTGGTGGGTGGCATGCTGTTGTCGCACTACCTGCCGACCCGCACCTTCGAACTGGTGGTGCACGGCCTCGACCTGGCCCGGGCCACCGGCCACCCGGCATCCGTCCCGGCCGGGGCACTGCGGGAGGCGCTGTCGGTGGCAACCGAATTGGCCGTACTCCGGGGACACGGTGAGACCGTTCTGCTCGCAATGACAGGACGCTCCGCTCTGGCCAGCGGCTTCAGTGTGTTGTGAACCGGCGATGAGCGGGCACTTCCTCGTCACCGGCGGTAGCCGGTGGAGTGGTGCCGCGATCGTCCGGGCCACAGCGCCCGAGCGGGCCACGAGGTGGGTTTCGCCTACCCCCGAGACACCGACGCTGCCATTCGCCTGGTCGCCGAATGCGGTCCCCGGGTCCGTGCCATCCAGATCGACGTCGCCGACACCGACGCTGCAGAAACAGGCGTCGATACGGCGGCGCAGAGCCCGGGGGAGGTGACGGTGCTGGTGAACAACGCCGGGATCACCGGCCCGCTCGGTGATGTCCTCACCGAGACCGCAGCGCAGGTCCGGGACATCGTCGATGTCAACGTCTTCGGGGTTGTGGGTGATGACCGCGGCTGCGGTTCGCTACCGGCGCGCGACCGCGTACTACCCGGTGTGGTGATCACCGGCAGCAGCATCGCCGCAGTCACCGGGGGTGCCCGGCGAGTACGGGGGATACGCCGCATCCAAGTGCTGCGGTGGAGACGATCACCCGCGGCCGGGGACACGAACTGGCACCGGGACATTCGTGTCGTCGGCATGGCACCCGGCAGCACCGACACGGAAATTCACGCTGCTGCAGGAGATCCGGGACGGCCTCGACGGGTTGCGGACCGCATACCCCACGTTGGTGTCGCTGCCACCAGCGAGATCGCCGCCGCGGCTGGGTTCGCGGCCGGTGAAGACTTCGTATCTCACCGCCACCACAATCGCGTGGCCGGTGGACTGTGAACGGTGATCCCGAAGATCGGGAAGGTGCGTGATGGCTGCTGCTTTCGTCGCCGCGGTGGCCTTCATGGTGATGACGCCCGGGCCGGACAGCCTGGCGGTTGCCGCTGCGGCACTGCGGTCCCGCGCCGACGCAGTCGCCACCGCGTTGGGCGCCCTGACCGGGATGCTCGTCTTCACGGTCGCCGCCTGCGCCGGTCTCGCTGCGCTACTCGTCGCCGCACCGGCGGCCCTCGCCGCACTGCGCATCATCGGCGGGATCTATCTGATCTTCATCGGACTCACCTCTCTACGCAGTGCTGTCCGGGTCCCCGACAGTGGCGAGGACGAGATTTGGGACAGCGCTGAGTCCCGACGTGGGGTACTGGCACCGACACGGCGATTCCGCCGCGGATTCCTCATCGATACCACCAACCCCAAGACCCTGGTGGTGTTTGTCACCGTCATCCCGGCCTTCGCCGGCCCGGATGTCGACTACCGGACCCTGGTGGGACACTGCCTGTTCCTCGTGGCGTTCGCGGCAGCATGGTTGTTGACGGTGGCGCTGTTCGCCGCGGAGATCGGCAGGCTCGGTCCGAGGCCGGCGCGGTGGATCGCCATCATCATGAGCGGTGTCATGTGCGGTTTCGGCCTCGCGATCCTGGTGTTCGATCCGTTCGTCCGCGGCTGAACCGGACCGACGAGACTACGAGAATGGAGAGAGGACACGGATGGCGCGAGTGGAGCTGTACGAGGCGTTCGCCGTGAGCGCCGGAGGCGGCAATCCGGCCGGGGTGGTGCTCGACGCCCGGGAACTGTCCGACCGCGAAATGCTCACGGTGGCACGCGAGGTCGGCGCATCGGAAACCGCCTTCGTCACCGACGGCGACGCACCGCACACCTACCGCATCCGATACTTCTCCCCCGAAGTCGAAGTGCCGTTCTGCGGGCACGCCACGATCGCCACCGCGATCGCCCTGGCCGAACACCACGGCGACGACGAGATGGTCATGCTCACCGCGGCGGGCCGGGTGCCGGTGCGGATCGACCATCGCACCGACGGCCTGCACGCCTCGTTCACCTCGGTGCCCCCGACGATCACCGCCCTGTCCGACGACGTCGTCGCGGACGCGCTGACCGCGTTGCGGTGGGCCCCGGAGGACGTCGATCCACGGTTCCCCGCGGTCGTGTCCGACGCGGGGTCGCGTCACCTGGTGCTTGCCGTCGCAACCCGCGACCGACTGGCCCGCCTCGACTACGACTTCGACGCGCTCCGCGCCGTGCTGACCGGACTGGGAGCGATGACCGCCCAGTTGTTCTGGTACGCCTCACCGCGGGAGATCCACAGCCGCAACCCATTCCCGGTCGGCGGCGTCGTCGAGGATCCCGCCACCGGATCGGCCGCGGCCGCCCTCGGCGGGTACCTCCGTCATCTCGGGATGGCGCACCCGGGGGACCGGCTCGTCGTGCACCAGGGCACCGACATGGGGCGCCCCAGCGAGATCGGGGTGGAGATCGGCACACCCGAGGACGGCATCACCGTGTCGGGGCGCGCGGTGCGCGTCGAACCGGCCCGGCGACTCGAGCACGCCGGCCGGTTCGACGCCGGCCCCAGCACCCACTACGTCGAACACCTGCGGCGCGCCGATCTGAGTGTGGGCACGTACTCGATCCCGGCCGGCGCCGCCGACGGGCAACAACCCCACCGGGAAGACGAGATCTACGTCGTCACCGCGGGCAGCGCGACCCTGTGGACACCCACCGGCTCGATCCCGGCGCCCACCGGAGCGGTGCTGTTCGTCCCGGCGGGTCTGCCACACCGGTTCGTCGACGTCACCGAGGACCTTGCGACGCTGGTGGTGTCCGGTCCGGCGGAGGGCACCCGCGCCTGATCGGCGAGGCTCACACGCTCGCTGCCAGCCTCCGGGTGTAGGTCGCCCACGCCTCGTGCCTTCGATGAGTACGTTCTCTTGCCGGTCGGTGCAGATTCGGCGAATCTGATCGATCAGCGCGGTCGACTCGTGATGGACCAACGCGGCGAGCTCGCGTGGCGCGATCGGGTGGCCGTCCGCGAGGGGCCGCTCGAGCAGGTCTCCGTAGATTCCGTCGGTGACGGCCTGGCGGATCAGATGGTCTTTGACCTCGTCGGCGTCGAGACGTCGATAGTCCTGCAGATCCGCGATCTGCCGGCTGAGCAGGGTGGACTTGCCCGCCCCGGGCGGTCCGGCGGTGATCAGCGCCGAGCGACCCTCCCGTGGTGGCATGGGTGTCGAGTCGAGGTACCGGTCGATGACGGTCTTGCGGAACACCCGTCGGCGGACCGAGACGGCATACAGCCGGGTGGTGTTGCGTGGTGAGTCGGTGTTCAGTGGTGCGTCGGGTGCGGACAGGTCGGCGAGTTGCGCG
>Ga0180215_1005197_pt1 | contig 11220 bp, 7 predicted proteins | sample eDN3rd37CBELigBY_FD_128871 | JGI IMG/M metagenome (GOLD analysis project Ga0180215, IMG submission 128871) | Enriched backyard soil microbial communities from Emeryville, California, USA - eDNA 3rd pass 37_C BE-Lig BY (version 2) (version 2) | ecosystem: Environmental > Terrestrial > Soil >...
GAAGAGCCGGACAGCGCGCCCGCGCTCCGCAGCTCAGGCGCCACTTCGGGTCGCCTGGTGTTCGAGAACGTCTCGTTCCGATACTCCGAAGACACTCCGCTCATCGAGAACGTGAGCCTCACGGCCGAGCCGGGGCAGACGATCGCGATCGTGGGTCCGACCGGCGCGGGAAAGACGACGCTCGTGAACCTCATGATGCGGTTCTACGAGCTGGATTCCGGGCGAATCACGCTCGACGGGGTGGATATCGCCACGATGCGGCGTGATGACCTGCGCTCCCGCATGGGCATGGTGCTGCAGGACACCTGGCTCTTCGGCGGCACCATTCGCGACAACATCGCGTACGGGCGACTGGATGCCTCAGAGGAGGAGATCGTCGACGCGGCCACCGCGACTTTCGTCGACCGTTTCGTACGGTCACTGCCGGATGGCTACGACACCGTTCTCGACGAGGAGGCGTCGAACGTGAGCGCTGGTGAGAAGCAGTTGCTCACGATCGCCCGTGCCTTCCTGGCCAAGCCGAGCGTGCTCATCCTCGACGAGGCGACGAGCTCGGTCGACACCCGCACCGAGGTGCTCGTGCAGCATGCCATGTCTGCGCTGAGGTCTGACCGCACGAGCTTCGTGATCGCGCACCGACTCTCCACCATCCGAGACGCAGACCTGATTCTGGTGATGGAGGCCGGGCAGATCGTCGAGCAGGGAACCCACTCCGAGCTGCTCGCGGCTGACGGGGCGTACGCGAGGCTCTACGAGGCACAGTTCGCTGGGCCGGCGGCCGAGGAGGTCGTCTAGCCAGCGTCCTGGCTCGACACTTCGCCGCCGATGTTGAGGCCACGCTGGAGTTCGGCGCGCATCGCGTTGAGGCCCTCCAGCTGGTCCATCATCGCCTCGAACTGGTCGGAGCGGGTCTGAATCGACGCGAAGAGGGAGTCAAGCTCTGATTGCCTCGCCAGAAGTTGCGCCCTCTCCTGTTCGAGAGCCCGGAATTCCTCCGCGTTCGACGCCTGGTTCCTCTGGTTGAAGTCGCCCACGTCGCGATTGAGCTGGTCGTAGCCGCGCGTGTACCTGGCGTAGTCCGACTCGATCTCTGCGCGCAGAGCATCCATGTCGGCGATCAGGTTGTCAGTCTGCTGCTTGAGCTCGACGAACACGGCGTTTGCAGCCGCGTGGAGCGCCGTGACGGTGGAGCGGTCGATGAAGTACTTCGCGTAGTACTCCTCAAGCTCGGGGGAGATCTCGGCGACCTCGGTGCCGATGATGGAGTGCAGTTCGTTGGCGTGCTCACCCGGCTCGATGCGCTCGTAGATCGACATGCGCTCGGTGAACTGCTCATCATCCGAGTGCTTCGCAAACTCTGCCTCGAGCAGCTCGCCGAGGTGCGTGCGCTCGTCTTCTCCCATGCGGTCCCATGCAGCGTGCAGCATCTCGTGTGCTGCCGTGATCTCCTCGGTGCCGTCGAGGCGCTCATCGGTCACGTCGTAGAGGAAGATGGTCTTCTCTGCCGGGCGGTAGCATCCGAGGATTCCGAAGCCGTCTTCCCCCTCGTGTGCAGGGCACGACCGGGCGAACGTCTCGGTCGGCTCGATCTGCGGGTTGCTCGCGTAGTACAGAAAACGGCCGTGGTCGGTGAGGCCGAGCCGTTCAACGTGGGCCTCGATCTCCTGGGACGGCTCGAACTGCCACACCGTCACCTGGTCGATAATGGGTTGCGGATGCTGTACCAGGTACACGCCACCGATCACGACCGCGACGGCCAGAACGGTCGAGAGCCCGCTCGCGACCATGGCGCGGCGAGCCCGCCTGCGCCGCACCCGCCTGGGCCGCGGCGGCAGTTCGGAATCGAACAATGTCACCGGTGCCCCTCGTCTCACAAACCAGCCGGGAGTACCAGTTCCCGCAACTTTTTCAGGCTATCAGGCAGCGCATAAGGAAACCTCGGTCGTGACCGGGCAGGGCCACGACCGAGGCGGATTCTCAGAGACGGGTCCAGGCCTCGCTCAGCACGCTGCGCAGGATGCCCTCGATCTCGTCGAACTCCTCGGGTCCGATCGTGAGCGGCGGGGCCAGCTGCACGACGGGGTCGCCCCGGTCGTCGGCGCGGCAGTAGAGTCCTGCGTCGTACAGCGCGTGCGAGAGGAAGCCGCGCAGCAGGCGCTCCGACTCGTCGTCGTTGAAGGTCTCCCTGGTCGCTTTGTCCTTTACCAGCTCGATGCCGAAGAAGTAGCCGTCGCCGCGCACGTCACCGACGATCGGCAGGTCGAGCAGCTTCTCGAGGGTGGCGCGGAAGATCGGCGAGTTCTCGCGCACGCGCTCGTTCAGCCCCTCCTCCTCCATGATGTCGAGGTTCTCGAGGGCCACAGCAGACGACACCGGATGCCCACCGAAGGTGTACCCGTGGTAGAAGGTGGTGTCGCCGTGCTTGAACGGTTCGTAGATGCGCTCGTTCACGATGGTCGCGCCCGCGGGGGAGTAACCGCTCGTGAGGCCCTTCGCGCAGGTGATCATGTCTGGCACGAAGTCGTAGGTGGTTGCTGCGAAGGTGTTGCCGATGCGTCCGAAGCCGGTGATGACCTCGTCGGCAACCAGCAGCACGTCGTACTTGTCGCAGATCTCGCGCACCCGCTGGAAGTATCCGGGGGGCGGCGGGAAGCATCCACCACTGTTCTGTACGGGCTCGAGGAACACGGCAGCGACGGTTTCGGGGCCTTCGAAGACGATCATCTCTTCGATGCGGTCTGCCGCCCACTTGCCGAAGGCCTCTTCCGTTCCCGTGAAGCCCATCTCGGCCGCGCGGTAGTAGTTGGTGTTCGGCACCCGGAAGCCGCCGGGGGTGACGGGCTCGAACATCTCCTTCATGCCGGGGATGCCCGTGATGGCAAGCGCACCCTGCGGCGTACCGTGGTACGCGATCGCGCGGGAGATCACCTTGTGCTTGGTGCCCCGGCCCTGGAGCTTCCAGAAGTACTTGGCGAGCTTGAACGCCGTCTCGTTCGCCTCACCGCCGCCAGACGAGAAGAACACGCGGTTCAGGTCTCCCGGGGCGAGGTCGGCGAGTCGGTCGGCGAGTTCAATCGCGGTCGGATGCGCGTACGACCAGGTCGGGAAGAACGCGAGCTGCTCCGCCTGCCGTGCCGCAGCCTCGGCAAGGCGCCGACGCCCGTGCCCGACGTTCACGGTGAACAGGCCGCTCAGGCCGTCGAAGTACTTCTTGCCGTGGTTGTCCCAGATGTGGTGGCCTTCGCCACGCACGATGATGGGCACGCCCTTGCCGTCCTCCATGACGGACTGCCTGGCCATGGCCATCCAAAGATGGTCTTTGGCCTTCTGCTGTAGGGCGACCTCGTCGTAGACGGTGGCCGGCGTTTGGATTGTTGTCATGGTTATCGTGTTCCCCAGTTGTAGAACTGTTTTTCGAGTTTGAGATAGACGAACGTTTCGGTTGACGCCACTCCGGGAATTCCGCGGATCTCCTTGTTGAGGAGGGCGATCAGGTCTGCGTCGTTCTCGCAGACCACCTCGGCCAGGATGTCGAAGTTGCCTGCGGTGAGCACCACATAGTCGACCGCAGGGATGCGAGTGAGACGCTCCGCCACGACCGTCGTGTCTCCGGACACCCGGATTCCGACCATCGCCTGGCGGTAGAAACCGAGCTGCATGGGGTCGGTCACGGCGACCACCTGCATGACTCCGGATTCGGTCAGCCGCTGTACCCGTTGGCGTACGGCGGCCTCGCTGAGTCCGACTGCCTTTCCGATCTCGGCATACGACCTCCTTCCGTCGGCCTGCAACTGCTCGATGATCGCTTTGGAGAGATCATCGAGGTGGTTTGGCTTGCCATTCCTGGATGCCGGAGTCATTTTCCGATTCTGTCAGTGAAATGCACTTTAGACAAGCGATTCCGCACACTGCCGGGGCGAATTCAACGAAATCAGTGGGAAAGACCCTAGGCTGTTTCGAGTTTGCTGGCTATGGTGGTTGCCATGAGCCAACGAGTACTGGAGAACTTCATCGACGGGCAGTTCGTACCGTCGTCGTCTGATTCCTCTTTCTCAGTCATCGACCCAGCGACCGAGCAGGCGTACGCCACATCTCCCATCTCGAACGCGGCCGACGTCGACAAGGCTTTCGACGCTGCGGCCCGCGCCTTCGAGGGCTGGAGAGACTCGACTCCGGCGGAGCGTCAGCTGGCCCTGTTCCGCATCGCGGATGCCATGGAGCAGCGCGCGGAGGAATTCGCCGACGCTGAGTCGCAAGACACCGGCAAGCCTCGGGCGACGCTCGTCGACGACGAGATTCTGCTCTCGGTCGACCAGATTCGGTTCTTCGCCGGCGCTGCCCGCAACCTCGAGGGCAAGTCCGCGGGCGAGTACATGAAGGACCACACCTCGTTCATCCGGCGCGAACCCATCGGGGTCGTCGGTCAGGTGACTCCGTGGAACTACCCGCTCAATATGGCTGTGTGGAAGTTCGCTCCGGCACTCGCCGCGGGCAACACGACAGTGCTCAAGCCGAGCGACACCACCCCGCTGTCGACGCTTCTGCTTGCCGAGGTGGCCGCAGAGTTCCTTCCTCCGGGTGTGCTCAACGTCATCACGGGTGATCGCACCACTGGGGCCGCGATGATCGACCACAGGACTCCCCAACTCGTGTCGGTCACCGGTTCCGTGAGGGCCGGCATGGAGGTCGCCAAGGCGGCGTCTGCCGACCTGAAGCGCGTGCACCTCGAGCTCGGCGGCAAGGCACCCGTGATCGTCTTCGACGACGCTGACATCGCGAAGGCCGTGGAGGGGATCGCGGCGGCCGGGTACTTCAACGCTGGCCAGGACTGCACGGCAGCCACCCGAGTGCTGGTGCAGGAGGGCATCCACGACGAGTTCGTTGCCGCTCTCGCCGCGCACGCGAGGGAGCACGCACGGACGGGCGCTCCGAATGAGAGCGACATCCTGTACGGTCCGCTCAACAACGCGAACCAGTTCGAGCGGGTGAGCAGCGTCGTAGGCGCCCTGCCCGATCACGCCAGGGTCGAACTCGGCGGAAGGCGCCAGGGCTCGACCGGGTACTTCTACGAGGCGACCATCGTGTCGAACCTGCAGCAGACTGACGACGCGATCCAGAACGAGATCTTCGGGCCCGTCATCACGGTGCAGAAGTTCCGGGACGAGGCACAAGCGCTCGCGTGGGCGAACGACGTCAGGTACGGCCTGGCATCTTCAGTGTGGACGAGGGACCACGGCCGCGCCATGCGCTGCGCCAAGAATCTCGACTTCGGATGCGTGTGGATCAACACGCATATCCCGATCGTTGCCGAGATGCCGCACGGCGGGTTCAAGCACTCCGGCTACGGCAAGGACCTTTCGATGTACGGCTTCGAGGACTACACGCGCATCAAGCACGTCATGTCGTTCATCGGCGAGTGACACAGGGGCGGGCACGGCCCGATGGTTAGGCTTGCCGTGTGGAGCTCGATCTGGATGACACGATCATCAGGCCACCGCGTGCCCTCCCGGCCGAAGGGCTGAGTGGGGACGTCAGCGCCACCGTCGTGCGCGGGCGGCACCGCGACGCAACCGATCCGCGCGCCTCCCACGACCAGGCCGAGTCGGAGGTTGCCGCTGACCGGCACGAACTGCTCTACGGGTTCAGGGTCAACACCTCTGACGCGATCGCGCTGGATCGTCCCGCTTACATCGGCAGGAACCCGAGCCCGCCGCGCGTGCTCGCGGGGGTGCGCCCGCGGCTCGTGAGGGTTCCGTCGGCGAAGGGGGAGGTCTCCGGAACTCACCTGGAGCTGCGCCAGCAGGGCATCGTGGTGATCGCGACAGACCTCAGGTCGACCAATGGAACCCGCGTGAACATCCCGGGCGCCGCCCCCGTGCGTTTGAGGCAGAGCGAGTCCATAGTGGTCAGTCCCGGTTCTGTGATCGAGATCGGTGACGATAATGTGATCGAGGTTCTCGCCATGAGGCGCGCACACCCGAATGGCCAGACCCCAGGAGCAGCCCACTCGTGACAGTGATCGGCAAGAGCACGCCTCGGCACGATGTCGTGCTCACGGATGGATCGGATGAGTCCGTCGTGTTGTCGTGGGGGCTTGACACCCACACCGGTTATCGGCGGAGGCACAACGAAGACAGCGCGATCGCTGTCGCGCCGATCTTCGCCGTAGCAGACGGCATGGGTGGCCACTCCGCGGGCGACGTCGCGAGCAAGGCAGTCGTGACGCGCCTCGCCGAGATCGCGGGCGACGGCATCACGACGGCGGACGCCATTGATGCGGCCCTCAAGGCGGCAACCTCCGACATCTCCCTGGCTGCGGACTATTCGCAGCTCGGCGTGGGAACCACCGTCACGGGGGCAGCGCTGATGGCGAAGGACGGCGTCATCCACTGGGGCATCTTCAACGTGGGAGACTCGCGGGTCTACCTGTTCGAAGACGACAAGCTCACACAGGTGACGGTCGACCACTCTGTCGTGCAGGAGCTGGTGGATGCAGGCATGATCACCGCCCAGGAGGCCGAGCAGCATCCTGACAGCAACATCATCACGCGCGCCGTCGGCTTCAACGCAGATCCGGTCACCGACTATTGGCTGATTCCGATGCGCGCAGGGATGCGCCTGCTGGTCTGCTCAGACGGTCTCACCAAAGAGGTGCCGCACGAGGCGCTGCGCGAGCAGTTGGCCGCTGGGCTACCTGCTGATCAGACAGCGTCGCGCCTGGTCGATGTCGCGCTCGCCGCAGGCGGCAGGGACAACGTGACCGTGCTGCTGGTCGACGTGATCGAGGCCCCCCAGCCGTCGGACGACTGACCGGGCGCATCCGCCTCGATGTCACGGCGGCGGCGCCGGGCTGACCCCGAAACGGGTGAAACCAGATTGGGGGACACGGATATCCCGCACTCTGTGCATAAAGCCGCTATTGGGGCTCCCGCGGTGCTTAGAATAAGGGTCAGGTTGGGGCGAGCATCGGCAGAGAGGTGATCTCGCGCTCGAGGGAAGACGCGAAAAGACTGCCGACCAAGCGGCGATGGGGGACAAAGATGGTCAGACGGTTGCCATCACAGCCCCCTGTGCTGCCCGGATTCACCCACATTCACATTCTCGGTTCCGGTGGGTTTGCCGACGTCTTCCTCTATGAGCAGAACATGCCGAGAAGGCAGGTCGCCATCAAGGTCATGCTGAGCGAGGTCGTCAACGACCAGGTTCGGCAGATGTTCCAGGCCGAGGCGAACCTGATGGCCCAGCTGAGCCCTCACCCCTCGATCCTCACCGTCTACCAGGCGAGCGTCTCGTCAGACGGCAGACCGTACCTGGTCATGGAGATGTGCTCCTCCGCGCTCAGCGAGCGCTACCGCAGGGAACGCGTGCCCGTGCCTGAGGTGCTGCGCATCGCGGTCAAGATCGGCAGCGCCATCGAGACGGCTCACCGTGCCGGCGTGCTGCACCGCGACATCAAGCCGTCCAACATCCTGCTCACCGCCTACGGGCATCCGGTTCTCTCCGACTTCGGCATCGCGGCGACCCTGAGCGAGGCCGAGAACCAGGAGTCGGTCGGGATGTCTATCCCGTGGACCGCTCCCGAGGTGCTGCTCGACGAGACCCCGGGAACCGTGCACAGCGAAGTGTGGTCGTTCGCCGCCACCATCTACTCGCTGCTCGCGGGCAGGTCACCATTCGAGATTCCCGGCGCCCAGAACAAGTCGCCCGAGTTGATTGCCAGGATCGGGCAGGCCAAGGTGCAGCCGATCGGGCGACCGGATGTTCCCGCGAGCCTTGAACGCGTGCTCAAGAAGGCCATGAGCCGTAATCCGGTCAACCGACCCGACAGCGTGCTGGAGGTCGTGCGGGAGCTCCAGGCGGTCGAGACGGAGCTCGGCCTGCCGCAGACGCCCATCGAGGTCGCCATGGATGACTGGGCCCTCGCCACGGTTGCGGACCTCGAGGATCGCACGAAGGTGCGCGGCGTCGCCTCAGCGGTGGTGTCCACGGGTCGCCGCAGGCGTCGCCGCACCACACCGCACACCGGCCCCGTCACGGTCGGCCAGGCCCGCCGCAGCGGGTCGGCGGGGTCGAGCACGCTCTCACGGATCGCCAGCCAGCCGAAGGGCATGAAGATGCTGGCGTGGGGAATGGTGGTGATCGCCGTGCTCGTACTCACCCTCGGGGTGACCGCGACGGCAGTGCTGATCCGTGCCGGCTCGAACAGCATCCCGACCGTCAGCGACATCCAGGCCACACAGGGCGTCGACTCGATCGAGTTCACCTGGCCGGACCCCGGCATCATCGAGGGAGACTCCTACCAGGTGACCTCTGACGGCGGCACAAGCATCCAGAGCTCTGAGTCTTTCGTGATCGACGCCCAAGGTGGCGACCGGGTGTGCATCACCGTGAGCGTCAACCGAGCCGGAGCCACTGGCCCGCCGAGCAACCAGAAGTGCGTCGTGTTCACGGAATGACGGCCAATGTTTAGGTCTTGGGCGCGCTCACACCGGTCCCTTCTGGCTACCGTCGCCAGCGGGGTGCTCATCGCGGCCATGCTCGCGACGATCGCCGTGGTCTCCACGGGCTACGAAGCGCAGCGTCTCGACCTGAACGACGCATCCGTATGGGTTCCCAACGGTGAACGCCAGGTGATCGGGCGTGCGAACACGTCGATCCTCGAGCTCAACACGGTCGTGGAGACCGCGGGAACAGAGATCGACGTGGTGCAGCACGGTACCGAGGTGCTGCTGCTCGACCGCGGCAACAACACCGTGGACATCATCGACCCGGCAACGTCGACAGTCGCCGACAGCGCAGCGCTGCCCGCAGCTGAGCCTGAGGTGCACCTCGCGGGAGACAAGGTCGTCATCCTGTCACGAGCGAGCGGCGCCGTCTGGATCATGCCGTTCAGCGAACTCGCAAACTTCGACAGCGCGGTGGAGCCCACGCTCAGCCTGGGAGAGGATGCGATAGCGAGCGTCTCAGGCGACGGCACGATGGTCGCGTTCTCGGCTGCGACGGGGCTCGTGTACCGCGTTGACCTGCGCGGCCCTGTGCCATCCACGCAGAGCCAGAGTGTTCCGGTGGAATTCCGCACAGACAACTTTGTCATCACGACTGTGGGCGAGACGTGGGCGCTGCTCAACCAGCGAGCCCTCACGCTCACGACACCGGATCGTGAGATCGACCTCGGCGGGGTGATCAGGCCGGGCGACCAGCCAGTGCTTCAGCAGGCATCCGGCAGTGCTGACGCGGTTCTCGTGGCGACGAGCTCTGGCCTGCTCTCAGTGCCGCTCGACGGTGGCACCCCGAGCTGGCTGGTGCAGAACCAATTCGGCACGGCTGTGCCACCTGCGATTGTGGGGGCGTGCACCTTCGCCGCGTGGACGGGTGGGAACGCGTGGCGACAGTGCCCTGGTCAGCCGGATGGAACACTGCTCGTGCTGAGCGGGCTCGAGAACTCGGGGCAGAGGGTCTCGTTCGCCGTCAACGGCGAGCGGGTCGTACTGAGCGATCCCGTGAGCGGCAACTCCTGGGCCGTGCAGAACGACGGCGAGCTCATCGCGAACTGGGAAGAGCTGATCGAGGTCGAGCAGGATCAGGAAGAGGTGGAGGAGAACGACGACGACACCCCACCGGAGTACGAGAAGAACCAGGTTCCCCCCGTCGCCGTAGACGACACGTTCGGGGCGAGGCCGGGGCGTACGACGATAATTCCCGTGCTCCTCAATGACTACGACCCGAACGGCGACGTGCTGGTCATCAGCGAGGTAACGCCGATCGACGAGAGCATCGGCCGCCTCGACGTCATCAACAACAGCCAGCAACTGCAATTGGCCCTGTCTGAGGGTGCCAGCGGCGTGCTGAGTTTCGGTTACACGATCAGCGATGGTCGCGGAGCGACCGACAGTGCAACCGTCACGGTCGAGGTGCGCTCGCCCGGGGAGAACTCCCCGCCCGTTCAGGTGAGGCGATCGAGTGCGCTCGTCGCCGTGGGCGATCGGGTTACCACTTCTGTGCTCGGCGACTGGGTCGACCCGGACGGTGACGCGTTCTACCTCGCCGGCGCAACGACCTCCCAGCCGGATGTCGCGAGCCACAAGCCGGAGGGCACGGTCGTCTTCCAGGAGGGCGGTGCGGCGGGCGAACTCAGGACTGTGGCACTCCAGGTGTCTGATGGCACGGCAGTGGGCTTTGGGAGCCTCGCAGTAACCGTGCGGGCGGCGGGTGACGTTCCCATCATCGCCGACCCCTTCGCCGTGCAGACCTATGCCGGCCAGGAGATCCGGGTCGACCCACTCGAACACGTGCGCGGCGGAACCGGAGTGCTCAGGCTCACCGGTGTACCAGAGAAGACGGGGGCCAGCATTCAGGCGAGCCTCGAGACGGGCTCCTTCCGGTTCTCGAGCGAACAGATCCGCACGCACTACCTCGAATACGTGGTCACAGACGGTGACCAGAGCGTCACCGGGCTCGTTCGGATCGACGTCGCGGCTCCGCCGGACGTGAACTCGAAGCCCATCACGATTCCGAAGACCGTCTTCGTGCAAACCCTCAGCAGCGAAACCATCCGCGTGGCAGCGACTGACATCGACCCATCGGGCGGCGTTCTCATGGTGACCGGTGTGCAGGACCTGCCCGTCGCATCCGGCATCCGCGCCGAGATTCTCGAGCAGCGAGCCATTCGCATCACCCTCACTGCGCCGCTCGAGACGGGAACCGTCACGTTCGGCTACCGCATCAGCAACGGCCTGGCCGAGGCGGAAGGCGTGGTGACCGTGGTCGAACTACCGCGGCCGGAACGCCTCCAGGCTCCGGTCGCAACGGACGACACCGTCTCGGTGCGGCTCGGTGATGCGATCGACATTCCGGTGCTCGACAACGACCTGCACCCCGACGGAGAAGACCTCACCCTCAACCCGCGACTCACCACGGGCCTGCGGTCAGACTCCGGACTCCTGTTCGCCTCCGGCAACAAGCTGCGCTACCTCGCCCCGAAGCAGACGGGAAACTTCACGGCGGTGTACGAGGTTGCAGGGCCGGACGGCCAGGTCGCCCAGGCGCAGGTGAGAATCGCAGTGCGCGAGGCCGTCGAGGCCACGAACACCCCGCCCGTTCCCATCAGGGTGACCGCGAGGGTGCTCGCGGGCGAGAAAGTGAGCATCCGCATCCCGCTCGGCGGAATCGACCCAGACGGAGACTCCGTGCAATTGCTCGGCCAGGAGTCGAACCCCGAGA
>Ga0180215_1005200_pt1 | contig 11216 bp, 7 predicted proteins | sample eDN3rd37CBELigBY_FD_128871 | JGI IMG/M metagenome (GOLD analysis project Ga0180215, IMG submission 128871) | Enriched backyard soil microbial communities from Emeryville, California, USA - eDNA 3rd pass 37_C BE-Lig BY (version 2) (version 2) | ecosystem: Environmental > Terrestrial > Soil >...
CATGACAGTGGTCCTTGTGAACGCCGAGGCCGGGCGCTGCGCACCCCAACCACTCCGCGCCCGGCCTCGGCTCTTGCCTCAGCCAATCGACACCGTCTGTCAGATTAAGTTCCAACTACTTCACCTATTAGCTGCGGCATGACCAAGCCCGTCAGCTACAAGCGCCATCGCTTTCCGCCCCAGATCATCGCCCATGCCGTTTGGTTGTACTTCCGGTTTCCTCTGAGCCTCAGGCTCGTCGAGGAGATGCTGCTCGAGCGCGGCATCGTCGTCTCCTATGAGACGATCCGGCGCTGGGGTAAGAAGTTCGGACCAGAGTATGCCCGGCGCCTCCGCCGTAAGCCGCCACGCCCGACTGACATTTGGCATCTGGATGAAGTAGTTGTCAGCATCGCCGGCAGGAAACACTGGCTCTGGCGGGCTGTCGACCAGGACGGCTATGTGCTCGATGAGATCGTCCAGGGTCGACGCGATACCAAGGCGGCCAAGCGCCTGCTGACCCGGCTAATGAAGAAGCAAGGCTTGGTGCCAAAGCGCATCATCACCGACAAGCTGTCCTCATACGGAGCCGCCAGGCGCCAAGTCATGCCAGGTGTCGAGCACCGGTCCCACAAGGGCTTAAACAACAGAGCTGAGAATTCGCATCTCCCGTTGCGAAAGCGGGAGAGCATTATGCAGGGCTTCCGGTCCGCAGGAGGTCTGCAGCAGTTCACCTCAGTCTTGTCTGCCGTCAGGAACTTGTTCGTTCCGCCTCACTCATACCGGTCTGCCCTCGCCACTCACCTTCACCGCCTCCAAGCTATGGCGGCATGGAAAGCCACGGCGGGCGTACTCGCGTGAAACCCGCGAAGCGGGCCCTATTGCGGCCTCTTCAGGTTACCGTGACATCACCCTTGGGGATGTAAACACGTCGCAGCGGCATCGCACGATAGCCGCGATGTCGAAGTGACCTCATCCCGTTCCATCTGGCCGCCGGGGATGACCATATCTTACCGTCCACCCCCGGCGTTCTCTTACCGCGATTCTCCGTCACCCGTTTCACAGCCAACATCTTGCCGCTATGCGAGTGGGTCAGCAGACGTTGCAATGCTTGCACCTTGCCCCATCGGCCTTCCTGAGTTGCCTTGGCGATACGTACCTGAAGTCGTTTCACCTCTGCCTCAATGTGCGGCCAGTTCGCCTGATCCCACATCTGCGCAGTGCGCGAGGATGCACCAGCCTCGCTCGCTTTCGCGCCGATCGCCGTCATCTGCCTTCCCTCGTGTAACGATTGGTCAAAGTTCTCTCGCCAGGAATGACCGCGCGGAAGTCTGCCCGCTTTCGCGTCAGGCAATGTTTCAGCCCGTATCCCGTCCATTACAGCCAGGCGTTCGCTTTTTCCGCATTCCTTTACCCACAGCACCAACAGCGTTCCTTGCGGTTTGCCTGCCGTTACCGGCAGCGCTATGGGCTTACCCTGTTCCGCATGAGTCTCCGAGCGGGGCGGACCCTTCCTCTTCGCCGGCGGCTGATCGTCCATGGTGGCCCAGTATTCACAGACCACACCTCACCGCGTACCGTTTGGTTCAAGCCTGTCAGCACGTTTGGCTTGTCAAAGATCACGACGTTTATCGGAAGTTCACATACGTTGGTCGTACCCGCTCATCCCTTGCTCCTCTCCGCCTTCGTGCTGGCAGATTCCGCCTCGCCTCGCGGCTTGGCGTACCGGATATCCGGCGGCTACTTTGTCCCCAGAGCTTCATACCGAGCTGTTACCGGCTCCGCATGTCCGGGTAGGGAACGGCTGATGGAACAGCCGGTTTCTTCAGGCTATATCCCTCCTGTGAAACAGAAACTCACGCGACTTGCAGGTCGCACGAACACGCTCTTCGCCAGATCCACCCCAATCGTGCTAACCTCTCCCATGGACGCCTCCCTCAAGTGGTGTTCAACACCTCCACTGTGGCACACCAAGGCCGTTGGGGGGCGTCCACCCTATCGGATCCCAACAGACTGCATGAACAGGCCAGCCCCACGGCTGCGCTCGACAGCTGCTACACGAGCGACAACAACCAGACCCAACGCGAGAGCCATCCACACACGGACCCTACGCTCGCGCTTCATACCCAGTCGGTGTTGGCAGGCGATCGCCCCCGACGGCCCATGCTCGGCCAATCGCTCAAAAACGCACGTTCAGTCCGACGCGGCTGATCCAGCCATCAATCTTGAAGCGGTAGCTCACCTGATCCCCGGCCCGCGCGAGCGTCAGTGTCTCGTCACCCAGGTTGTAGTACAGCGTCTCGCTCTTGATGGACACAGCCTGCGTCAGCCTGTGTTCCGTGCCGGCGCCGAGCACAAAGCCGGTGGTCCACTCCTCGCTGCGCACCTGCGGACCCACGCCCGGCGGGGTGACCGTGACCTGGCCCTGATGCTCGATCCGGGCATAGGCCAGACCGCCGGTGACGTAGAGAAGCGACTGCTGGACAACCGGCAGCAGGCTCGGCAGCGTCACCCCGATCCGGCCCTTCACCGTACCGAACCAGCTCATCTGCGAGCTCAGGTCCGTGCGCAGGCCAAATGCCCTGTCCACCCCGCCGAAACTGCGCGAGCGACCCACGTCCATGGCCGTGAGATCAGCCTCCAGGCCCGCCACCAGACTGCCGAAGTCCCACAGGTAGCCAACCTGGACGCCGCCGCCCAGGCCGGAGTCGCTCAGGCCCAAACGGGTCGGCAGCGCGGCCGGCGAGACGCCGGACAGGCCGATGCGTTCCGCCTCGCCGTTGTCGCTGATCCAGGCGCCATGGATGCCGGCATAGAATCCGCTCCATGTGGAAGCGGGAACTGCCTGGATCGGAGGAAGCGGCGCTGCCCGCCCCGGCAGGTCAGCGGCCGAGGCCACGGTTGTCATGGCGATCAGGGCCGACAGGGACACAAACAGGCGCTTCATGAGGTTCTCCGAGAATTCGGCAGAGGATAGGGCAACGCTTGCACACGGGCTGTGACCGGCAGGCCACATCGCCGCCCGGAACAGAGCGGCTGAACGGCGGGGAGGGATCTCCCCGCCGCCGGGCTTAGAGGATCACATCGAAGGAGGTGAACTTGCCGACGATCTTGATCTGAAAGTCGGCTTTCCCGTCTCCGTCGGTGTCACCCATCAGGATGCCGCGGTCAAAGCGCAGTTCGCCGGCCTTGCCCGTGAAGCCCGCCTGAAGGAAAGCGGCGCCGTCCTTCGGCGACAGGAAGGGAGCATCCAAGCCTGTCCAGAAGAACTTCTGATTGCCCTTGCGGAGCACGTTGGCATCGATGTCACGCAGATCGATCCGGTCCTGACCGGATTTGAAGTCATAGATGATATCGCGCTGCGAGCCGACCTTGCTCTCCTTGACCGAGTTGAAGTCGAAGACATCCTTGCCGGCGCCGCCCCACATCTTGTCGCGGCCGAGCCCGCCGGTAATGCGGTCGTTACCGGCCTCGCCTTTCAGTGTGTCATTGCCCGCATCGCCGGTCAGGGTGTCATTGCCGCTGTTGCCGTGGAGCGTATCGTTCCCCGCACCACCATCGAGACGGTCATGCCCGGTTCCTCCCAGAAGACGGTCATGGCCATTGCCACCGAAGAGCCAGTCGTTGCCCTCGCCACCTGAAACGGTGTCGTTGCCGTCATCGCCGTAGAGCCAGTCATTGCCGCCCTTCGACCCGATCCAGTCATCGCCGCCGCCGCCATGCAGCGTGTCATCGTCGGCACCGAGGAAAATGGTCTGGCTGGCGCTGTCACCCCACACATGCTGCGATCCCGCACCACCCGTGATGGTGGCCGCGCCGATCACGGCGGCGAAGTCCACATTGTCGAGCTGGATATGCGCGCCCTGAGGCAGGTCACGGGTATCGATCACCAGGGCGGTTGTCGGAGTGCCCGCCGCTGGCAGGCCGGAGATTATCAGGGGCTGGCCCGGCAGCGAGGTGCTGCCCGAAGCCAGCATCGGGACGATGCTCTGCACGATCAGCGGCGTGTTGCTGGACAGTCCCTGCAGGAAGCCCGTGCCATTGCCAGTCAACTGGGACTGGTCGGCCGAGCCGGTAGCGGTGTGCGCCTGGATTGCGCGGATCAGGTCGGTGAGCGACGAACCCGCCGGTTGAGGCGCCGACGAGCCGCTGGCCTGCAGGCCATAGCCCACCGGAAGCTGCGCCAGGAGCACGGTCTGCCCGCCGAAGGCGACGAGCGGGATGTCGGCAAGGCCCGGCGCCCCGTTCGACTCGGTCCGTCCCCCGACCACCACCGGGATCGTCACGACCTGTGAGGTCGAGCCATCGCCGTTGGCGGTTTCGGTGCGTTCCACCGGAACGCCATCGATCACGTCGGCGTCCTTCGTGCCCATGACAGCAATCGTGACGGTGTGCCGCGTGCCGTCCGTGGACCTCACGGTGAAGGTGTCATATTTTACCTCGCCTTCGCCAAGGGCCTGGACCGGATCGCTTTCGTTGTCGAGGACATAGGTCCATTGCCCCGTGAGGTGGTCGAAGGAGAACGTGCCGTAGAGGCCGGCGACGTCGGCCAACGCTTGGAACCCGGCCTCGCCCCAATCGGTATCGAAGACTGACAGGACGCCAGAGGCAGTCAACGAGCCATCCTCCGTCACAGACCCGGCATCGGTCCCGTTAAACGCGGCTGCGTCGTTCTCGCCATCGATCCGGAACGTAATCGACGCTGTTGCGGTGCCTCCGTTCCCGTCCGAGATGGTGTAGTCAAAGACGTCGGTGACCGTCTCCCCTGCGCGCATCGTCTGGGTCGCGGGATCAGCCAGATAGATATAGCTTCCGTCCACATTGAGGGTCAGCGCCCCCCAGTCTCCGGCAATGGCGCTGCCGACTAAGCCTGGGGTGGCATTGTGGGAGATCCCCACGACTTGAAGGCCATCCAGATCAATATCAGAGTCGTTTGCAAGCACTCCGTCGATCGCCGTGGCGGAAGCGATTCCACCTTCCATGAGGACGACGGGACCATCGCTGATTCCGGACGGCTGATCGTTGACCGCTGTCACATCCAGGCGGAAGGAGTATTCGGCTTCCGAGGTGTCCTTGCCACCGTCCGCGGTGCCTCCGTTGTCCTGCACCTTGAACTTGAATGTGGCGTATCCCAGTCCAAACGCATCCGCGGCAGGGGTGAAGACCAACTTGTCGATGTCGGTGGCATCGATGACCTGATCACGCGTGACGTCGATGCCGTCGAGCGTCAGGCGGCCGAAGGTCGGCAGATCGGTGATAATGACCGCCTTCAGGACGTCTGCTGGATCCAAAGCGTCGGAGAAGCCGAATTGAGACGACTGGAACGTGTACGCCGTGTCCTCGGCGAGCACGGCACTGCGGTCGGATGCGTATGGAGCGTCGTTCACGGCGGTGATATCGATGCGCATCGTCTGTGGCACTGACGTATCACTGCCACCGTTCCCGGTCCCACCGTCATCCTTCACACGGAAGCTGAAGTCACTGTAATGAGGGCCCGTGCCATTGCCGCCCGGCGTGAAGACCAGCTTGCCGATGTCGGCAATCGGAATTTCCGTTCCCGATGCGACGGCAGCTCCGTCGAACGTCAGCGTGCCCTGGGTTGGCAGCGTCTCGATCACGATGGCCAGGAAGGAGTTCTGGGGCAGATCGCTAAGATCGGCGAACGCGAAGTCCTCAGCTTTGAACGTGTACTGATTGTCTTCGAGCAGGGACACGGAGCCGTCGGCCGATGTCGGGGCGTCGCTCACGGGAGTGACACTGATCGTTGCCATGGCAGGCGTACCGCCAAGGCCCGCGTCAGAGGCGCTGGTACTTGCCTGCACCTGGAATGCTCCCTGACCGTTGAAGTTCGCGTCAGGGGTGAACTTCAGTCCGGCCTGGGCCTGGGCGTATGTGATGAAGGTGCCCTCGGCGATCGGGGTAGTGCCATCGTTGAGGAAGAGTGCGCCTGCGGTAATTCCCGTGATCTTGAAGTGTGTCACTTCGGCGCCGTCTGCGGCGTTGCGTCCGATCACGACGAGGCCGCTCTGGGTGTCCTCGCTGGTCGTTACGCTTGCCACCGTGGGCGTGTCGGCGATTGCGGTGACCGTGAAGGAAACATTCCCCGTCGCGGTCTTGGGATCGACGCTCCCGTTCGTGGTGCCGTTGTCCTGCACCGTATACTTGAACGAGGCCAGTCCGTGATAGTTCGGCAAAGGGGTGAAGATGACTGTAGTGCCGATTATTTGAACTGTACCGCCAATCGCATCGGACACCGCGGTGATGGTTAGAACTTGGTCTGACTCGAGGGGGCCTGGCGTATCATTCGCAAGAAGGGTTGCGAAGTTAATCACGATGGGGGCGCTGTCCTCCGCCACGTTTGCCAGAGTGTCATTACCCGTGTTCGGCGCGTCGTTAACAGGCACAGCGTTGAGGGTAATGAGGCCGCTTGCCGGTCCGGTGTTGGCCGCATCCCTGACCTGGGTGCTGATCGTGACGGTCTTGTCCCAGTTGGCCGCCGGCGTGAAGGAGACGGAAGCCAACGCTGCATTCACATCGGCCACGGATCCGGCCACCGTCCAAACTCCAGTAATGGCGTTGTAGGCGGCGGTCGCGGAACCGAAGGTCCCCGTGGTGAGGAGGCCGGCGGCGGGATCGCTCAGGGTCAAGGTGACCCTGATAGTGTCACCCATATCTGGATCAATGACCACGATATCATCGAGTGCGACGCTCGTGCCGGGATCCTCGACGAAGGTCTTGCTCCCCGTCAGGTTCGTGGCCGTCGGAGCGTCGTTGACGGCCGCTATGTTAATAGTGATCGTTCCGTTGGCAGGCCCGGCCCCGGCCGCATCCCTGATCTGGGTCGTGATCGAAACCGGTTGGTCCCAATTGGACACCGGCGTGAAGGCGACCGCCGCGAGGGCCGCATTCACGTCAGCCACCGATCCAGTCACCGTCCAGACACCGGTCACGGTGTCGTAGATCGACATGGCCGCGCCGAATGACCCGGTCGACAATGCCCCCGCCTGGGGCTGGATGAGCGTGAGCGTCGCAGTGATGGTATCGCCCGTATCGACATCTGTTGCGACGATGTCGTCCAGAGCAATCGCTCCGCTGTCCTCCGCGGCACTCTTGGATTGCGTCAGGTTCGTGGCCGCCGGAGCATCATTGACACCCTCGACGGTGAAGGTCGTCGTGGCCGTGTCGGAGAGCCCGGCCGAATCTGTCACCGTATACTGAAAGGATGTGGTGCGTGTTTGTCCCGCTGCCAGATCCGCGAAGTCGCCATCGTCGGAGAACTGCAAGGTGCCATTTGCATTGAGCAGAACGCGTCCCCCGCCAGCCAGATCGACCCATTGGCCTACACCGGCTGCGGCTCCATTGATCGCCGTGATGGTCTGCAGGTCAACGACACCGAGCGGACCGCCGTTGTCGAGATCCGTGTCGTTCGTGAGAACGCTCTTGCCCGTCAGCAGAACACCCGCCTTGGCATTGAAGACGTCATCGACCGCATCGGGAGCGTCTTCGAGAAGATTATCGTAGAAGACCGTCTGATCGACCCTGGTCCCAGGTTGGAAGCCCATGAAGAACCAATTGTACGTCAAGGTTTTCGTCGAAGCATCGTAGGTTGGGGCGTAAACGGCATTGACACCGTTCATCGATCCTTGATCTGCGATAGTGCCCGGAGCGACACCGGCGGGAGCCAGTCCTTCGATCTTAATGGTGAAACCGGCGGGTTGGGCGGTTCCTTCGAACTGGGCGAAGACCTGATTGCCTGAGATGTCGATGGTCATCGTCCCGCTCAGGAGCCCATTCGGCCCCTGCACCGGTTCCATGTCGCCATCGCCGTCGGTATCCGACAGGATCCTGGCCGACAGAGGCACGACGAGCTCGGCGCCGGCACCGACGATGACCGAGGTGAATTCATAGGGCGCCTCGAATTCAAACCATCCCTGCAAGGAGAAGGTGATCTTAACCTGGATTCCTTCGAGACTGCCTGCCATGTCGTGCCCCTTGCCCGCCCGGGCCTGAGACCCGGGATTGGCGTGCCGTCCTGCGGCACCGCCGTCTTTATCGTTGAGTATCCTAGCGGCACGCAAAGAGTGGCCGCCTGCGATGAAGCATCAATAAGATTAGGGCTCTATCCGTCGAGCCAAATTATGCAATTCGTCGACTTTATTCGACTATGTTACCTTATGGCAACATAGGGCTTACCCAAGGCTCTGATGGAAAACGTGGCGAGTTTGCAGAGTTCAGGCTGAGAAGCATATGCCGCCTGCGAGGCGGTTGAGCTTTCAGGCCATGAGTAAGTTGCAGTTTGATCGGTATCGGGCGTACCTGCGGTGGCGATCCGGGAGCCGGGCTCTCACGTTATCCAAACAGAGGGTCGATGAAGCGAGGCGGCCGATTGAGATGAGCCGCAGGTTATTCGACCGACCGGTTTATACCTGCGGTTCCCGAACCACTCCTGGCCCGGCAAGTAGAGGCTCACGCAGAGACCTTGTCGCAACCGCATTGAAATGTCTCAGGTTTTGGCAAAGTAGAAATGTCCCAGGGCTCTAGTGAGGCTCTGTCGGGGCTACGCAGACCTCAATGATCGCAGCAGCCCCGGCAAAGGCTGTGAGATGGACCTTCTTCGCCGAAATGTGCCGGTCGGTGAATGGCATTTAGGCGCGGGACATAGCCGCTCGCTTCGCTGTTCGTCTTAGGGCGCTCTGGCCTGAGTTCATCCTGGCGAGCCTTCGCCCATGCCACACTTCCAGGCACGTCCGTCCAGGGGAGTGTGACATTCCTGGTTTGCTCAGTGCTTACAATTTAGCTTTGCGCCTACACGAGAAATTCGGCGAACATATCTTATGGAACCTAAGCGGTCCTTCCCGAGGTGAGCGCCGCAAACTGGCACCGGACCTACGCTGAGTCCAGCCGCCAACATTGGCCGAGCTGGCTCGACCATCTGTCAGGCCGCAACGAAGATCTCGCTCTGGCGCCATGAGGCGGATGACTTGCGCTCTCTGGGTCTTGTCAGAGCGATCGCTCCTCGAAGCTCGCTTGCGCCTCCTGTGGCAGGCGGCATTTCCGAGCGTACGGCTGAGAGGCTGCCGTAGCTTCCTGCACGACAGCGGCGGCCGCCGTGTAAAGATCAGCCGTGGCGGCATCAAGACCGGGATCGCGCTCGAACAGGTTCTCTTTAAGATCGCCTGGAGTTCGCCAACGTCGGCCTGCTCTCCACCGGCTCGAGTTGCTTCGAAGGTCGGAGTGATCAAGCTGAATTTCTCTTAGATAGCTTCGTCGAGGGTCCTCTCCATCTGCGCTGATTACCCCCACAAATTGCCTGGAAGTTCCCACGGATGTTGTAGCATGCTTGGGGTAACTTTGAGACGAACCCTTAAAAACCAAGGCTTCCAGGAGCATAGCGAAAATGGAGTCTGGCTGATTTCCCGTAGCCAACGCCGAAGTTCCCCACATGAAAGCCCCGAACGCGCCCGCACAATCATCGTGAGAGCTGATGGCGACACGGCTGAGGGCCTCGTACACCAGCTTGATCATTTGGCTTTCCATGTCTGGACAACTTTCCGGCCCGTCTTCGTGACCTGCCGGAAAGTTGTCTTGAGCTACGATCGTCGCTCCACATTGATGACCAACATCGGGTCGAAGGCCGGGTTCTCCGGCCAGGTGCGCCCGCGGCCATTCATGGTGTTCCCCAGAAGGTATCCCCTCGGATTGCTGACGATTCTCGTGTCGGCATGCGTGTAGTCGTGTGAGACATGCACGTGGCCGTGAAGCCAGAGCTCGGGCGCATGTCTCTCGATCATCTCCGACAGATCGCTGGCGTACGCGGCATCCAACGGGCCTTCCTGACGGCCGGTCTGCAAGGATCGCTCGAGCGGAGCATGGTGCGTGACGACGACCGTCGGGCCATCGAAGGGCTCTGACAGGATCTTCTTGATCCTCTGGCGTTGCGAGTAGTGCTCGTCGATGACGTCCATCGGTAGTAGTTTCCGATAGCCTGAGCCGAAGCGGATATAACGGAAGTCGTTCATGCTCCTCCCGGCTTCCAGCTCGGCAAAGTGGCCGTACTTCCCGAGATCAAAGTCCGTCCACATCGTCGCGCCCGCAAGCCGCACTCCGCCGATGACGGTGGACTGCCCGGTCGCGAGTAAGATGATGCCGTGATACTCGGCGACGAGGCGTGCCTTCGTCACTTCGTGGGTCAAATGCGCTCGATAAAAATCGTGATTACCGGGTATGTAAACGATCGGCAGGCCATAGCGCGAGAAAGTCTCGGCGAGCCAGGGAAGAGCCCGTCGGCTCATCTCTTCGCCGGCATCCCCGGCGACGATTAGGACGTCAGCATCGGGCGCGACGGCCGGCGGCTCGAAAGGCCAGGACGAATGATGATGAAGGTCGGACAAGAACCATATGCGCATAGGTAGATCTCCCGTGAGGGATCGTGTCTGAGTTGTAGGCAAGATGCGACGGTCAGTGACGCGGCGCGTAGACAAGCCGGCCCGCGAGGATCGTTTCGATCATCCGCCGGAGCGGCCGCAGCGAGCCGCCCTTCCAGGCCTTCGCGATCAAAGCCAGCTCGCCAGGTTCGAGATCTGGAAGCCACGCCGAATCCATGCCTTGCTCGGCGCGGATCTCGGACAGGATCGTGCGGACGACCACCGGCAGGTCATGCCGACGGGGTTGCGGGACCTCCAGTATCCGGAGACGATCGAGGAGCGGTCCAGGGATCCGGAGCGTATTGTTTGCGGTAAATCCCCAGACAACCCGACTGACGTTCACGGCGCACTCAAGATACGGATCCTGTATGCGAGATGAGCTCTCGGCTTCGAGGTATGGGAGAAGGACGTCCGTGAGGCTCCCGTTGTACGCACCCGTCGCCGCCTTATCGAGCTCGTCGATGACTAGCATGGCGTTGGCTATCCCAGTCCGCCGGATTGCCTGCAATGGGACCGAGGCCCTGCCGCTGGAGTATTGCCGCGACGTGCCACCGAAGGAGGAATCCGCAACGCCAGCCGCCGGGACAAGTGTCGGCTGTATGCCGAGGACCTCGCCTAGGCGTCTGGCTAAGCGGGTCTTCCCGCTTCCGGGCCGGCCGACGAGGAGCGTGGGTCGCATGCGCGAGGCCGCCGAGCCAACGCAGTCCATCAGGACGGTCTCGATAACATCCTTTGCCCACGGCATCTCGGCCGTTAGAATTCGAGCGGCCTGATGCAGATCAGGCGTCTCGGCGAGCGGCATCTCAACTCCGG
>Ga0180215_1005201_pt1 | contig 11216 bp, 12 predicted proteins | sample eDN3rd37CBELigBY_FD_128871 | JGI IMG/M metagenome (GOLD analysis project Ga0180215, IMG submission 128871) | Enriched backyard soil microbial communities from Emeryville, California, USA - eDNA 3rd pass 37_C BE-Lig BY (version 2) (version 2) | ecosystem: Environmental > Terrestrial > Soil >...
GAGGCGATGCGCGCGGTGCGCCGCGAGCGCTGGACGGCCCGGCGCGCCGTGGCGGTCGCGGTCGCGCTCGTGAGCTTCTACGCGACGTACCTCGCGTACCGCAACCTCAAGGCGCTCATCCCCTTCCTGCGCCCCGGCGACCTCTTCGACCGCGAGCTCGCCGAGGCCGACCGCGGCCTGTTCCTCGGCCACGACCCCGCGGCGCTGCTGCACGACCTCCTCGGCACGGGGATCTCCGCCCACGTGCTGTCGACGTCCTACGCCGCGTTCATCGTGTTCCTGCCGCTCTCGCTCGGCGTCGCGCTCGTCTTCTCCCAGCGGCTGCAGCTCAGCCTCTTCTACGCGACGGCGCTCTCGATCAACTGGGTGCTGGGGGCGGCGACGTACTACCTGCTGCCGGCGCTCGGCCCGATCTACGCGTTCCCCTCCTGGTTCGCCGAGCTGCCGCGCACGGAGGCGACGCGGCTGCAGCAGATGCTGCTCGACGACCGCGCCGGCTTCCTCGCGGACCCGGCGACGGGCACGCCGCAGGCGATCGCGGCGTTCGCGTCGCTGCACGTCTCCATGAGCTTCACGGCCCTCGCCGCCGCGCACCTGCTGCGGCTCGGCCGGCGGCTGCGGATCGCGCTGTGGGTGTGGATGGTCCTGACGCTGCTCGCGACCGTGTACCTCGGCTGGCACTACGTCCTCGACGACGTCGCGGGCATCGCGATCGCCGTGCTGTCGCTGCTGCTCGCGTGGCTCGTGACCGGCTTCGACCCGCGCAGCGCCGCGGGCTCGCGGGAGGCGGGCGTCGTGCCGGCCGCCGAGGAGCGCCTGGAGGCCGTGACGACGTCGTAGTCAGCGCGCGATCGCGGGCGAGGCGTGCTGGATGTCGCCGTGCCCGTTGGAGCGCGCGAGGTCCTCGACGCTGCGCTCGTCGCGGTCGTCGCCGCCGTTCAGCCGCCGCTCGAGCTCGCCCATGACGGCGCCGAACAGGACATGGCGCCAGAGCGACTGCGCGAACGCCCGGGCCGAGCCAGACAGGACGGGCAGCTCATCGCGCGCCGGGTGCACGCGCTCGACCACGGCGGTGAGCGGCCAGGTGGCGAGGTGCTCGACGACGGCCACCGCGGGGCCACGGGCCCAGGCGGGCAGCGGCAGGCGCGGCGCGGCCTGGGCGTAGACGGCCCCGAGCGTCGCGCCGTTCGCGAGGTGGAGCGCAAGGCCGGCCAGCGGCCAGGCGCGCCCGCGGGTCACGAGCTTGCCGAGCAGCTCCGTGTCGTCGTACGGGACGCCGAACACCTTGCGATCCAGCGGCTGCTGCAGCGCCCACACGGCCGCCGCGACGGTCCCCGCCAGGGCGCCTCGCGCGGCCTGTGAACGCTCCGTGCCCATCGACCGTCGCACTGTAACGCGCCCCCGGAGGGCGGGTATGCCAGGGGATGGATCGCCGGGGTCGACTGCTTGCGCGGGCGCGAGGGCGCGGGGTGAACCCGGCGCTGTACTGGCTCGTGCGCGCCACGTTCCAGCCCGCGTTCCACATCTTCCTGTCGATGCGCCGGCTGCACCGGGAGCGGATCCCGGCGGAGGGCCCGGTCATCATCGCCTCCAACCACCGGTCGTTCCTGGACCCGTTCCTCATCGCGTGCCTCGTGAACCGACCGGTGTACTTCGTCGCCAAGCGCGAGCTGTTCGCCTTCGCGCCCATCGCGTGGGTGCTCGGGGCGCTCGGCGCCTTCCCCATCGACCGCGGCCGCAGCGACGAGGAGGCGATGGCCACCGCGCGGGCGATCCTCGAGCGCGGCGACTGCGTCGTGATCTTCCCCGAGGGCACGCGCGTCCGCCCCGGCCCGCTGGGCACGCCGCGCCGCGGCGTCGGGCGCCTTGCCCTGCAGACGGGCGCGCCCGTCGTGCCCGTGGCGGTCTTCGGGACCGAGGACGTGCGCCGCGGCATCGTGTTCCGGCCCCGCCGTGTGGCGCTCAGCTGCGGGCATCCGCTGCGCTTCCCCAAGGTCGCCGAGCCCTCGCCGCAGCTCGCCAAGGCGGTCACCGACCGCATCTGGCCGAGCGTGGAGCGCGAGTGGGTCGCGCTCGGCGGCGAGCCGGGCGTGGCGCAGGCGCCCGCCGGCGACGACGCCCCGGTCCTCACCGGAGCCGAGGCCGCCTGACCGATGACCGTCCGGAGGGTCGCCGTCCGACAGGTAGCCTGCGTGCGTGGCCGCCACCGCTCGCTCGAAGGCGGAGCTCGACAGCGAGTTCGCCGAGCTGTACCGGAGCCATCTCCGCGACGTCTACTCCTACGCGTACTACCGGGTGGGCAACCATCACGACGCGGAGGACCTCACGGAGCAGACGTTCCTGCAGGCGTACCGGCACTTCGAGCGCGCGCAGGCGGAGTCCGACGGGCGGCCGCTGCGTCCCTGGCTCATCCGCATCGCACACAACCTCGCCGCGAACCTCTACCGCGACCGGTCGCGTCGCCCGCAGACGTCGATCGACGACACGTCGGGGCTGTCCGCCGTCCACACGACGGAGGACCTGGTGGAGGGGCGCGACGAGCTGGCGCGGATCCTCGCAGGGGTGAAGGAACTGCCGAACGATCGGCGCGAGGCGCTCATCATGCGCTTCGCGCTAGGTATGGACAACCGCGAGATCGCGCGAGCGCTCGGGAAGACCGACGGGGCCACGAAGGTCCTGCTGCACCGCGCGATCCGGCAGCTCGAAGGGATCGTTGGTGATGAGCACTCCAAGCGCTGACATCGAGACGCTGCTCAGCCGCGCGCTGCGGCCGGTCGACCCGCCCGAGGGGCTCTCGAGCCGGCTGGAGAGCACGCTCGTCGAGCTCACCGAGATGGCGTTCGACGAGCTCGAGAGCTGGGAGCTTCGGGCGATGCGCGACCCACGCAACTGGGTGCGGCCCGTGATGGCGGTCGTCGTGACCGCGACGGCGGGCACGGCGCTGGTGATCCTGCGGGTCCGCGCGGGCCAGAAGCGGCGGGTCATGCTGGCGCGCGGCCCGGCCGATCTCGCGGCGCGCACGGCGCGCGCGGTGGCCGGCGAGGCGCGCCGCGTCGTCCGGCGCTGATCGCAGCTTCATCTCGGGCTGGTAGCTTCGCGGCCGATGGAAGGCGCCACCGCGACGGAGACGTGCTACCGGCACCCCCGTCGCGCGACGGGGGTGCACTGCTCCAACTGCGGGCGCCCCATCTGCCCGGATTGCATGACGCCCACGCCCGTGGGCATGCGCTGCCCGGAGTGCGCTCGTCAGCGCACGCAGGTCCGGACGGCCCGCAACCTGCGCGCCGAGCCGCAGCTGACGTACGCGATCATCGCGATCAACGTCCTCGTGTTCGTCGCCCAGGTGGCGGCGGGCGCGGGCGGGTTCGACAGCACCTCGGGCCGGGTGTTCAGCGAGGGCGCGCTCTACGGGCCGCTCGTCGCCGACGGCGAGTGGTGGCGGATCGTCACCGGCGGGTTCCTGCACGGCGGCTTCCTCCACATCGCCTTCAACATGTACTTCATCTACTTCCTGGGCACGATGCTCGAGCCCGCGATCGGGAAGGTGCGCTTCGCGGCGCTGTACGTCGTGTCGCTGCTCGGCGGGTCGTTCGGCGCCCTGCTGCTGTCGTTCGACAGCCCGACGGTGGGCGCGTCCGGCGCAGCCTTCGGCCTGCTCGCCGCGGGCATCCTCTTCATGCGCACGCGCGGCATCGACCCGATGCAGTCGGGCCTCGGGCTGACGCTCGTGCTCAACCTGGGCATCACGTTCCTCATCCCCGGGATCTCGATCGGCGGCCACCTCGGCGGCCTGGTCGCGGGCGGGATCGCCGCGGTGCTGCTCTTCGAGGTGGGCGAGCGCCGGCGGGGCATGCAGGGCCTCGCGCTCGCGGGCACGATCGCGCTCGGCGCGGCGCTCGCCGTCGCCTGCGTCCTCTACTCGCGCGCCGAGCTCGGGATCTAGCGGCGCCGCTCGCCGAGCCGGTCGGCGACGGCGTGCAGCCGCGCGGGGTCGGGCGGGCCGGGAGCCTGGCGCTTGTTGGGCGACAGGTCGGGCGGGATGAGCGACCGGGGGACCGGCCGCCCGTGGCGCTCGGCCACCGCGCGCAGCGCTCGGGCGGGGACGGCCGGCACGACGAGCGCCTCAGCGACCGCCCTGACGCGGCGCCGCTTGGGCCCGGGGAGGACGGGCAGCGCGAGCGCGACGAGCGCCGCGTGCTCGGCCCGCATGCCGTGCGCGTGCAGCTCCAGGCGCCCCCACAGCAGCACGGCGCCGGCGACGAGGTCCGACGTCGCGGCCGACGCGGTGCGGGGAAACGGCCGATAGCGCGCGTACAGGCCGCACGCGCACTCGCTGACCGGCGCCGGCTCGGCGTGGCCACCGGCCAGGCAGCGCGCGGTCATCGTGCCCGCCTGCCAGGGGTCGCCGGTGTGCAGCGACACGAGCGAGCCCTCCCGCAGCCGCCACTGGCGGTAGCCGGCGACGGGGTACACGAGATCCGGGGCGTCGTCCGCGAGCGTCCGCGAGGGGCCGTCGAGCGGCACGAGCCTGCGGGGCGGGTCCCGGCGCGGGGCGACCACGCCCCATGTTCTACCCCGAGGCGGTGGCGGGCTGTGGCAGCAGGTCGCGCTGGCGCACGAGCAGCATCGTGAGGATCGAGCCGGCGACCGCGATGCCGGCGCTCACGAGCAGCAGCTTGTCCACGCCCGCGCTGTAGGCGATCTCGTAGGCGCTCTGCAGCGCGGCGCGAGCGGCGGGCGAGGCGCCCCGCAGGCCGCCCTCGACGTCGCCGTCGGCCAGCGCGTCGAGCGCCTGCGGGGTGAGGCCGGGCACGCCCTGCAGGTCGGCGCGCAGGGACGCCTGGAGGATCGCGCCGAGCACCGCGACGAAGAGCGCGATGCCGAGCTGGCGGGAGGTGTTGTTCAGCGCGGACGCCAGCCCGCCGCGCTCCGGCGGCAGCACGCCGAGGCCCGCCACCGTCGAGAGCGGGTTGATGAGCCCGATGCCGACGCCGGCGAGGACCAGGCCGGGCAGCAGCGAGGCGAAGGGCGTCGCGGCCTCGAGGCCGTGCAGCGCCAGCAGCCCGGCCGCCTGCAGGAGGAAGCCGGCCGCGATCGTGGGGCTGAGCGGCAGGCGCCGCTGCACCCGGCCCGTCGCGACTGCGGCGACGAACGACACGCCCGCCAGCGGCAGCAGCAGCACCCCCACCTCGAGCGGGCCGCGGCCCTGCACGACGAGGAAGAACAGCGCGACGTACGTGAAGATCGTGAACCCGACGCCCGCGCCGAGGGCGACGGCGAGGCTCGCGCCGTTCAGCGTGCGGTTGCGCAGGAGCGACAGGTCGAGCATCGGGGCGGGGCTGCGGCGCTCGACGACGGCGAAGACCGCGAGCAGCGCCGCGCCGGACGAGAGCATCGCGAGGAGGGTCGCGCTGCCCCACCCCAGCGCGTTGCCGCGCAGGATCGCGAACACGAGGAGGAACAGCGCGCCGGAGAGCACGCTCACCCCGGCCCAGTCGATCGGCCCCGCGGCCGGGTCGCGCGACTCGCGCAGCCAGACCCGCCCGGCGGCGATGAGCGCGACGCTGCCGGCGACCGTCATCGCGAAGAACGCGCGCCAGTCCCACAGGTCGACGAGGACCCCGCCGATGAGCGGGCCCGCCGCGTAGGCCATCGCGACGACCGCGCCCCACACGCCGATCGCCCGGCGCCGGTCGGCCCCGTGGAACTCCTGCACGAGCAGCGCGAGCGAGCTGGGGAAGACGACGCCGGCGGCGAGCCCCTGGACGACGCGCGCGACGATGAGCGCCGGGGCGCTCGGCGCCACCGTGCACAGCAGCGAGGCGAGGCCGAACAGCGCCAGGCCCCACGTGAACACGCGCCGGCGGCCGAGCAGGTCCGACAGGCTCCCGGCGGTGAGCTGCACGACCGCGAGGGCGAGCGTGTAGCCGCTCAGCACCCATTGGAGGTCCGTGAACGTCGCGCCGACGTCGCCGGCGATCTGCGGGAGCGCCACGTTCGGGCCGGCGAGCTGCAGCTGCAGCAGGCCCGTCGAGGTGCAGACGACGACCAGCGTGGCGCGCGCGCTCACAGCAGGCCGTCGGCGCGCAGCAGCTCGAGGAGGCCCGCGTGGTCGTCGAGGACGTGATGGCCCTCCGGCCCGTCCTCCGGCGGGTCGTCGTTGGCGCCGCGGTAGCGGATCGCGACCATGCCCATCGCGCGCGCCCCCGCGATGTCCGTGCGCCGCAGGTCGCCGATGTGCGCCGCCCGCTGCGGCTCGACCCCGCCGATCTCGCGCAGCGCGTGGCGGAAGATCGCCGGGTCGGGCTTGTAGGCGCCGACCTCGTCGGAGAACGCCCAGCCGTCGAAGACGTCCAGCAGCCCGGCCCGGTCGAGCACGTCGCGCAGCTGGCGCCCGCTCGTGAAGCCGACGTCGCAGACGATGCCCAGGCGCAGCCCGAGCTCGTCGAGCTGCGCGAGCGCCTCCTGCACGCCCGGCGTGAGCTCCAGCTCGATGCCGTCGCCCGAGCCGACGAACGCCTCGACGAGCGCCCGCTCGGTCGCCTCGTCGATGTCGGGGTCGAGCTCGGCCGCGGCGAGCGCCGCGGCCTCCGCGGCGCGGAGCATCTCGCCTCGGCGCCAGAGCTCCTCGCGGCGGCGGGCGACGGAGCGCAGCACCTCGTCGATGCGCTCGCGCGGGTGCGCGCCGGCGAGGACCTCCTCCCACAGCATCACGCGGCGGGGGTGCAGCGGCGTCCCCTGCGGCTCGCGCGCGATCGTCTGCCAGAAGTCGAACGTGACCGCGCGCAGGCTCACGGCAGCTCCACCCTCAGCGGCCGGCCGGCCTCGGCGTGGACGGGCTCCTCCACGAGGTCGGGATGCAGCGTGTGGGCGAGCAGCTCGAGGCCGTCGACGAGTCGCGGCCCCGGGCGCGAGAACGTCGCCGCCGCGTCGACGGCCACGATCTCGCGCGCGCCGACCGACCGCAGCTCCTCTGCGTGCGCGATGGCCTCGTCATAGGCGCGCGACACGTCGTGGCCGCACGGCATGACGAGCACGATCTCGGGCTGCGCCGCTCGCACGGCGTCCCAGCTGGACTGCTCGGAGTGCTCGCCCGGGAAGCCGAGGACGTCGGTGCCGCCCGCCATCTCGATGAGCTGCGGCGTCCAGTGGCCGGCGACGTACACGGGATCCAGCCACTCCAGCGCGGCGACCGTCGGGCGCTCGGCGCGGCGCACCGCGAGCCGCACGCGGTCCACGCGGCTGCGCGTCCTCGCGACGAGGTCGAGCGCGGCGTCGCGCGCGCCGGTCACCTGGGCGATCGTGCGGACGTCGCCGAGGGTCTCGCCGTACGTGCGCGGGTCGAGCGTGATGACCCGCGGCGAGGAGGGCATCGACGCCGCGAGCTTGCGCACCTCGTCGGCCGAGACGGCGCAGACGGTGCACAGCGACTGGGTGACGATGAGGTCGGGCTCGGCCTCGCGCAGCTCCTCCTCGTCGAGCGCGTAGATCGACTCGCCCCGCTCGGTGCGCTCCCGCACGGCCGCGTCGACCTCGGCGCTCGTCAGCCCGGAGGGGAGCTCGTCGCGGGTGACCTTCGGCACGTCGAGCGCCTCGGGCGGGTAGTCGCACTCGTGCGTCACCCCGACGACCTGGTCGCCGAGCCCGAGCGCGAAGAGCAGCTCGGTTGCATGGGGGACCAGACTGACGATGCGCACGAACCGGGAGGGTAGTCATGGCCGGCTGGGATCAGGACGGCAACGCGATCACACGCGAGTTCTCCTTCGCGGACTTCGCCACGGCGGTCGCGTTCGTCAACAAGGTCGCCGAGCTCGCGGAGGAGGCCAACCATCACCCGGACATCCTCTTGCACGGTTACAACAAGGTCCGGCTGACGCTGAGCACGCACAGCGAGGGCCGCGTCACCGAGAAGGACCACGCGCTCGCCGAGCGCATCGACGCGCTGTAGCGGGCGGTCCCCGGTTATCGTCCGGCGCGTGCTGGACGAGTTGGCGACGCGACGGCTGACCGCCGTCGAGGCGGTGGAGCAGGCCCTCGCGCGCATCGAGGAGGACGATCTCGGCGCCTGGCTCGCGCTCGACGCCGAGGGCGCCCGCCGGCACGCCCGCGACGCCGACGCGCTGCGCGCGGCGGGCGAGCGCGGCGACGCGCTGCTCGGCGCGCCGGTGGCGGTGAAGGACATCGTCGACGCCGCCGGCTGGCCGACGACCGGCGGCAGCGACGGCTGGGTGCGCCTGCCGGAGACCGACGCGCCGGTGGTCGCGCGCGTGCGCGCCGCGGGCGGCATCGTGCTCGGCAAGACCGCGACGAACGAGTTCGCGTGGGGCATCGACGGCACGAACCCGCACCACCCGCCGTGCCGGCACCCCCGCGACCCCGACCGCCTGCCCGGCGGCTCCTCGTCGGGGTCCACGGTCGCGGTCGCCGCAGGGCACGCGGCTGTCGCGATCGGGTCCGACACGAGCGGGTCGCTGCGCGTCCCCGCCGCGCTGTGCGGCGTGCTCGCGCTGCGCCCGACGCCGGGGCGCGTGCCGCGCGAGGGGGTGCTGCCGCTCGCGCCGACCTACGACGTCGTGGGGCCGATCGCCGCGACGGCGGAGGATCTGGCGCTGGCGTTCGCGACGCTCGCGGGCGAGCCGCCGGTCGCGCCGCAGCCGCCGCTGCCGGAGCGCGGCGCGACGGTGGAGGCGCTCTTCGCGCCCGACACGTGCCACCCCGACGTCGCGGAGGTGCTGCGCGCGGCGATCGCGCGGCTCGGGCTGCAGGTCGAGCCCGTCGAGCTGGACATCGCCGACGTCGCGGAGGTGCACCGCGCCATCCAGGTGCCCGAGGGCGACCGCTCGCTCGAGGAGCTGGGCGTCGACCGTTCGCGCCTGTCGGACGTCGTGCGCGAGCGCGCGGCGTCGGCGCGCCACATCTCCCAGGCCGATCGCGAGCGCGCTGCGGCGCGCCGGGGCGAGATCGCCGGGGAGCTCTCGTTCGCGATCGCCCAGCACGACGTCCTGCTCGCGCCCGCCGCGCCCGTCGTGGCGCCGTTGCGCGACAGCGAGGTCGTCGACCTGGGCGGCGGGCGCACGAAGACGATCCGCGACGCGCTGCTGTCATGCGCGGTGCCGTTCACGCAAGGCCCGTTCCCGGCGATCAGCGTGCCGGCGGGCGAGGTCGACGGGCTCCCCGTCGGGCTGCAGATCGTCGGCCCGCCGGGGTCGGACGAGATGCTCATCGCGCTGGCGGGGCGGCTGGCGGGGTAGGGCGCGCGGTTTGCGCCTGCGGGGCGCCGGCGCGACCGACCTCGGTGACGCTCGCGGCACCCAGCGTCGTCGGCCGGCAGACACCCCGGTGGGTGCGATCGCTCCCGGTATGCGGGAGTGGTCACGCCCACCGCCCGCGGGCGCGACCGCGGGCCCAGGGGCAGAGAACCCCGAAACGACGACGGGCCCGCGTCGCGGGCCCGTCATCTGCTTCTGGGAGGAGGTGCGTTGCGAGGTACGTCGCACACGTGATCTTCCCACACAATCTCAAGAAGTCCTAAAACTGCGCTTCATATGCACTCAACAAACGAGAAGCGCCAAGAAATCGCTTGGTTGACCGATCAGTCAACCCCGATATCGTCCTGAGCAGCGAGTCGGAGAGGAGCCGAGAGGCGCATGCCGCAGTCCGGTCGAGAGGTCGTCATCGTCGAAGCGGTCCGCACGCCCATCGGGCGCGGGCATCCCGAGAAGGGGTACTACCGCGACGTCCACGCCAATGCGCTGCTCGCCGCCGTCTACACGGCGGTCATCGAGCGCGCCGGGATCGATCCGTCCGAGGTCGAGGACGTCATCGCCGGCTGCGTGCAGCAGCTCGGCGAGCAGGGCTTCAACATCGCGCGCAACGCCTGGCTGCAGGCGGGGCTGCCGATCGAGACGCCGGCCACGACCGTCGACCGCCAGTGCGGATCGGCGCAGCAGGCCATCAACTTCGCGGCGGCCCTCGTCGCCTCGGGCGTCCACGACGTCGTCATCGGCGCCGGCGTCGAGCACATGGGCCACGTGCCGATGGGCATCGGCCTGAAGTACGCGGACGAGATCGGCCACCCGTACCCGCCGGAGCTCATGGCCCGCTACGACCTCGTCCCGCAGGGCCTGAGCGCGGAGATGATCGCCGACCGGTGGGAGATCCCGCGGTCCGAGCTCGACGAGCTGGGCCTGCGCTCGCACCGCCTCGCGGCGCGGGCGACGGAGGAGGGGCGCTTCGAGCGCGAGATCGTCCCGTTCCCGGTCAACGGCGACACGTACGTCACCGACCAGGGCATCCGCCCGGACACGACGCTCGAGAAGCTCGCGGCGCTCAAGCCGGCGTTCAAGGAGGACGGCAAGGTCACCGCGGGCAACTCCTCGCAGATCTCCGACGGCGCGGCGGCGGTGCTGGTCATGACGCGCGAGAAGGCGGAGGCGCTCGGCCTGCGCCCGCGCGCGCGGATCGTGGACCAGACCACGGTCGGCGTCGACCCGGTGATCATGCTGACCGGCCCGATCCCCGCGACGCAGCAGCTGCTGGAGCGCAACGGGATGACCGTCGACGACATCGACCTCTTCGAGGTCAACGAGGCCTTCGCCCCGGTTCTCGCCGCGTGGCAGCGCGAGCTGCAGCCCGACATGGACCGCGTGAACGTCAACGGCGGCGCGATGGCGCTCGGCCACGCCCTGGGCTCGACCGGCGCGCGGCTCGTGACGACGCTGCTGCACGAGATGGAGCGCTCCGACCGCGAGGTCGGGCTCGTGACGATGTGCTGCGGCGGCGGCCTGGGGACGGGGACGCTCATCCAGCGGGTGTAGGCCCTGCGATCGCCGTGACCGTCCGCGCGCCCAGCCGCGTGCCGGCGGGCACCCGGGACCCGCCGAGCACGACCGCGCCCGGGCCGAGCACGGCGCCGTCGCCGATCACCACGGGCGCGACCGGCGCGACCGGCGCGCCCTCGGGCGCCTCGCAGTCCATCACCGCCGCCTGCGGCGCGAGCACGCAGCGCGCGCCGATGGTCACCGCCTTGTGGGCGACGACCCGACAGCCGTCGCCCAGCGTCGTCCCGGCGCCGATCGCCACGACGCCGCCGCGCACCAGCACCCGCGCGTCCTCACCCAGGACGCAGCCGTCGCCCAGCTCCAGCCGGGCGCCGCGCGCGACCTCGATCCGCGCGCCGCGCCCGACGCGCACCCCGCGCCCCGCGACGACGCCGC
>Ga0180215_1005202_pt1 | contig 11215 bp, 9 predicted proteins | sample eDN3rd37CBELigBY_FD_128871 | JGI IMG/M metagenome (GOLD analysis project Ga0180215, IMG submission 128871) | Enriched backyard soil microbial communities from Emeryville, California, USA - eDNA 3rd pass 37_C BE-Lig BY (version 2) (version 2) | ecosystem: Environmental > Terrestrial > Soil >...
CCCCCTTTCCATATTTGTCATACATTACCATTATATAGTGACAAAATTCGCCAAATAAATCAATGGATTCCGAATATTTAACAATATTGTAATATTTTTAATTAGCTGAAAAGTACTAATTTATACAAGTACCAAATATGACATTCCTACTATTGTAGTTAAAATACCCTACTATTTTTATAGATTTTTTGTTTGAAGGCTTTTTTGTGAGTCTTTCTCTTATGATTCACTGGTTTCAGGCACTATCAACCTCTCTTAGTGACCGTTTCCCTTCTGCTTTCCCGCTCACGGGCACTATCAATAACACTTTCTATAAAACCATGCAAAAAAGGCCTCCCAAGCTGTTCAGTGAACACTTGAGAGGCCTTTTCTAAATCGCCCGTACTTTCCGTCAGACGAAATAAATCTGTGAATCTATTCTCTTGGTAATTGGAATGTAACAGTGTAGCCTTTTCCAAGGTCTTGGTTTTCCATGCTGCGAAGCGGACCGAATTCAAGGTCAAACTTCTTAAAAATCCCAAACTCATCCTTACGAAGTAAAAATACAATCATTTTTTCGCCTTTTTCACCAGGCTTAATCTCATCTACACCCTCAGGCTCTAATTGACCTGTAGATAGATACGTTGCTCGTGTATCATCGACAATTAATTTTCCTGATGTCCAGTATGCACTGACAGGCTCTTGTGATGTATTATCGATAATAAAATTCATTGTAATCGCGACAATTCCGCTGTCACCAAAATCAACAAACGCTTCTTTGTATGCTTCTGTAGGAATTACTTCTGTATATTGAATTCCATCAAGGGTAATATTTACATCACCAAGCACCTGTGTTTGACCAATATCTTTTTTCTCAAAAATCATCTTTTTCTCGGCCATATCCTTCAGCAATAACTCATCTTGATAGAAGTCAGGCTTACTTGCTAATTGTTCCTTCTGATCATCACTGTAAATGAAATCATAGGTAGCATCACCTTTAAATGATCCCTTGAATGAATCATTATCAGCTGCCCCGCCCTCAATCACAAATTTCGGGTTTACGGTAGCTAATGATTGGTATTCTTCATTTGTAAGAGCGAAAGTTACAAGTCCGGTTACTTTCTCACCAGCTGTAAATTTACTAATATCTTCTTTATCTTTAGAGAAAAGAGTATCCTCATCTTTTACAAAAAGTCTTGATTGAGATGGGAAAACTTGAAAGTCATTCGCTACTTGAATATTCATAGTTGGAGTATAATACATTGTCTTATCTGTAGTGTTTTCAAGTGTAACCTTAGCAGTTACAATATAGCCCTCCGGCTGATCATCAAATACATATGTGTAGTCTTTATGAATATCTTTTAAACTAACAATCTGATATTCATCAACAGATACTTTGTAGCCGTTCATGTCATGCACGAAATTTGGCTCTTTATTTGTATATACTACTTCAACATTTCCCTGTGATTCTTCGGCGATAAATGGATTTAATACACCGCCGCTATCCTTTGAAGCTTCCTTTTTATCAGATTGTTCCTTTTTCTCTTCTTTTTCAGCTTTTTCAGTTGTGTCCGTTTTAGCCGCTTCTTTCTCTGTTGTCGAAGCCTTTTCATCATTTCCACCGCATGCAGTTACTAGCAGCAATACAGATAGCATGATGGTCCAAAACATATTCTTTCTCTTCAACACACTTTACGCCTCCCCTTATAAATGTTTGTCCTAATTTTCTTACTGGATAAATGAGGAATATGAACCAATTCCTCCTGAAAAACCCCCACTACATAATGACAAACTTCATCAAATAAATCAATGGATTCATAATTGCAGCACTTGGGCGCAAATTCTAAAAATGGTTAATTGGTCCTTCGTTCGACAAAAACAGCCAAAACCCGACTCTGTCTGACGATAGTCCCATTTACTTAGATTTATCCAGTTATTGCTTGAGTGGATTATACGCGTCATCCCCCAATTTTCCTTCCCACTCTTCACGCCAAGCATAGACTTTATCATTAATCTCTTTATGTACAGCCCACATTTCTTTCTCTTTTTCCTCTTTAATGGTTTTGAAATGACTAGCCCTTATTTCCTCATTTTTGTCTGCTAAAGAGAGGATATACTCTTCTGTTTCATCTGTTATCAACTCTTCATCCTGAAGGAAAAAAGAAGGAAAGCTCTGCGAGAAAATTATTTTCTGCAGAACTTTCCTTCTATCTTATTATCGAGTACCTTTTATTCACGTCTTTTTCTCTTTATCTTTCTACACTTATAACTGGGCCGAGGGACCCGTCCCCGCGGCCTTTTTAATAGATCATTGAATTAACAATATAGCACCGGCCATAATCGGGGTGAGAACCATTGCACTTTTTAGAATTGGTAACGGAACATTGTTGGTAAATTTAGCCCCAATATAAGATCCAATCATCGTACCAGCTAGTACCTGGACCAGAAGCAGGACGTTGAAATAGCCCTCAAAATAGTAGCCTGACCCGCCAGCGAAGGCGATAGGAAGAATAACTAACATCGTTGTACCGACTGATGCTTGTACAGAAAGCCCCATCACAACCATCAATCCAAGCTGGATGAAGGGAGCCGACCCAATTCCAAATGTTCCAGATAACAAACCAGTCACAATACCAACAGATGCTGCTTTCAGTATAAAGCCGACAGCGGATCCCGTTTTCCTACTCTTTGTCTCTTTCATCCTATTTACTATAAAAAGTCGGATCATCAGCATAACAGCGGAAAGGAACAGCATTCCTGCCGTGAACCAATGGAGTGAATGAACCGGAATCCATACCGCAATCTTAGAACCAACAAAGGACATAATTGCCCCAAAGGCACCTACAGTTATTCCTGTTTTCACATCAATATTTCCCTGCCGGTAATGACTGTAAGCTCCGGACATAGTCGTAAACACCATGGCAGCCAAAGATGTCCCTAATGCTGTGTGGATTGGCACGCCAAAAACAACGGTTAACAGCGCAATAATAAAACCGGACCCTCCTGCCCCAATAAATCCCAGTAATATTCCCATTAGGAACATCGTAAGTGTGATAATCAAAGATGTCGCCCCCAAACCCACTTTCACTTCATTAATGATAGTTATCCAAGTATATTATAATACTAAAAAATGACAAGACGTATTTTGTAATTAAAAAAAGTGATTTTTGATCGTAAGTGGCCAGGGCTTCATTCTTTTACAAACATTCACATAAATGGTATATTTCCTTTGTAAAATAACGCAGGGAAGAAAGAGAATTGAATCAAAAAAACAGCATACATATATCAACATTAAAAATATGTAATAATTTTTCACTGTTTCCTTAAACTAATAGGTGAGCATCAAACGAACCCTCTCTCGTTTCTTCTTTAACTTCAAACACAAAACATAAGGAAGTGGTATTTATGAGTACACATATTGGAGCAAAATCCGGCGATATCGCTGAAACGATTTTATTGCCAGGGGACCCTTTACGGGCAAAGTATATTGCTGAAACTTTTTTAGAGAATGTCGTTTGCTATAACGAGATCCGCAATATGCTTGGATTTACAGGTACATATAAAGGTAAAAAGGTTTCTGTGCAAGGAACAGGTATGGGAATCCCATCCATCTCTATTTATGCAACAGAATTAATGAAGGATTATAACGTTCAAAATTTAATTCGCGTGGGAACCTGCGGAGCTTTTGAAAAAAGCGTCAAGATCCGTGATGTCATTATCGCAATGAGCGCTTCAACCGACTCACAGATGAACCGAAAAATCTTTGGAGCAATGGATTATGCTCCAACAGCTAATTTTGAATTATTAAAGAAGGCTTATGATATCGGTACTGAAAAAGGACTTAGTTTAAAGGTTGGAAATGTATTTAGCGCAGACATTTTCTACGATGAATATGCTGAACACGAAAAATGGGCACAATATGGAATTTTAGCCGTTGAAATGGAGACAGCTGCTCTCTATACATTAGCAGCCAAATATGGAAGAAAGGCATTGTCCATCCTAACTGTAAGTGACCATATTCTAACAGGTGAAGCTACTTCAGCTGATGAAAGACAAACAACCTTTAACCAAATGATCGAGGTTGCATTAGATTCTATCGTATAATAATAATGGCGGCAAGTTGATTCTTCACACCAACTTGCCGCCATTTATGTTTTCTTCATATTGAGGTAATCTTAGACACCTTAGTTTCGCTCCCAAAGGATCCTATTTAGACAGTCCCACTATCTCTTTCCTTTGTCATAAATTTCACCTAATGCTCTCGGAGCTCGATTCGATTTAGAGAAAAAGATCAATAACAATAAGGTTAAGACATACGGTAATATCATAAATAAATCAGTAAAACTACTCGGTAATTCCATAAACTGGGCAAGATAGGTTCCCCCAGATCTTGCAAAACCAAATAGAAGACAGGCCGCTAAAGTAGGGAGAATCCGCCAGTTACCGAAAATCAATGCTGCAATGGCCAAAAAGCCATATCCCATATAAATACTGGAAGAAAAATTAGCAGAGATGGAATAGGCAAAACACATGCCTCCAAGTCCTGATAATAGACCTGAAATGAGAACCGCCGAAAACCTAATTTTCATTACATCTACACCTGCTGCATCAACCGAATGTGGATTTTCTCCGCTCGCTCTTAAGCGCATGCCAAACTTTGTTTTATATAAAAGATACCACGCAAAGAAGGCAATCACTACGATAATTACTTCAAACGGATACACCTTCGTAAAGACCGCACCAATCACTGGTATATTGGATAAGCCTTCAATCGTAAATCGCTCCGATACACCCAATTGAAACTTGTCAGAAGCCGCGCCAAAGACAAGCGCATTTATTTGTGCCGTTAAAAACGTCGTTAGCGCTAACGCCAAAATGTTAATTACAACACCACTTATCACTTGATCTGCTTTAAACTTGATTGATAGCAAGGCATGGATAATGGAAAAGGCCATCCCACCAATCATTGAAAATACTAGCGCCACGTAAAATAAATTTTGAATATCTGTACCCGTTGCATTCGCGATTAGTACTGCAGATAGTGCTCCGATGAATGCACCGAAGCCTTGGAAGCCTTCAAGCGCTAAGTTGGTAATCCCACTCTTTTCACTATAAATCCCGCCAATTGCTATGATAAAAAGAGGCAGAGCAAAGGATAATCCATCAATAATTACTGTATCCATTATGCTTCACTCTCCTTTCGCTCTACTTCTTTTTCCTTCACCCGACTGACTTTATGCTTCAAGTATTCACCACATGCACTAAACAATAGGATTAGCCCAATGATAACCGAAGAGATTTCCTGTCTAATTCCAGCCTGTGAACTCATATACGTGTTTCCTTGATCAATAACAGATATTAAAAATGATGAAAAGATAACACCAATTGGATGAGAGTTACCCAATAGAGATACAGCAATGGAATCAAAGCCGATACTTGATAATACCTTTGGTTGGATGGAAGAGAAATAACCAAGATAATAGGTAACACCCGCAAGACCTGCCAATCCTCCGGATAGAACCATCGCTAAGACGGTATTTCCTCCGACATTAATTCCGGCATATTTTGCTGCATTTCGGTTGGAGCCTATCGCTTTAATTTCAAAGCCAACCACTGTTTTGTCCATAAGAAACTTTATTAAAATAGCGATAATGATAGCTAATATAAAACCTAGTGGAATATCCATTTTCAAGTTGGCTATTTCAACATTAACTAACGTTAATCTTGATGCCTCTGCAATATATCTGGATTGTCTTGAAACAGGATCAATATAATACATTTGAATAAAAAAGCTTATGACATACTGAGCAATATAATTTAACATAATCGTAGAAACTACTTCATTTATATTAAATCTATATTTTAACCACCCAACTAGTCCGCCCATTAATCCTCCAGCAACAATTCCGATTACCAAGACAAGCGGCTTTGCCATTACGGCATCTAATCCGCTGTATCCAACAATAATCGTCGCTAAAAACCCGGAGACGAGCATTTGACCGGAAACCCCAATATTAAATAAACCTGCTTTAAATGCAACGGCAACTGCCAAGCTGGCAAACACAAGCGGCGTCATGGCATTTAGCAGGCTCAAAAAATCAGTCAGCATGCTCTTATAGCCAGCATAAGTTGGCTTAGGCAGGATTCCAGCCCCTTGGAATAAGTTATAAAATGCCTGTAAAGGATTTTTGCCAATGACAAGTATGACAATCGCAGCAGCAATAAAGCTTATGATTATGGAGACTAATGGAATCGAGATAGGCTGCCATTTCTCGTTACTTATTGGTCGGATTAGACTATAACTCAAGCTATTTTTCTTACTATCTTTACTCATGCTTTGCCCCCATCATATATTCGCCGACTTCATTCGTCGTTAATGTATCACTACTTGCAACTTTTTGAAGTTGGCCATTATATATCACTCCAATGGTATCCGCTACATTCATAATTTCCTCTAACTCCAATGAAACAAGTAAGATTGCTTTTCCTTGATCGCGTTCATGAATCATCATTTTATGAATATTTTCAATCGCACCAATATCTACTCCACGTGTTGGCTGTACGAAAATCATAAGCGGCGATTTTAATTCAATTTCGCGGGCTATAATGGCCTTTTGCTGGTTACCGCCACTCATCGAACGAACCTGCGTCTTAATCCCCTGGCCGCTTCGAATATCATATTTATCAATCATCTTACTGCCAAACTGCTCAAATTCCTCTTTATTTAAAATTCCCTTTTTAGAAAAGGGCTCCCTATAATATTGCTTTAATGCTAAATTAGTGGATAAATCAAAATCCAATACGAGTCCAAAGGTTTGTCGATCTTCAGGTATATAAGAGATTCCGGCTTCTGTTCTTTTTCTTATCCTTTCATTTGTAATATCCTTACCCTGTAGAAGGATTTTCCCGCTGCTCACCTTCGTTAAGCCAGCAATGGCATCCGCTATTTCTACTTGCCCATTATCTGCGACTCCAGCGATAGCAAATATTTCTCCACTACGTATAGTAAAGGATACATCCTTGACCACTTCAAACCCATCTTCGTTTTTAACAGTCAAATGCTCTACCTTTAATACTTCCTCTTTCAATTGAGGAGGTGTTTTTTCAGATTTAAAGTTTACCTCTCTGCCTACCATTAATTGAGCCATAAGATTCACCGAAGTTTTCTTTACATCCAACACATCAACTAATTTACCCTTGTTCAATACAGCACATCGATCGGCCACTTTCTTAATTTCTTCCAGCTTATGTGTGATTAATATGATTGTTTTTCCACCGTCTCGCAGACCTTCAATAATACCGAGCAGAAATTCAATTTCTTGTGGAGTTAAGACGGCAGTTGGTTCATCAAATATAAGGATTTCCGCTTCACGATAAAGCACCTTTAAAATTTCCACCCGTTGCTGCATAGAAACAGTAAGATCAGCTATTTTTTTCGTAGGATCCACTTCTAAACCAAAGCTTTTAGACAGCTCTTCAATTTTTCGATTTGCATTCCGAATATCTACGTATGGAAAGAGACCTGCTAATTTTTTAATTGGCTCAACACCTAAAACAATATTCTCTGTAATCGTATAATCAGAAACTAACTTGAAATGCTGATGGACCATTCCAATATTAAGCCTTGCCGCATGGTTGGGCGAACTGATTTGCACTTTCTCTCCCCGAATATAGATTTCTCCTTCATCCGGTTCGTACATACCACCAAGGATACTCATCAAGGTTGATTTACCTGCACCATTCTCTCCAAGCAAAGCAAAAATTTCGCCTTTTTTAATCCCGATGGATACATCATCATTTGCCACTATTCCAGGAAACCGTTTCGTTATATGTTTCATTTCCACAATATAATCTGACATTTTTCGTCCCCTTATCATAATAATAGGAAAAAAATTTAAAAGAAGTTCATCATTTCCTAGTTTTTCTTAAATTAGGAAATGATAAACTTCTAATGATTCATTTCTTCTTTGTGCTTCGAATTAACTATTACAACCCAGGAAACTTATCTGGAGTATATCCGTTAAAATTAGATGCAGGTTCAATTTTTCCATCCTTCACCAATTGATATGCTTCATCAAGCTTTTTCAATGTATCTTCAGATAATTGATGACGTCCTTCTTCTTTAATAAAACCAGTTGAATCTGTATCTGCGTGAAGAACAACATTTCCGCCTTTAAAGCTTCCATCAACAATAGAATTTAACGCCTTTTCAATATTCATACTCATGAATTTTACAGCAGATGTTAATACGATATTTTCAGAACCGTTTACACCATCATCAAATTGGTCAACATCCACACCAATTACTTTTACGTCTCCTTTTGCTTCCTTAGCTGCTGTGAATACACCATTTCCAGTACCACCTGCTGCCGGGAAGATAATATCAACGCCTTTATCAATTAATGCATTGGCAATAACCTTACCTGTTGCGGCATCTGCAAAGGATCCTGCATAGTTACCGCCCACATCCTTGCCATTTACATCCGTTCCGGCATAACCCGATAATTCAACAACTTCAACTTTCTTTCCATAAACTTTATTTGCATAATTCACACCTGATTCAAAACCGAACTGGTAATTGACATTTGAAGGATAAGCGATACCATTTACAACCGCGACTTTATTTGATTTTGTTTCAAGCGCTGCAGCCATTCCTGCAAAAAATCCACTTTCCTGTTCAGCAAAATTCATCGCATATATATTATCGAATTCCTTTTGGTCACCTACAGGCGCTGGCTCAGAATCATTGATAATAAATTTTTTATCAGGGTTTTCTACAGCAATACTAGAAACACCAGCAAATTGAAACCCAGGTGTTACGATTACATCATAATCTGCCACAATATCAGCAACAGCCTGCACAGCTGCAGCAGGATCACCGGTTTCTTCTCTAATCGCTTTTACTGTCGCATTCGGGTGATTTTCAATAAATTTTAATATTCCGTTATAGTTATCTTCATTAAAGTTCCCGTCATCAACGCCTGAAGGGCTTGTGACAATGGCAATTTTTAAACCTTCTTCACCTTTATCAGACTTCGCATCATTTTCTTTAGCAGAGTCATTTCCACCGCATGCTGCCATTACAGCAGTCAGTAACGCAATGAATAAAATCATTACTATTTTTTTAGTTCCTTTTTTCATGTCTTATTCCTCCTATGATCTTCATGATGAATTTCTTGTAAAAAACAGGAAAAGCCCCGAGATGCACCGGAGCTTGACTTTAGGTAAGTAGATAATGGAAATTTTCAATGAGTTTATTCCCATATTTATGTACACAACCTCGTAGTCAGGCTATTTAAGGTAGCTTGGTAGAAACTTTTGGGCCATATTCCCAGGATTATACGAGAACAGTATTCAATTCATACTGCTTCATACTAACATCAGGGGTTACCACTGTCAACGTAATACGAACAATTTTTTAAAGTGCATTATTTAATGTTCGGGAATTACACATACAATCATAATTATTGACCCAAAATAAGAACCTTATGTAGTTACTTATACATAGTATATCCAACCCCTCACTTCCTAATGATAAAAATAACACAAAAACTTGTAGTACCTTTAACTCTATTCCTTGAAAAGGTTATGCTTATATGGCAGTAGTTTACATTTAACTTAATGGAGGTATTTAGCATTGTCTAAACATGAACCACACTATTATGTTTCAAAGCTTGGACTAACGCCACATCGAGAGGGTGGATACTATAAAGAAACATTTCAATCAACCGAAATGACTTCAGATCAGGAATTAACCGTGGATTTCGAAGGGAAAAGAAAGCTATATACGAGTATCTACTTTCTCTTAACATCGAAGGACATTTCCCACTTTCATCGTTTGAAATCAGATGAATTATGGTATTACCATGCAGGAAGCTCTTTAACCATTCATATCATTGATGAGACTGGGGATTATAAAGAAATTAGATTAGGATTGGATTTAGACAAAGGGGAAGTTCCACAAGCCTTAGTTCCAAAGAATTCTATCTTTGGATCATCCGTTATGGATGAAGATACCTTTTCCTTAGTTGGGTGTATGGTTTCTCCAGGCTTTGAATATAAGGATTTTGAATTATTCACACAAGATGAACTCTTGTTAAACTATCCACAGCATAAAGATGTGATATTGAGGATGGCGTATGAAGTTATTCCAGACTAACTTAATAAGCAGACAGCGGCAGAGACCCTCTTTAAGAAATAAAGGAAAGCACTGCAAGAGGGTTAATTCTTGGCAGTGCTTTTCTTTTTGTATTTATAACATGGAGCCTACTTTTAGAACTGAGCCGCGGGACCCGTCCCCGTGGCTTCAATCTCCATTAACGCTTCTGCACATTTTATACCGTCAACAGCACTAGATGTGATTCCTCCTGCATAGCCTGCACCTTCACCACAAGGGTATAACCCCTTGATGTTAGACTCAAATGTCAGCGGATTTCGCTTAATGGTAACCGGTGATGAGCTTCGGCTTTCGACAGCTGTTAAAACGGCATCATGTTTGATAAAGCCCGTCAATTTTTTATCCATCATTCGCAGCCCGTCTTTTAAACTATCAATAATAAAATCATCAAGGCATTCTCTCAAATCCGTTGGAGTAACACCAGGAGTATACGTTGGAATAATATCACCAAGCTGTTTACTGCCCCTATTTTCTAAAAAATCGCCGACCAATTGTACTGGTGCAAAATAATTTCTGCCACCAAGTTCAAATGCCTTTCGCTCTAATTTTCTTTGAAACTCTACAGCCGCTAACACCTCTCCATTAAAATCAGTTGGTTTGACAGAAACTAGCAACGCACTGTTAGCATTATTTCCGCTTCTTGCGCTATAACTCATTCCATTTGTAACGACTGTATTTTTTTCCGATGCGGCGGCAACAACATGACCTCCAGGGCACATACAAAACGTATAAGCACCCCTTCCATTAGGAAGATGTGCATTCAACTTATACTCAGATGCCCCAAGTAGTGGATTATTGGCAAAGCTGCCGAATTGCTGTAGATCAATCTCCTTTTGATGGTGCTCAATACGCACCCCCACCGCAAAAGGCTTCGGTATCATGTCCACCCCTATATCCTTTAACATATAGAAAGTATCCCGAGCACTATGCCCTATTGCCAATACGACTGCATCGGTTTCAATGACATCTGTTTTTCCCTGTCTTTCTAATAACACACCTGTTACTTTCCCATTTTCGATCATAAGTTCCTTCATTTTCGTTTCGAAACGCACGTCCCCA
>Ga0180215_1005203_pt1 | contig 11215 bp, 9 predicted proteins | sample eDN3rd37CBELigBY_FD_128871 | JGI IMG/M metagenome (GOLD analysis project Ga0180215, IMG submission 128871) | Enriched backyard soil microbial communities from Emeryville, California, USA - eDNA 3rd pass 37_C BE-Lig BY (version 2) (version 2) | ecosystem: Environmental > Terrestrial > Soil >...
CCTTGCTGATAGGGGGAATCTTGGGAGTTAGCCTGGATGTGCCCCATGACAATTTTCATTTCTTCGAATGGTGTTTCGCTACTAGGTTCACTTTGCGGTTGGCTGCTTGGCTCGGGTTGCTTGGGTTCTGCAGCTGGTTGGGCAGGCGATCCGCCACATCCTGCAAGCACTCCAGCAGACAAGGCGGCAACAAGTGAAAGGCTTAACCATTTTTTAGACATGTCTTCCCCTCTTTTCTTTAAAGTCTAAGCAATCCGTACAACAATTCCTTCGAGCTCTGCTGTTGCTGGCGGGAAATTCTCCATTACCAGTGGATCATGGCCAGGGATAATCAATTCGGGAATCGTCAACTTGCGTACAATCTCAAAGGAGTCATACATCTCAGCCAAATTTCCCACAACGGAAAAAGGCCTGTCCTCCTGGATATTCCGGTAAAAATGGGTCGCATCCGCAGCCAAGACTACTTTTCCCTTCTCGGTTTCAACAGTTACCACCTGTAGACCAGCCGAATGACCACCTGTTTTGGTCACCGTGATTCCTGGCAGAATCTCCTCGCTGCCATTCACGAAATGAACCATTCCTTTAAAGTTTTCTTTCACCAGATAAACCACGTCATCTACTTCGACCAAGTGGTTGAAGCCGTATTTGGAGGCGTACTTCCCGGTCCAAAAGCTCATCTCCGACTCCTGCACGACAAATTTAGCATGTGGGAATTTCTCTGAGTTTCCGATATGATCATAGTGCATATGGGAAACAACGACATAGGACACATCTGCCGGGTCAATCCCTATTTGAGGCAGGACGCTGACTGGACAACGGAAGAAGGTGCGGCCTCTTTGATTCGCGACCGTTTCATTAAATCCCGTATCGACGACAACCACGTTTTTCCCGTTAACCGCCACCCAAATATAGTAATCTAGCGGCATCGAGTTATCCTCGTGGGGATCACTGGGACCATAGAAGTTTTCTCTGCTTTTTGCTTCGCGTGTAGCGTATTTAATTGCATATACTTGCCAGTTTTTCATGAGCTGACCTCCTATTATCTATTAAAATGGGGCGATTCCTTCCGCCTTCTGTTTAGAAGGGATAGGGTTTACTGAACCGGGTCTTAATAAGCGGAGAAAATCCGGTTAATTTCTTTTGAATGCCAAATTTCGGCAGAAATAAGCGGAGTTTTTCCGGTTAACTTGGTAAATTATGCATTCTACGCAACCTTTTTCAACGATAGTCGGAAATACTCCGCTTATTTGTCCTTAAAACAATCGAATCAAAAAAATAAGCGGATTATCTCCGGTTAATCCCGCATCCCCCCACAGGACCGCCGCACAATCAGCGATGGTTCGAGCTCAATCGTTTCCGCCACCAACTGAATCCCCTGCTCCTTCGCCTGGATTCGCTCGATCAGTCGTTTCACCGCGGCTCTGCCCATTTCGTAGGCAGGCTGGACTATTGTGGTAAGTGGCGGATCAAGGTGTTTGGACCATTCGGTTTCATCGTATCCGACCACGCCGATTTCTTCGGGAACCCTGCATCCTGATTCTTTAAGTGTCTCGAGAATATCCAAGGTCAGCATGTTGTTCGTGGACAGGATCGCATTCGGCCGCTCCTCCGCTTCAAGCAACATCTGCATCTCCCGCCTACAATCCTCGCGGTTCCTGACAATTTTAATCCAGTCTTCCCGCACCTCGATACTATTGTCGCGTAATGCTTTCAAATATCCTTCAATTCGCTCCAACCGGGGACTAATTCCCTCAGGTGGATAGAGAAACACTGCAATCCGCCTCCGCTTTAGTCCAACCAAATGGTCCACCGCCAACGACACGCCCTTGATGTTATCCACGACGATGGTGTCTGCCACGAGATCCTGCACCTTTCGGTTAAGGAAAAGATAAGGCACGCGGTAGTCATCGAGTGACCCAAATACAGGATTCTGACCCAAGGAAGGGTTGATGATCAATCCATCGAGCTGTCGCATCAGAAAACCTTTCACGTTTTCTTCTTCCCGCGCCAGATTGTCCCGCGAGTTAACAATCATCAGGCTGTACCCTTCCTCCTGGCAAAGATCCTCGATCCCTTCCAACACCTTCATCCAAAAGGGGTTTTGCAGATTGGACAAGATGACCCCAATGGTACTTGTTTTCATCTGTTTCAACCCTTTGGCAAGGGCATTGGGCCGGTAATCCAGCTCGCGGATTGCTTGGAAAACCTTTTGCCGCTTCTCCTCGGTGATATGGTGATAGTTTTGGTTCATCACCCGCGACACGGTCGATTTGGAAACCCCTGCTTTTTTTGCCACATCCTCTATCGTTACACGCATTTTCACTTCTCTCACATTCTTTGTGCTGCGGCGTAGATCTGTTTTGCCCTTTCAATGACGGGACGGTCCACCATTTTTCCATCAAGGGTAAAAACACCCTGTCCCTTCGCCTCTTGATCGACCGCATCCAACACGCGTTTTGCCCACACGATATCCGCCTCTGATGGACTGTATACCTCATGAATGACTGAAAGCTGTTTGGGATGTATCGCCATCTGTCCGTTAAAGCCAAATTGTCTGGCCACACTTGCCCGTTTCCGCAAGCTTGACTCATTCTCGATATCCGCAAAAACTGAGTCATAGATCCCTCTGATGCCAAATGCTTTGGCAACGGTTACAATTTTTGAACGGGCAAATGCTAGTTCCCATCCTGAATCGGTTAAGGTGAGATCCAGATCAACAGCAAGATCGATGGCTCCAAGGGCAATCCCTGTTATCGCGGGAGCTTTGGCAATCTCTTCGAGATGTAAAATCCCGCGAGCTGTTTCGATCAAGGTGATAATTGCCCCCCGATTTCCCATCAGTTCCCAACTTTTTCCCACCTGCTGTTTGCTTTCCGTCTTCGGCAGCAAGATCCCGGCCACACCCTCACACCTGGCTAATTTGACATCCTCTTCATACCACGGGGTTTCAAACGCATTCACACGTAGAAAAATAGGCTTTGCGATCGGCTTCCCTTCGAGTTCCTCGAACACCTCGGTGATCGTTGCCTGGGCAGCGATCTTTTCATCGGGATGCACCGCATCCTCGAGATCCCAAATCAGCGCATCCGCGTGACTGTTGAGTGATTTCAGCAGCTTTTCCTTTTGTGTTCCAGGGGTAAAAAGTAAACTCCGATATTGCATCATTCCACCCGCCTCCTTAGATAATTCCATCCTCTTTCAGCTTTGCAATCTCTTTAGGACTGAGTCCCAGTTCACTGTACACCTCATCGTTGCTTGACCCAAGGGAAAGACCCGCATTGCGAATACGGCCAGGAGTCCGGGACAGTTTGGGAGCGACATTCAACATTTTCACAGTGCCAAAATCGGAATCAGGGACCTCCGTGATATTTCCTCTCGCCTGAAAATGGGGGTCCTGCATAATGTCTTCGATATCGTAAACAGGTGCAATCGTCGCCTCAAAGGTAATGAACCGATCAATGATCTTCGCCTGATCGTGTTGTTTCATCCACTCCCCGATGATTTCCTCCAGCTCATCGGCATGCTGCAGGCGGGCCTGGTTATTCACAAATTTAGGATTGGTGATCAAATCTTCGCGATCGATTGCTTTAAAAATCCGCTCTACTATCTGCTGTGCACTTCCAGATATCGCGACCCATTTGCCATCCTTTGTTTCATAGAGGTTGCGGGGGACCGACCATCCCGTGCGGTTGCCCTTTCGTCCTGGAATGAGTCCAAGTAAGTCGTACTCCATCACCTGGTTTCCAAGCATCCCCATCAATCCCTCATAAATCGGCAGATCGATATATTGTCCTTGTCCTCCGTTGCGATCCCGTTCATACACGGCAACCATCGTGGCGTAAGCCCCTAAGAGGGCGGTGGCTTGATCAGCTAAAGCAATACTAGGCAAAAGTGGACCACGATCGGGATATCCATTGATTTGAGCAAAGCCTGACATCGCCTCAGCCAAGGTGCCAAAACCCGGTCGATCCTTATAAGGACCGTCCTCCCCAAAGCCTGATACCTTGACCATAATCAACCCTGGATTGTTCTCTGAAAGTAGTTCATACTTCATCCCCCACTTTTCCAGTGTTTTGGGCCGGAAATTGGTGATCAGGATATCTGCGGATTCTGCAAGTCTGCGGAACAGAGCTTGACCCTCTGCAGTGTTGAAATTCAGCGTAATCGGTTTCTTATTGCGGGAAACTAGTTTCCATTCCAAGGACTTCCCGTCTTTTTGATTCCCTGCATTGCGCAAAGGGTCCCCTTTAGGGTGTTCGACCTTAATGACCTCCGCGCCAAAATCCCCCAAATACGTCGCAAGCATCGGCCCGGCCAGGACCGTGGAGGCATCGATCACTCGCAATCCTTCCAGGGGAAGTTTCTGTTTTGGGTTCACTCGGAATCCCACCTTTCGAAATCGATTTCAGAAATCGTTTTCTAAATCGTACTTCACGTATAAAACTTTGTCAATATTTTTTAAATTTTGTTATTTGATTAACTAACTGTATACTTTAAATACTCAATCATCTATGATAGAGGTAGTAGATTTAGCATTGAAGAGGGAGGATTCGTAAACATGGCAGAGCAGCAACAACGTGTAAAGGTAGCGGTTGTACAAGCTTCTTCAGTAATCATGGACCGTGAAGCAACGACGGAAAAGGCAGTCGCACTTACGATGGAGGCCGCGGAAAAAGGGGCGAATCTGATTGTTTTTCCGGAAGCGTTTATCCCGGGCTATCCCCGCGGATTAACCTTCGGGACCACCGTCGGAAAACGCTCGGCCGAAGGTCGGCGGGACTGGCTGCGCTATTGGGAAAGTTCTGTTGTCGTGCCCAGTCGAACCACAGAGATGCTCGGTGAAGCGGCACGCAAGGCTAACGCCTATCTAGTAATTGGCGTGATTGAACGGGATAATGAATCAAGCGGGGCTACGCTATATTGTACGGTATTGTTTTTCGGCCCGGATGGAAGCTTGCTTGGCAAGCATCGCAAATTGAAGCCAACTGGCTCGGAGCGGTTAATCTGGGGAGAAGGTGATGGCAGTACGCTTCCGGTTTTTGATACGCCTTATGGGAAGATCGGCAGTTTGATTTGTTGGGAAAACTATATGCCTTTGGCGAGAACGGCGATGTATTCCAAAGGGGTGCAGATCTATATTACCCCGACAGCGGATGCAAGGGATCTGTGGCAGTCGACGATCCGACATATTGCAGCTGAGGGACGCTGTTTTGTGTTGTCCTGCAATCAATATTTTACGAAGGATATGTATCCGACAGATCTCGCCTGCTATGATGAGCTGGAGTCATCTCCTGATGAGATGTGCCGCGGCGGTAGCGCAGTCGTCGGTCCGCTCGGTGATTACGTGGTCGAACCCGTCTATGGCCGAGAAGAGATCCTGTACGCCGAACTTGATCTCCGTGAAATCGCGTACAGCCAGTTTGATTTCGACGTGGTGGGGCATTACGCTCGGCCAGATGTGTTCCAACTGATTGTGAATGAGGAGAAAAAGGAAAGCGTGAAGTGGGTTTAGTACTCCGTACTTCAAAATGAAGGACAAAACTCTGTCGAATCTATGACGGAATGTCCTTCATCCGGGCTATGAAGGACAAACCCTGCGGAAACCGAGGCGGAATGTCCTTCATCGAGCTTATGAAGGACAAACCCTTGCGGAAACCGAGGCGGAATGTCCTTCATACCTCAGATGATGGCTGTGCCTCTCTATGCTCCACAGCATTTTTTATATTTCTTACCACTCCCACAAATACAAGGATCGTTGCGCCCCACTTTGGGCTTCGGTTCGACTACTCCCATGTCTTTAAGAAAATGCTCATTTCTTTCCTCAGCCGTTCTTTTCCACTCTTCCAATTCTGGATGTGTTAGTCCCATGATTCGATAAAAGCCATAAAGACTGGTTTCCAGCTCAGTGATAAAGGTTGTGTAGCCTTCATGCAGCATTTCCTCTAGTGTTGGGACAACATCTGGTGAAAGTTGAAAGCATAGAGATTCGATCAGTAACTCTCGACTGTCTTCTTCAACATGGTTTCTGGCATCGAGCAAAACTTTAGTCGCAAGGGGGGTTTTAATATTTCGGATGATAGAGAAAGAATAGATATCAGAATCATTATTTATAACGTACGGAGCTACCTCCTTGACAACCTCATCTGATTGAAAGAAAGACAGGGCATCAGCTACCTCTTCCAAAAGGACATCTTCATTCCTCACCAGCAGGCTTGTTAATTGAGGAATAAACCTTTTTTGTTGGAGCAGCTTAATGAAGTACACATTGAGAATTCCTTCGAAATCAAACCATTCCCCTTTTTCCAATTGCTCCCTCATCACAATGTCCGTGTCGCTTTGCGAAAACCACCCGTTCTGCACGATCACTTCCGCCAACATTTTGGCTTTGATAAATAGTTCATGATCATAATCTGGTGATCCATCAAGCTCGGCCAGGGCTCCCCCATATTCGGTCCATACTTCCTCCTCTGACCCATTTAGGAGAAGTTGGTAGAAATCCCACATTTCCCGCTTAATAAACGGCTGTAATTCTGCTTTAAACCTCATCGCTTGTTCAGGTCTAATTTTGTTGATTAGCCCCTTGTACTCGTAATCCAACTTTTTATTTTTTCGCTGCAAACCTTGAATGAGGGCTTGTACTGCCCCATCGTTGAGAGAGTGACTTTTCAGGTGGGAAAGAATGAGAGTTTCCTTTTTCTTCGATCGCATGGCTTCCTTTAGAAGTCGATCCGTCCACTCTGGCGGTACGGCTGGATAATCTTCTAGCACACGCAAGACGAATTCTAGAACGATCGGGTCATCACTTAGTAAATGGGGTTCAATTCTCTGTAGAAATTCCACGTTTATCCACCCTTTGTTATGGATTTTCTTAAATTGTACCATTCAAACACTGGTTGAACAAAATGTAGACTGGCCAGTTTCACAGATATGAGGTTAGTCATGACCCTGTTTATATATGAGGCCGTGTAATTTCCTGTAACCTAGACCCCCTGTGATCTGAATAGGCTATTTTCGAGAACCAAAACCGATCAGATACCCTCTATAAAATTGTAGAGGGCATATTTTTTCACCTCAAATAAAAAAAAACTAATCGGGGCCTCTTTCTAAAAAAACAAGTGGTCCTGCCCTTAGACTAGCATTTCAGCCAAACCCTATCCCACCTGATCAGAAGGGACAGGGTAGACCGCCGGGTAGAAGAACCATTCCAGGATTCAAAAACAGGGTCTCATTAAGCTCTTACACCCCAGAATAAGCCAAAAATCCGCCATCCACCGGCACGGTGATCCCGGTGACGAAGCCAGACATGCTGTCGTCCACTAACCAAAGCATGGTTCCTAGCAGATCTTCGGGCTGACCGAAGCGGCGCATGGGGGTATGCGTCAAAATCTTGTTCGATCTCTCTGTTAGGGATCCGTCTGGATTTGTTAATAGGCTCCGATTTTGTTCGGTTAGGAAGAAGCCAGGGGCGATTGCATTGACACGAATTCCTGCCTCGGCCAAATGGACCGCGAGCCATTGCGTTAGGTTGTCGATCCCTGCTTTTGCGGCACTATATGCTGGAACCTTAGTCAATGGGCTTGGTGCACTTATTGAGGAGATGTTGATTACGATCGCTCCTTTTTTTCCAATCATCCCACGAGTGAAGATTTGGGTTGGGATCCAGGTGCCAAGAAGATTTAGATTAAAGACAAATCCGAATCCTTCGGCGCTCATTTCAAAAAGGGTCTTCACTTCGCTATTCTGTAAATCCTCTATAGTCAAGGTTTCCTTGGTGGTAATGCCATCGGGATGGTTCCCCCCCGCCCCGTTGATCAAGATGTCGCAGGCGCCCCATTTTTCCTGAACAGTCTGTTCGGCCTGCTTCACGCTTTCCACATCGAGAACGTTGCAGGAAACAGAGATCACTTCCCCGCCAGCACTGCGAATTTCCGCGGCCATTTTTTCACCGTTTTCTGCGTTGCGATTTAGAATCGCGACTTTCACTCCCTGACGACCGAGTTCCTTTGCCATCGTTCCGCACAATACGCCACTTCCACCAGTGATAACAGCAACTTTCCCTTTTAAATTTTCATAAATTCCTAGCACGATTTCTCCCCCTTCTCATTTCAGTTTGCATGCACATTCATCTCGATCTCCAGGTCATTAATGTGGAAATAACCGGAGAAACTCCGGTTATTTGTCCAATTTAGACGCCAAAGGAGAAAAAACGGAGAACTCCGTCATCATCTAAAAAAATTACGTAGAGTTCTGCAGATTAAACCGGGGAATCTCCGCTTATCACACCTGCTCCCCTACTTCTCCCCTTGCTCCGCCAACCATTTTCTATATTCTGCCTTTGTTTCTTCGTTTGGAGGATACACACCAATGATGCTCACACCGGTTGCTACTTTTTGCTGAATCCAGCTTTCCAAACGGTCTCTTTCATAGCATTTTTGCGCGACTTCTTCGGCTACCTGGGCTGGAATGACAACGACACCCTCGTCATCACCAACAATCACATCTCCTGGCTGAACCATGACGCCACCGCACCCGATTGGCACCCCAAAATCAACAGGATGGTGCAGCACGGAACTGGTTGTTCCATGGGCTCCCGCCGCATATGTAGCGAAATCGAGTTCCTGGATGGAAGGATAGTCTCTTAATGCTCCATCGGTGACAACCCCTGCTGCCCCGCGGCACATTAAACGAGTGCAAAGAATATGTCCTAAGGATGCTGCAGATACCTCTCCGCGTGCATCAATCACGAGGACTTCGTCTTGTCCAACTTTTTCTACAGCAATACGCTGCGGGTTGGTTAAATTATCATAATCCACCTCAAGATCAAGGTCTTCACGAGCTGGAATGTAACGTAAAGTGAAAGCGTATCCAACGAGGCGTTTGCCTTTCTTCAAGGGATGAACACCTTTCATAAAGGTATTGCGAAAGCCTAATTTCAGCAGCTCTGACGTTAAACTGGCTGTTGAAACATGGTGTAATTTCTCAAATGCATCTGCTGTTAATCTCATCTTTTTCCACTCCTCTTGGTTTGTGTTTTAAATCTGGGGGCAGACCTCTACTGGAATTTGTTGAATAAATACATTAGAGAGTAAGGTCTGACTCATTCCATTTATCCGACAAATATTGACGGAGTTCTCCCCTGTTTCTACAAGACTCACTTGTAATTATTATACAAAACATTCCAAACCGTCAAATCGTTATTTTTTTACTGATATCATGATTACTAAATATAACCTTCTGACAAATGTAATTATTGATAGGTTTAACCATTAAATCTATTATCTGGTATTTTGGAGAGGAGTTAGTTATACAAATGATTAATGCACCTGCGATTTGAGCTGGAAATGAGTACAGTCAAGTAAAGAGGGTGGCCTTAGGCCACCCTTTTATTTTATAGCACCTTTTCCCCCGGTTTCCAATTCGCTGGACATTGTCCCCCGGCTTGGAGGGCTTGCAGCACACGCAAGGTTTCGTCTACCGAGCGCCCAATGTCGTTATGGTGAACGACTTGGTATTTTAATTCCCCATTTGGGTCGATGATAAACAGTCCGCGCAGGGCTACTCCGCTTTCTTCGATCAGGACGCCGTAATCGCGGGAAACTTTATGCGTGTTGTCTGAGCCAAGTGGATATCTTATGTTGCCAAGACCGCCCGCATCGCGAGGGGTGTTAATCCAGGCTCGGTGGGAATACTTGGAGTCGGTGGAAACACCGATGATGTCGCAATTTCGTTGATGGAATTCCTCGTAGCGATCACTAAGCGCGGTGATTTCGGTCGGGCAGACAAAGGTAAAATCCAATGGATAGAAAAACAGAACGAGCCACTTCCCCTGATAATCTTTAAGCGAAACCTTGCCAAAATCCTTCCCGTTCCCAAGTGCGGTTTCCATTTCAAAATCAGGTGCAGGCAGTCCGACTAAACGCTGTGCCATTTTTTCAGTTCCTCCTATGCAAAAAATGTATGTATAACCCTATATTAACACTGAGGAAGCCCTTTGGTTAGTACCTTTTCCCAATGCTGTGGGCATTATCCCAATGGTTCAGAATAGGTTTGCGGGTCGATTAGAGAGGATAGTGGTGGGATACTTTCCATTAAAATGCAGAAGCTAGAAACGTTATCCAGTTTATTGAAGGAGTGTCGTGATGGCTTCCTCCCTCTTGCGGACGATAAAACAGGCTTTGGAAATGAAAAAGAACCCCCTCCCCTGGGAAAAAGCAATCAGTGCTGCAATCTGTTCCGGGGTGCCGGTGCTGATCGGGTGGCTGCTTGGCAATCTACAGTATGGATTGATGGCGGGAATTGGGGGCTTTACGTACTTATATGTCTTTCATGAACCCTATGCGGAACGGGCGAAAAAGCTGTTTTTTGTGATGATCGGGATGACGCTTTCGGTCGGACTAGGCACCCTCCTTGCTCCCAATCCCGTCGGGGCCGCGTTGATGCTTGGGGTAATCGGTACTGTTGCTACTTTTATTTTTGGTGCACTGAGGATTCCCGGCCCCGCCGCCATCTTTTTTGTGTTGGGATTTGCCTTAGCGACAGGAATGCCCGAGGACCCCGCGCAAGCCCCAGTGCGGGCTGGACTGGTTTTTCTCGGTGGTGTCTTTTCCTGGGTGGTCGGGATGGTTGGATGGTTCTTCTCCCCTCATCGCCCGGAAAAGCTCGCCGTGAAGCGGGTCTACGATGAGTTGGCCGCTTATCTTGAGTCGATTGGGAAGGAAAAGTTGGAGAATGAGGCAAGGCAGCGGATCGTGGTACAGCTTGGAGATGCAGAACAGATCCTGTTGGCAGGCTACATCCCCTGGTGGAGTGCAGAGGAGTTCAAGCGACTAATCCTCTTAAACCACCAGGCAAACGCGATCTTGTTGTATGTGCTAGAGCACTTTTCGGGGCGCATGGTGGGTTTACCAATCGGTGTGGGCCAGTTGTTACGGTCGATTGCCAAGGGGATTGATGATCGGGGAAAAAGGGGCGAGGTTTGCGGATCAAAAATTGAGGGTGATGAGGAGGGCCTGGATGGGTTGCTTTCAATGATTGAAGAGTCACATCGAATACTTTGCCACCCCATTGATCAGGAAGTCAGGTTGTCGAGGCCGCCGCTTTGGACTGTATTTTTGGGTGCCTTTGATAAAAACTCCATCAGTTTTCTCTTTTCTTTGAGGTATGGGGCCGTCCTGACTTTTGCCGCTTTGATTGCGGATTCTTTTCATTTTCATCG